>Ga0194120_10007282_pt1 | contig 15197 bp, 2 predicted proteins | sample TA2MahCa65mmetaG_FD_148642 | JGI IMG/M metagenome (GOLD analysis project Ga0194120, IMG submission 148642) | Freshwater microbial communities from Lake Tanganyika, Tanzania - TA2015019 Mahale Deep Cast 65m | ecosystem: Environmental > Aquatic > Freshwater > Lake | place: Tanzania: Lake... | reverse complement strand
ATTCCAAGACCAAACGTACCTTTTGGTAAAGAGGGTCCTAATACAAGAATTGGTTTTTCAGTTGGTAATTTTAAAGATATAAATATGGAAAATGGTGGACAAATAATGCAAGGTGGCGGCTGGGCTCCTATATATGTATATGTAGATAACCCTAATGATCCTAGACTCAAGGCTTATCAAGATAGCTTAAGTGCTTATAATGCAGCAAAAAGAGCTTGGGAAGCAAGAGCTAAATCACTTCCTGATCCAGATTTGTTTTTTGGAGGGCATTTGTCTTACGAAAGAATTTCAAAATCGCCATTCAATGAAAAGTTAACAGAAGCTGAAAAAGAAAAAGAATATAGTCCTAAAACATTTAAAAATTATAAATACTATCAGGCCAATCCCTATTTTAAGGTAACTCAGCCTGCTTTAGACATGATGAATAGAGCGGTGAAATCTGCAAAAGTATTTCCAGAAAAAAATATTCCGACAGTAGGACTTGAAGATGGTGATCTTCCGTTATATAAAAAACCAGTACAGCCTATAGCATATAGAAAACCACAATTTATAAAACAAGAACTTGTAATGGAGTTTAGACCATTTATAGAGGAGCAGCCAAAACCTATAGAAAGAAAACGTGGAAAGTATGTTCCTATTCCTAGAGATATACCGGATTTAGGATATAATCTTCCTACACCACATGAACCAACACTTCCTGAATTAAATGTGTACAATCCAGACACACCAACTAAATTTAGCTTTACCTATCCTACAGGTAAGTATCTTGAAGATAAAACAATATACTTCCCTACTAGATCAGCATGGAAATCTTTTGTAGAAGGAATAAAAGGAACAGAAAAGTTTAAGGGTAGTGAGGAGGGTATTGATTATGCTCAAGCTACGGGTTACTTAAAAAATGGTGGAGAATTAATAAATATATTTAATATGGCAAATAAATTTAACAATCCGGTTTCTAAGTTGTACAAAGCTGAAACCGGTGTAACTGTTCCGACATGGTCTAGTAATGTTTGGTATCAAGCAGGTGGTGAACCTCAAATACAGGATTATCCTGATCATGATTCTTGGAAATTAGCCCATGATGCCTATATGATGGCAGGTTTTAGTCCAGAAGCAGCAGAAGCTGCCTTGCCTCCTGTGCAACAAATGAATACTTTTCTTCCTCAAAATAGTGAAGTTATAGAAAGTGATATTCCTGGTGGTGGTCAAAGACCTTTACCTCCAGAACTAAGACCTCAGCAAGCTCCTGCATATAGTGGCCCCAGTATTGTTGATATGCTTACAAGTATGGGTAAAGCTTCTGACTATAATTCTCGCAAGCAACTTGCTACACAGTTAGGTATTAATAACTACTATGGTAGTGCTCAACAGAATACTTCTATGATAAGAAAGATTATGAGCAACCCTGATGTTTTAAATGATTATAGTGCTGCTAAAGTTAATAACCGTAATAAGAAAGCAGTTGCTCAAGATACTAGTGATAATATAATTAAGACTGATAAAAAAATAGATAAACCTAAAACGTCTACTCCAATATCTCAAGAAGATGAAACTACTGGAGATGATAACATGGGGGTTGGTCTTGGTTTAGGTATTGTTGGGGCACTTGCTGCAGCCGGATTAACTGCAGTTGATTTAATAGGTACAGATTTTGATAAACTTAGTTCAAGTTCTGCCTTTAAAGGTATTGATAAACGTAAGTTAACAATGGCTCGTAAAAAACTTATGGATAATGCTCTTAAAGCCGGAGTAACTACTGTACAAGATGCTCAAAAATTTTATAGTAAACTTCCTGCAAAAGCTAAAAAGATTCTTGATAATCTTGATGCTATGGAAATACCTAACTATTTAGCCGGAACTAAAGGAATAGCTGCTCAAGATGTGGCTGCGTATAATGCTTTACAAGAAGCAAAGGCAGAAGAAGCTGTTGTTGCTCAAATAGAAGCTGCTAAAAAAGCAGCAGATTTAAGAAAATTCAATGCTCAGAAAGCTGCAGCAATACGTTGGGGTAAACCTGTTCCTACTATACCCTCAGGAGCTCGTTCATCAAAAAATATTATGAATATGGTTAGAGAAGCATATGGTGCAGCTCGTGCCACTCCACTATTTAAACTTTTGAGAAGAGAGGATGGCGGATATGTTCCTTATATGCAAAATGGTGGAGATTCTACTTTTGAAAATATTATTGAGTTTATAGATCCTAGTGGTATATCTTCCTATGATGATGTATACAGAACTTTTAATGACGTTAACGCTCCTTGGTGGGAAAAGGCATTTATTTTAGCATCAGCTTTACCTGTAGTAGGTAAACTAGGAAAAGGGGCAAAAGCATTTTCTGAACTATCCAAGCTTGGAAAAGCTAAAAGAGTAGCAGGTAAGATATTTAGTCCTGTAGCTCAAATGGATAATTATGTAAATCCTGCATCTCGTTTTGTAGGAACACTTACTAGCAGAGCTTTACAAGATGCTCCTAAAGGAGTCAAGATAGCTGCTGATATTGGAAGTAAATCAAATCAGGCTAGACGATTCTTTACCGGGGTTGATATGTTAATGGGTTATAAACAAGATGGAGGTTCTACATTTAGTAGTAATGCCTTTTATAAAATGGGCGGGATGCCTTGTTACGAGTGTGGTGGTATGTATGCTTATGGTGGTATACATATAGATCCTGCTAAGAAAGGAACATTTAAAGCTCAGGCAACTCGTATGGGCATGAGAGTACAGGAAGCAGCTAACGCTATTCTTAATGCACCTAAGGGAAAGTATTCTCCTGCTATGCGTAAGAAAGCAAACTTTGCTAAAAACTTTGCTAAGCAGATGGGTGGTCCTGTAGAAGGTGATATACTAGACGTTACTCCAGAACAACTTCAAAAATTAAAAGACGGTGGTTATCAATTTGAAATAATTTAACTATGAAAATACGTATTACTAAAGTACCTTTAAAAAAGTACCAGATGCTAGGCGAGAAGAAAGAGGAGACAGTATATGATGAGTATGGAAACATAATACCTGTTGAACCAGCAAAATTCAATGTTATTGACTACTCTAAACTACTTCACACCGCACCTGCTACTTCTAATTTCTCGGCTGCCACCAAGCCTTCTCCAAAGGACCCCGCTATGCAAGATTTGACTAGTTCTTTTTCTGGAATAAATAGTCTACCGAGTTTGTTTAATACACCATCTCAGTGGACTCTTACTGAAAAAGATGGGATATTAGATAGTTCAAAAGGATATATTAGTGAAGATGATACAAATGCTTTTGCTAAATATGATTGGACAAAAGCAAAAGAGGATCCTCTCTTTACTGAGAAGTATAATGCTTTACAAAATTATATTAATACCGGTTCTAAGAAAGAAATTAGACAAGGTGTAAAAGATATGAATAAGACTTTTCCTGGAATGAAATTAAAAGGTCCTGGTCTTTTTACAATGGGAGCAACAGGTAGAAAAGTAGTTGGAAAACTAGCTAATACTTTTAATGATATAGGAACTGGTATTAAAGTTGGAACTATTCTTGGTTCTGCTATAACTGATATAGCAGAAACACGTAGAAAAGAAAAAGACTTTAATACCTGGATGAGAAGTCAGATGAACTCTGATGCATTGTACAGACCAGTAGCCGGATCACGTGGTGACTATGTTATGACAGGGTCACGCTTTGGAGAATTTAGACCAGATCAATATGTAACTAACCGCGGTATGTTTGCTGAATATGGCGGTGAAAATCTAGATAATATGAAAATACGTATAACAGGAATGCCTTCTATGGCATACGGTGGCCAGTCTAACTATGGACTAGACCTTAGCAGAAATAAAGTCTATTCTGATATGCCAGAAGATAAATCAGAAGATGTATCTAATTCTATATTTGCTGTTCCTCGTCACTTAGCAAATATTGAAGCTGAAGGTGGTGAAACCGTATATGGTGACTTAGATAGTGACGGTATGATGGAACATATGAAGATCCAAGGAAAGCGTCATAGTGAAGGTGGGGTACCTTTGAATGTACCAGAAGGAAGCTTTATCTTTTCTGACACAAAGAAGATGAAGATCAAAGATCCTGAGATCTTAAAGAAGTTTGGTATGTCATCTAAAAAAGGTGGATATACCCCGGCTACTATTGCTAAGAAGTTTCCTATTAACGAATATAAGGCTAAACTACAAGATCCTAATGCAGATAGATATGAAAAGAATGCGGCTAATTTGAAATGGATAAATGGTGGGCAGAAGCTTGGTCTTTTATCAATGATTCAAGAGGGAATGAAAAGATATCCTCAGGGTATACCTAAAGTAGCTCAAGCTGCAATGCAGATTGGACAAGTGGCTTATGGTGGATATATTGATCTTCCTAAGGCACAGTTTGGAAACTTAGCTAATACTGTTACTTCTGCTACTTCTAGTCTTCCTGTTACAAAAAAGAATACTGTGGTGGTAGCTAATAAAGATCCTAAGAAACCAGCTATAACTATTAAAGAGGAAGATATCTTTAATCCACAAATTGTAGATGACTTAAAGAAAAAAGGGTATGACATTAAATACTCTCCTCGTATAGCAAAAGGAGATGTCAAAGTTCCTATTATGCAGGCTAAGCAGAAGTCTGGGGTCTATGGTGATATACAAATGTCTGAGATTGCAGAATTTAAAGCTCGTCATCCCTGGTATTTTGCCAGCAGACCTAATTGGGATCCTACTAATCCTAATGATGTTTTTGATTTTCAGACAAGATATGATGAAGAATTTGCTAAGCAGAAAGGGTTTTCTTATTTTGATGGGCTGAGACCATTTTCTAAAAAAGATGGACTGTATGGTGAATATACTTATAACGCTCCAGGTCTTGATATGAGTAAAGCTCCAGAAAAGACACCACCTGTTGTTGATAAGCAGACTCCAAAAAAAGAACCACTAGAAGAGTATCCTCCAAATGTATTAAATGCTGAGAATAGTTCTCTTCCTTTTGGTTATATGACACCGGATTTGGTTAACATGGCTGCTGCTGCTATGGTGCCTCCTAAAAAGTACATGCCTTATAGAGCACCGGTATCATTACCTAAAGTTAGTCCTACTTTCTATGATCCTAATAGAGCTATTGCCGCTCAGAATGAAGCTGCTAACATGCTAGCACAAAATGCTGCATTGTTTGCTAATCCTCAGTCTTATATGGCCAATGCTGCTCGTATTAAAGGTATCTTGGCTGAAGGTGTTGCTGATATTATGGCTGATACTCAAAATAAAAATGTAGGAGTAGCTAATCAGTTTGCAGGAATTAATGCAGATATTATAGGTAAAGAAAATATGCTTAGTGCTCAGAGAATCAATGATTTATATGATGCCAGTATTTTAGCACAACAGAACCTTGATAACTCTCGTAGACTTTATAATCGAAATCTTGCAGCTTCATATGCTCAAGCTTGGAATAACCGTATGAACTTAGGAATGCTTAATGCTGTTAATCCTATTTACCGAGTTAATCCAAGAATTGGCCTCTCCTATTTTGTAAGAGGATACGATCCTTATATGCTTGGTAGAAATGCTGGAAGTTCTACAGGCACGGGAGCTGGTATTAATAGTTTTCGTGATCTAAAGAATAAGTTCCTACAAGATGGTTACTCTGAATCACTTGCTGAGCGTAAAGCAGATCAAATTTTATCAGGAGGACGAGGAACTATATCTTATATAGATAATGATGTGGATGGTTGGCCTGATAGAGCTTTTTATTCACTAGGAGCACAGAATCTTATACCTTATTATACAGCTATGCAAAGATTCTTACCAAGACCATCAGGTATGGAATAAGGTTACTAATTGTTTAAACCCCGTAAGTTTAGTTTTAAACTTGTAAGATTTTTTAGTATATTTATATTGTAGATTATGGCAACTTATTTACCTAACGTTACAGACATCTTACCGGATCCGTCACTGTATACACCTAACTTTTCCTACATGGATATCATGCTTAGGAGAAGGCAGGCTATGTACGAGCAAGGATTTGCCCAGGTTAGTAACGCCTATAATTTTGTAAATAGAAACGTTACAAATCCTTATAGTTCTAAGGTTAGGGATCAGTTTCTTAACCAAGCTAGAAACAATCTTAAAAATCTAGCTACTTTAGACTTGTCTCAACAGCAGAACGTAACAGCTGCTCGTAATGTTTTTGAACCATTTGTTAAGAACCAACCTGTTCTTATGGACATGGCATTTACTGCCCATCTTGATCAGCAAGAGTCAATTGCTGAAAGTTATAGATTGAAAGATGGTGGAAAAGAGTTTAGTGAAGATAATCTTAATTATTTAAAACAACAACGTGCTGCTTTTGCTAATGATACTATTGATTCGGTAGGTAGTTATTATTCAGGTCGTAGGTCGTATAGTCCTTATTATGACTACTATAAGGAAATACAAGAGAAGATGAAAGATTTCAAACCTAATACATATAAAGTAGATCATATCAACGGTCTTTACAAAATAACTAAAGATGATAAATCCTGGAGAGAAGCTGAAGTTAGTGAATATCTTAATGGAGTACTTTCTGATAAAGCTAAGCAGCAGATGCGTATAGAAGCACAGGTAAGACTTGGTAATAATCCTGAGGCTCTGTCTGGTGCATATAAGCAAGTAGCTGAACAGCAAAGAGAAATGAATGCCTATAATGTAGGTCTTATTGATAAGGAACTTTTGCTTAGCAAAGATCCTAATGTTATAAAAGCATTGAAAACAAAGAAACAACAACTTGAAGATAGTACTCGTGAGATAGATGGAAACCTTCAAAACATAGCCAAGGGTGATCTTTCTTATATAAAAAATAACTCTGAAAGACTTGCGTCTGCTATATACTTTAACGGTAAGCTATCTAGTTTTGTTAAGCTTTTTGCACATGATGATATTATTACAAGTATCGATGCAGACCAAGTTGGCCTTGCATTAATGAAAGAAGACAGAGCAGATGCTAGACAGATACGAGCTTTATCTCATGCTGAAAAGCTTAAGAAGTGGGAGCTTGAAGGCTTGCCAGGTAACTTTCAGACTCGTGAGCTTTCAGAAGGAAAAGATGGCAAGAATATTGAAACTTCTTTATCTATATTACAAGAAGAGGTAAATGTTGCTGAGGATAGTTTGAGAAGAATTACTACTGAAACCAAACAACATATTCTTACTAAGGTTAAAGAACGTAATCCTAATTCTAAGTTAACTGTTGACCAGATAGACCAGGCCTTTATTGCAAGCTGGTTAAAGACCGGAGGACCTGGAGGAAAACCTGTATCCAAAGCAGATATTTACTATAGAAATAATGCTGAACTTGCTAGAATTAATGCACTTCAGAATGTTGCTAAGAATAAACTTCAGAAGATTGAAGATGCTTCTATGCAAGGTTTGAAGCCAGAAGAAAGAAAGCAAGTAGAAGGTGTTAACCAAAAGATTAACCAGCTTGGTATTATTACACTTGATGATGGTACAAAAGTATCAGGTAAAGATCTTGCAGTTGGTTTAAAGAATGGTACTATATCTGCAAATTTAAACTTGTTTGGTGATACTGGTACTATAAAAATAAACGGTAAGTCTTATAATGTTCGTAATCAAGTAACTGGAAAAGAAGGTAGATTACAACAAGAAAACTTAAATTTACTTTTTGCTTATAACCAGATAAAAAGTATTCAAAGAAAAGGTGGTGATGCTTATGACAAGTTTATTAAAAATAGACAGACTTATATTGAGAATAACTTTGCTAATCTGAGAATGATCAACAATATAGTTTCCTTTGATGCCGGTAGTCCTAATGCCAAATCTTTGGAAGCTAGTGTGTCAACCTATTTACCAGATGGTTATGATTTTAAGCATGCTGGGGTAGGGGTTACTGCAAACAATCAAGGTAATGCATATTTCTACATTACTTCAAAAGGAAGTAATAATGAGAAACCTGAAGATATAGTTACCAAACTGACTGCTGCCGGAGCAAAGGTTAGATTGATTAAAACTGAGAAAGGTCCTGCTATATTTGAGATTCAAGGTCTTAACAATAGAGTAGTAAATCAATTTAGGCAGTATAGTCCTTTAGAAAGTGCTGTTATTAATCAGATGCAGTCTTATGTTGGTGTACGTGATTATGCCAGTTCTCTTTTTACTACACCGTATGGAGATACTAAATTTGTAATTAAGAAATCTAATAATTTGTACTATCTTCATATTAATGGTTTTGGTGTATCTTATCCTGATGTTTTTAATTCTCCTATGGAAGCGATAAGTGCTGCAAGATTACTTAGTGCAGATGGTGGTGCTGGAGCTAAAATATTTGAGAATGAGGTTAAAGGTACTAATTCTAAAACTATTGATACGAGCGGTATTAATTATGACTACCGCTACGAGTAATTCTATATTAAATTAAGATAATAGTTTGTACCTATGACTGAAAATCTATTTGATCAATCCGCTAATAGTTTATCATTAGATGAAACTTCTGGACTTAATACAGGAACAATTGAGACTGAACAGCTTCCTATTGGTGGTAGTGATCCGGTACTTCCTCCCAATTATTTATCACAGTCTTCTCTATATACTGACAGTAAGGGTAAACCCTTAGATCGTAATCCTAAAGCACGAGCTCAGGCAGCAAATCATCTTATACAGAATAAACTTCCTCAACCTACAAGTTTGGAAGATCTTGTTCTTCGTAACAGGGCCATCCTGAATGCGGATCCTTTGCTTCAGTCAGGAGCAACATCTGATAGATTTTATAGAGAAAGCACTGTAAGACGTTACGATGACCAGGACTACGGTTTTATTCCTGGTATAGATAACGATGACTTTTACGGTAAGCGTGAAGCATGGTATGAAACACTTGGTAAAGGTGCTTTTAGACTTCCTACATATATAGTTACAAAGACTCTTCAAGGTGCTGGTTTTCTTGCTGGTTTAGCAAGTCCTTGGAACTGGGGATCTTATGAAGGTGTAGTTTCTAAATCTGCTGATAATGCTTTATATAAAGTAATGGAAGGCTTTGATGACTGGACTAAGAACGAATGGATGCCCACGTTTCAAGAAGCTGCTGATAGAGATAAAGGTTTCTTTGGAAGAATGTTTACAGATGGAGACTTTTGGGCAGAAGATGCTGTAGATGGTGCTGCTTTTATGATCTCGGCTTTTATTCCAGGTATGGTATTAAGCAAACTTGGACTAGGAGCAGCTACTATGAGAGGTCTTGGTTCACTTACTAGATATGGTGCAGCTGGTTTAGGAACAACCGTAGAAGGAAGTGAAGCTATTGCAAATTATTTTACGCAAGCTCAACGTGCAGCTAAGACAATTGATAAGTTTAATACTTGGGCTCTAGCTACTGCTTCAGAATCTATGTTTGAGGCTAAAGAAGTTAGAGACAATGTTAGAAATACACTTCGTGATAAAATCAAAGCAGATGGTACATACTATAGTGAAGATGAGATAAATAAGATTGCTGGGGATGCTTCTAGAAATACGTTCTTAATGAATGCTGCTTTACTTGGTGCTACTAACTTATGGCAGATGAAGTACTTCGGTAAAGCATTTGGTCTTGGTGAGAAGTCTGCTATTAAAGCTACTATTCTTGGTGGTGAAGGTCTTGCGTCTCAAGCTGCTCTTTCTCCTGTTGAAAGTGCACTTAAGTATTATGGAAAGATATTAGGTGGTGGTATAGCACGTGAAGGTTTTATAGAAGAAAACATGCAGTTGGCTATACAACGTATTAATGAAAGATACGGTAGCCAGGGTAAAGTTTCTTCTTTCTTTGAGTTAAATAACTTCCGTGATTTATTTGATCAGTATAGTACGCAAACAGTTGCTGCTATTAAAGGAGACGATCCTGAGGCTTCAATGAACATTGGTCTTGGTGGTCTTCTTGGTGGTGGATCTAACTTATTATTTAGTAGAGGGGAAAGAGCACAGCAGAAACTAAACTCTGAAGCTGCACTACGAGCATATACCGATGCTCAAGAAAACTGGCTTAAGTTTGGAAATATATATAAGACTGAAGAGATTAAATCAAAAGACTCAAACGGTAATGATATTATTTCTAACAGAGTTGTGTTAGATGAAAACAATCAACCTGTTATAGATGAAGAGAAACTTAACTCTGTAGTAACTGGTATACAGACAACATCTGATATGTTGACTGATGCTGATAACACTAAGAACAAATACACAAGAGACTATCTTAGACTTAGTGCTTTCTCTGAGTTTGTTCAAGCACATATAAATTCAGGATTAGAAAGTACTTTGATGGATAAACTGGACTCTCTTAAAACAGCAAGTCCTGAAGATCTAGCTAAGCTTGGTTTTGTTGCAGATGAAAACTTCCAATCAGATATTGAAAAGCATAAGAGCTTAGCTTCAACAATTATCAAGCAGAACAAAATACTTAATGAAAGTATACTGTTTGATAACTCTAGAGAAGATAAGGCTCGTAAGTATTTCTTGACAAATCTTGCAGCAAAACAAGCTGTTGCTAAACATCAGCTTCCTATTATTGAAGCAGAAGAGTCTGAAGTAAAGAATCAGTTTATTAACTCAGAAAACTCTTCACTCTCTGATGGTATGGTAGATCAGCTTAATCAGCTGCTTTATCGTATGGAGTTCCAAAAGGAACTTGTTGACTATCTGAAAACATCTGGTCAAGACAAAGCTGCACCAATGGGTGTTTATGAAACCTTATTGGAAGAGCTTAATCAGACCTATGATAAACTGTTAAAAGATAATGAGACAACTGTGTCAGATCTGAAAAAAGACAAAGATGGATTTTATCTCTATGAAAAAGAAGAACGTAATGACTCTTTAACTAGACAGTTTCTTGATGCATACTTGCAGAAAAAAGGTCAGATGTTAAATGAGATTAAGTCTCAAGGATTAGCATGGGCTTTCTATGCTGACAATAAAAACGGTAAGAATAATTTTATAGCAAAGCATAAAGCTGAAGTAGATATTATAAATGGTCTTAAGAAAAAAAGAGAAGAGGAGGAAAAGAAATTAAAGGAAGAAGTAAATAAACTTGATAATCAATCTGATAAGGTAAATAAAGAACTTGGTATACAAGAAGGTAAAGAGTATATTACTCAGTCTGTACCTGAATCAAGAGTTTACAAGGGACGCAGTGTTAAAACTATCGTATATAGACAAGATATCATCAAAATTGTAAATATTAATGATGACTCTGTAAGTTTTACAGTAAACAATGATGGTGAGGTGATAAATCTCTCCAATGAGGAATTTGCAGCAATTGGGAAACTGTATCCGATGGATAAGTTAACTCCCGAGCAACGTATTTATTTCCGTAACAGAAATATGGTTTTTGATTTGAATGTCCGTGCTAACTCTGGTAAGAGGCATCTCATATTAGGACCTCATGCAAACAAAGACTACTCATCTAGTGGGGTTGTTGTAAAGGCAAGGCTTGAACTTTCAAAAGAGGAACAGCCACAAAGTAATGAACCAGTTCTGGTATTTGATGAAGAAACCGGAACTTCAAGTTATGAAACAGCTCCTCAAGAACAACCTTCTGAATATATATTAAGAGTTGTCTATACAAATCCGGTAACAGGTAAAACTGATTCTTTTGAGTATAACAATGATTATATTAAGAAGTATGGTTCTAACAAAAGCAGTCTCTTTGACTTAACGGAGTCTGAGGAAGAGTACTTTAAAAGATCCAATGAGAAAAGAAGACTGACTCAAATAGATATTCTAAGCAAAGCTTTAGATGAACTAATTCAAAAGTTTGATAGCGTATCTGAGCAAAAGAAAGAAAACGAACAAAAGTATATTGCCCTCAGGGAAGAACTGGCTGGCTATCTCACAGAGATGGACCAAATCCAGCAGGATATTGCTAAGCTTCCTCCCAAAAAACAAAAAGGAGCCAAGACCAAAGAAAGAAAGCGTCTTGAGGAAGCTCAGCAAAAGCTTGTAGGATTGATTGCTAAGACTGAAGATGCTATTAAGTCATATAAAACTGAAATAGAGAACCTGCAGAAAGAGTTAGATACTATAGAAAAGATCTATGAAGCTTATGATGCTGGTATTACTGAGCTTAAGTCAACCGGTGTTCCATATACAAGAGACCAGACAGGCAGCATTGTTCCTCAGGAACTGACTCAGGAGATTAATCAGTTAGAGCAGAAGAATCAGATTATTAAGCCCAAAAGAAACATATCTAATGAGAAGCTCGATCAGATGATTGCTAGTACAGAGGGTGAAATTGCTGTATTAAACGAGCGGATAGCTGTACTTAACGATCTTCTTGACCGTTTAAACAAACTAAGCAAGTTTGACCAGGTTCCTGATATAGTTGATGCTCTTGAGAACATTGATGACAAACAGCAACTTCTTCTTCAGTTGAATATGATCAAACGTCAGGAGAGCAATCCTGATAAAAAACAGATCGTACAAAACGTAATTAATCTTTTGGTCAAAAAGGCCGACTCTATTGAGACCGCATATCTGTTTGATATTGCAGATAGATATGGTAAATATAGGCGTGAACTTAATGACATACTTAACAATCTGCAAGCTACTGAAGAGAAGCTTCTTAGGTTATACACTGCAAAGGAAGATCGAGATAGAATTGCCCAAGCTAAGAAACGTATATCAATGTATGATCTTATACAGAACGAGATTATTCGTCAGTACAAGATACGCAGGGAGCGGGCTGGTGTTAAACAAGAAGGCAATAAGATAATTATTTCTGTAGGAAGTAATCCTGTAGCTGATGATCTTATCAAAGGACCTGATGCTATATTAACAACTCAGGTAATTGAAGACATTATTCCCGATAGTCAGAATGAAAGGGATAGCTTTATTACAGTAGAAGGAAGAATACCTATTCTTTCTGAAACAGCTTTGTTTAAATCGGCAGGTCTGCATTTTGCTGACTTAGAAGATACCGAGCTGAATTCTCCAGAGGACGCTCGTTATTTCAAATTTACTGAAGGAACTACACTAAGAAATAATAATGGTACTGTCTACTACTTTATGCCGATTACCAAGGATTCAAAAGAGTTTCAGGATCTTAGGATAACTAGTTGGCAGGAGAACGGTAACACTGTTAACTATGATGATGATATCAGATTGGTTGTGGTCAAAAGAGACAGCTCAGGGGTATTCCGTCCAGTAGATGTTGCAGGCAATATACTTGAAAATCCTACCAAGGATAACATGATCTATACTGCCATGCTGGGTCATCCTAGTTTGATGTCTTCAGATACGGCAATGATACTGTCTTGGTTAAAAAAGAACTTTGTAAATAAGAATAAGCTTTCTGATAATGAAGCCTTGGCTATAGTCAGTAGATTCAAAAAGTTTCGCGAGACTGTAAAGGAACGTATCAAAAATAATGAACCTGTATTTCTACCTATAGAGGATAAATCACCTGGCATTTTTAATAGAGAGCCTTTGGGGATTACTGACTCAGGGGATCTTCTTCCCCAGGAGCTTTCTCTACAAGGAAGACTTATTGAAAATAATCCTGATTTTTCTAACCTTCGCCACCCCGATGGGTCATCTGTAAAATTGACTGTATCCACATTTAATGGTGGTAAAGTAAGAGCCGGTAGGCTGCTAATGGTCAAAGAGAATGATCCTAATAGTAGCATTCTTGTATATAACAGAAAGTTTAATGAACAAGAGCATGATAATCTGATTAATGTTCTTAAACGTATGGCTGAGCTCTTTGAAATGAAGGCCTTAGATCTTATGAGTCCTGATGAAGATACTGAGTTCCAATTAGGTATAAAATATCTCCAAGGTGTAGCACACTGGTTTTCTCCAAAAGAAGGATTTGCTCCCTACTCTTTTCAGATGTGGGTAAAGAATGGTTTGCATTTTGGAAATAACAAGATTGAGTTTACTGCGGAGAGTATTGAAAATAATCGTAACGCCATACTTGAGGCTGTACCTTATCATAAAGTTAACAACACAATGCTTTCTGATAAGAAGGCTAACAATGCTTTTACGGAGATCAAGGTAATTGATGGCAAAATAATACCTGGTACTAAGTATGTTAATTATCAACATTACCTTCTTGCTGATCGTGAAGGCGGTTCAATTATATACACAAACATTAAACCTTATACAGCACCCAAAGCAGACAATATTGAACCTCAAGATTATCAGCTTAAAAACGTTTACCTAAAATATGGAACAACTGGTATATTGGAGGAGGAAGCACCAGTAGTTGCTAATGATGCACCAAAAGCAGATGTTCCTGCAGGAGGAATCAAGACATATGGAATTAACCAATCCTCAACCAAGCTTCCAAATGGGGATGTTATGTACACTATTACCAATAATATTCCCAAAGGTCCAAAGCTTACTTTTGTAAGAAAGAGAGCAGATGGTACTACTAATTTATATGTTCATGCTGAATATGTTAATGGTAAATACAAGGTCACTCAGATAGTGGATGAAAATGGGACTGATTTTACTAACCTAGCTAATTTGGTGTCAGCTAATGAGGAGGGAATAAACTCTATTATTAGTTATGCAGATGATCAACTGCTTAGTGTTGTAACTGCAGATAAGAAGAATTTACAGGATGATGTTATATCACAATTAACCAGTACTTTTTTTAGTATAGAGGACTTTGCCAATAAAGGCAATAAAGTTGTTACACCTACGAAAGTTGCTACGGTAGATGTACCTGTTGCTTCTGTTCCTGTAGAAGATCCCAAGTTTGATGCTTTTGTAGCAGACAAATATGATAGTTATGTATCTTATACCAAAGCTAATGGTGAGTCACCTTTATCTTTGGATGAGTTTAGTGATATCTTTCAAAAGCAGCTCCGTACTGAATACAAGGCCAAAACTCAGCAGGCAAATAGTGTAGTTTCTGTTTCTGATTACAAAGTATTAGAAACTTTTCTACCAACAGGTGGAAACTTAGAATATACAATAAGAATTCAAAATAATAAAACTGGAGAGAAGGGCAGTTACACTATTGATAATACTGGTAGATGGGTTATGGCTAAATTTAATGATAAAACAGGTGATTATGAAATAGTGGGTAAACCTTTATCACAAGAACAAATAATTACCAGTGCTAAAACTGCATTAGGAAAAGATTTTGTAAATAAGCTTAATTCTATTAAGTCTGAAACAGATAAGGTTGTTGATGAGAAAGGCGGAGAAAAGTTTGAAAAGTTTTTAGAACTTCTTAAAAAGTATGATGCAGAACTAGCTGCTTTA
>Ga0194120_10007275_pt1 | contig 15210 bp, 13 predicted proteins | sample TA2MahCa65mmetaG_FD_148642 | JGI IMG/M metagenome (GOLD analysis project Ga0194120, IMG submission 148642) | Freshwater microbial communities from Lake Tanganyika, Tanzania - TA2015019 Mahale Deep Cast 65m | ecosystem: Environmental > Aquatic > Freshwater > Lake | place: Tanzania: Lake... | reverse complement strand
ACCGCTCGACACGGCGTTCGCCGACCCGCAGCCCCGCTCACTCGGCCGGCTGGGGATATTGGCTTGCCGAAACCCGTCGGTCGAGTCAGAATATGATTAAAATCGCTGGTCATCCGGCGAATGCAGGATAACAGATAAGATTGCGCTTGCGCTTTTGCGTGACGAAAGCGTAGCGCTTCGAAAAAAGATTTTTGAGGGGCGAGATATGAAAAACCACCACGATAAGGCGATGCCGCTAACGCTTGCGCTGATGACCGCAATTATTGCGACTCCCGCATCATCTGCGGAGCAAGCCTCGACGACTTTGCGCAGCGACGGCGCAGCGGGTCGCGCATTTGGCGACCCCGTCACCCCCGACGCGAAGCCGATCGTCAACAGACTCGGGGCGCCTGACACTTCACGCGTCCGGGCAGAGACCGCGTCTCAGATCAAAAACGTTACGCCCGGATTCGCGTTTGGTTTCGGAGGCGCTCCATCGCCCGGAACGCGCGCATTCGGAAGTTTCGGGCTTCCCTACACCTCGACCCGCGTTCAATCGAGCCAATCGAACCAGTCCGCGACGAACGGAAATTACCTGAGCTCCACTGCTCCTTATCGTTTCATAGGCAAGCTGTTCATGAACGGCGGATATTGCTCGGCGAGTCTTATTAGAAGAAGCGTTATCGTGACCGCCGCGCACTGCATCCAAAACTATGGAAGCGGCAATAATATCTTTGGCGGATGGATTTTCATTCCGGGATATTATGGGCCTCGCGCGACCCAGGCGCAGCGCGAGCCCTACGGTCGTTGGAGGTGGACCCTTTTGACACGTCCAACTGTTTGGGTGAACGGCAACGACACCTGTTCCGGCTCCGCCTGCAACAATGATCTTGCGGTGATTATTCTGGCAAAGAACGCCAGCAACCAGTTTATCGGCGATGTGCTAGGCGGCTGGCTCGGCTATGGATGGAACAATTATTCTTTCGTTTCGTCGGCGAAAACAGCCAATCTCGCGGTCGCCGCGACGTCGACGCTTGGCTATCCCGGGCTCATGGACAGTGGCAATATCATGCAGCGCGCGGATGGCCCCTCTTATCTAACCACCATCAATGGTGCGCTGCAGATTTGGCAGGGCAACAATTTCACTGGCGGCTCCAGCGGCGGGCCGTGGATCGTCAATTTCGTGTCCTTTAACCCGACGCTTTCCGGAGGCGCGGTGATTGGGACGGGGTGGGCTCGAGCCGTGGTGGGCGTGACCTCCTGGGGCTCGGCCGATCCGAACGGCATCAAGGATAACTACTCCTCCCGCTTCGGCCAGAACCCGCAGTTTCCCAACGCTTCCTATGGGACCTACGGCGCGGGCAATATCGGCAGGCTTCTGAATGACGCCTGCTCCCAGCCGGTCAGCCCTGGCGGACCGACCTACGCTGCTTCAGGTTATTGCAACTAAGGCGAGCGGGCGCTTAAGCCTGCCTTATTGCATCGGCGCGGGGGGCCGCAACCCCGCGCCATTTTTTTTCGATCAACCGCTTATACAGTCGCCTGTGAACAATCGATAAGGCTGCCCGGCAATCCTTACGATTGCCATACGCTTGCGGCCGTCATCCCGGAAATGGAAAAGCAGATCGGGGGCGACAATCAAACGCATCGTGGCTGATCGCGGCTATCGCGGCCACAATGGGTCGCCAACCCATAGGTTCGGCGTGGCAGAAGCGGCACGTCAGCAAGGCGATCAAACGCAAACTCAAGCGCCGCTCGGCGGGCGAGCCGGTCATCGGGAGCACCGCATGGGCCGAAACCTCCTCGCCCATGCCACCGGCGACGCGATCAACGCCGTCCTCGCCGGCGTCGGCTACGACTTCAAGCGCCTGCTGGCCTAGCTGGCGCTTTTGTGCGCCTAATCCTCAGCGCAATCCAAGCCGAGAGTCGTTCAGTGCAACGACGCCTCGCCGCTTAAATCGCGTTCTTCACGGACGACGCTAGAAAGTTCCGCTCGGCGTCACGGGCGTTCGATCGCCGCGCGCCCATCGTCTTGCGTCGGGATTAAATCTACTAAGAATGGGCGAAGAGGCGCGGCGCATTCCCTATGCCTTGAGGAAAGCCGACATGCATTCGCTCTTCGTTCTGCCGGTCGACTATTATCTGGCGGCCTGGTTCGCGCTGACCGCCATCTGCACGCTCTATGTCGCGATCGACGGCGCCAGAAATCCCGAACCCGCCGTGATGAAATGGGGGTTTGTCCTCGTCACGCTTTACACCGGACCCTTCGGCCTTCTGCTCTATGTCCTGACCGACAAGGAGCCGCGGCCAGGGGCGCATGAGCAATTCGTGCGCCCGCTGTGGAAGCAGGGGGTCGGCTCCACCATCCATTGCGTCGCCGGCGACGCGACGGGCATCATCCTCGCCGCCGTCATCGTCGCTTCGCTCGACCTGCCGATGTGGCTCGACCTCATCGTCGAATATCTCGCCGGCTTCGCCTTCGGCCTGTTCATCTTTCAATCGCTGTTCATGAAGGAAATGATGGGCGGCTCCTATTGGGAGAATGTGCGGCGCAGCTTCTTTCCCGAATTCATCAGCATGAATTTCATGATGGCCGGCATGGCGCCGGTGATGACCTTCCTGATGATGGGCCATGACATGCGCGCCATGGTTCCGACCGAACTCATCTTCTGGGGAGTAATGTCGATCGGCGTGATGGCTGGCTTCGCCACCGCCTATCCGTCGAATGTCTGGATGGTCGCGCAGGGGATCAAGCACGGGCTGATGACCGAGCGGGCGAAAGACGAGCCCCTGGAAAAGCCCGCCGAGCAAAAAGCGACTGATCAGGTCGGAACGGATGCGGCGCGCCATCAGCATCACGATCACGGCGAGCATTCCGGCATGAGCGAGGGCGGCGCCGAGCCTCCCGAGCACGGCCCGCATCAGGCGGCTGGCGCGGCCCCCATGCATATGCATGCGACGCCCGAGGCGACGCCAGCTCAGATCGCCGCCTTCAGCCTCGCGTCGCTCGTCCTTCTCGCCACCGGCATGCTCGCGCCCGCCAATTGGGTGAACATGCGGCTCTCGGCGCATGACGTAGGCGGGCTCATCATGCCGCCGGGAATGCTCATGTATCGCGACACAAGCGCCGACGCGATGCGCGAGATGAGTTTCGCGGATTCGCGGCTGGTTGGCGCGCAGTTGCCGATTCAAACCCGCGGCGACCGGGAGCTCCCCTTCAAGATGGACGCTGGCGTCAAGGTCTTCGAGCTCTCCGCCTCGGTGATCCGCTGGCGCATCCTGCCCGAGGTCGCCGTCGACGCCTATGCCTACAACAATCAAATACCGGGTCCGCGCATCCATATTCGCGAGGGCGACCGGGTGCGCATTCGGGTGCGCAACCATTTACCCGAAGCGACGACCGTTCACTGGCACGGGCTCATTCTGCCCAACGCCATGGACGGCGCGAGCGAAATCACCCAGGCGCCGATTCCGCCTTCCGGATTCTTCGACTACGAATTCACCGCAAGACAGCACGGGACCTATTTCTACCATCCCCATGCCGATCCGGACCGCACGCAGGCGCTCGGCCTCTATGGCGCGCTGATCATCGATCCCGCCGACGCCGCGGCGGACATCCGCGCCGATCACGATTATGTCATCCAGCTGCAGGAATGGCTGTGGCGCGACGGCCTGACCTTTCCCGCCATGCCGATGGATGGCATGCAGCCGAATTATTTCACCATCAACGGCAAATCCTATCCGTCAACCGAGACGGTGCGGATGAAGCTTGGCGAAACGCTCAAAGTGCGCTTCATCGGCACGAACAACGGCTTCATCCATCCGATGCATATTCATGGCGGCCCGTTCGAAGTCGTCGCGCGCGACGGCGAAACGCTGCAAAAGAGCGCGCGCTTTTTGGCCGACACGGTCAATGTCGGCCCCGGCCAGCGCTATGACGTGATCTGGCAGGCGCGGGAGCGCGGGAAATGGCTGATCCACTGCCACATCCCGCATCACACCAGCAACGACAATACCGAAACCAAGGGCGGCGGCGGGCTGATGGCGGTCATCGAGGTGGAGTAGCTCCGCCGTCGCGCGACGCTCTACTTCATCGCCGCATAGGCCTCGTTGACATCTTCGACCGTGCGCAGGCCGGGCTTGGGCGACATGACGAGAACCGCCATATTGCCGGGCGCATGCTCGTTCTTCCACATTTTGGTGTGGGCCACCGGGATTTTCTCCCAGGCGAACACTTCCGACATGCAGGGGTCGACGCGCCGGTCCAGCACGAAGCGATTGGCGGCGGACGCCTGTTTTAAATGCGCGAAATGCGAGCCCTGAATGCGCTTCTGGCGCATCCAGACGTAGCGGGCGTCGAAGGTCAGGTTGAAGCCGGTGGTGCCGGCGCAGAACACCACCATGCCGCCGCGCTTCACGACGAGGCAGGAGACCGGGAAGGTCTGCTCGCCCGGATGTTCGAAGACGATGTCGACGTCCTTCTTGCCGGTAATGTCCCAGATCGCCTTGCCGAAGGCGCGGGCGTTCTTGGTCCATTCGACATATTCGGGCGTGTTGACCTTCGGCAACTGCCCCCAGCACTTGAAATCCTTGCGATTGATCACGCCCTTGGCGCCGAGCGAGAGCACATAGTCGCGCTTGCTCTCGTCCGAAATGACGCCGATGGCGTTGGCGCCCGAGGCGGCGCAGAGCTGCACGGCGAAAACGCCGAGCCCGCCCGAGGCGCCCCACACCAGCACATTGTCGCCGGGCTTTAATTGATGCGGCGAATGGCCGAACAGCATGCGATAGGCGGTGGCGAGCGTTAAGGTATAGCAGGCCGCCTCCTCCCAGGTCAGATGCTTGGGGCGCTCCATCAGCTGGCGGTCCTGGACGCGGCAGAACTGGGCGAAGGAGCCGTCGGGCGTCTCATAGCCCCAGATGCGCTGCGAGGGCGAGAACATCGGATCGCCGCCGTTGCACTCCTCGTCGTCCCCGTCGTCCTGGTTGCAGTGGATGATGACCTCGTCGCCGACCTTCCAGCGCTTCACCTTGGAGCCCACCGCCCAGACGATGCCGGAAGCGTCGGAGCCGGCGACGTGATAGGGATTTTTATGAACGTCGAGGGTCGACACCGGCTCGCCGAGCGAGGCCCAGACGCCGTTGTAATTGACCCCGGCCGCCATCACGAGCACCAGCACGTCATGGCTGTCGAGCTCCCAGGTCGGCAGAACCTCGAGCTGCATGGCGGTTTCCGGCGGCCCATGCCGCTCCTTGCGGATCGCCCAGGCGTACATGTTCTTCGGCACATGCCCGAGCGGCGGAATTTCGCCGATCTCGTAGAGGTCTTTCTTATCGGTCAACTTCGGGGTCCTCGCCTTGTCGCCCTGAGACGGGCTCGCACTGGCGGGAGCTTATAGACGGGGCGGCGTGGGGCGAATAGTCCCTAAACTGAGAGCGGGCACTGAGCCTTCTCCTCGTCCCGCGCAGAGAACGAGCCTGTCTGCGGGAAGATATCTTTGGGCCTTCGGCAGAAATTCGGACCACCCAATATACCATCGCCGCTGGCCTCGCCCGGCATTTTGCGCTAATGGTCATCCAGTTGGTCATGAGGCAAGAATGAGCGTCGTCACCGTCGCGGAAGCCAAGGCCCATTTGAGCGAACTCGTCGAACGCGCGGCGAAGGGCGAGACTGTATGCGTCACCCGCCGCGGCAAGCCCGTCGCCAAGATCGCGCCTATCGCCGAGCCCATAAAGCGCGTCGATGTCTCGATGCTGCGTGAGATCACCGCGGACATGGCCGTCGAGGCCGAGCCCGAAGGTAAGTTCATGCGCCGCATCCGCGACGAGGAGCGCTATTGACGCTTTATCTGGACACGTCGCTTCTCGTCGCGGCGCTGACCAGAGAAGCGGAGACCGATCGCGTCCAGTCCTGGCTCGGCGATCAGCAAGACGAACTCGCGATCAGCGACTGGGTCGTCACGGAATTCTCTTCCGCTCTGTCGATTAAATTGCGCAATCGCCAGATCGACCTTGCGCAGCGGGCGGCGGCGCTCTCCGGGTTCACGCGTCTTGTTTCCGAGAGCTTGGTCACCCTGCCGCTCGCCGCCAATCATTTTGGGACTGCGGCGCGCTTCGCCGGCCAGCATGAGCTGGGGCTGCGGGCGGGCGACGCTTTGCATCTCGCCGTCTGCGCTGGATATGGCGCGACGCTGTGTACGCTGGATCGGCGACTCGCCGAGGCCGCGCCTTCAGTCGGCGTCGTGACGAAGCCGCTTTGAGCCGCGCCAAGTCCTCATCTTGTCTCAATCTTGTCAAAACGGGGTCATGTTGTGCTATCGCAACGGGCGAAGGAGCCATTAAAGTGAACGACATGTCCGCCGAGAAGAGCCGGAATGCTGGCCGCGACAAGCCCTGGATGTTTCGCACCTACGCCGGCCATTCGACCGCGAGCGAATCCAACAAGCTTTACCGCTCCAATCTCGCCAAGGGCCAGACCGGTCTCTCCATCGCCTTCGATCTGCCGACGCAAACCGGCTACGACAGCGACCACATCCTCTCGCGCGGCGAAGTCGGCAAGGTCGGCGTGCCGGTCTCGCATCTTGGCGATATGCGCACGCTCTTTCACGGCATTCCGCTTGGCGAGATGAACACGTCGATGACCATCAACGCCACCGCCGTGTGGCTAATGGCGCTCTATATCGCCGCCGCGGAAGAGCAAGGTGCGCCGCGCGCGAAGCTGCAGGGCACGACGCAAAACGACATCATCAAGGAATATCTCTCGCGCGGTTCCTATGTGTTTCCGCCGGCGCAGTCGCTGCGGCTGACGCAGGACCTCATTCTCTTCACCACCAAGGAATGCCCCAAGTTCAATCCGATGAACGTCTGCTCCTACCATCTGCAGGAAGCCGGCGCGACGCCGTCGCAGGAGCTCGCCTATGCGCTCGCCACCGCCGTCGCCATTCTCGACGGCGTCAAAGCCGCGGGAATGCCTGAGGAAGACTTCGCTCAGGTGGTCGGCCGCATCTCCTTCTTCGTCAACGCCGGCATGCGCTTCGTCACCGAACTGTGCAAAATGCGGGCGTTCGCGGAGCTTTGGGAGGAGATCACCCGCGAGCGCTATGGGGTAAAGGACGAGAAGCTCCGCCGTTTCCGCTACGGCGTGCAGGTCAATTCGCTCGGCCTCACCGAGCAGCAGCCGGAAAATAACGTCTATCGCATCCTGATCGAGATGCTCGCCGTCGTTCTCTCCAAGAACGCCCGCGCCCGCGCCGTGCAGCTCCCGGCCTGGAACGAGGCGCTCGGCCTGCCGCGGCCCTTCGACCAGCAATGGTCGCTGCGCATGCAGCAGATCATGGCCTATGAGACCGACCTCCTGGAATATGGCGATATTTTCGACGGCAATCCCGAGATCGCCCGCAAGGTCGCCGAATTGAAGGAAGAGGCGAAGACCGAACTCAAGAAGATCGAGGAGCTTGGCGGCGCCGCCGCGGCGGTCGAGATCGGCTATATGAAGGGCAAGCTCGTCGAAGCCAATACGGCCCGTCTCGAGTCGATCGAAGCCGGCGAGCAGATCGTCGTCGGCGTCAACAAATTCACCGGCGGCGAGCCGTCGCCGCTCGCCTCGGGCGACGACCAGATCATGGTCGTGCCGGAACATGTCGAAGCCGAGCAGATTTCGCGGCTGAAGGCGTGGCGCGAAAGCCGCGACCAGAAGGCCGCGCAAGCCGCCGTCGAAGAATTAGCCCGCGCCGCCAAGGAAGGCCGCAACATGGTCGAGCCCTCCATCGCCGCGGCGAAAGCGGGCGTCACCACCGGCGAATGGGGCAATGTTTTACGCGGCGTGTTCGGGGAATATCGCGCGCCGACGGGCGTCTCCTCGACCGCCCGTCAGGTCGGCGGCGCGCTCGACGCGGTGCGCGGCGAGGTCGAGCGCGTGTCGCAAAAGCTCGGCAAGCGGGCGAAATTCCTGGTCGGCAAGCCCGGCCTCGACGGCCATTCCAATGGCGCCGAACAGATCGCTGTGCGCGCCCGCGACGCCGGCTTCGACGTGATCTATGCGGGCATCCGCTCGACGCCGGCCGAACTGGTCGAGACGGCGAAGAAGGAAGGCGCGCATTGCATCGGCCTCTCCATTCTCTCAGGCTCGCATGTGACGCTCGCCCATGAAGTGATCAAGCTGATGAAGCAGGAGGGCGTGACGGCGCCGCTCGTCGTCGGCGGCATCATCCCGCCGGCCGACGAGAAGCTTTTGCTCGAAGCGGGAGTCTCGGCGGTCTATACGCCGAAGAACTACGACCTCAACGCCATCATGACCGACCTCGCGCATATCATCGAGAAGGCGGTGGTGTAAGGCGCCGGGAGCCCGGGCGCCTCTCTGCCGCATGCGCGCGCATTTCCGCCGCTCCTTGCGCAACGGCTGATCATCAAGGCGGCACGTCCGACCGGCGCTTTCCGGCGTCCGCCGCAATATCGGCTGGCCGCTTTTGGCTCGGAAATTGCGTGGAGGCTACAGCTTCAGATCACTGGCGCATCGGTCCTACGAAGGATCAAAAGCAGCAAAGCCGCTGTGTTCGACACTCCACATCACTGATGTGGAAATGTCGGCCGGCGGTTTTTGCTTTTGGGGCTCACGCCGAGCTTTTCGGAAATCGAGCCCGATCATCCTTGGGGCAAACCATGGCTACGCTGAACTGCAAGATCGCACCCTTCATGTTCTGGCTCTGCTTCCTGGCGCTGAGTTTCTTCACGACGTTCAATGGCCAGAGTCAGTCGTCGCGCACGACCGCGCGCGATCGCCAGGAGCCGCCCAATCCCCTTTGCCAGGACGCCCGGCGCGGCGCGAAGGTTGTCCGCGAGAGAATCAGCATCGCTGCGTCGGGCCTCGCGCACGGTCAGGCAGTCGAAGCGCGGTTTCGTTGAACGTCCATGTTCTCCGCTTAGTCCAAAACGGTTCGCGCTTCTTCAGCCGCCTCTGTCGTTGAAGACGCCCAACTGATCGCGCCGCGCCGGATTACGCACGCCGCCGCTTCTCCCTCAAGCTCTTGATTAATACGTCCGCGCTTGCTTTATCGCGACGCAATATTCTTCTTAGGAGCTGCGCCTCATGTCGACTTGGCCAAACTACGGCAAAATCGCCGGTCCGATCGTGCTGATCGGCTTCGGCTCCATTGGCCGGGGCATCTTGCCGCTGATCGAGCGCCATTTCGAATTCGACAAATCGCGCTTCACCGTCATCGATCCCGTCGACACGCATCGCCGTCTGCTCGACGAGCGCGGCATCGCTTTTCTCAAAGCCAGGCTCACGCCCGAGAACTACCGCGAGGTGTTGACGCCGCTGCTGACCAAAGGCGAAGGCCAGGGCTTTATCGTCAATCTTTCGGTCGACGTGTCATCGCTGGCGATCATCAAGCTCGCGCGCGAATTGAACGCGCTTTGCGTCGACACGGTGGTTGAGCCATGGCCGGGCTTCTACTTCGACAAGAATATGGGCAATGAGGCGCGCACCAATTACGCCCTGCGCGAGACGGTGCTCGAAGAGCGTCGCAAGAATCCCGGCGGATCGACGGCGGTCTCCTGCGTCGGCGCCAATCCCGGCATGGTCTCCTGGTTCGTCAAGCAGGCGCTGGTCAATCTCGCCCGCGACGCGGGCGCGCTGGAAAAGGAGCCGGAAACGCGGGCCGAATGGGGCGCGCTCGCCCAAAGGCTCGGCGTCAAGGGCATTCACATCGCCGAGCGCGACACGCAGCGCGCGCGCCAGCCGAAGCCGCGCAACGTCTTCGTCAATACCTGGTCGGTCGAGGGTTTCGTGTCGGAAGGCATGCAGCCCGCCGAACTCGGCTGGGGCACGCATGAGAAGGCGCTGCCCGACATCGGCCGCACCCATCCGACTGGCTGCGGCGCGGCGATCTATCTGCTGTCGCCCGGCGCCAATACCCGCGTGCGCTCCTGGTGTCCGACGCCCGGCGCGCAATATGGCTTTCTCGTCACCCATAATGAGTCGATCTCGATCGCCGACTATCTGACGTTGCGCGACGCGTCGGGACAGGCGATCTATCGTCCGACCTGTCACTACGCCTATCATCCGGCCGATGACGCCGTGCTGTCGCTGCATGAAATGTTCGGCGCCGCCGGCAAGATGCAGGAAAGCTGGACGATTCTCGACGAGCATGAAATCGTCGATGGAATCGACGAACTCGGCGTGCTGCTCTACGGCCATTCGAAGAACGCCTATTGGTACGGCTCGCAGCTCTCGATCGAGGAGACCCGCGATCTCGCGCCCTATCAAAACGCCACCGGACTGCAGGTAAGTTCGGCGGCGCTCGCCGGCATGGTCTGGGCGCTGGAGAACCCGCAGGCGGGAATCGTCGAGGCCGACGAGGTCGACTACAAGCGCTGCCTCGAAGTGCAGCTTCCCTATCTCGGGCCAGTGAAGGGCTATTACACGGATTGGACGCCGCTCGACGGACGTCCGGGCCTCTTTCCGGAAGATATCGACGAGAGCGATCCCTGGCAGTTCAGGAATATTCTTGTGCGTTGAAACGCCACGATTTTCGTTGGCCTCGAACAAATGCGCCGCTCGCAAGGGCGGCGCATTTTTTTGCACTCTTGCGTCCGCCGCTCATGTTCTATATATGTTCTATATTCGCGTTATGTTCATGCCCGGTCGCTCGAGCCGGAGAAGAACAGCGAGTCCCCGAAGGCGTCCGGCGTCGCGCCGGATGAGTAGCGTCGCGTTGCGTTTGTCGGGGGGAGGCCGCGTCGAAGTTTGAGCGTCAGCGCGGCCTCCCTTGTTTCTTTCACAAAGTCGGAGTCCGCAATGGCGCGCGTGGCTGACGTTTCATCCGAGGTGCTCGGGCGCCAGATCGGCCAGATTGGGCAGGCGAGCGTCGGCGCATTCATCGACGCCGAACGCCGGCGCGGGCGCGGGACGCTGTCGAAACGCAGCGGCCGTTTCGAGAAGGAGACGCGCGAGGAAGAGGACGACGGCTGGGGGTCGCTGGAGAGCCTGCAGGCCCTCAAGACCAATTTCCACGTCGAGAAGCCGCGCACCATCATCACCCGGAATGATTCGCCCGACATTTCCTTCGACCGCTCGATCAACCCCTATCGCGGCTGCGAGCACGGCTGCGTCTATTGTTACGCGCGGCCGACGCACGCCTATATGGGCTTTTCGCCGGGCCTCGATTTCGAGACCGAAATCTTCGTCAAGGAAGGCGCGGCGCAGCTTCTCGAACGCGAATTGTCGGCGCCGGGATATGCGCCGAAAATGATCGCCATCGGCACGAACACCGACCCCTATCAGCCGGCCGAGAAGACCCATCGAATCATGCGTTCGATCCTCGAAGTTCTGGCGCGGGCCAATCATCCGGTCGGGATCGTCACGAAATCCGCGCTTGTGCTGCGCGACCTCGATCTCCTCGCGCCGATGGCGGAAAAGGGCCTGGCGAAGTTGGCGATCTCGGTGACGACGCTGGATCGCAGGCTGGCGCGCCTCATGGAGCCGCGCGCCGCGACGCCGGAACTGCGGCTCGACGCCCTTGAGCAGCTCAGCGCCGCCGGCGTTCCGACCGCGGTGATGACGGCGCCGATCATTCCCTCGATCAATGACGACGAGATCGAGAAGATTTTGACGCGGGCGCATGCCGCCGGCGCGCGCGAGGCCGGCTATGTGCTGCTGCGTCTGCCGCTCGAATTAAGCGATCTCTTCACCGAATGGCTCGTCGCGAATTTTCCCGACCGGGCGCGTCGCGCCCTCGCGCTGATGCGTTCGACGCGCGACGGCAAGCTCTATCAATCTTCATTCGGAACCCGCATGAAAGGCGAGGGGCCCTACGCCTGGATGATCGGGAGGCGTTTCGAGGTCGCCGCCGCGCGGCTCGGCTTCGCGCAGAAAACGAAATTGAGAACCGATCTGTTCGAACCGCCGCGCCGCGCCGCGCAGCAGCTCAGCCTGTTCTGACTGAATTTTTCTCGCGCAGTTCTCGCCGTGCGCGCCTTGCCAGCGATCCGGCTTCCGCGCTTTATTCGCACCGCGGCCGTAGCGCTCGACGCCTGCCGTTGCGCAGGGCCGCGCGACCGGCCGGGGAGGGCGAATGTGACGGCGAGCGGGGTCAGTTTTCGGCTGGAAGCCCAGCTGCGCCGCAAGGGCGTCTGGCCGATCGCCGGCGTCGACGAAGTCGGGCGCGGGCCGCTCGCCGGGCCGGTCGCGGCGGCGGCGGTGATTCTCGATCCCGAACGGCGACCGCGCGGCCTCGATGATTCCAAGGCGCTGAGCCCGTCGCAGCGGGAGGAAGCCTTCGAGCGGATCATGGCCAGCGCGCTCGCGGTCAGCGTCGCCTTCGTCACCGCGGCCGAGATTGATCGCATCAACATCCGCCGGGCGTCGCTCGCCGCCATGGCCCGCGCCGTCGCCGGCCTGTCCCATCGGCCGGCCTATCTCCTTGTCGACGGCAATGACCGGCCGCCGGTCGACTGCCCCTGCCAGATGATCGTCAAAGGCGATGCCTCGGCTATTTCGATCGCCGCCGCCTCGATCGTCGCCAAGGTCGCGCGCGACGCAATGATGCGCCGTCTCGCCGCCCATTATCCGCAATATGGTTTCGAGACCAATGCCGGCTACGCCGTGCAGCGACACCTCGAAGCGCTCGCGCTCTATGGCGCGAGCCCGGCGCATCGGATCAGTTTCGCGCCGGTGCGCGAGGCCTGAGAACGCCGGCAAGCTTTTGATAAGATTTTTACTTCCTTAAGACTTCCGTACGAAAAAGAGACGTTGGTTTTTCCCCGATCTAAACGCGGCTTTTACCTCCCTCCTTCACTATCGCGCCTGTCAGTTGCGTAGATAGTGTGGAGTTCATGCGTAGCACGCGCGTCGGAGCGGCTCGTCTCAAAGCCCGAATTCAGGTCACGCGTATCGGGCGGACCAGCGAAAGGCCGCTCCGCGCGACGGCGCGCAATGATATCCTCTCCGGCGACTGCGCCACTCTGATGGAGCGGATGGCTGACGAGAGCGTCGATCTCGTCTTCGCCGATCCGCCTTACAATCTCCAACTCGCCAATCCTCTCCTTCGCCCGGACCAAAGCCTCGTCGACGCGGTCGATAACGACTGGGACAAATTCGCCAATTTCGCCGCCTATGACGCCTTCACGCGCGACTGGCTCAAGGAGGCGCGCCGGCTGATGAAGCCGACGGCGACGATTTTCGTCATCGGCTCCTATCACAATATATTCCGCGTCGGCGCGATCATGCAGGATTTGGGGTTCTGGATCCTGAACGACATCGTCTGGCGCAAGAATAATCCGATGCCGAACTTTCGCGGCCGGAGATTCACCAACGCCCATGAGACGATGATCTGGGCGGCGCGCGACCAGCAGGCGAAAAACTACACTTTCAATTACGAGGCGCTGAAAGCGGCCAACGAAGACTGCCAGATGCGGTCCGACTGGCTGCTGCCGATCTGCGGCGGGTCCGAGCGGCTCAAGGATGGCGCGGGCCGCAAGACCCATCCGACGCAAAAGCCGGAGGCGCTGCTCGCGCGCGTCATCCTCGCCGCGTCGAAACCTGGCGATCTGGTGCTCGATCCTTTTTTTGGGACCGGAACGACCGGCGCCGTCGCCAAGCGGTTAGGCCGCGACTGGCTCGGCATCGAGCGCGACGGCGACTACCGCGCCGCGGCGCAGGCGCGGATCGCGGCGATCGAATCTTTGCCGCATGAGGCGATTGCAACCGCGCCGTCGAAGCGGGCCGAGCCGCGCATCGCCTTCGCCAGTCTCGTCGAAGCCGGTCTCGTCGCGCCGGGCGCGACGCTTGTCGACGCCAAGCGTCGCCATCGCGCGGTGGTGCGCGCCGACGGCGCCCTGTCGCTTTCGGGTTTCGTCGGTTCGATCCATAAGACCGGCGCGCTGGCGCAGGGCCTGCCAGCCTGCAACGGCTGGACCTTCTGGCATTATGAAGAAAAGGGCGCGCTCGCGCCGATCGACGATCTGCGGGCCGAAGCGCGGGCGCGACTCAAAGTCGCGGCGGAATAATAAATATCCGTCATTGCGAGGAGCGGAGCGACGAAGCAATCCAGAGCCGTGGGCGTGTCTCTGGATTGCTTCGCTTCGCTCGCAATGGCGGCCCTACGCCAGAAAGCCTGCGTAAAACCCGACCAGCAGCACGATTCCGATGAAGGCGCGGTAGAAGACGAAGGGCCAGGCGGAGAAGCGTTCGAGAATCCGCAAAAGGCCCCAGATCGCGACAAAGGCGGAGAGCGACGCGACGAAGAGTCCGAGGGTCAGCACCGCCCAGCCGTGAAAATCGAGCTGCGCCTTGTGCAACTCCCACAATTCCTTCAGGCCCGCGAGCGCGATCGCCGGCAGGCCGAGAAGAAACGAAAATCTCGCCGCTTCCTCGCGTTTCAGATCGAGGAACAGCGCCGCGGTCAGAGTCGAGCCGGAGCGCGAGACGCCGGGGATAAGCGCGCCGACCTGCGCGAAGCCGACGATCATGGCGTCCTTCAGAGTGACATGTTCGAGCGTGCGCTTGTGATTGCAATAGAGCTCCGCGATGGCGAGCAGCGCCGCCATGACGATGCAGGAAATGCCGATCACGGGCAGCGTGCGCAAGGGCGAGCCGCAGGTGTTGAGCGTATGCGACAGCGCGAGGCCGGCGATGCCGATCGGGACGGTCGCGAGCGCGATCCAGACGACGAAGCGCAAGGTCCAGTCGCTGAAATCGCGCCGCACGAGAGCCCGCACCGACCCCTCGGCGAGCGCGCGGATGTCGCTCCAGAAATAGCTGATGACGGCGGCGAGGGCGGCGAGCTGCATGGCGGCGGAGAAGGCTGAGCCGGGGTCCTTCCAGCCGAGCAGCGCCGGCACGATGCGCATATGCGCGGTCGAGGAGATCGGCAGAAGTTCGGTGATGCCCTGCACCACGCCGAGAACGGCGACTTTCATATAGCCGAGATCGACGAAACCCGTGTCGAGTCCATTGGTGCAAGCGGTCGCCATGGAGGCCTCGTTTCGTTCGCGCCGCGCGACGAATCACGAAGGCGCCCAGCGTCTCCGACTTCTGTCAAACAAGGCGGCCGCGATCAAGGCGACGCGCCTAGAGCGTTTTGCAATTACGCTGACTCGGAGGGGATTCCCGAATCGCGGTTGTTTTGATTCAACCTTTTGGCTGGGCGGAGGCCAGCGGGGATGGGTGGATCATATTCTCAAGATTTGCGTGATCGGGTGATCGATGCGGTGGTTCGAGACGGCATGAGC
>Ga0194120_10007270_pt1 | contig 15214 bp, 15 predicted proteins | sample TA2MahCa65mmetaG_FD_148642 | JGI IMG/M metagenome (GOLD analysis project Ga0194120, IMG submission 148642) | Freshwater microbial communities from Lake Tanganyika, Tanzania - TA2015019 Mahale Deep Cast 65m | ecosystem: Environmental > Aquatic > Freshwater > Lake | place: Tanzania: Lake... | reverse complement strand
ATTGGGACAGGTCCTGCGTATTTGAAGTGATTTGCAAGGAGTAGTCCTTGATTGAATTTACTGCTGTTGAAGACCGGTAAATTGTGACTTCAAAGCCATCAATGCGGGCGCCGTGGGGAATGTCCAAGGGCATGGTGCTGTAAGGCGGCTTAAAGCCTCTGCCGATAAGAAAATAGGAATGTTGGCCTGCATTGGCACGCGCATACGACTTTGCGTAAATATTATCAATAGAGTCAATGTAGTTTGGTAAATTCCAGCTAAACTGCCCGTCATGTATGATGGTTGTCCCGACACCCACAAAAGCGCTTTGGCTGTCTGCGTGCAAGGCAGAAGGCAGTGTTAGAAGAAGAACTGCCAAAATTGCGGCTAAGGCAGTTGAGCTTGTCACTTGATTTAGTCTTGGACTCGCTGCATTATTTGCCTTTGAGTCTGCCCGTAAAACAACTGTAACAGGCTTGTGCTGCACTGGTTTTGTGGCAGGCTTGTGCTGCATTGGCTTTGTGGCAGGCTTGTGCTGCATTGGCTTTGTGGCAGGCTTGTGCTGCGTTGGCTTTGTGGCAGGCTTGTGCTGCATTGGCTTTGTGGCAGAACCGGACTGCATTGGTTTTGTTATTGAATTTTTCATGGTGGTGTGCCTTGAATTGGATATTTGAATCATATTATTTTTGAAAGCCCGTAGAACTGGGACTCGCCGCCAAGTGCGACTGCAACGCTTCTGGTAAGCGAAATTGTTATTATTGCCGTGAAAAGGGTCAGCACAAGGGAAAGGACAATGCGCTCAACAACTCCAGGAAGGGCAATATTGTAAAGTGAGTCGTAGGTCTTCCCTACATCAAGCTCCTTGACATAGCTTACAAGCCAGGGAGTGAATGCAATTTGGAATACCGGGATGCTAAGCTGGTAGATGATTGTGACGATCGTCCTGCAGACCGGATATGCGGGAGCAGTGAATGGGTTTGAGAGCATCCAGGCGCAAAGTATGAGTATCCAGCCCTCCTCGCCAAGAATTGTGTAGAGTTGGATGGATTCGGAGCAAAGAAGCTGCGTGCCCCAGACCCTGCCTATGTCTTCAATGCCAAAGGGATTTACGTAGCTTCCCGGCTGCTTCAAGCCAGATGCCATGATTTTGTAAATTTCACCTGACATGGTGAGTGCAAATGGGTAAATCATGAACATGCCTATGCTGATTGCAATTATGGTTGAGCCTGTGCGCCTTGTAGGCGGAATCAGCCTTAAAATAATGCCAAGCGGGAAAATCATTGTCGGGACAGTCTGGATGAAAAAGACAAGGAATGTTTTTTGCGCAACCTGGACAAGGATTGCGTTTGAAAGCGAATCAATCGCATTTGAGATTGCAATGTTGAGCGGGCTGAGGCCTGCCCTTGGCGCACCTGACCAGAATGGAACTATGAAAAAGCCTCCAAAGCTTGCGCTGTAGGAAAACCCTGATGCCCTGCTTATCAGGAAATTTGCGTGCGTCAGGGCAAGTGCATAGCTTGACATGTCCGAGATGCTTCTGTTCAAGTAAAGGGTTGCAGCAGACTGGATATCCGGGCTTCCGGTAAGTGCCGTGGCAACAGGATTTGACACCACAAAGGCCCCGCCTATGATTACAAGCAGGACAAAGGTTGACACTAGCTCCTGAAGCTCAAGCTTCACCCAGTTTTCAAGCATGCCCATCTGACAAGACCTTGTTGTGTTGATTGTATGAACGCAGATTTTTTAGAGGTCAAACGCCCTGGCAAGCATGTAGGTGATGCCATAGGCGCTGACTACAATTACTGAGACTACTGGCAGAAGCAATGAAAGCGGGGAATCTGGAAGGCTTGCAGGATTCGGATTGATGTGAATTGTTCTTGTCACCAGCGCAGAGGCGTCGCCCGGGTCGTCCCTGACGCGCACGTTGTAAGTAATGTCCGAATCAACGGCACAGCCGGCATAGTTGTTGCATTCAAATTGTATTGAGAAAGAAGCAGGATTTGGAGAAGAGGGCAGCGGAGAAGATGAGCCTGCGGCTATGACGACTCCGTTTGCGTCCTTCCACTCTTCTTCAAGCCGCACATTGTGCAAATCCGGGTCTGATGCTGTGACCGTGCCGGTTATTCTTGTCTGCTTGTATACTATATCCGGCGATAGTGAGACGGATATTATCGAGGGTGGATTGTTTGACTGCACTACCTCCCCTATTGTGATTTCTATGCTGGCAGGAGGGGAATATTCAACCCTTAAAACCTCAAAAAAGGCCTTTGATTGGGATGGAATTGCCCTGCTTGCAATAACCCAGGGCTGCGGAACTTCGTAGAAACCTTGCCGGCCGCTTTTTGCAAACAATGCATTATTGATTTTACTGATGCCAATTGTTTTTGTTGTTTTCTCGTTTTTGTTCTGTGATTTCTGGTCTGCCGGGCTGTTTGTTTTATCTTGTGGCGTGCTGACTGCCTCGCCACCCTTTTGTGACTGGTCTTTGCCATCATCCTTCTTCTTTTTTTCCTTTTTTATCTTGTCAGAGTCACCGTCATCGCCAACAACAGAGTTGAGCTCGTTGCCGCCGGTATCCTCGTATTTTGTCCATGCAAGGACCTCAACGGTGACGACATCGCCAGCCTGGCATGCAACGCCGACATCTTGGCAGTTGATGGAGCTTGAAGACTGGGGGATAGGATAAGGGGCGTTGATGTTGTCATTGCCGGTATCAAACAGGTAGGTTCCGTTTTTGTACCACTTGTACCAAAAATAGATGGTGTTTCCTGATTCGACATACGAGCTTGCAGTCACAGCTACAACAGGCGAGTCATATGAGATTGAAAGGGTAGGGGCAGAAGGAATATGCGATGGGTTCGGCCCGCCGTCTAGCGTCCATGTGCACCCAGATGAAGTGCAGGATGCCTGGCTTGTAAGCGCAGAGCAATATGTCGTGCCAGAGCACGTTGCCTGCGTTACGCAGCTGCAGCCGCCAAGATTGGTGTTTGCACATGAGGCGGCACTTGTCCGAAAATTGCAAGCTGGGCTGCAAACCCCGTAATTGTAAGCGCATCCGACAAAGTTCACTGTGCAGCCTGAAGCGCATGGTGATGGGCCCGAACAGGCCACCTGCTGGCTTGCCGGGCCGCACGTCCCATCGTTTGGGCCTGCAAGAAGAAGGCCAGTAAAAAAAATGGTTAACAGAAGAAAAAAAATCGCGAAAAAACGGTGCGTGTGCCTGAAGAAAAAATGTTGGCTGCGGTTCATAGGAATATGAATGCATCTTTGCCTTTAAATTACTTATTAAGGCGAGGATTGGAATTTGGGCGGGCAATAAGATACGCAGTGGATTGCAAAATGACAAGCAAGCAGCGGAATTATTGCAGCAGGTGAAAGACCTTGGCCTAAAGGCCGAGGCTTCTGGGCGAGTAATTTAGGGGAAGCCACGGCGCTACCCCTTGCGCTAAAGCACGAGGCTTGCGCACCGAGGTCTTTGGGTGAAAAGGGTTTGTACCGAAAGCCCTATTTCTGAAAAAGTGAAGGGATTTCAGTATGATTGGAAGGTCGCCGGTGGCTTGACAAACAGGTAGTGCTTTTCAACTCCAGTAAGCTCCTTGTAGACCCGCTGGACAATGATATTGGCAGGGTCGGTTAGAAGCGCCACCCTGTTTTGTATGTCGGCAAACGAAGAGAACTGCTTGCTTTCCCTCTGCGCCAGAAGCTCCTCCAGGTGCTTTTTGCCAACCCCCGGCAGAAGCTCAAGCTGGTGCAAGCGTATTGAAACCGAGCCGCATTTGTTGAAAAATGAGACAAAGTCAGCTTCGCGCTCTGCAATTATCTTGCGCAGGACGGGCATAAGCTCTGTGCGGGCAGTGTTTGAAAGCTGGTTGACGTCAAGGCGCAGCTTAATCCGCTCGACTTCAACCCTGTTGTCGCGGCCTATGTTCACCTTTTGTTCAATGTTCAGCGCAGCCCCTGGCTTTATTGAAACTTCAAGAAGAGTAAAGTATTTGGTTCCGATTAGCTGCGCAACCGGCTCCCTTGTGCGGTCTGCAGGCCTGCCGGTAGGCAGAAAGTCAAGCACATAGCCAAAATCCTCAAGTTCAGACATGCCAACCACATATTTGCCACTCGCGCTGTTTGCAGCTTGAGCAGCACAGATAAATCCAGTATATCAACCACAACAGTATCTTTTTTAGCCACGAAATATTTACTCCTTTGCCTTCTTCTCCTTCTTTTTTGGCTTTTCCGGCTTTTCCTGTTTTGAAGCCTTGCCCTGCTTTTGCTCCTTTTCATCATCGGCTTTCTCAGACGTTGCATCCTGTTCAGCCTGTTTTGCAGGTGTTTCTGCATCTTTTTCCTGCGCATCCTGGACGCCTGCCTCCAAGCCTTCCTTAACCTGGACTTTTAGCGTGTATTTTTGCGCAAAGGGTGCAGTAAGGGCCAAAATCTTATCGAATTCTTCAGCTCCAAGCTCAATCTTTTCCTTCATGAGTATCAAAGACAGCTGCGGGCGGTATTTTGGCATCAGGTCTATTATGCGCGAAATTGCCTCCTCGGTGAGCTTCCCGCTGACCTGCGAAAGCTCCTGTACAAGGTGCTTTGCCTGTGTTGGCCCAAGATGAGCAAATTTTGTGCAATAGTCAAGGCTGCCTTGCTGCTCAAACTGCAGCGCGCCGTCCTTTGCGCGCTCCTCCAAAATGTGTTTTGCCTCTGCAAGGCACACCGGCCTTGAGCTGTTTATGTTTTTGCCTATCATGTGAAAACCTCTTTGACCTTGTTGGATATTATGGATGTTGTTTATCGTTGTTGCCGATTTTGACTTTGGCTGCAGGATTTTCTGCCCTTTGTTTTTGAATTTGATGTCAGTTTTGGCTGGTTCTCGGATTTAATTTTGATGCAGGTTTGCGGCTGTGCGTATTTGCAATGCCACATGTATTTAATGCCCGGCCCGCCTCACACTTTTTTGAGATGGACAGGTGGGATGATGAGGTTTTTTTGCGACCTGCCATCCATGATGCTCACCACATAGGACTTGCCCTGCACGCCTGTTATGGTTCCATGCCTTCCCCTATAGCGCGGGTGCGGCATTCCTGAAAAGCGCACATGATGGTCAATGACAACCTTGTGGCCGACTTCAAACGACTTGAATAGCTGGTTGACAGTCAGCTTGTTTGGCGTCTTGCCAAGCAACCTGCTCCTTTTTGACATTTTTCCTAGGCTTCTCCTGACCATTTTGCATCTACCTCGAAAAACAATATAAGGGCTGAATTTTTTGGTTAGCAGGTGCGCAATCGCGCTTTGGCGGCAGCTGCAGCATTTACACTAATCAAGTTCCCTCGAAATCCGCTAAATATTTATATACCTATCTTTTTAAAGCCATGCAGACAAATATCCTTATTTAAAAACTTTTTTGAAAGCCTGCGGGCGGCTTTATGCCGCATCGAGCCGGCGTTAGACGGCATTGGAAGATGCTTGATGGGTGGTAAAATGGGTGGCGTAAGGATATCAAAGCCGACTTTTAAGATTGAAAACATAGTAGCAAGTGCCAACCTTGGCCTTGAAATTGACCTGTATTCCATTGCTTACAAGGTTGACGACGTTGAATATGAGCCTGAGCAGTTTCCAGGGGCGATACTGAAGCTCAAGGAGCCAAAGTCCTCGCTTTTGCTTTTCAAAAACGGGAAGATAATATGCACAGGCTGCACTTCCGAAAAGCAGGTTTCAGAGGCAATCAAGCGCACCCTCAAGCTGCTTGCAAACTATTCCGTGAAAACTGGGCCGCAAAACAAGAACCCGAAATTTGACATTGTCAACATAGTGGCCTCAGCAGAGCTTGGTGTTGAACTTGATTTGTATTCCATCGCCTACAAGGTGAAAAATGTCGAGTACGAGCCCGAGCAGTTTCCAGGGGCGATACTTAAGTTCCTTGACCCAAAGTCCTCGCTTTTGCTTTTCAAAAACGGCAAGGTCATCTGCACTGGCGCAAGGTCCGAGGCAGGCGTCCAGGATGCGCTTATGAGGGCAGTAAAGGTAATGACCCCTTTTGCCTCAAGGCCAGGCACTTCAAAGAAATAGCCAGCACTTGTTTCATACAAGCGCCTCAAGCCCTTTTTTCCTCAAAAACTCTGAAGCCTGCCCAAGTTGCAATGGCGTGAGCTTGAAAACGCGCTGGGACGCATGGGGAAGTCCGTCAAGGCTGCTTTTCATCTCGGCCTTTTGCGCAAAGAAGTTCCTGTTTGCCGCAAGTATTGCCGCGCGCAAGGTTTTTTTCCTGTGCGAAAAAATCGCCCTTATGAAGATGTCTGCTGGGCCTGATTGTTGCGCATCGGCTTCAGGTTTCTTTTTCTCAAGCGAGATTATTACAGAATCGACTTTTGGCTGCGGGTGGAAGGCAACCGCAGGAACCTCAATGAAGGCCTTTGGCACAAAATATTTTGAGGTTTCAACCGACAGCCGCGAGTAATCCCTGTCGCCAGGTTTTGCAATCATCCGTGCCACAAACTCGCGCTGGAGGCAAAACACTGCCAGGTCAAAGTCCATCTTTGCAACCTTGAAAAGTATCTTGGATGAAATGTAGTACGGCAGGTTGCCGACAATCCTGCCAAACCCATCCTGCCCGAAGTCCAAAAAATCCTGCTTGACAATTTTCACCCTGTCAACCCCGGCAAACCTGACTTTGAGCTTGTCGACCATAATCGGGTCCTTCTCAACACAGATTATCTGGCGCGGATTTGACTCTAGGAGTTTTTGCGTGAGATTTCCGCTTCCAGGGCCTATTTCCAGGACCTTTTCCCCCTCCACATTGCAAAGTTGCGCCTCAAGCCCAAGTATTTTCTGGTCAACAAGAAGATGCTGGCCAAGGTGTTTTTTCAGCATTGCCAATCGCCGGTTTGAATAGGGCTAGGATGCTTTTTTTAGCTTGCGCTTGGCATGCGCGGGCACAGGCTGCAGGCCGGTGTCGGAAGATTTGGGCTGGATGACGTGGGTTTTGTCTTGTTTTCCAAAGGCAGTCGGCTTTTTTGAGGCGGAATTGATTGTTGAAGTGAATTTTTGGATTAGCATGTCAGGCTTATTCGGCTGGATTGATTGCTTTGTTGAAGACGCATTGAATTTTGTTGTGGTTGTTGGCACGCGGTTGCTTTTTGGCTGTTCTGGTTGGTTTGCATTGTTTGAGCGGTGTTGTTGGCTGCCAAAATGCCTCTCGTGGAAAGAGTGCACCAAAAGCCACGCAAAAACAAGCGCCATAAGGCCAAGGATTGCGAAGGCGGCATAAACATATTCTGGCCCTAGCAGGAGAAACTGGGGCACTGTGCTGTCTTGCTGCTGATGATTTTGCTTGCCGTATTGAGATGGCAAATAGGTGTTTGCATTTAGAACCGGTGAGTCGGTGACATTGGCTGCATACGATTTGCCATCGTGAATGATAATCCATTGCCCAAGCTGTGTTGCGTTTAGGCTTGCCTGGCCTGAAACAAGCTGTGTGGTAAAGTTTTTTCCAGACGGAGGCAGGATTGTTATCGTGCCGCTGGAGAAATTTCCGCCTGCCTTATCTTGATAGGCAAGAACATAGATTTGACCCCCGTATCTTGCATTGCTAACTAGCACTTGCGAGGGAAAAATTAGAGGGAGGCTTGAAAGCAAGATGAAGAGAAACGTGGGAAGGAGGGCCATTGCTTGCAGGAAATTATTTTGAGAAGCTGGAATGCCGCGTTTAGCATATGCGGCGGTTGCTTGCTTGACGATTTTTTGGGTTTTATTGAATTTTTTCATGGTGCGAAGTGAGACTCGATGAGGCGTTTTTCGGGCCCGACGGGATTTGAACCCGCAGCCTTCTGGTGTCATCCGCCTTTTGATGCGGCAGGAAACACCGACACCCAAAATTTTGGGAGGGCATTCGAAGCCAGACGCGCTATCCAAGTTGCGCCACGGGCCCAAGTTATTATCACGCCCAATAATTAATAATAGAAGTTAGTGTGCCGCGGGAAGGCGAATCAGGTTCCAAGGTTGCAGCACCCATAAGCTGAACCACAATGTGCGGCAAGCCGCATGGATTTATGCGAGAACCGACCTGGCTTGGAAACAACAACCGACTTTCCTATTGTCAAAGCTGCTTGTAGTCAGTAAGAATCCTGGCGCCATCGTGCTCAACAAGAATCGTGTATTCAAATTGCGAAACCAGGCCTTTTTGCGCCTCGCGCAAGGCCGGATAGCCCTGGATTACTCCAAAATTCATAAGTTCGCGCAAGGCCGCGTTGAGCTGCAGCTTGGATTTGAAATCCTTGGCAAGCCAGCGCTCGGCAAACGGAAGCGTGAAGAAGTTTTGAATGATGTATGCCAGCAAGCGCTTTGACTCGCGCATGCGCACGTTTCTCGGCTCGACAAGCGAAAAAATTTCAACCTGGTTGGTGTCATTTACGCTGCCCTGCCCGTTTGTGGCAAACGGCTCGACTGCGAATATGTCCCCTTCCTGAAATTCATAGTTCAAGTCAGTTGCAACATTGGGAATTGAAACACCGGCGTGAAGCAGGTATCTTGAGAGCATGTGGCCCGTCAGGTTTTCGATTGGCTTGTAGCCAAACTTTTTTATTTCCGCCTCGATGATGCGGCCTATTTGCCCGTTTGTCACGCCTGGCTTGATTGAAGACACGGCAGCATCAAGGGCGGTTTTTGCCGCCTCAAGCAGCTTTCCCTGGTTGCCTGAAAGGTCAATTGTGTAGGCCGTGTCTGACAGGCTTCCCTCAACACTCACCCCAAAGTCGACCTTTGCGACATCAGTTGGGCCAAAAATTATGTCGCATCCAAGCTCAGGCGCATAGTGGGCTGCATAGTCATTGAGGCAGACAGTTGCCGGAAACGCGGGTTTTGCCCCAGCATCGTAAATCATCTTTTCAATTGTCTCGACAACGTCTATCAGGGATTCGCCTTCCATGACAAGGCTTTTTGAGCTTGATGCGATTTCCGAGGTTATCTTGCCCGCCTTCACAAAGTTTTCAAGGACTTTTTCCTGCTCTTCTTCATCTTCGGCGAAATGTTCATGGCCATGATCGCTGATGCCCTTTTCGCCTGCAACCTGACCTGGCTCCATTTGAGAGCTTAACTCGTCTTCTTTTTCATCTTGCATTTCAGTACACCTTTAATATTTCCAGAATATTGTCAAACGAACCTACAGTATGGATTGCATTGGATTTTTTTGACCTGTGCTTGCCCTGCATAATCCTTATTGTAGTAATGCCAAGTTTTGAAGCCGGTTCGATGTCGGCTTCAGGCTTGTCGCCGACCATTACAACCTGGCCCGGCCCGGCCTTGAGCCCTGAGAGAACCCGCCTGAAAAACCGCCTTGATTTTTCGCCCCCCAAGTCGCCTGAAAAAAAGGCCCCGTGGAAAAAATTATGGATGCCAAGCCTAATAAGCTTGTCCCACTGCTTGATTGCATCGCCGTTGGATGCCGCATAAATTTGATAGCCTGATTCGCGAAGCGCAAGCAGCGTCATTGGAACCTGCGGGTAGGGAAGTATGCTTGATTTCGTGTTATGGTACGCGGCAATGCCCGCCGCTATGACCTTGCTTTTGTTGCTGCATTTGAAAGTAGCGCACAAGTCGTCAAAATGCCTGCCATAGTTTGAGCCCCTAATCCGCACTATTTTTGTGAGAGCCGCATATGCCTGGCTTGCGCCTGCCTCAAGGCCAGATTCAATCATGGCCCTGACAGCATTTTTTCTTGCAAGGGTTGAAAATTCGGTGCTTGGAAAAAGCGTGTCGTCAATGTCCACAAGCACGAACCGGATGCGTGAAACTGCAGTGGTGCGCTTTGCCAAAGCTGGCTTGTGACCGGCCTTAGGCTGATTTGTTATGTTTTTTGCGCTGCTTTGCTTGCCATTCGTTTTTGTGCGGCTTTGCTTGCCATTCATGCAAGCATTACGCGACAAATATTTATAAGAGAAATATTTGGCAAAACGCGCAAAGCGCTCCGGAAACTGCGCCCAAAGGCGGGCTTGAACGAGATGTGGAGGGCTGGCAAGGAATATTAACTGCGGCGGCCAGAAAATGACTGGTTGTTTTGTTGAGAGCCGCGCATGCGATAATCTCCGTTTTTGCCTTGGCTGCACTGGCACCCCAGATACTGTTGTTTTTGCTGACTCCCCAAGGTAGTGGATTCATTGGCTACTACACAAATCCCGTCGATACATTGTCTTATTTGATGTGGATTGGCCAGTATGAGAGAGGAAGCATTCTTGCACAGAACCTTTACACGGAGGAGCAACCCCGGGTAGGTTACTTCAATCCATTATTTTTTGCCCAGAGCATTGCAACAAGGGTTGGAATGCCGTATTGGCTTGTTGAGGCAATATCAAAAATAGCCTTCTTTGCAATTTATGTATTGGCCCTTGAAAGAATTTTGACACGCTATTTTGACAAGGGGCTGGCACAAAAAACTCTAATATTAGTATGTGCTTACACGGGGATAGCGGAAAATTATTTTGCCGCCAATGTTATGAATATTGCATTTGCTTCTTCGCTTTCCGGATTTCATCTTGCCCTACAAGCCACCATATTTCTGTTTTGCCTTGGAAAGCTTGAGTGGAAGGGTTTTTGGGCCATCTGCGGCTTAAGTCTGCTGCTTTACCTGTCTCACCCGTATTCAATTTTTTATATGGCCCCGGCACTTTTGGCCTTTATTGCCTTGCGAACCGGAGGGGAGCGGCGGTTGGTTTTTGCAGCCACATACGCACTGGTGCTTTTGGCGGTTGGCACAATGCTGTATTTTCAAACCGGCGGCTCAGAGATAGTGCGTGTTTGGGCCAACATGAGATTTGAAGCTGCAGGCCTTGCGGCTTTTATAACAACGTTTGCTCCCTTGCTTGTGACAAGTGCGTATGCATTGCTGCAAAGCGCCGGGAAAATAAATCAGGCCGACAGGAAAACCTTCTTGCCAGTCTTATGGATTCTGGCGGTTATTGCAGCCTCACTTGCATCAGGCTACGTGGATTGGTTGCCGCTTCAAATTCCAAAACTGGCTACAGGAATTGTTTTGCCGCTCGTCCTTGTTTCGTTTGGAAATTGGAGGATAAAACAATTATTTGAGAAAGGGGAAGCAGTACTTGTTTGCCTTTTTGCGTGCCTCCTTGTCTTTGCGCTTGTGGCACAGGTTTTGTATGTCCCAAACATTGCATATCAAAAAGCTGGTCTTTTTGGCGCGTTTGAAAACGCGAAATCTGACAATATTGTCAGGGGAATTGTCTCAAGCCCAGGACACTCTGTTCTAGCCCCGTATTACACCGGTAAATTCTCAAGCCCAGGACACTGGGGCTTTGTGCCAGATTTCAAGCAAAGGATTGAAAAGGCACAGGAGATTTTGTCAATAAAAAGCCGCAAGGAGCTGGACGGGTACTGCACTGCAAACCCTTCTGTTGCCATCCTGGCAGACGAGGACAGCGGCATTTACAAAAAATTCAGCGGGCAAAACGGCACGCCTGGATTTCACGATTTTGGCGGATTTTTGCTTGTAAAGTGCCACGAGATTGCAAACTAGAGCAAGAGTGCACTTGCGTGCTTGAGGACTGGCCTGATTTTAGGATGCGTCTGATGTGGTGAAAGACCGCAGGCTTTAGCCCACGGCTTCCCGATATCAACTGGATTTAGGCGCAAGCCGCCAGGATTGGGTGCGCTCCTCCACCCGCTTAAACAGGAGGCTTCCGCGCACCCGCGATCTTTCAGTGATTATTCTAAAGAGGTTGGCATCAGCGTTTTATGCTCCAACCGGGACGGCAAACTGCAACAGGCAGTTTGGCGGACTTTGCGCAGCAGCGCAAAAAGGTTGGACTTGCTCCAACCGGGACGGCAAACTGCAACAGGCAGTTTGGCGGACTTTGCGCAGCAGCGCAAAAAGGTTGGACTTGCTCCAACCGGGACCGCTAAGTTCATCAGAACTTTGCGGGACGTGTTCCGAAGGAACACAAGGTTGGACTTGCTCCAACCGGGACCGCTAAGTTCATCAGAACTTTGCGGGACGTGTTCCGAAGGAACACAAGGTTGGACTTGCTCCAACCGGGATTTGAACCCGGGTTACCGGCTTTCCTTAAAGACAGGTATGAAAATCATGCGAACGCCTTGCAAGCCTGATGCGCAGCTGGTTTTTTGCGTGCGACCAAGTGCTTGTGATTCGCGTTTTCTTTTCCGCATGCCTACGCTTTTCTTTTTGGAAAAAGAAAAGGGCGGTTATGAAAGGCCGGCGTCCTTGACCGAGCTAGACTATTGGAGCGCCTAGGATTGGATTTTATGCAAGCAGCTCTTTTATTATTATGCCATGGACTTGGGGGGGTGGTTTTGAGGCGTCAACAACAAGCCACTTGCAAGCATGGAACGAAAGCAGGCTAAGCCTCTTGTATCTCTCGCAAACTTCTGTTTGGAACTTCAAATCAGCCTCAAATACATCAGGGGTTTTTTGCGCCGCCTTTCTGGCTGCGGCAAGGGCCGGCTCGATTTTAAGGAACACGACAATATCAGGCTTTGCAAGAACAAGGGCCAAAGCCTTCTGGCAGGCTGTCTCAAAGCCCATGTCACCACCCTGGTATGCAATGGTGGAATAGATATACCTGTCAACAAGCACAAAATCAGATGATTTGCTTGCCGCCAAAAGCTGGCTTGTGTGTGTTTCTATATCTTTTGAGAAATCTTTGAATAGCTCCGACTGCGCCACGTTCTTTTTCCCCATAAGGTGCTCATGGGCCTTTCTTGCCAAAGCAGTCGGGAACTTGAAAACCTGATGCGACTTTCCCTTTTCTGAAAGCCGGCTGCAAAGCAGGTCAATCTGCGTCTGCTTGCCGCACCCGTCAATGCCTTCAAAGACCACAATCATAAAACAGTTGTGTAAATGCAGATATAAAAAACAGCCGAGGCGATGCAAAACAAACTTGCAGATTGGATTGGCGGCTTGCTGATTTTGGATTGATGCGACTCAAAGCCAAAGGTGTTGTTTTGAAAAGCCCCTTGCTGCGATTTCAGTTGGTGGTTTGCTGCACCTTGTGAGTTAAAAACCTTTCCTCAGTAATAAAAATGGTGGGACTGTGAATGGCCTAATCTCAATTCGCGATCTTGATAAGAGCGGTATTGAGGACTATTTTTCGCTTACGGAAAAAATGGAAAAATACCTTGAATCCGGCAAGCGCACGCTTGAAGGCACAGTGGTCGCAACCATGTTTTTTGAAAGTTCCACAAGGACCAACATGTCCTTCCAGACTGCTGCAAAGAGGCTTGGGGCTGATGTCATAACCTTCGGCGCCGAGTCCAGCAGCTCGAAAAAAGGCGAGACGCTTGTTGACACGATTAAAATTATAGACGGATACGCAGATTTGCTTGTCATGCGCCATCCGCTTGAGGGCGCGGCAAGGCTGGCTGACATGGTGGCAGCCCACCCTGTCATCAACGCAGGCGACGGGGGGAACCAGCACCCGACCCAGACGCTCATTGACCTTTATACAATCCTAAAGTGCAAGGGAAAGATAGGCGGACTGAAAGTGCATCTGGTTGGAGACCTGAAGTATGCAAGAACCATGCGCTCCCTTGTATATGGCCTGTCAATGTTCAACGCGCGAATGGTACTGGCATCGCCAAAGGGGCTTGAGATGGACAAAAGCATCATTCGCGAGGCGCGGGAGAAATTTGACGCCGACATTGTGGAGCAAAACAGCGTCGATCTGTCGGACTGCGACGTGCTATACGTGTGCAGGATACAAAAGGAGAGGTTTGCCGACCAATACGAGGCTGAAAAAATCCAAAAGGAGTTCAGGATAAATGAGGGCTACCTTGAAAACGCAAAGGATGGCATGATAATTCTCCATCCGCTTCCAAAAGTTGATGAGATACCGGAAGTTGTTGACGAAAGCCCCATGGCAAGGTACTTCCAGCAGGCAAAATACGGGGTGCCTGTGAGGATGGCAGTGATAACAAAGCTTCTGGAAAAAAAATGAGCAGGGGGAACGGGAAACCCGCGCAACTGATAACAGGCTGGATTGGTGCATTGCATGCCGCTAAGCGTTGAAAAAATAGAAAACGGGACTGTGATAGACCACATTACTGCTGGCTGCGGCCCCAGGGTGCTTGAAATCCTTGGCATAAAGGACGGATTTGCAGGCAAGGTGGCCCTTATCATGAATGTGCCTAGCAAGAAGCTTGGGAAAAAGGATATTGTAAAGATTGAAGGCAAGCCCATTGACGAAAAAACAGCCGACAGGATTGCCCTTCTGTGCCCGCAGGCCACGCTAAACATAGTGAAGAACTCCGAGCTTTCGGAAAAGCGGACTGTGAGACTGCCAAGGGCCATGCAAGGTGTCCTCAAATGCCCCAACCCAAGGTGCGTCACCAATTTTGAGAAGATAGCAACAATTTTCAGCACGGAAAAAGACGGAATAAGGTGCGGGTTTTGCGAGCGCGTGTTTGGCGCGCAGGAGCTTGCTTGAGTGCGCCAGGCTGATAGGCTGCCGTTGAATTAAGCACTGGGCAAAATTAAAGAGTGTGAACTGAACCTTGATTTGAGGGCGGGATTATGTTCCAGATTGCGGAGTTTGCAAAAATATTCATAGCATTAGTGTTAATAATGGACCCCTTCACGTCCCTTCCCGTGTTCATTGCACTGACAAGGAAAATGAACGGAAAGCAGCGGCTTGGTGCGGCCACCACGGCCGCGCTTGTAGCTGGGGCTGCACTTGTCGCATTTGTGCTTGCAGGCCAGCTTGTGCTTGGAATAACAATTGGCGACTTTAGGGTAGCTAGCGGTGTGCTGCTGTTCCTTTTGGCTGTGCAATATGCCCTGGGCATTGATTTTGGGGAAAAGAACAGGAAGGACTTGAACCTTGCGGTTGTAATCATTGCAGTTCCGCTTATCACAGGGCCGGGGGCAATGACAACAGCGATTATATTTGCTTCTGAAAGCGGCGTGCCGGTGGTTGTTGCGGCCATAGTGGCTGCAAGTGCCGTCTGCTTTGGCGTGCTTGGGCTTTCAGGCGCAATCAGCAGGCTTCTTGGCATGAGAGGAATTGAAATAGTGTCTAGGATAACAGGTGTGCTTTGGGCGGCCCTTGGAGTAAGCTTCATTCGGGCCGGCCTGGGGTACTGACGGTTGAAGGACTTGCTGCACACAGGCGGCTTGAGTTAAGGCAGATGGGAAAAATGGCTGACGAAAACCAAATAAGGCTCGTATTCCCCTCGTTTTCGCCCGAGATTGAGGCAAATGTCCACTCAAAGTATTTTCCCG
>Ga0194120_10007266_pt1 | contig 15217 bp, 16 predicted proteins | sample TA2MahCa65mmetaG_FD_148642 | JGI IMG/M metagenome (GOLD analysis project Ga0194120, IMG submission 148642) | Freshwater microbial communities from Lake Tanganyika, Tanzania - TA2015019 Mahale Deep Cast 65m | ecosystem: Environmental > Aquatic > Freshwater > Lake | place: Tanzania: Lake... | reverse complement strand
TACTTTCCTTGTTCCTGAAGACAGGATTCGCTCCCCCTCTTAAACCGGCTATGGAGGAGTCCAGAAAACGAATCCATCGCGATGCCCATCCCTCGAATGAAGGTCGGGTCGAAATGGATGCAGTTACGAAAGCGCTTCGCCAGTTCAGCGACGCGGTAGCAACCGTGAGAACAGGCGACCTCTTACTGGGAAACGAACGTCACGGGAGCGCAGCGCACACTCTTTCCGAGGCACTCGCTGCCGCGCGTGATGTGGTGCGACAGCAACTACCCCGATGGCGGACGTGCTGGCAAAGATAGATGACATAGCAGAGCCACTTCTGATCGCTGGAGACCGATTGAACACTCTCGAAGGACACAAAGCCATCGCGGCGCTCGCTGAGCAGTATTGCCAATGGGGGCGGTACGCCGAAGCGGCGATCACGCTCCGCGAGGGTTGGGTCACACGAAGTGCGCCGGATACTGCGGCGTGTCCTGGTCGAAGTCCATTCGACGACGATCTTCGCCGGCAGGTGGACAAAGAGTGGAGTCAGAATCAGTCCGGTGTTGAGGCGAAAATCGCCTCCTTGCGCAACGATATTGAGCATGGCGGGTATAAACGAAAGCCGTACGCCCCGGCCGACTTGATGGACGGCCTAGAGAAACGAATCAAGGAATTTAGGGATGCCTCAAGAACGAAATGACGACTTCATGCGATGCGGACTCAATCAACTCCTCTCGCTTGCGCGGCGACCTCGGATTCGAGACGCCGATTCCCTGGTCGGCGGCGGGAGTCATCCTACGCAGCGCGTGGTGCCATCGCGTCAAGTCCTACCACTAGTTGCGATCGTACCTGTTCGTCGGAGATCGGCACCGAACACGAAAACGCCCGACGGTTTCTCGGTCTTCCGTCGGGCGTCGTGTGTCGCGCGTTCATCCGGAACGCGCCGTCAAACGAACACGCGAACGCGTCCCGAAACGTAACCGTCGTAAACCGACTTGCCTCTGACGTAGATCACGGCATCGCCGGGCGTGACATCGCGTAATTCCGCGATGCCGTCCGCGTCGGTTCGCGCTTTAAGCCATCCGCGCAACCATCCTGAAAACACGATGGTCACTTCGACGCCTGGGCAATCGTCACCGGTACGCTCGTTGATGACGAGGACGTAGACGTTCGCCATCAATCATACCTCTATCGCAGGCGCGTTCCGGATGGTCAACTGTCGAGCACTTCGACGCGCACGTAAGAAACGGGTGTTCGCGCAAGTTCTTCTTCCGATGGCAGAATGCCTTCCGCGCCTCGCGGTAGGCGCAGTTGCGCGATGATCGCCGTTTCGCCTGGAGTGAGAGCGATCTCGACGCGACGGGCTTCGATACCGAGGTTCAATCGTTTCGACAGGAGTCGAGCGGTGAGTTCGTGACCGATGGCGCTCTCGAATCCGTCGGCAAGATGCGAGCGCGCGTCTTCCTCGGAAATGGGTATGAACCGGATGGTTCCGCGACAATCAGGCAGCATCTGGATCGAGAAGGCGTTCAGGAGCCACATCGTCAGTTCCCTAACAAATCGCGCAGGTCGGCAAAGCGAATCGTGTTTCCGACGTCATCCGAGTTTCGGGACCACGCGACGATGCCCGCGTTTCCCTGCCCGCGACGCGTTGCCATGAGTCGAATCTTGTTCGTCAAGGCGTTCGACCAGAAAGCCGCATACCACGCGGCGATCCGACCGTCGAGGACGACGGGTTGGTCGCCGATGATACCTCTCGATATCATATCTCCAACGAGCCGCGTCAGCGGTTTTAGGAGGCGTTTGTCTACGTCGCCGACACTGAACTTGTGCTGTAATCGCGCGAACGCGACTCCGTTTTCCGATACCGTTTGAGTCCATTTCATCCGACAGACGTCCTTCTCCCACGACGGCAGGCTTCGCCGAACCACGTCCTTCCATTCGCGGGCGTACGCCTTCGTCAACAGGTCTTCGAGCGAACCGACGCTCTCGACCGTGACGCCCGGGAACTCCCGCGCGTGGCGGCAGCCGTCGGGAATCAGGAACCGCGTCGCTTCCGGGTGTTCGACCCGGATCGTCGCTATCTTGTCGTCCACGCCCTCGACGGCGGCGACGGAACCGTCGTCGTTGACAACTCCGGTGCTGGCGACCTCCAGCGGCACGGGAACCTTCGTGATTGCCGAGAACGCCGCCAACGCAAGCGGGAGTCCGAGCGACCCGCCGCTGAAGTCGAAGTCCTCCGGCTGTTTCCATCCCGCGATGTCCTCGACGCGCAGGCGGTATCGTGAGGCGGGGTCCGCGTCGGGGACGAATCCGGCGTAGAACTTGCCGCTGTCCGCGTCGTGCCACGCGGTCGCGTCGTGCCACGCGGTCGCGTCGCGATGGCTGCCGAGCAACCGCACGACCGCCTCGACGGAACGCTTGAAGACGGGCTCGTATTGGTCCCACCCGTGCGGCATCGCGGGCGACTCGCCTCGTACCGTGATTTGGATCCGCCGTGATGTTCCGTTGTTCTCGTCGCGTCCCAGATTGACGGCGAACATCGCCCACGCAGCGCCGGTTTCGGCTCGCGTCGCCGCGTGCGCGGTGTTCGTGACGCCCTCAAGCGGCGTCGGAAGCGTTGCGCCCGGCGGAAGCGCGTCGCTCAGGTTCTCCGGCAACGCCGCTCCGTGGGCTTCGACAAAGGCGAGCAGTTCGCCCCTCCATCGCGTAATGCGTTCTTTTCGCTCCGCGGCGTTCCACTCGTCAACGAGTCTCCGAAAGCAGAACCGCAGGTTTCCGGCTGTCCAGTCCGGTGATTGTTTGACGTTCATAACACCGCTCCTTCCTCCACCGTCTCGATGACGAAGCGGAGTATGAACGACGCCTCGGGAACGGCGACCTCGACGTCGACGATGGAGCCCGTGTCTTCGGGATAGAAGATCGGCAGCAGACCCGTCCACTCGCCGCCGAGACCGAGCGCGTCCAGGTTCGTCGGCATGGGGCGTTCCAACCCGTCGACCTGCACGTTTTTCACCGGGTCGGAGATCGTCCGTCCGTCGGTTGCGATGTTCAGAAAGACGCCGTCGTCTGTCGAGAGGCAGCGGGCGTAGACGCCGGCGTCCGGGTTCTCATAGACCTCGACGCCTTCTTTGTTCCGCATGCGCTCGGCGGCGTCTCGCAGAACCTTGCCGTACTCCGAACCGCTCGCCGCTTGGACGTTCAGCGGCAGGCGAAACGGCGATGCGAGCGCAGCGGTCGCGTCCTCGATTGCTTTCCGGGCGCGATCTTCAATTCCCTTCATCCAGTCCGTCGCGATCTTCCCAATCGCTTCCGAACGCGCGGCGGCGTTCTTCATCGCGATTCGGATGGCTCCGCTCCGGCGGGCGTCTTCCGCCGCGTACCAGTCGGAGAAGGCAGACACGGCGTCCGCCAGCGGGCGGATTCGTCCGAGCTCGCGTTCGCGGAAGGCGATTCGCGGGTCGCCGTCGTAGGACGCGGCGGGCAAGTCCATTCCGTCGAGGAGAGCATTCGCCCACTCGTCCTTCTCGCGGTAGAAAAGCCCTCGCGCGGCGTCGTAGAGAAAGCAGAGGTCGTCGAACGCCTCTTCGTCCAGTTCGCCCGCTTTGCGTTCGAGTTGCGCGGACATGACCCACATCGGCAGTCCAGTTTCCACGATACACGCGCTACCGAGCGGAGAGCCGCACTGGTCCACGCGCAGGTCATACCGCCCCTGCATGTCGACGGCGAACGATACCGGCAACGCATCGTGGAGCGCGGCTTCGGCAGGAACCCAGCCCCCAAGAGTGTCAAATCCGACGTTCGTTCGGACGATCACGACGGCGACCGGTTCGGGAGTTTCGTAGCGTTTCTCGTCCCATGGCGCGACGAAGTAGGTTCGGATGAACCAGATGTCGCCAGGTCGGGGGGATTGTCGGTTCGTATTCATGTCGTACTCCTTGCAACAGACGCGAAGCCCGGACGGCGTATCAATCGTGGGCGTTCATCCCAATCCGTCGAAGCGATCCCTGCGCGTCCTTGACGTATTGCTGGATGCGCGACCTTCGCAACGGCACGTGCGATTCGATCTGAACCAGAGTCAAACCGTCTATGAAGTAGAGCGTTGCGATGGTGCGTTTCGGTTCTCGCATCGCTTCGATGGTCTGTATACCGAAACGAATGAACTCGGCGCGCTCGAGCGAAATCACGACGGAGTCGTCTGGGTCAGCGGGTGGCGGCACGCCGTGTGGTCGTCTGTAACCTTCGACGAGAACCTCGTTCGGAGCGTTGCGCTTTAGTTTGGCGATGGCTTTGACGTTCGACGCGAGTTTCGAACCCGGCTTGAGGGCGTTGAGAATGGCCGCGCGCGATTCGGTTGGATGAACCCATTCCATATAAAACGACTGGGCGACGTCGTCGGCTCCAGAGGCGTCGTCAAAGCCTCGCAGCGCGCGCAGTTTGTAGAGCGCGATCTGGGCGACGACGCGGCGGAGTCGACAGGTCGTCTCTGCAAACGCAGCGCTCGTTTCGTCGTTCTCGCGGTAGAGCTCGTCGAGTTCCCGGAGCAGCGACACGGCATAGGATAATAGACTCATTTTGATTTAGCTCCTGTTGAGAGCACCGTAGAGTAGCTATGCCGACGTGAGCGCCTGTCCGAGATTCGCGAACGACATCACACCGAAGGCGATCCGCTTCGTCTCATCTACAGTAGGCTATCGAGTCGCGTCGGTTTCCGACCGTTTTTATCTACTCCGTCCACAGCGCAACAAACCCGAGCATCAGCGCGAAACGCTCCGCAGCGAGCGGCGAGAATCCGCGGTCGTCGAGCTCCCGCGCGATGCGCTCGAACGCCGCATTGAGACGGCCATAGGCGTCGACCTGTCTTCGGCGAATGCTGCCGCCAGCGCCCATGTCCCGTAACAGAATCGTCGGACGCCGGATGCGGCGGAGCAAGAGGGCGCGCGCAGCGTCTGGCATCGTCGTCAACAAACGACGAATCGCCTCGAGCGCGAGGTTCACGTCGATTGCGAACGAGCCGGGGTCACTCTCGTAGAGGGCGATGGATCGCGTGAGGAAGTCGCGCGCGCTTGTCACGTTCAGTCGCGCGATGTCCGGGTGAAATACGCCGTAGACGACGCTCCAGTAGGCGTCGAAGTCGCCGTCTCGGAAGTAGTTCGAGTGAACAGCAGTCGCGTCTTCGGATGCGACGTTCACCGACGCCAGCGCGTTCCGTAGGAGCTCGTTCGCATTTGGCTCGGGTCGAGTCCGGCGGGTTTCTCGCTCGACTTTGGTTACCTGCTTCTCGGCTTTGAACGCCGCAAGCTCGTCGCGGAATCGAGACAACGGCGCGTCTTTCAGATTCGCGCAATCGCGTAGTCCTCTATCGTCGTAGCGGGCGCTGTTGGGTCGCGACCAGAACGTCTTGATGAACGCCGTGTTTCGGTTGGTCAGCATCCCGCCTCTTGGCGCGCGCCAGACCTCGACGTTATCGAGTAGGGAAGGTTCCAGAACGACGAGATTGCGGCTCTTTTGCGGCTTGTCGGTGATCATGTAGACAGTGGGCGTTATCGTCCGCGACAGGATGTCGTTGCCGACCGCGACGTAATGAGCATCCCGTCGAAAACTCGCGTCGAGAAGGCTTGGATCGGTCGCGTAGGCGACGCAGCCGAACTCGACACACAGCCTGTCCCACGGCGTCAGCCAACCGGAGTTCGAAAACGCGCGTTCGAGCGTCGTTCGACGGTCGTCGGGCATATTACCGCCTTCCTCGATGCGTTCAGCGAACGAGCGAGTCGTTCGTAGGGAGTCGTTCGGAAACGAGCCGCATCCTGCCCATGCCGCGAATCGCGTCCTTACCGAGGTGAATCTGTTCCACCAACGTTAAGAACAACAGCGATTCAAACGGTGGAGTCGGAACCGACAGGCTTCCGACGACGCCCCGAATCCGACGTTCCGACTGCGACAGCGAAGAAACATCCTCGTCGATCCAGTAACGGTAGCTCCATCGCTCATCGCAGGAATCGGGCAGCTCGAAGCGCGGCGCTTCGACGACGGGACGATCCGCGAAACGCGGGTCCGGGTACCGGCTCAGGAGGTCGAGAACGCGACGCCGCGCCTTCGAGACGAGCGACAATAACGTCGGCTCCTGTTCGGCGACCTTCTGCTCGCCGCGCGACTCGTCGCGCACCGTTCGGCGGAGGAGGAGCGGCGTCAACAGCTCGATGCGGAGATGGGGTTCCTTCGCGAGCGATGCCGCGCGTCCGAAAGCCTCTTCGAGCGTGAACGTGGGCGGGAACGAACCGAAGTCCATGTTCTCGACGCGGCTCAGACGGTTGGGCGGAGCGACGACGATGAGGTTTGTTTCGGAGCCCGCCGCGTCGAGGTGGGCGACGCGCACGATTCGGAACGGGACGCGCGATTCCGTCGCGTAGCGATACCTGCCGAGTCCGGTTTCCTGTAGACGCCAAAGCGCGCCGAGCGCCCGTTGCGCGTGTCGCGCGGCGTCGCCGATGAAGAGCAGGTCGAAAGCGACGTGCCGGGCGTAGGCGATGACGATGTGATGCGCGAGGTCGTGAACGCTGAAGGGACCTGCGTCGGGCGGGAAGGATTTGGTGAACGCCGCCATATCTTGAACGCCGTCGGACGGGGTAGTCTCGAAGAGGATCGGATGCGCGTCGCCTGTTTTGAAGAGCGCGCCTTTGAGTTCGGGGTCGGACTCGACGGCGGCTCCGAACGCGCCCGCGACCACCCACGCGACGAGCGGCGACCAGGGAGTCGGCTCCGCGAGTTCGACCTCGACGCGGAAGCGCGTGACGGTGAGTTGTTCGAGGTTGGGGGTCATGCGGAAATCAACTCCAGGCGGCTACCGTTGCATCGGCCGGGCGCTTCGGGTCGCGTCGTAGTTCATCGAGCCGATCCCCACGACGAATCATCACGCTTGGTCGCTCAACCATTGGTTGAGAAAGGCGACGACTGCCGCGCTTTGTCCTGGTGTCTTCGCCGTGGTTTCAACGCGGAATTTGACCGTGTAGGTTCCGTTAGAGAATATGCCCTCGATACCGCCGCTTCCTAGCCGAAATCGCGCTCGACTCGGCAAATCTGGATTGTAGTAGAAAGTTGAACACTGGACGACTTGTGGCACTTCGTTCGTGACTCGACTCATGAACTCTTCGACTTCCGGATGCACTCCTCGCCATCCGGCTCTTTCGATGCGTGGGTCGAATTTCGTCAACGCGGTCGGGGGGAGCACCTCGTCTCGTGCCGTGCGGAATCGCTCGCGGAACGTCTCATGAAATATCTGGCCGGTGGGCGAGAGTTCGAGATATGCGACGCCGTCAATGGATACTCGCTCGACGAGGCTTTCATAGCGTTCGTCCCATTCGTCGGCATATTCGCGTTCCGGAACCGGGTCGAGAGTCCGGGATAAATCGTAGAGCATTCCGCTCGCGCGCATCCAGAGTTCGAAGTCAAGCGCCACGGGCATCGGCGGGAACGCGATGATCTCCGGGAACCGTTCGTGCTTGTAATAGACGGGAACACCGATCGCCTGACCGAGTAACACGCCAATCGCAATCTGCGCTTTGTATCCGCCCGTCGCGTTAATCGCGCACGCATGAGGAGAATAGTCGCGGATCAATGCGCAGACCTCGCGGGCGAGATTTCGCAATCCTTTCGTGCGGAATCGTTTGGGGTCTTCGTCCTGAAGGTCTTTGACGGATATGGTCTTGACGGTCGTATGCCCCTTGATCTCGTAGTAGGCTCTGAGGATGGTTGCCACGTCGTTTCCTGCCTCGGTTTCTGAGTGCAGGAAGAAAAGTCCGCAGTTAGGTGCGACATATTGCTTTTCGATCATGCTTGCGACGGAGTTGATCTCGGCGCCGCAAATCTGCTCGTTGGCGTCTATGTGGTCGAGCTCCTGCGCGACGCGGGGCCAATCCTTGGCGACATACGCCTCGGCCAGTTTCTTACGCTCCGGGGGGATCGTTCCGTCCAACAGTTTTGCTCGGAGTCCATTTAGATTCGGTAGGAATAGGCTGACGCCGACAGTACATATCAGATGTTGCGGTCGGCTGGTTCGCATGGCTCAACTCCAACGGTATTGCGGGCGTTTCGGATCGCCGATATGAACCTTCACTTTGACAACGGCTCCGATCTCCGGCAGCGGATTCGGCGGCGTGCCGACGGTCAACGTCCCTTGCGGATAGCCCTCTTCCTGGACGTTGAAACCTCCCTTGGGACGCGCTTCGACAATCTTCACTGTCGCGGCCGTGCCGGAATCGCGTTTCGCTGCGGGTTCCGGGACCAGGTTCTGCGCGCCGGGCGCTGGCTGCGCTGCGATCGGGTCAACGAGCCGCCCGTAGCCGCTACTCGTCTTGCCGCCGACGCCCCAATCTCCTAGAGCGTCTTTGAGGAGCGTCATTGCGAGTTCCGTCCATTTCCGCGATTGATCCGACTCAGGCCCGCTCCACGACACGACGACGTGAAACGTTCCTGTCACAGACAGATACGAGACGGGAATCGGACTGTCGAAGTCGGTCGGCGGCGCGTCGTTGTTCTGCCATGCTCGGTGATGCGGCGTCATCACATCGAGTTTGAGCGCGCCTTTCTCCAACGACTCCGGCGTAATCCAGGCGTCGTGGAAGGTGATGACGCCAACCGCGCTGTCGTTGTCGCCTCCCTTCCCGAACAGGAGTTCATAAAACTGCCCGCACTTGCGGAAGGGCTTGTTCTCGCCGGGCGAGGCATCGCCGCCATGTTTCTCGCCCCACATCTGAGCGCAATAATGTGCGGCGAGCCCCTTCAACGCGGAGCCGGGAAGGATCGGCGTTCCGTAGGTGTGGTGGAGCCGCAGACCCGTTTCGAGGACGTTCTGCGAGCCGAGCCCGACGATGAGTCGGTCCCGGTCCCGCGTCTTGAGGTCGGCGGAAATGTTCCGTTCGTCGCCGTCGAAGGAGTCTTTCCAGCGGTCGAAGGCGAGCGCGTAGAGCTCGCGCACGGGCTGGTTCTTCACGCAGCGTATCGCGTCATCGAGCAGAGCACGTTTCTCGGGTGCGTTGTTGGGAGTCGCTTCCTTCGCATAGCGCTGCAGGATCAGTCCGGCGTGCTCCCCGAAGCCGCGGTTGACGCCGCTGAGCGCGTGTCGCATGTCAATCCTCCTTCAGGGCTTCGGCGTACCGCTTGATCCAATTCGCCGATTGTAGGGCGGTACGACTCAGCCGCAGATACCCGGATACTGGTTCGTTGCGCGACGCGTGGTCGAGTCCGTCAACGGTTGCTACGTCGTCGTTGCCAGCGGCGCCCAGGACTTCAGCGAGATCCTTCATGTAGCGCTCGTAGTCGTTCTGCTTCGCACGCGCGAACGCGACCGCCTGCGCCAGTCCGCATGCGTGCACGAGCGTCGGGAAGCCGCGCGATACGGTCAGATACTTGTCGCGTTCCTTACCGTGCAGTTCATCAAAGGTTTGGGCGACAGCGGTATACGCCGCCTGAGCCATCTTCTGACTGTTCGTCCTCATGATGAGTTATCCCTTCACCGATGCGAAGACGCATCGAACGCGACCCCGCCCGACCGTCGCCTTGCCGCCGATCTGTAGGTTCATCGTCTCGGACGCGAATCGGTTCAACACGTCGTCTTGGTCGTCTTGATTGATTGCCGTGCCGCCGCGGGCGTAGACCCGGTCGCACGCGACGAACCCGGCGAGGATCGTCTCGACCGGAAGCGACTCTTCGTTCCAGAGTTGTCCCGTCGCGACCGTCTTGGAGTCATCGTCAATGCGCACGCGGGCGGTCACTTCGGTTCCCGTCTCGGTCAGATAGTCGAACACGCTGTCCGGCAGAACCGCGAACCGCTTCATAAAGGCGGTTCGCCAGTCCTTATTTGCGTCGCCGGGGAAGACCCATTTGGCGATTTGGTTCGCCCAATCGCCCGCTTCGTCGTTCGATTGAGCGGTGAAGTCGAGGTCTTCGAGGTAGATGCGATGCTCGTCGACGAGCGCCGATGCCGCTTGTGATGGGTGGAGGACGGTGGTTTCGACGTCGAGGGCCGGGATCAGCGGCAGGTTGCCGACGCCGGCGAGCGCCAAGTCACGGTGGAGCATCCGCAACGCCATCGGCGACGCGCACCACGCGAAGGTTCCCCGGAAACTCCGCACCGGCAGGCAGACAAGCCGCGCGTCCGTCGGGATCAGCGAGCCGGCGTTCGAGGAATCGTCACCGCCTTTGCCGAACGCGGCGCGCAACCATCGCGCGCCTTCGTCGTCACCGTCGCGCTTCTTGTCGGTCGCGCCGTAATAGTCCGCCCAGACCCCCTTGATGGCGGAGCCCGGAATGAGGGGCCAATTCGTCACCTTGTCGCGCTGTACGGGCAGGTCAATGTAGCCGATGCCGCGTCCCGTGCCAACGTGCGTCGGCGAAAGCGTGTGAAGCCAGTAGAGTTTCGTTGCCATGTTCGATTCTCCTCTTGTGTTACGCGACGCCCCAAAGGGCGAGTCCGAAACCGTTTCGCCGATCCTGTTCGTCGTCGCTGACCGGCTCTAACCATCGCTCCGCCAAGCCGGAAGCGTCTCCCGCGACGACATCGAAGAAGTAGACGCCCCCCGCAGGAACCATCCGCTTCACCGGTTTGGGCCCGCGCGGCTCCGCGAGCGACCAGCCGGAGACAGCGCGCCACCGCTCAATACAGACGCCTTTCAGCTGAAGCGTCATCGACGCGCCGGGCGGCGTTCCACGAAGTTCGGCATCAAGCCACCCGGGTTTCCATCCGCCGCAGAATATCGCGGGCGTCGCCAAGACCATTCGGAGGCGCGTCGGTTTTTTGCTCAGGGTGTCGGCGACGGCTGGAGGACACTTCCATTTCGACGCCATCTCGGCGACGCTTCGCCAGTGAACCAACCGCCGTTCTCCGCCGAGCGGGTGAACGCCGTTGAGCGGTTCGACCTTCTCGCCGCACCAGCCATCCGCCACGACGCGCGCCGTCAGGCGGATTTCCGCGAACCGACGCGAAAACAGGTCGTCGGGTTTCGCGCCGTATCGCGGGAGGTGGGTCGCCGCCAACGCCGCGGTCGTGAACAACTCGCCCTCTGCGGCGGCTCCTGCGGCCGGGTCGAGCGAGACATGCGTGCGCTCGTCTAGGCACGGAGCTTGAAGAAACGTCTCGTCGAACGCGAAGTCCTTTTCATCGGTAACGAGCCACTTCGCGTAGTGGTCGTCGCGCCACCAATCGGGCTTCGGACCCGGTTTGAAGTCCTCGCCCTTCAGAGTTACGGGAGCGAGTCCGCCGGGCAGATCGCAACCTTCGCCGTCGCGGATCGCTTCAAGTTTCCCTTGATGAATAGCCGGTTTGGCTCCATCATCGGGCTTTTCGACGACGCAGTCGTTCGGCGCAGGGTAGTAGAGTCGCCCGTCGGCGACAGGAAAGACTCCAGCGACGGACATCTGCAGCAGATCTTTCGCCGTCGCATCCGAGAAGTCGCGCCCTGCGGCTTTGCCGATCATCGTCCGAAGCGACCCGGCGACGACCGAAGGCAAGAGCCAACCGACGGACTTCATTCGGTTGCCCTGCCCGACGCCGAAGGGTCGCCCGTCGCGCGAGACAATCGGATCGCGGCAGGTGAGTTCGAGGAATGTGGTCATTCGTCGTCTCCTTGCGCAGTTTCGTGCCTTATCTGACGGAGCGCGGTTTCCATCTGCCGGGCGACAAGGAGCTCGTTAGCGAACCGCTTGAGTGTCGCCGCGTTCTTCACGCGCGCTCGGATCATGTCCCCGATGTTGCCCATCGCGCCTTCCGATGGGGGCTGTTTCTTGCCGACAACGCGAAGCGCATCCTTCTGGATCGCGTTCTCGAGGGCGTTGCCATCGTCCCATCGCTCGTACGCGTCCGCGATTCCGCGCAGCTCATTGGCGAGACGGGTCGGGAGCTTCCCGTCCGCGAGCCATTCCGCCATTGTGGCGAGTCGTTCGTCGAGATCGTCCGACCAGTTCGCGCGGACGGTGATGGGACTGCCGCCGCGCTTCAGCAGGTGGACGGCGAGTCCGTTTCGCTTCTCTTGTTTGGTTCCATCGGGTTTCCGGTCGTCGTCTTGCGGATTCTTGGCGTGCTTCTCCGCCTCGCGTCCGAAGTTGAGCAGGTCTTCGAGATTGTCCAAGAAGTGCGCGATAGCGACACCGACGGAAAGCGTCAGTTCTTGCTTCGTCTCTTTGGACTGCTCTTTGAGCAGTTCGCCGAACGTGTCGTGAAGCTTTCGCGCGCACGATAGGCATTGATCTACGGGCAGAAACGCAAGAACATCGTCGCCGCCGGCGTAGACGAGCACGCCGCGGTGTTCGCGGACAATGGCTTTCGCGCTCTCGGCGAACGTCGACAGCGCCTTCGAGAAAGCCTGATGCTCGCCGATGTCCTTCAGCTCGCTGATCGCCGGGCCCATCCGGTCGCCGTCGGCAACGAGGACGGAGAGGTAGGGGTTCGGTTCTTTGTGCTTATCGGTCAGCGCTTTCAAGGCGTCGGCGAGCGGCTTGATGTCGACTCCTGTCTCTTCTTCGAGCTCTTTGTACCGATTGCGATAGACTGCCGTTCCTTCATATGGGAACCGTTCATATCGGGGATATATCTCCGTGTCGAGACGATGAAGCGCATTCCCGCCGAACGAAGCGCAGACTTCCTTGAATGGTTCAAGGTCGTCATCTTTGACGCCGCGCAGCCACGGATCGGCGGCGACCCGCGATACGGACGGATAGGGACGATCCCCTCCCGCCGCGCGCTTGACGACGCCGACGACGTCGAGTTGTTCGCCGTCGCGCACTCGCAACGAGCGTTTCGTCTTTGCTGACCAGTCGTCACGGCGCTCAACGAGCACGGACTCGCGCAACCCGTCCAACGACGATTTGGGCACCTTCGCGCGTCCCTTCGCCGGACAGAAGTCGCGGCAGTTCTTGCGTCCCGCGAGCAGCTGCGTCACGCGTTTTCGCGCGAGTGGATAGTTCGCGCCGTTGAACGGAACCCACGCCGCGTAGAACTCGACGACGTCGTTCACCTGGTCCTTCCAGATTTCCTCGCGGATCGCTCGTGTGATCTTCGGGTCGTCGAACACGTCATCGGCGAACTTGCGCCACCGCGCGCGCGCGGCGTTTTTCGCGTTCTGAACGACAACGCTCGGATCGCGGTCTTTCAGCTCCGCGATGATGATGTTCGCCACGTTCAAGGCGCGCGCGTCGTCGTCCGAGCCGGTTTGCGGCTCAAGCTCGTCGGCGTTATCCGGCGACGGAAAGATAAGTTTTCCGCCGTCAATGCGAACGGATCGAGCGACTGCCTTGCTGATTTCGGAAAGGAGATAGGAGCCGAACCAGAGGTCGCGGGTGCGTCGCGACGCCGCGATGAACTCCTGCACGGGTCCGACGGAGAGCGCGAGGAGATGGGAACTCATAGTTGCACCTCCGTAAAGCCTTTCTTTGACGCATAGGCGCAAAAAGCGTCCAGCGCGGAACCGGTGTTCGGCGCGTCGGCGAGGGGGGAGTCGAACGGAGCGTGCTGATATGCCGTCAGATGAGCGCCTCGGATCGCCGTGTTGGGCGGCAGCGTCAGCGAGTTGTTTCCGCGCTTGAGGTCTACCGCCGTCAGTTGAGGCGTCGCCAAGCGCAGGATCATCGGTATTGCGTTGCCATCCGCGAGGGCAAGCGGCTTGAGTATCAGAGGACTTGCCATCCGTTTAGATCCTTCGGGATACAAATCTGTATCTTCGGGATCGTGACTGCTCTGGTAATGGAACACGATAGGCAGACCCAATTCCGCGCGTGGAAATGCGTTCGGGATGTACTGCCGGGGTTGATGGTTGTTCTCCCACTTGTTGGTGACGCGCCGGATAGTATCCGGTTCGGGCCATCGGGATCGCCCGGGCCTACTCGGCGGGTTCCCGGGATTCCGGGCGAAGTTCACGCCTTGTCGGAAGTCCCGCATCAAGCCGACCGCCCTTGCCCAAGCCGCGAGAGGCTCCGCGTTTGCCGCAATCCGCATGGCAGACAAGAGCGTAGGCCAATCTCGGACGGGCGAAGCGTTCGGAATCCGTTGTTTCACCCAATCGCCTAGACCGTTAGCGTTCGCTGGCGCGAGCTCTTTGCAGAACAGAGCGCCGCATCCGCGCCGTGTCCGAGCGCCCAATCCCCCGAAGTTGACCCATGCCCAGACGGCGGTCTCTACATCCTGCCGGAGGGATTCAGGGAACCGGACACGGAGGACGAACGAAACCTGTCTGATGAAGTCCGCAGGCTGTTTTTCCACGTCCGTTCGTGGACGGTTCAGTTGGCCTTGAAACGGGAATAATGCGTACGGTAACGGCGTGTTCGCGAACGGGGAATTCCACTGTAGTTGCAGCCTGCCATCGTTACGACGCGTATAGGTAGCACATGACGCAGGCGCATCGGTCTGAACGTCAACAACTTCGATCTCCACCGGGCTGGCGCGTTCCGTCGTGCCCCATACCGCCGCGTGACGCTCGAAAAGGGCGTCCTTGTCGGGATAGACTGCGCCGCGCGTCGCCCGCCACCAGAACTGGAGCTGACCGCGAATCGCCGTGCCGCGAATCGGATAGGAGGGGTCTGGCGATCCGGCTTCGACCCCGCCCCCGAACATCGGCGTTATCAGGCGAATGGCGTAATCCTTCGTTACGAGGCGGGCCGCCGTCTCTTTCGGTCGACCCGGGCAATCCGGAACTGCTCTAGGCATCGCCGCTGCTCCTGTAGGTAAAGGTCTGAACGCCGGTCGTGTCGAGAATCGCGAGCGTCACGGACATCGGTTGAATCCGCCTTTCACTAGACAAGGACGACGAAGCGCGCGGTTTTCCTCTTTTTCTGAGATTGATCCGTCGTAACTACTCAGTCTGATTGCGGACATTCCCGACTGCGCCGATAGTATGGACGATGTCGGAATCACTCGGATACGGAAACGCATGACACGCATCCAGACGTTCACGCGCGATCAACTCGAAGCGCCCGACAAAGAGAGCCTCATCGCCATCATCCTGTTGATGCAAGAACGCATCGCGGCGTTGGAGACGGAAGTGCGCTCCTTGCGCGACCAACTCGCCAAGAACAGCGGCAACAGCAACAAACCGCCTTCCAGTGACGGCTACCCCAAGCCGTCTCCCAAGAGCCTGCGCACGAAAGGGCAACGGAAGCCTGGCGGACAGCCCCGACACAAAGGACACACCCTCGAGCAGGTCGCGCAGCCGGATCGCGTCGTGGAGCATCCGATTGAGACGTGTCCTGA
>Ga0194120_10007265_pt1 | contig 15220 bp, 13 predicted proteins | sample TA2MahCa65mmetaG_FD_148642 | JGI IMG/M metagenome (GOLD analysis project Ga0194120, IMG submission 148642) | Freshwater microbial communities from Lake Tanganyika, Tanzania - TA2015019 Mahale Deep Cast 65m | ecosystem: Environmental > Aquatic > Freshwater > Lake | place: Tanzania: Lake... | reverse complement strand
TAAAAAACCGAACTGCCGCTTTGACGAACTCGGCTTCGGCTTTGTCATAATCCGCCGAAGGCGGATCGGTGCGCAGACCGCCCGTCCACAAATGATCGAACTCCTCGCATTCGCGATCATCCATCGCCCCGCCGAGAACGTAATTCGATCCCAACCGGATGCCCGCCGACTCTAAATGGCGATCGGTCAACTCTTTGAGTCCCGACATGAGGATGCCGACGACTCGGTTCGGCCCGATGAGCTGCTGGGCGAACGGCGCTTGCAGAAGGCTGGACATGAACACCGGCACGCTCACGCTCTCGGCCACCTCGCGCTGAAAATAGGCGAAGTAACCGCACTCGGCGGCAATGGCCCGGCAACCCATCGCCTCAAGAGTCTGCGCAGCTCGGATCACCGGCTCGAGACACGGCGATTTGTCCTCCTCGACGACGAGGCGGGGAATATCTACTCCGCGGGCGATCTCGTATTGGATAGGAAAGGGGTAGCCGCTGGCGTTACGTACGTCGCCGGGAAAGCCCGGATACACATCATCGAGAATGATGATGCCCAGCCCCATACCGTAGCATTTGTGATTCTTGCGGGCGACGATTCGCCTAATTGCGGAGTCTCGGTTTGTGTTGAACATATTGACTCCCTTGTGGGACGTTGATGAAGGCGGATGTTGCAGTTGGACGTTGATTCTGTTTGAGAAATGATCAGCGCACATCCTTTTGATCAGGGCTTATGAGCGTTACCCCTTGCCGTCACTCCACGCCTGCTCACGCTCGACGATCTTCTTGAGTTCGCGCTGGACATCGGCGGGGAGCGGCTCGGGGGTGTGGCTCTCCAAAATTTCGTCCACCAGCGCGGCGGCGCGCTGCTCCATCGTCGTGCCGCCCTGCTCCATCCAAACCGAGTACGGATTCTTGTCGGCCAGTTTGGAGTAGTAGGTTTGCCGGTAATGAGTCATCGTGTGATCATGGCTGAGGTAATCGCCGCTAGGGCCCAGTTCGTCGATCACATCGAGGGCCAGCGCCTCGTCGGTGACGGCCACCCCGCGGGTGGAGGCGCGCAGGAAACCCAAAAGGTCGTTGGCAATCGCCATGATCTGCATCGAGCCTTGCATCCCGGCGTCCATGAATCCCACGTCGTGCACGATGTTCGCCCCGTGCAACAGCGAAGTCATGAGGCTCAACATCACTTCCGCGCCGCACTGCTGATCCAACACCTTCGAGTCGGTGCAACCACCCAGCCCGAACACGGGCAGGTTGTAGTATTTGCCCATCTCGATGGCCACGCCCTGCTCTTCGGCGAGCACATAGTTGCCCACCATCGTTTGCAAGTTGTATGGGCCGCCGTTCCAGCCGGGCACCGCCACTGCCGCGCCCGGGCACACCAATTGCGAAAGCACGATGCCAAGTAATGTGCCCGCGTTCATCGAGGCCATGCACCCGGCAGTGGTGGTGGGCGAATTGACTCCGCCGGCGTTGAGCGGGATGTACAACTGCGGCAGGCCTTTCTCGGCGAGATACATGCACTTTTGCAGGGCTTCGGCGTTGGCGGTCATGCCCGAGGTCACGTTGATGTAACACGTGGCGAAGGGCCGCCGCCGAAACGACTGCACGCCGCCGGCCGCCGCCTCGCACATCTCAACCGCCGCCGCGCACCCTTCGAAGTCGGGCGTCACGAACACAATGGGCTTGGTGGTGTTATTGAGCATCACCTCCATTTGATAGCGATCATAGATTTGTTGATCGGCATCCTCCGGCAAGAACGCCGACATGACAAAATCGATTTCCGGCAGAGCGTCCATCAACCGGGTCGCTTCCATCACGTCTTTCAGCACCGGGCGGCGTCTCTGCCCGGTGCGATGATCGAGGATGTTGAGGCAATCGGAACCGCCGCCGAAATGGCTGGCATGGCCTCCGGCGCGCATGGCGACTTTGCCCGCACGGTTGTACAGCGTCATCGTCTTCGGCGCGGTGTTCAGCGCTTTCGTCACCAAATGTTCGGGCAGGCGGACTCGGATTCCGTCGGCGGACGCACCTGCCTTCACCAGCAACGCCATCGCTTTCTCGTCGTGAACTTCGATGCCGGTGCGCCACAGAATTTCTAGACTCGCCTCGTGAATCTTCTCGCACTCCCCCCGCCCCATTCGGCGGTAGTGTGCGCTGGTTGTGCCCGTACCTTGAGTCTCAATCATGCTTGCCTCCTTCGTGATTCTTACGCCGGAGTTTATCACGCATTTCACAAAAGAGACGGCGCGAAGGGAATACTTTGGGAGGCAAAATGGCTGAAATGCCGTCACCATGCTAGAATGCCAACTCGCTCTCGCACGATTAGTCAACCAACTTCTTTTCAACGGGACGGCGCTGCTTTTCGAGATCGTCATCTCGAGGCGACGCACTTCGCGGCGGCTAAAGAGGGCGGGCGGTGTGGATCGATCTCGCGATCACGGCGCGCGCCACGGCAGGCCGCGACCGCGAAGGTATTGCTAACCGAAGAGGAGTGAGGCCGCTCGTCGAACGCTGCCAATGTTTTTCCAGAACCGTTGTTGTCCCATCCGATTCACATTTCTCTCACTCAGGAGGAGAAAATGACTCACAGAAAGGCAACGATTTTTACCCGCCGACAGTTTTTGCGGACGCTGGGGGTGACGGCGGGCGCACTGGCCGCTGGGCCGGCGCTCAGCGCGTGCGGCGCCACTGCCCTCACCGCTGCTCCGGCAGCCACCGCGGTACCGCCCACTGCCGCACTCACATCAGTGCCGGCCCCAACGGCTGTGCCCACAGTGGCGGCCCCCTCGCTAAAGATCGGCGTGCTGTTGCCATACACTGATATTTATGCCGCGCTCGGCGAGAACATCACTGCGGGGATGGAGATGTATTTCGAGGAAGCAGGCGGCGTGGCCGGAGGCCGCACGATCAAAGTCATCAAAGAAGACGAAGGCACTGCGCCGGACAAGGCTTTGGAGAAGGCGCGCAAGTTGGTGGAGCAGGACGAAGTGGATTTTGTGACCGGCATCGTGAGCTCGGGCGTGCTGGCCGGCGTGCGCGACTACTTCGACTCGAACAAGAAGCTGCTTATCTGCTCCAACGCCGGGGCGAACGCGCTGAGCCGCGGGGCGAAGACGCCATACATTTGGCGCACATCGTTCACGAACTGGCAGCCCAATTGGCCGGTGGGCACGTGGGCGGCGGAGAACGTCGGGAAGAAAGCGTACATCAGCGTGCCCGATTACGGCGCGGGGGCGAACACGATCACCGCCTTCCAAAACAGTTTCGAGGCGGCGGGCGGCACGATCATTGGTGTGCAGAAGACACCGTTTCCCAACATGGGCGATCCCGCGCCGTTCATTACCGAGTTGGCGGCGGCCAACCCCGAACTGGTGTATTGCTTCTACAGCGGCGGCGCGGCAGTTACTTTTATGAAGGCGTGGGGCGAGCTCGGTTTGGCCGGGCAGATTCCGCTCATGTCATCCGGCTTCATGGTTGAAGAGGACGTGCTCCCGGCAGAGGGCGACGCGGCGCTGGGTGTGCGCAGTGGTTTGCACTGGGCGCTCTCGCTCGACAACGCCGACAACGCGAAGTTCACCGAAGCCTACAAAGCGCGCACCGGCAAAGATGCCAACGTGTTTGCGGTGCAGGGCTACGACACAGGCCGCGCCATCGTGGAGATGATCAATGCGGTGGAAGGCGACACCAGCGATGTAGATGCGTTGATCGATGCGCTCGGCGGAATCTCCTTCCCCAGCCCGCGCGGCACGTTCGCGCTCGACGCCAATTCGCAAGCGCCCAAACAGCACATCTATCTGCGCGAAGTGCAAAACGTGGGCGGCGCATTGCATAACGTCGTCATCGAAGACCTCGGCGAGATCGTCGATCCCGGCGACGACTCGAAGGGCTAACCTTCTCAACAGTCAGAATACAGTAGTCAGAAGCGCACCCTTCTGACTACTGGCTACTGACTACTGACTTCTGTTTCATGTCTGCCAGCCAATTCATCTTCCAACTGTTCAACGGCCTCGTGTTCAGCATGTTGCTGTTCATTCTGGCCGCCGGGCTGTCGCTTATCTTTGGGCTGATGGACGTGATCAATCTGTCGCACGGCGCGTTTTATTTGCTCGGCGGATACATCGGCCTGACGATGGTGCGCCAGTTCGACAACTTTTGGATCGCGCTGATCGTCGCCCCGTTGATCGTCAGCGGCTTGGGTTTGATCGTCGAATACTTTTTTCTGCGGCGGCTATATGGCAGGCATCGTCATTTGGATCAAGTGCTGTTCACTTTTGGGCTGGCGCTCATCGCCGCCGATCTCATCCGCTGGCGCTGGGGCGCGTACGTGGAGTCGGTGCCCGGGCCGGATGAGTTGAAAGGCGCGGTGGTGATCTTCGGCGCATTGTTCCCACGCTATCGCATGTCACTGATCTTCTTCGGGCTGATCATCGCCGCCGGACTGGGCCTGCTCATCGGGCGCACGCGCATCGGCGCCATCGTGCGCGCCGGAGTCTCCGACGCGCAAATGGTGAGCGGGCTGGGCATCGACATCCAAAAAGTGTTCGCCGGAGTGTTCGCCTTGGGCACGGCGCTGGCCGCGCTGGCCGGAGTGCTCGGCGCTCCCGTTCTCAATTTGTATCCCGGCCTCGATCTGGAGATTCTGATTCTGGCCCTGGTCGTCGTCGTGGTCGGCGGGCTGGGCACACTCAAAGGCGCGTTCTTCGGCAGTCTGCTCATCGGGCTGGCAAACACGTTTGGCAAAGCGCTGATCCCTCAGTTCTCCATGTTCCTCATTTTTGCGGTGATGGCCGTGGTTCTGCTCGCCCGCCCATCGGGGCTGTTCGGCGTGAAAGGAAACTGAGCGATGGCGCGACACTGGAAATGGGCGGCGCTCATCGTCGCCATCCTCGCCGCCATTGTTTATCCCTACGCCGTCCGCAGTTACTTTCTCAGCCTCGCCATCGAAGTCCTCATCTATTCCATCTTTGCCATGAGCCTCGATTTGCTGTTAGGCTACACCGGGCTCACCTCATTCGGGCACGCGGCCTTCTTCGGGCTGGGCGCATACATTCTGGCCTACACCGCGCTCGGCCTCACCGATAACATTCTCGTCACCGTGCCGCTGGTGATCATCGGCGCGGCCCTGCTGGCGTTGATCATCGGCTTCTTCGCTCTGCGAACCAGCGGCATCTATTTTTTGATGGTGACCATGGCCTTCGCGCAAATGCTGTTCAGCATCGCCATCAGTTGGTCGGATGTCACCGGCGGCTCCGACGGGTTGGCCGGCGTGCCGCGCCCGGTCATCGGAGTCGGCGCGTGGGCGTACACGTTCGACTCGCGCGAAAGTTATTATTATCTCGTGCTCGCTTTCTTTCTGTTATCGTGGATCGCTCTGCGGAGCATCGTGGGCAGTCCATTCGGCGCGGCCCTGCGCGGCATTCGCGACAACGAACAGCGGATGCGCGCGCTCGGCTACAACACCTTCCGATATAAAATGGCCGCCTTCGTCATCGGCGGCGCGTTCGCCGGGCTGGCCGGAGCCTTGCTCACTCATTTCACTCAGCACGCCGCGCCCGAAACGCTCTATTGGGCAACGTCGGGGCAAGTGATGATCATGCTGATCGTCGGCGGCGTGGGCACGCTGGTGGGGCCGATGCTGGGGGCGGCCGTCATTCGGCTCCTGCCCACCTTCGTCAGCAGTTACACCGAGCGCTGGGAAATCGTGCTCGGACTCGTGTTCATTCTGTTTGTGTTGTTCGCCCCGCGCGGCATCGTCGGCCTTCTGCGCCGCGCCGTGGAGAAGCGGCCATGAGTCAAGTGAAGGCCGAACATCTTTGCAAAGATTACGGCGGCGTGACCGCGTTGGCGAACGTGACGCTGGCGGTAGAGTCCGGTGAGCGCCGAGCCATCATCGGCCCCAACGGCGCGGGCAAAACCACGCTGTTCAAACTCATTGCCGGAGAGATCGCCCCCACCAAAGGCCGCATCCACTTCGACGGCCACGACATCACCGACCTGCCTGTGCACACTCGCGCCAATCTCGGACTCAGCCACACCTTTCAGCGCAACAATCTATTCTTCGATCTCACCGTTCTCGAAAATGTGCGATTGGCCGTTCAGCACCATCGGGGCATCGCCGGGCAAGTGCTCAAATCGGTGAGCGGCTATTCGGCGGTGAACGCCGAAGCCGAATCGATTCTCGCTCGATTGAGGCTGGCGGCGCAAAGCCAGCAGCTGGCGCGCAACTTGGCCTACGGCCAACAGCGCGCGCTCGAAGTGGCGCTGGCCCTCGCCACCGAGCCGCGCGCACTGTTGCTCGACGAGCCCACCGCCGGAATGTCGCCCGCCGAAACCATCGAAATGACTCGCTTCATCGAATCCCTGCCGCGTTCGCTCACCATGCTCATCGTCGAACACGATATGGATGTGGTGTTCAGCCTCGCCGACCGCATCACCGTTTTGCATTACGGCGAAGTGATCGCCGAAGGCGCGCCGGGCGAAGTGCGCGCCAACCCGCTGGTGCAAGAAATCTATCTCGGCGCACCCCCCTCTGTCCCCCCAAGGGGGGGATGAAAGAGGGGCGAAAAAATGCTCACCGTCGATTCCATTCACACTTTTTACGGCGACAGCCACATTCTGCAAGGCCTCTCCCTGCAAGTGAACGCCGGAGAGATCGTGGCCGTGCTGGGCCGCAACGGTGTGGGCAAAACCACCACCGTCAATTCCATCATCGGATTCGCGCCGCCGAAAGAAGGGCGCATCGTGTTCGACGGAGTCGAGATCACGCATCTGCGTCCGCATCGCACCGCCCAACTCGGAGTCGGCCTCGTTCCGCAGGGGCGCGGAATCTTCCCCACCCTCACCGTGCGCGAAAACATCACCCTTGCCGCTCGTGGGCGCGGCTGGACACTCGACCGCGTGCTCACCACTTTTCCGCCGCTGGCAAAACGATTGAAGAATCTCGGTTCGCAATTGAGCGGCGGCGAACAGCAAATGCTGGCGGTGGCCCGCGCGCTGATGCTCAACCCCAAACTGCTGTTGATGGACGAGCCTTCCGAAGGACTCGCCCCGCTCATCGTCGCCGAGATCGGGCGCATTGTGGCCAGCCTGCGCGATGAAGGCCTCTCGGTTCTGCTCGTGGAGCAAAACCTGTCGCTCGCCCTCAGCCTCGCCAACCGCGTGTACGTGTTGAGCAAAGGCCAAATCGTGCACAGCGGCACGCCCAACGACTTGCAAACGAACGAAGAAGTGAAGCATCGCTATATCGGAGTCTAAAAGAGGTATCCACGAAGGTCACGAAGCAACACGAAAGTTGAAATCTGTACTTCGTGCCCCTTCGTGTTCTTCGTGGATCATCGGCTTCTTTCCGAAGGAGTCTAATGCCCGCATCCAAACTCCTCTCTCTCGCCGAAGCCATCGCCCGCTTCGTGCCCGACGGCAGTTCGGTGGCGCTCGGCACAGCGCTCGAATCGCTCATCCCCTTCGCCGCCGGGCGCGAACTCATCCGCCAGCGCAAACGCAGCCTCACCCTCATCGGCCCGATCTCCGACATCCTCTTCGATCAGATCATCGGCGGCGGATGCGCCAGCAAAGTGCGCGCCGCGTGGGCCGGCAACGTCATCACCGGCTCCGGCTATTGCTTTCGCCGCGCCGTCGAAAGCGGAAGCCTCGAAGTCGAAGATCATTCCAACCTCACCATTGCGATGGCCCTGCGCGCCGGAGCGATGGGCGTGCCTTTCATGCCGACCCGCACCGCGCTGGGAAGCGGACTCTACGAAACGAACGCCAGCCTGCGCGAGTTCGCCTGCCCCTTCACCGGAGACGCCGTCACCGCCGTGGCGGCCATCACTCCCGATGTCGCCATTGTTCACGTTCAACGCGCCGACGAATACGGCAACGCGCACGCCTGGGGCAATCTCGGAGTCACTCGCGAAGCCTGCCTCGCCAGCAAACACATCATCATCACCGCCGAAGAGATCGCGCCGCCGGAGATTATCAGCAGTGATCCGAATCGAGTCGTCACGCCGGGCTTTCGGGTGAGCGCGGTCGCTCACGTTCCGTGGGGCGCGCATCCCTCGCCCGTGCCCGGACACTACAACCGCGATCATCAAGCCTTCATTGATTATCAGCGCGACAGCCGCACGCTCGAAGCCTTTGCCGCATGGCAAGCGCGATGGGTGGATAGCGGCGACGATTACCCTGCGCTGTTGGGCGAGGCGAGAATGGCCTCGCTGAAAATAAAAACGCGCGCGCTGGCAGAGGTGGTGGATTATGGGTATTGAGGTGAAGGGCGAGGGTATGGGCAAAGGCATGGGCGAGGGCACGCCTCGCCCCTACACGCAACCGGAATTGATGGTGGCCGCCGCCGCGCGCGAGATCAGCGATGGCAATGTCGTGTTCGTGGGGATGCGGTTGCCATTGCTCGGCTTTCAGTTGGCGAAGAGCACGCACGCGCCCAACGCAGTGGGCGTATACGAGTTGGGCATCATCCGCGACTCGGCGGCGCCCGAACCGATCCTCACGATGGGCGATCTCCCCAACCTGTATCGCGCCCAATGGCTGGCCGACACCGCCGACGTGATGGGATTGCTACAACAAGGCATCGTGGATGTGAGTTTCATCGGCGGGGCGCAAGTAGATCGGTTCGGCAATCTCAACACCACATACATCGGCGGGGCGCAGAACATTGAGATGCGCTTGCCCGGCAGCGGCGGCGCATGCGACTTGGCGAGTCTGGCCAAACGTCACATCATCATCATGGCGCACGAGAAGCGCCGCTTCGTGCCGAAGGTGGATTACATCACCTCGCCCGGATACGGTAACGGCGCGGGCTGGCGTGACCGAGTCGGACTCCCGCGCGGGGGGCCGTCCACCGTGATCACCACGCTGGGCGTTCTGCGATTCGATTCGGCCACCAAAGAGATGATGCTCGTCTCGGTTCATCCGGGCGTCACAGTGGATCAGGTTTTGGATTCGACGGGCTGGCCCCTGCGTGTGTCGTCGGAAGTGGTCACCACGCCTGCGCCCACGCCGTCGGAACTGGCGACGCTCCGCCGCTTCGACCCCGAAGGCTATTGGACAAGCGAGCGAACGGCAGTCTGATTTTCAGTTGTTGACAGGGGCGAGTCATTTTCGGTGAACTCCAGCGGGATGCCAAGAATGAACACGATGATGTTGCTGACGATGAGGAAAGTCCAGAAGCCGCCGGGCATGCTCACCAGCAAATTGGTGATATAGGATTTGCCGCCGAGCGCGTCGAAGACGAGGCTGAAGGTGGAGGCGCAGAACAGGATCATGACCACCAATGCGGTGACGCGGGCAGTGGAGTGGGCGGAGTCTTTGATCAGTTTCCAGTTCAGTTTGCGGTTCATTCCGGCCAACAGCAATGCGCCCACCGCGCCCACCGACCCGGCTTCGGTGGGGGTGGCGACGCCGAAGAAGATGCTGCCCAGCACGGCGAAGATGAGCAGGATGGGCGGAAGCACGGTCTGCGCTGTGCGGCGGGCCAATGTCCACCCGCGCAGGGTGCGCGCCTCGGGCGGCAGCGGCGGCGCAGAATTGGGCTTGAGGTAAGCTATCACCAACACATACAGCGCATACGACCCGGCCAGCATCAAGCCGGGGATGACCGCGCCCACAAACAGATCGCCCACCGACACGCCGATCTGATCACTCAACAGCACCAGCACAATGCTGGGCGGGAGCATCTGCGCCATGGTTCCGGAGGCTACTATCGTTCCCGAGGCCAACTGTTTGTCGTAGCCATACTTCAGCATGGTGGGCAGCATCATCATGCCCATCACGATAATGGTGGCGGCCACCACTCCGGTGGTGGCGGCCAACAACGTGCCCACGATCACCACCGTCAACGCCAACCCGCCGCGCAGAGGGCCGAGCAAAATGCCCACCGTCTCCAGCAAATCTTCGGCCAGCCCGGATTTTTCAAGCACGGCTCCCAAAAAGATGAAGTAGGGAATTGCCAGCAGGGTGAAGTTGGACATCGTGCCGAACCACACGCTCGTCAGCGCGCGCAGGCGAACGAGGTCGAATGCGCCGATGGCCAGGCCGATGCCGCCAAACACAATGGCCGTGCCCGCAAACCCAAACGCGACCGGGTAACCGCTCAACAAGAATGCAATGAACCCCGCAAACATCGCCAGCGCCAACCACTCATATCCATGCATGGGCTATCTCCTCGAAGGGGTGAGGTCCGCCGGCTATTTCTGAACCGGCAGCGTGACGTCGTCTATGCTTTCTTGCTGAGTTTCGATTGCTTTGGCGATCTCGGTGTGGCCGCGAAGGATGGCCGCGTATTTGATGACTTGCGAAATGCTCTGGAGAAGCAATGTGGCCCACGCTACAATGATCATGGATTTGATCGGGGCGCGCGGCAGGCCGTCGGGGTCGGGCGACACTTCCCACGTTCCCCAGTTTCCATTGGGCGACCGCCCCCATGATTGCAGAACGGGGTTGTAGGCGGCAAAGATGCCGATGATGCACAGGGGAATGAGAACCAGGATCGTCCCCGCCAAATCGACCATTGCCTTTTGCCGATCCGTCCATTTAGTGTAGAGGAAGTCCACCCGCACATTCACCCCATGTTTGAGGATGTAGGCGAAGCCCAAGAAAAAGATCATCGAAAAGAGATACCACTGCAATTCGATGTACAAATTGGACGACAGCCGGACGCCGATGAAACGGCCCAAATACCGCACCGTGACGTTGTAGAATCCGACCCCAACCACCAGCATCACCAACCAATCGGCCAGCCCGCCAATGCGTTCGGTGACGCCGTCGATCACATTCGCTATCTTGAGCAATGCGCGCATTCTCGTCCTCCCGGTATGAGCGAAACGTGGGGGCTATAATAACAAAGTTTCGGCAAATAGCAATCGGCTTTTTAGAATAGAATCGGCGCATCGCCATCGGAGGAGGCAATCCATGCTCAAAGGCAAAAGCGCAGTTGTCACCGGTTCCACCAGCGGCATCGGGCTGGGCGTTGCCCGCGCCCTCGCCGCGCAGGGGTGCAACGTCGTCCTCAACGGTTTCGGCGACCCAGCCGAGATCGAACGCATCCGCTCCGAGATGGCCCGAGCCGACGGAGGCCGCATCATTCATCACGGCGCAGATATGACCCAGCCCGATGAGATCGAAGAAATGATGGGCGTTGCCGTGAAAGCATTCGGCGGCGTGGATATTCTGTGCAACAACGCCGGCATCCAGCACACCTCGCCCGTTGACGGCTTCCCGCCGGAGAAGTGGAACGCGATCATCGCCATCAATCTGTCGTCGTCGTTCCACACCATTCGCCACGCCCTGCCGCACATGAAGAAGAAAGGCTGGGGGCGAATCATCAACACCGCCTCGGCTCACGGGTTGGTGGCCTCGGTGAACAAGGCCGCTTACGTGTCGGCCAAACACGGCCTCATCGGCCTCACCAAAGTCGTGGCGCTCGAAACAGCGGGATCGGGAATCACCTGCAACGCCTTCTGTCCCGGCTGGGTGCGCACGCCGCTGGTCGAAACGCAAATCGAAGCCCGCGCCAAACAACTCGGCCTGAGCATCGAAGAGGCGGCGCGCAATCTGCTTTCCGAAAAACAGCCTTCGCAACAGTTCGTGCAGATCGATCAGATCGGGCAGCTCGTCGTCTTTCTCTGCTCCGACGCCGCCGCGCAGATCACCGGCGCGTCCATTTCGATTGACGGCGGTTGGACGGCGCAATGAACACCGTATCGCCGCACGCCGATCTCGCCAACGCTCTCCGCAAATCCGTGCGCGGCGAAGTGAAGTTCGACTCGCTCACGCGCCAACTTTACAGCACCGACGCCAGCAGTTATCGCCTCGCGCCGCTCGGGGTCGTCCTCCCGCGCGACGCCGACGACGTGTGCGCGGCGATCTCGGCGGCGGCGCAATTCAACGCGCCCGTTCTGCCGCGCGGCAGCGGCACGAGCATCTCCGGCCAAACCGTCGGCCCGGCCGTCATCCTCGATACCTCGCGCTATCTCGATTCGATCCTCGAAGTGAATGCCGAAGAAGGCTGGGCGCGGGCGCAAGCCGGAGTGGTGCGCGATCATCTCAACACGCACCTCGCGCCGCATGGCCTCCTCTTCGGCCCCGATCCGGCTTCCAGCATGGCCGCCACCCTCGGCGGAATGCTCGGCAACAACTCCACTGGCATGCATTCGATCCTCTACGGCATGTCCGCCGATCACACCCTCGAACTCGACCTCGCCCTCGCCGATGGGAGCCGACTCACCGTCGGCCCCGATCATCCCCTGTCCGAGCCGTATCGCTCTCGCCTCGACGACATCCTCACTCGCTATCGTTCCGAGATCGAAACTCGCTACCCCAAAACATGGCGAGCCGTCGCCGGATACAATCTCAATCGGATGCTTGAGTCGTATCAGAATCTGCATCCAAACTTCCAATCTCAAACCTCAAACCACAAACCGAATCCGGCTCATCTTTTCGTCGGTAGTGAGGGCACGCTGGCGGTCATCCTCTCGGCCAAAGTCAAGCTCGTTCCCAAACCCAAGCGCGTCCGCCTCGCCATCATTCACTTCGGCTCGCTCCGCGCCGCGCTCGAATCCACTCCGGCCATTCTCGACACCGGCCCCTCGGCCATCGAACTCGCCGACCGCTACTTCTTCAACCTCATTCGACGAGTCCCCTCGTTCGCCCGCCGACTGACATTCATCGAAGGCGACCCCGAAGCCACCCTCACCGTCGAATACTACGGGGAGACCGACTCCGAAGTGGCGGCCAAAGCGCAAACCCTGCGGCGGCTGTTCCGCGATTGCGTCATCACCGAGCAGATCGCCGCCGACGAGATCAACAATGTGTGGGGCGTGCGCAAGGCGGCCTTCGGGCTGCTCATGAGCAAACGCGGCGACGCCAAACCGCTGTTCTTCGTGGATGACGCCGCCGTGCCGGTGGCCGCCCTGCCCGAATACGCCGATGGCGTGGCCCGCGTCTGCGCCGACGCCGGAGCCGAAGTGTCGTTCATCGCTCACGCCTCCGCCGGATGTCTGCACGTTCAGCCCGTGCTCAACCTCAAAACGCCCGAAGGGCTGAGACAAATGCGCCGCATCGCCGATGAAGTGATCGCGCTCGCCATCCGGCTCGGAGGCGCTACCACCGGAGAACACGGCGAGGGATTGGCGCGCAGTTGTTTTAACGAGCAGCTCTTCGGCCCGCAACTGCATCGAGCATTCCAAGAAGTCAAAGCCCTTTTCGATCCTCACCATCGAATGAACCCCGGCAAGATCGTGAACGCGCCGCCGATGGATGACCCGGCCATTCTTCGCTACAACCCCGACTATCGCACGCCGTTCACGCTGACGCAGACTCATTTCAGTTTTTCGACCGAGCAAAGTTTTGCCGCGCTGGTGGAAATGTGCAACGGGCAGAGTCAGTGCCGCGCGCGCGGCGCGTTGGCCGGAGCGATGTGCCCGTCGTTCATCGCCACGCGCGACGAGCGCCACTCCACTCGCGGGCGAGCCAACGCCCTCCGCGCCGCCATCTCCGGCCAACTCGGCCCGCGCGGACTCGACGACCCCGATCTGTTCGACGCGCTCGATCTCTGCCTCAGCTGCAAAGCCTGCAAATCCGAATGCCCCTCCACTGTGGATATGGCGAAACTGAAAGCCGAATATCTCGCGCACTATTACGAAAGAGGCGGCCCGCCGATTCGCAATCGAGTCTTCGGCCACATCGCCGCGTTCAACCGCATGAGCCGCTGGGCGCGGCCTCTCGCCAATTGGGCGTTTCGGAATCCCGTTGCCAAAGGAGTCGTCTTTCGCGCGCTCGGCATCCATCCCAATCGCAACTTGCCCCTGCTCGCGCCGCAAACTTTCGAGGCATGGTTTCGAGGAATAACCCTCACCCCTAACCCCTCTCCCTTTGGGAGAGGGGAAGGGGTGAGGGAGGTGATCCTCTTCGCCGACACGTTCACCAACGACAACGATCCACGCATCGGCCAAGCGGCAGTGGAAGTGCTGGAGGCCGCCGGGTATCGAGTGAGCCTCGCCGAAAACACGGTGTGCTGTGGCCGCCCGCTGATCTCGAAAGGCCTGTTGGCCGAGGCCAAGCGCAACGCGGCGCGTAACATCGCCGCCCTCGCGCCATTCGCCGAACGCGGCCTGCCCATCCTTTTCTGCGAGCCGAGCTGCGCCTCGGCCCTGCGCGACGAATACCCCGACTTCTTCCCCAGCGACCCCCGCGCCCGCGCTGTGGCCGATCACACCTTTTTCCTCGACGAGTGGATCGTGGCGCAGGCCGAAGCCGGAAAGTTCAACGCGCGGTTCGACAGCCAGCCGCGCCGGGTGCTGTATCACACTCACTGCCACCAACGCGCCCTCGCCGACTCGGACACGCTGGCTCGCTTCTTTGCCCTCATTCCCAATTGCGAGGCGCAGTCGAGCAACGCCGGGTGCTGTGGCATGGCCGGAAGTTTTGGATACGAGCGCGAACATTACGATGTTTCGATGGCCGTGGGGGAAGATCGGTTGTTCCCCGCCGCGCGCGCCGCCGCACCCGACACGATCATCGCCGCACCCGGAACGTCGTGCCGCTCCCAAATCGGCGACGGCGCAGGGCGGCGGGCGCTTCACCCCATCGAAGTGATGCGGGGGGCGATGTTGTGAGCGCACACAGCAGAGTCGTGTAAAATAGGCGTCACCGTGTCCGGGCGTCGAGTCGTGCCGCGCGCGGGAGAAGAGCACACATGAGAAATTTTCTTTCCATCGGGCTGAGCCTGATTGTTGTGGCGGCAGCGCTGACTGCCGCGCCCGCGCAACCCGCGAGAGCGGCATCCTTCATCGTCAACAGCACCGCCGATGCGGTGGATGTCGCGCCGGGAAACGGCGTATGCGAGACGGCAACCGCCGGGCAATGCACCCTGCGCGCCGCCATTCAAGAAGCCAACGCGCTGGCCGGAGATGATTCTATATGTTCTCTCAGCCGGAACGTTTGATATTGCGCTCATTGGCACGGGAGAAGATGCCAGCGTCACTGGCGATCTTGATATTACCAGCAACATTGCCATTTCAGGTTCTTCCGCCGCAACGACAGATATTGACGCAACGGGTCTTGGTGACCGCGTGCTTCATATTATTGGTTCACTACCAGACACTTTCTGGCTGAAGGGTGAAGTTGGCTGGCAGGGCTAAATCATTTTTGAGCAAATGGCCCAAAAGTCGCAGCCCAAGTTGGAACAGGCTCAGACCGCAGCGATGCCCACGATG
>Ga0194120_10007263_pt1 | contig 15224 bp, 11 predicted proteins | sample TA2MahCa65mmetaG_FD_148642 | JGI IMG/M metagenome (GOLD analysis project Ga0194120, IMG submission 148642) | Freshwater microbial communities from Lake Tanganyika, Tanzania - TA2015019 Mahale Deep Cast 65m | ecosystem: Environmental > Aquatic > Freshwater > Lake | place: Tanzania: Lake... | reverse complement strand
CCCGGCGCGGTGGAACGCGCCAGCTACCTGCGCGTGCTCGACAGCTACACGGCGCCTGCCGGGGTCTGGCGCTGAGCGTCCGGCCAGTGGCTGGATAGGCCGCACGAGGCGTCGCGGGGCGGCGGCGAAGGGCTACAATCGCCCCCGCCATGCCCGATCCACACGACACCCAAACCTATCCCTCCGTCGAGGACAGCCTGCGCCTGGTGACCGCGGCCATCGCCCGGCACAAGCTGGTGGAGGAACTCGTCCACAAGCAGGAGACGACACGGCCGGAGCTGCCGCGCCACGAGCTGGTGGAATCGCTGGTGCACAAGCAGAACCTGACCGACCTGTCGAAGAAACTGGACGGCCTGCACCCGGCCGACGTGGCCTACATTCTGGAGGCCCTGCCCCTGGAAGACCGGCTCCTGGTCTGGGACCTGGTCAAGGCGGAACGGGACGGCGAGATCCTGCTGGAGGTGTCGGACGCGGTGCGGGAATCCCTCATCGCGTCCATGGACAACCGGGAACTGGTGGCCGCCGCCGCCAGCCTGGACACCGACGAGATTGCCGACCTGGCGCCGGACCTGCCCAAGGACGTGGTCCAGGAGTTGATGAAATCCCTGGACCAGGCCAAGCGCGCCCAGGTCGAATCCTCCCTTTCTTACGACGAGGACTCTGTCGGCGCCCTGATGGACTACGACTTCGTCACCATCCGCGCCGACGTCACCCTGGAGGTGGCCCTGCGCTACCTGCGCTTCCTGGGCGATCTGCCGCCGCACACCGACAAGCTGTTCGTGGTGGAGCGCAACGGCCGCCTGATCGGCACCCTGCCGCTGAAGCGCATGCTGGTGCACGATCCGGAGGTGCACGTGGCGGCGGTGATGTCCGACGACCCGGTGGTCTTCCACCCCTCCGACGAGGCCGCCGATGCGGCCCAGGCCTTCGAGCGCTACGACCTGGTGACGGCGCCGGTGGTGGATCCCCACAACCGTCTGGTGGGAAGGCTCACGGTGGACGTGGTGCTCGACTTCATCCGCGCCGAGGCGGAGGCGGACATGCTCGCCGCCGCCGGCCTGCAGGAGGAGGAGGACCTGTTCACCACCGTGTGGAAGGCCGCCAGGAACCGCTGGCTGTGGCTGTCGGTGAACCTGGTGACGGCCATCATCGCCTCGCGCGTGGTCGGCGCCTTCGAAGGCTCCATCGAAAAGCTGGCGGCGCTGGCCGCGCTCATGCCCATCGTCGCCGGCATGGGCGGCAATTCCGGCAGCCAGACCCTCACCCTGGTGGTGCGCGGCCTCGCCCTCAACCTCATTTCCAAGGACAACGCCAAGCGGCTGATGCTCAAGGAGGCCGGCATCGCCCTGCTCAACGGCGTGGTCTGGGGCGGCATCATGGGCCTGGTGACCTATGTCCTCTATGGCCAGCCGGCCCTCGCCGGGGTCATGGCCATGGCCATGCTGCTCAACCTGATGGTGGCCGCCATGGCCGGCTACTGGGCGCCCCACCTGATCGTGCGCATGGGCCATGATCCGGCCTTCGGCGCGCATGTCCTGCTCACCTTCATCACCGACTCCATGGGCTTCTTCATCTTCCTGGGGCTCGCCACCCTGCTGCTGCTGTGAGCGAGACGGCGTCCCCGAGCGTGGAATGGGTCGACCCCCATTGGAAGCCGATCCTGGTGTTCAACGGACTGGCGGATTTTTCCAGCCTGTGGAATCTCCCCGTCACCTGGATCGAACCGCCGAACCAACGTCGCGGCGGTTGGAGCGCAGTGGCCAGGATCGAGCTGAAACTGCCCGAGGGCGGAACCGTGGGCGTGTTCCTGAAACGTCAGGAAAACAACGGCTGCCGCACCTGGCGCCACCCCTGGTCCGGGATTCCCACCTTCGCGCGGGAATTCGCCGGCATCCAGCTGCTGCGGCAGCTCGGCGTTCCCACCCTGGAGCCGGTGTATTTCGCCAGGGATGGACGTGGCGCGGCCGGGCGGGCGATTCTGCTGACGCGCGCGCTGGATGGCTACCAGGCCCTGGGCAGCGGACCCTTCGCGCCGGACAGCGGCTGGGCGCGGCAGTTCGCCCACCGCCGCGCCCTCATCGGCGCGGTCGCCGGCCTGGCGCGGGCATTGCACGCGCGGCGCCTGCAACACAACTGCTTGTACCCGAAACACCTGCTGGTGCGGACCCACGCCGGCGAGGCGGGGCAGGACGTGGAAGTGCGCCTGATCGATCTGGAGAAACTGCGGCGGCCCATCGTGCCGGCCATGGCGGCGCGGCATGACCTCAACGCCATGAACCGACGCGCGCCGGGCTGGAGCAGGACCGACCGCCTGCGTTTCCTGCTGGCCTATCTGGGGGAGCCCCGTCTTACCGCGCGCGGCCGGCGCCTGTGGCGCTATCTGGCCGCGCGGGCGCGCTGAACCGCGTTCCGGCCAGGCGCGCGGGCCGGCTCAACGCTTGAGGCTTTGGTAGAAGCGGGTCTTGCGCAGCCTTCGCTTGAGGCTGGCCTTGAAATCGTACAAGCCTAAGCGCAGGCGGGCGAACGCTCCGAGCGGCCGCCCCAGGGCGGCGGCGTAGGCGGCGAGGAACTCCAGACGCCCGGCCGGATGCAGCTTGTGGCAGGCGCGCGCCAGGTCGGACAGGCGGTGGCGTGGCGGTACCCCGCCGCGATAAACACGAATGCGCGCGGTGTCGATCAGGCTGAACTCCGGCGCGCCATCCTCGCCGACGCGGATCAGGATGTTGCCGCCGGAGAGATCCCGGAAGAACAAGCCCCGGTTGTGCATGCGCACCAGGAATTCCGCCAGGCGCGCATGGGCGGTGGCCGGGGTGATGCCGGAGGGTGCCGCTTGGCCGCGGTTGTACGCGGTGAACAGCGAACCCACCGATAGCCCACCCTCGACGTAGTCACAGACATACCAATTGCGCGTGAGATCGCCGCCGTCGCGAGCCTCCAGCCAGGCCACCGGCGCGGCGGTGGCGACGCCCCGGCGTAGCAGCTCGCAGGCGCCGTTCCAACTGCGCCGCGCCTTGGAGGGCTTGAGCCGGTCCAGCAGCTTCTTGTGCAGGTGGTGCTTGACGGGTTGCTTGACCACCAGCTTGCCGCCGGCATGGCGCGGATCGTCCAGCGTCCAGATGGCGTTGCGCGCGTGGCGCAATGCGGCCTGCCGGGCGGGCGGCACCAATCGGGAGGGGTCCAGCGCTTCCAGCAGCAGGTCCGCCTCGGCGCCGTCCTGGGCGCGCACCATGCCGTGCCAGGCAGCGTTGCGGTGATAGTAGAGACGGCCCTGGCCATGCGCGTGCACGGTCACCCCCCGCAGGGGCGAGGCGCCGGTCCGCACGGCGGGTCGCCGCGCGATCGGCCAGCGCAGGAAGAGGGGCGACTCGGTGATGACCAGGGTGGCCAGGCGGCTGGCCGCGGCGCCGGTGTCAGTCAGGGAATTGCCGTCCCGATCCAGCAGTTCCGCCGCCGTCAGGTCGGTGTCGTCGTACAGCTCAGGCAGGGCGGCGGCCAGGCCGTTCATGGTCCACACCGCGTGGATGCGGTGCTCCGCGTCGGAAAAGGCGTGGATCTCCAGGCCCTGGCTGCGGCTCAGGCGACCTTCGTAGAGACGTCCGGGCAGCAGGCGGTTGCACGCCGCCATGGCGCGGAAGGCGGGACGTACGCGCAGTGCCGCGCCGTCGACGCGCGCGTAATGGGTGATGCGTTCGAGTTCGGGATAGGGTTCCTCGCCGTTGTCCAGCAGCCCCTCGCGGTGGCAGGCCAGGGGGCCCCAGCCGGCCCGTTCCAGGGCGCCGGAGGCGGCGCACAGCACGAAGTAGCGGGTCAGATAGTCGGCCTGCTTCTCCTCGCTGTCGGCGAGCACCCGCTCGATACGCGGCAGGGTCCAGAACGCGGCCGGCGAGATCAGACGCGGCACCCCCGCGTCGGCGCCGACCCGCGCCAGCAGACGTGCCTTCTTCACCAGGTTGAAGCTGATCCAGGGCGCCGCCCAATGGCCGAGGATCTTGTGATCCCAGCGCTCTGGCTCGGTGCTGCGCTCGCAGAAGAGATTGTCGGCATGCAGGTCGGGCAGCAGCTTCCTGCGCCGCAGCAGGGCCAGCACGCCCACGTTAAGGGCCGGTTCGAAATCGGTGATGCTTGGGCCCGCCAGGGGCAGGCCGTGGCGGCGCACGGCATCGTGGGCGATGCGCCAGGCCGCCAGCATGCCGCGGACGTTATAGCCGGCCCAGCGCCGGCGGTTGATGGTGGAGGTGGCCTCCACCTCGGCGATGCGCGGACCGTGGCGGGTCAGCGTGGCCGCGCAGAAGCGCGCCCACTCCTCACAAGCGTCCGCCGCAGGCATCTGCCGGGCCGCCGCAAAGGGCTGCAGGAGGTGCAGGGTGACCCGGTAGCCGGCCGCGCACAGCCGTTCCAGCAAGTGCTCGGCGGGGCCGCCGGCATCGCCGTAGGTGAAGTCCAGACGGACCCGGCGCACGCCCAGCTCGGCCAGGCGGGCGAGCTGGGCATCCTCCAGGTTCGGGTCGGCGGTGGGGGCCACGGCCACGCTGGTGAAGTCCTCCGGAACCCGATGCCCGGCGGGTGGCAGGTGGCCCAGGCGCATGGCCAGGCGGCCACGGACGGAGGCGCTGACGATGGCCCAGGCAAATTCCCTTCTTTCTCCCGACATCAGGCCGGCGCTTCCTTGAACTGCATGGCGTGCAGGCTGGCGTAGGGGCCGCCGGCTGCGAGCAGTTCGGCGTGGCTGCCGCGCTCGACGATGCGGCCCTGGTCCATGACCAGGATGAGATCCGCCATCTCGATGGTGGACAGGCGGTGGGCGATGACCAAGGTGGAACGGCCGCGCATGACTCCGCGCATGGCCGCCTGGATGTGCCGTTCGGACTCGGTGTCGAGGGCCGAGGTGGCTTCGTCCAGGATGAGTATAGGCGCGTTTTTCAGGATGGCGCGGGCGATGGCCAGACGTTGGCGCTGGCCGCCGGACAGCAGCACGCCGTTCTCCCCGACCAGGGTGTCGAAGCCTTGCGGCAGGCGGTCGATGAACTCGCGCGCGTGGGCGGCTTCGGCGGCGGCCTCGATGTCGGCGCGCGATGCGCCGGCGAGGCCGCCGTAGGCGATGTTGTTGGCGATGGTGTCGTTGAACAGGGTCACCTGCTGGGTCACCAGGGCGATGTGGCGGCGCAGGTTGCGCAGGGTGTAGTCCTCCACCGGCGCGCCGTCGATGCGGATGTGTCCGCGCGCGGACGGGTAGAAGCGCGGGATGAGATGGGCCAGGGTGGACTTGCCGCTGCCGGAGCGGCCCACAACCGCAACCATCTGGCCGGGTTCGATGACGAAGGAGACGCCGTTGAGGACGGGATGCTCGGCGCCGGGGTAGGTGAAGCTCAGGTTCTCGACCTCGACGCGTCCCTCGACACGCTCTTTCTCCAGGCTGCCGCGATCGGTTTCCGGCGCCTCGTCGAGTTGGGCGAAGATGCTCTCGGCGCCGGCCAGGCCCTTCTGGATGGTGGCGCTGACCTCCGACAGTTGGCGGATGGGCTTGGGCAGCATGCCGGCGGCGAGGATGTAGGCAACCAGATCACCGGCGCTGGCGTCGCCACGCAGGTAGAGAACCAGGAACAGCATGATGGCCATGCTGGAAAAGGTCACCAGCTGCAGGGTGGGGACGAACACCTCCTTGGTCTTCGCCATGCGCAGCTGCTTGCGCGTGTTGTCTTCGCTGGCGGCGCGGAAACGCACCGACTCGTAGTCCTCGCCGCCGAAGCCGCGCACCACGCGGTAACCCTGAATGGTCTCCGAGGCGACATGGGTGAGGTCACCCATGGCCACCTGGATCTTGCGGCTCTGCTTGCGGAACTTGCGGCTGGCGGAAGTAACCAGGACGCCGATGATGGGCAGGATGGCGACCATGATCAGGGTCAGTTGCCAGTTCTTCCACAACAGGTAGCCGAACAGGAACAGCACGGTCAGACCCTCGCGCACCACGGTCTTGATGGCGTCGGTGGCTGCGCCGGTGACCATGGTGACGTTGTAGGTGATGCGCGAGATCAGGTGGCCGGAGTTGTGCTGGTCGAAATAAGGGTTGGGCAGGCGCAGCAGGCTGTCGAACAGGGCGCGGCGCAGATCGTGGATGAGGCCCAGGCTGACCCGCATCAGGTAATAGCTGCCGAGGAAGGCGCCGAGGCCCTGCCAGGCGGCGATCAGCACCAGCATGATGGGCACGCCGTACATGAGTTCCATGCCGTCGAGCAGGGGCACGTCGCGCAGCACCGCCTTGGCCGGATCGGCCAGGCCGTCGACGAAGTATTTCATCATGCCCGCCAGCATGGGCTGGGCCGAGGCCAGGATCAGGAATCCCAGGATGCTGACGGCGAAATACCGGGCATGCGGACGCACATAGGTCAGCAGGCGGAGGTAGATGCGGGCCGAGCTGGCGGGGTGGTCCGGCGGGGCCGGCGGAGAGGCTTGCATCGACGCGGCGGGGGCTGAAATCAGGGCACGGATGCTACCACGGGGCAGGTGGTGGTATCTGCGACCCATAGCCTGTTGGCCCGGGAGTTAATGGCTTGTACCTCGCAGATTGGGTCACGAACGATTCCGCTCATTGGCATCATTCGGCGTCATCAGTTGGCAATCCCTTGCGACGCATGCGGTGGTTGTAAGCCGCCGTCACCCTGTGAATGGCTCTCTTGGCGTCCTGGTCAAGCTTATTGATGCCCGCGTATTTCAGGTAGAAGCGAAGCCGTTGAGTACGGGTCAAGTACTTGCGCCCAAATTTATCCAGGGATGCCAGATCTTTGGCGATGCGGTATTGCAGCAATGGGCCGGGCCACCAGAACGCACCTTTTGGACAATCAATGAGATGGACGCGTCCATGCATCTCATCCAGCAGTAAGTTGCGCCAATGCAGGTCATTGTGCGTGAAGCCATGAGCATGGAGAACACGGGTAATTTCGGCGACCTGATCAATCAATACCTGGAGGTTCGGTGTTTGGCTGGGATGGGACCGCCTGGCAAGACGCGCAAGATCGATACTGCCTGGTAATTCGTCGGTGACCATGGCGCCACGAAAATGGATGCCGAGCCATCGTTGTTGACCATATGCAACCAAATGAATGGTGGGGATCCCCCATTCCGCGAAATGCTGGAGGTTGCGCCATTCCGACTCGATGCGTGATCGCCCGACCCAACGCTGGATATCGTTTCCGGCGGCGGTATAGCGCTTGACGAAATATCCTTTGCCATCCGCCTCTACCCGGATGACTTCGCTGATGTTGTCTCGGGCGATGGTTGTTCCGCGCAACCTGAATACGGATTCAAGGGTCGAGAATTGCTCTCTGGCTGCTGGCCCGAGTGAATCTAGCGATACCTGCCAGTTCGTCATGCTGGATGGTTTGGATTTTCCGGACCAACCCGGCAAGGCGATTGCCGGAGGAGAACAAGCCGGTTGGTGGGCGGCAGTATATGACAGAGGCTGTGGGCGAGTGGAGGGCGAGCAGAAATACGACACACCGAACCAGGCCGGATCCATTTCACTCACGTGCTCTGCCACGCCAATTTGAAGGATGCTAGCACGATATTTCACGAAGCCCGTGGTGGCTTGAAGGGGAGCACCCAAGGTCCAGAGGGTGTGGCACCCGATCAAGGCATGCGCGGAACACGATAGCGCTGTTCCCGGTACAGCCATGCCGGCAGGGCGACATGGGCCAGGGCACGCTGTTCCAGCTCGGCGCCGTCCATCGGGGCCGCGTTCGGCGTCAGAATCTTGCGGGCGGGGTCGTGGCGCGCGTGCGCCGGCGCTTTCTCCGGACGTAGCACCACCACCCGGTCGCCCTCCATCCAGGCGTAATGCTGCTCGTACTGCATCATCGCCCGCCCCGGCAGATCGGGGGGCTCGCGCGTGAGGTCGCGACCGATCATGGGATGCGTGGCGTCGATGCCCATCAGGGAGAGCAGGGTGGGGGCGAGGTCGATCTGGCTCGCCACCGTGCGGACCCGGCGCGGCTCGATGTCCGCGCCCAGGATCAGGCCGGGGATGTGATAGCGCTCGATGGGCACCAGGCTGTCGCCGCGCACGCGGATGTCGTGGTCGGCCACCACCAGGAACACGGTGTCCTTCCAGTAGGCGCTGGCGCGCGCCTTGTCGAAGAAGCGGCCGAGGGCGTAGTCGGCGTATTTGACCGCGTTGTTCTCGGTGCCCTTGGGCGAGTCGTACAGGCTGATGCGGCCGTCCGGGAATTCGAACGGGGCGTGGTTCGACGAGGTGAACACCAAACTGAAGAAGGGTTTTCCGCTGGAGTGATGGCCTTGCAGGCTGTCGTGGGCCCTGGCGAACAGGTCCTCGTCGGAGACGCCCCAGCTGCCCTTGAACACGGGCTTGGCATAGTCATTCTGGTCGATCACGCGCTGAAAACCGTTGGCCAGGAAGAAGGCGCGCATGTTGTCGAAATGGGATTCGCCGCCGTAGATGAATTCGGTGGCGTAGCCCCGGGCGGCCAGCTCGGCGGCGAGGTTGTAGAAGCCCTGTTGGGCCAGCGACAGCTTGACGATGCTCTGCGCCGGCGTCGGCGGGAATCCTGTCACCACCGCCTCGATGCCGCGGATGGAGCGGGTGCCGGTGGCGTAGAGCTGCTCGAACCACCAGCCCCGGTCCTTCAGTTTCTCCAGCTCGGGCGTGACCGGCACGCCGCCCAGGGATTTGACGAAAGTGGCGCCCAGGCTTTCCTCCAGGATGATCACCAGGTTCAGGGGCTTTTGCCGCGGGTGGGCGGCGGCCTGGCGCACCAAGGTGGGCAGTTGGTCGGTACCGATGGCGGGACGGGTGTCGCCCAGCAGGTTCCGGGTGGCGCGCAACTGGGCGAGGATGTCCGCCGGTTTCATGTCGCCGTAGATCTCGCTGGACCGGTTCTCGTGGCGCATGCCATAGATGGCGTGAGTGACCGACCAGGCGGAGTTGAGGATGAGGGTGTTGACCAGGGTGTCGCCGGTGATGGCGAACAGGGCCGGATTGGCCGGCCGGTGGTCCAGGGTGGAGCGCACGCCGAGTACGGCCAGAAGCAGCACCAGCGGCCAGGTCAGCAACACGCGGAGGTAGGGCCAGGCGAGCGCCTGATGCCGCCACGGACGCATCAGCCGGCGCATCGCCCAGACCGCCAGCGCGAGGAAGCCGAGGCCCAGGAAGACGTGCACGCGGAAGCCCTGCCAGAGCATGGTGAAGACTTCGCGCGGGTACTTCAGGTATTCCACGAACAGACGGTTGGGACGCACGTCGTACTCGGCGATGAAGCCGGGTGTCACCGCTTCCAGGAAAACCAGCAGGGTGACGCAGGCGATCACCCAGACCGCGGTGAAGCGTCGCCAGGCGGTCCAGGCGAAGCGATGCGCCAGCAGGGGTGTGAGCAGGAGCGGGACGAGGCTGAGCAGGCTGAGCTGGATGACGTCCGCGCGCACCCCCTGCACCAGCATCTCCGGCCAGACGCCGGTGGCGGCCACCCGCTGCCACTGCCACAGCATGAGGCCGGCGCGGGACAGGGAGAGCAACGCCAGGCCCACGGCGAACAGGGCGAGGAAAGGGGCGTAGGGGCCGGCCCAGGCCAGCCCTTGCCACAGGCGGTCGAGCCTGGAAGTCTCGGGAAAGTCGCCGCGCGGGCGTAAGGATGGCCTGGCGGCCGCATCGGGTCGTCTGTACATGGCGGGAAAAGGGGGAGTCAGGAAGCCGTGTCGGCCGGGGGGTCCCAGGACAAGCTGGCAATGAAGCCGCGTTCGGCTTGGTTGTGGAAAGAGGCCCGCGCCTCGTGCAGCTCGGCGATGCGGCGCACGATGGCGAGGCCCAGTCCGCTGCCCTCGCCGCGTGGATCGAGGCCGCGATAAAAGCGTTCACCCAGGCGCTGCATTGCCTCGTCCGGCACCCCGGGTCCGTCGTCCCGCACCGAGAGTCGCACGCCCCCGCCCTCGATCGCGACCCGCACCGTCACGTGGCAGCCGGCGGGCGTATGGCGCAGGGCGTTGTCGATGAGGTTGCGCAGGGCCACGGCGAGCAGGTCGGCGTCGCCTTGCACCCATGCCGGGCCGGCGTCGGCCTGGAGTTCGAGAACGTGTCCGCCGGTGACCGCGTCGTCCAACCGCTCGGCGATGCCGGCTTCCGCCAGTGCGGTCAGATCGACGGGACGCGCGTCCGGCAGGCTGGCCAGAGGGTCGAGCCGGGCCAGGCGCAGCAACTGGTCGACCAGGCGGCCGGCCCGGTCGGCGCCCGCCAGGAGCTGGCGCAGGGCATGCCCGCGCGCGGCCTCGTCGCGGCTCAACAGGGCCACCTCGGCCTGGGTCTTCACCCCCGCCAGGGGCGTGCGCAGCTCGTGCGCCGCGTCGGCGGTGAAACGGCGCTCGTTGTCCAGGGTTTCCCCCAGGCGGAACATGAGGCGGTTGACGGCGGCCACCAGGGGCATGGCCTCGCGCGGGGCGGAGCGGCTGGCGAGAGCCGCAAGGTTGTCGGGTGTGCGCGCGGAGACCTCGTCCGCCAGTTCCTCCAGAGGTTTGAGCCCACGGCGCACGGAGAGATACAGCAGCAACAGCAGCAGGGGCAGGAGGGCGCCGACCGGTAGGATGGTCTGCATAGCCACTTCCAGGGCGGCGCGCTCGCGCAGATCCATGGCCTGGGCTACCTGGACGCGCAAGTCGCCTTCCTCGGGCACCAGGTTGTACAGACGCCAGGCCTGGCCCTCGCGCTGGATGTCCAGGAAGCCGGCGACGCCGCGCAGGGGAAGATCGGGCGCGTTGCCGGAACGGAACAGGGGGCTGCCGTCGCCGCGGCCGATCTGGAATTCCAGGGTGGGTTCATAGATGCCGCGCGGCTGCCGGCGCAGGGCATCCAGACCCGCCAGCAGTTCTGGGAGGCGGTCCGGGTCCTGGCGCGCCACCGCCAGCAGGGTGCGGGCGGACAGGGCCAGGTGGCCGTCGAGGAATTCCTCGGCCTCGTGCCGGGCCTGGTAGTAGCTGAGCACGCCGGTGATCAGCCAGAGCGCCAGGCTGACCGCGCCCACCGTCCACAGCAGGCGGCCGCGCAGGGAGGGGATGGATTCCGGGCGCAGCGCCTTCATGGCGATTCGCCCCCCAGGCAATAGCCGAAACCGCGCACCGTGCGGATGAAGTCCGCGCCCAGCTTGCGCCGCAGGTGGTGGACGTAGACCTCGACGGTGTTGCTGCCGGCTTCCTCACCCCAGGCGTAGAGGCTCTCTTCCAACTGCGCGCGGCTGCGGGTCTGCCGGGGATGCAGCAGCAGGTCGTGCAGCAGGGCGTATTCCCGCGCCGACAATTGCACCGGCCGGCCGCGCAGGGTGACGCGTTTATCGGCGGGGTCCAGTACCACTTCGCCATGGCGCAGGACCGGATGGGCGGCGCCGCCGGCTCGGCGCAGCAGGGCGCGCAGGCGGGCCTGCAATTCGGCCAGGTCGAAGGGCTTGGTGAGGTAGTCGTCGGCACCGCTGTCGAGACCGGCGATCTTGTCCGTGCTGGTATCGCGGGCCGTGAGGATCAGCACCGGCAACGCGTTGCCGCGCTCGCGCAGGGCCTTCAATACTGACAACCCGTCCCGGCGCGGCAGTCCAAGGTCCAGCACGCAGGCGTCATAGACGTTGTCCCGCAGGGCCAGGTGGGCCATCTCGCCGTCCCGCACCCAGTCGACGGCGTAATCCGCCAGCTTCAGGCCGGCGCGTATGCCGTCGCCCAGCAGGGCATCGTCCTCGGCCAGCAGTACTCGCACTTAGCGGGCCTCCTTTTCGATCCTGCTCAATAGTGCATGAATTTCCTGGCGGCGTCCCTTGTCCGCCAATTCCCGGCCCGGGCGGGCGGGGGCCTTGAGGGCGGCATCCAGATAGGGCCGCGCCTCGCTGAAACGGTCCTGGTCGACGAGGAACTCGGCATAGAAGAAGTTGGGGTCGATGCCGGACGGGTTGATGGCCAGGGATTTGCGGAAGAAGGTCTCGGCACGCTTCTTGTCGCCGAAGCCGATGGGCCAGCCCGGAACCTTGGCGTACAGGGTGGCCAGGCTGGTGTAGGCCGAACCATTGAGGGCCTTTTCGTCCAGCTTCAGGCTTTCCTCCAGCAGGTTCCTGGCCTGCTTGGCCAGGGACAGGGCGCCGATCCCGCCGCGGGCGCCGGCCTGGCTGGAGACAACGATGCCTTCCCAGACCAGGAGTTCCGCCATGTTGGGATGGGCTTCGGCGAGCTTGTGGGCCTGCTGGGCCAGGGTTTCATACAGGTCCGCATGCTGCTTGGCCGGCTGGCGGTACTTGATCTCGGCCCACTGGTCCTGGATCGGTCGGATCAATTCTTCCGGGGAGGCGGCCAGCAGTGGTCCGGCCAGGAGCATGAAAAAGATCGCGGCGAGGTTCTTGGTGTAATGCATGGAGATTCCCTTCATTCGGTGGTTGTCGCGTGTTTCTTGATGGTGGCGAGCTTGCCCGCCAGGCCTTGGTCGACGAGGTGTGGCATGACGCCGTTCAGCCAGGCGAACAGGCTTTCCGGAAAGCCGATATGACGCTCCCGGTCGCCGCGTTTGAGGATTTCGACGATCTTCTTCGCCGCGGCTTCCGGGGTGTCGCTGCGGTTGCCCAGGGCGCGGTTGAGGGCGTTGACCGCCGGCGAATTGAGGGGCGTGTCGATGGCGCGCGGGGCCAGGTGGATGACGTCGACCCGGGAATCCGCCAATTCCCGGCGCAGGGCCTGGGAAAAGCCGCGCAGGCCGGCCTTGGCGGCGGAGTAGGCGGCGAAGCCGGCGAAGGGGATGCTGCCGAAGGTCGAGCCAACGTTGACGATGGCGGCCTGCGGCTGCGCCTTGAGCCATGGCAGCAGGGCCTGGGTCAGGCGGATGGGCGTGAGCAGGTTGGTGCTCAGGGTCCGTTCGACCTCTTCCCAACCCTGGTGATCGAGCAGGCCGAAGCCGCCAACGCCGGCATTGTTGATCAGCACGTTGATGTCGAAATCCCGCGCCGCGCGGGCCACGGCGGCGATCCCTTCCTCGCGGTTGAGATCGGCGACGATCATGTCCGAGCGGGTCCTGAGATGACCGCGCAGGGCATTGAGCTTGCCGGCGTCGCGGCCGGCGAGCAGGAGTTCCGCGCCTGCCCAGGACAGCGATCGGGCCAGAGCGCTGCCCAAGCCACCGCTGGCGCCGGTCAGCAGGATGCGCGCGTTGCCTAGTTCCATGGAGTTTCTCCCGCGGCGGGCAGGGCCCGAAAGAGGTCGCCGTACAGCTTGAAAAACACCTTGGCGCGGCGGATGACCTCGGCCTGGTCTTCAGGAGTCATCCTTTCCAGCAGGTCGGCCAGGTGTCGCGTGTGGCTCTGATCCAGGGTGCCGTGCGAACGCAGGTAGGAAAAGGCGCCGTCGGGCAGGTCCAGGGCCTGCTGGATGCGGTCCGCCGCGGTCAGGGCGAGGGCCACGCTGGTGCCCTCCAGCACGAACACCATGCCGAAGAACCCCGCCGGGTTGCCGCGCTGGATCAGGTCGTAGGCGTAGGCCACCATCACCTCGGCGGGCAAATCCGGGCGGCTGGCGCGCACGGCCTCCGCATCGCCGCCGGCTGCGGCGATGTCGTCCAGGATCCATTCCTCGTGACCGATTTCCTCTTCGATGTATTCGGCCACGGCCCGGCGCATCCAGCCCAGGCGATCCGGCAGGCCTCCCCCCAGCAGCATGAGCAGCGGCGTGGTGTGGCGGACGTGGTGGTAGGCCTGGCCCAGGAAGGCGAGGTAGCTTTCCAGGCTGACGCGACCTTGCAGGCAATCGGCGATGACCGGGGCGGCGAGCAAGAGGTCACTGTCCGCCGCCGTGGCGGCGATCAATTCTTCATAGAACGGCATGGGTGGGTTCCTTGTTGTCATACAGCGCCGCGAGTTGCGCGGCGAAACGATCGAGAATCGCAGCCCGGACCGGACGGCCATTGCCGGTGGCCAGGCCGTTCCGGGGATCGAAGGGCGGCACGCTGAGCCAGGCGCCGATGCGGGCGTAGTCCGGCAAGCCCGCATTGGCGGCGTCGACGGCGCTGGCGATGTCCTCCGGGCGGGCCCCTGGCGCGGGCGCCAGGATGGCGCTCAGATAAGGCCGCTCGTCTCCCGCCACCACGACCTGGCCGATGGCGGGCTGGGCCAGCAGGGCGGACTCGACCCATTCCGGCGAGAGGTTGCGGCCGAAGGAACTGATCAGGAGGTTTGTCCGCCGTCCCGCCAGCCTGAGATGACCTTGCGCGTCGACATCCCCCAGGTCACCGGTGGCGAATTCCACCGCACCCTCGCTGTCAGTGAGCGGTCGCTCGCCGTCGAGATAGCCGAGAAAGGCCCTGGCCCGGACCCGGACCTCGCCACCGTCGATGCGGACTCGGGCATGCTGCAGAGGACGCCCCACGCCGGGCCGGTCATCGCCGGGCCGATTGAGACTGACCACCGACCCGCATTCGGTCAGACCGTAACCCTGGTAGGCGGGCAGGCCGAACGCGCGGGCGCCTTGCAGAAGGGCGGGGTCGACACGGGCGCCGCCGACCGCCACGTAGTCCAGACTGAGCGGTGGACGCTCGGCCGTCTTGGCCAGATACAAAGTCCAGGCCTTGAGCAGTTCGGGCACGAGGATCAGGCTGTCCGGCCGCGCGGCCTCCGCGGCCGTGTGCAGGGCCGCCGGATCGAAGCCCGCCATGCCGTGCCAGCCCAGTTGCTGCAGCGGCGGCAGATGGACGGCGGCACCGCGCAACAGGGGCGTGTATACGCCGGCGACATTCTCCAGCAGCAAGGCCAGGGGCAGGACCGCCAGGTGCCTCTGGATAGGCAGGTCGGCAAGCCGATCCAGCACGGCGCCGGCGGTATCGTGCAGGCCTTCGGCGCTCAGGCAGACGCCCTTGGGGGCGCCCGTGCTGCCGGAGGTGAAGGAGATCTTGGCGGTGCCGGCAGGGATGGCCACCGGTGCCACGACACGCCGCATCAGGGTCATGCCCATCCAGCGATCCGTGATGCCGAAACCCAGATCCAGGGCGCCGATGCGCTCCGGCTGGTCGGTCAGCACCGCATCGGCGGCCGTCCGCGCCAGGGCATGGGCCATCTGGTCCGGACTGAAGAAGCCGGGCAGCGGCAGATGCACCTTGCCCGCGTGCATCGTCGCCAGGTCGGCCATCACCCAGGCTGGGCCGTTGTCGGCCAGCACGGCCAGCACCCGGCATCCCGCCAACCGTGAGGACAGGGTTTCCACCTGGGCCAGGATGT
>Ga0194120_10007262_pt1 | contig 15225 bp, 13 predicted proteins | sample TA2MahCa65mmetaG_FD_148642 | JGI IMG/M metagenome (GOLD analysis project Ga0194120, IMG submission 148642) | Freshwater microbial communities from Lake Tanganyika, Tanzania - TA2015019 Mahale Deep Cast 65m | ecosystem: Environmental > Aquatic > Freshwater > Lake | place: Tanzania: Lake... | reverse complement strand
CGGCGACCACCGCGGCGAACGCGACGCTCGGCGCCGCGGTCGCAAGCCTGCGCCAGCGGCTCGAGCAGCCACCGGCGGTGGCCGCGGCGGCGGGTCGCCCGCCGGCCCGGACGGTCGTGCTTCCGGTCCCGTTCGGCGAGCCGCCACTGGCGCCGGCGCGGCTCGACGCGCTGCGCGCCATCGTCGGGGAATTCGAACGCAGCAGCGGCAGCGGCCGCGTTCAGGTGGCAACCTACGCCGGCAGCTTCTGTCTGGAGCCGGCGCCGGACCAGGGAGTCACACTCGCGGCGCCGGCGACGCCGGCCACGCAGTGTGCGCAGTTCGGCAACCCGCAGGACGAGGTGGCCAATGGGTCGCCGCGCCAGCCGCTGGGCTTTGCCAACCTCGCAGCGACCGTGCAACGTCGCTCGAACGGTGCGATCACGCTCGAGTTCGGCTCGGGACCGCGCGAGCGGCTGGCCGCAAGCTATCCATCGGTGGACACGGCGACCGCCGGGCAGTGGAACGCGGCCGCACAGGCCAACAACCGCATCGAGATCAGCATCAGCGAAGGCCCGTGACCGCGCCGCGGCCCGGTGCCGGCGATTTCCGGCCGCCGCGCTGGCTCGCCAACCGGCACCTGCAGTCGGTCCTGCCGAGTCTGCCGCTGCGCCGCCGCAGCGCGCTGCGGCGCGCCCGCGAGTTGCTGGACGCGAGCCGTGAGCTGCTGCTCGACTGCGGCGACGGCGTGCGGCTGCTGGCCGCGTGGACACCAGCGCAAGGACCGGACCGCGGCCGGCCGCGGCGGGTCGTCGTGGTGCTGCACGGCTGGGAGGGCAGCGCCGACTCACTGTACCTGCTGTCGGCGGCGCGGGCGCTGCACGCCCGCGGCTGCGGCGTTCTGCGCCTGAACCTGCGCGATCACGGCGGCACCCATGCGCTCAACGAAGGCCTGTTCCATTCCTGCCGGTTGGCCGAGGTGGTCGGCGCGGTGCGGCGGGTCCAGCAGCTCTTTCGGGAAGCGCGGCTGGCGCTCGCCGGTTTCTCGCTGGGCGGCAATTTCCTGCTGCGGGTCGGTGCCAGGGCGGCGGCGGCGGGACTGCGCCTCGAGCGGATCGTCGCCGTCTGCCCGGTGCTCGATCCGGCTACGACGCTGGCGGCGCTCGAGTCCGGGCCGCCGCTGTATCGCCAGTACTTTCTGTACAGGTGGCGGCGCTCGCTGCGCGCCAAGCAGGCCGCATGGCCGCGGCGCTACGATTTCCGCGATCTGCTGCGCGAGACCTCGCTGACCGCGATGACCGAACGAATGGTGCGACAGCACACGGACTTTCCCGACCTTGCCAGCTACCTGCAGGGCTATGCCGTCACCGGCGCCGCACTCGCCGGTCTGGTGGTGCCGACGCATCTGATCGTGGCGGCCGATGATCCGATGATCCTGGTGCGTGATCTGGCGCGGATCGCGCGCCCGCCGGCTCTGCAGGTGACGGTCACCGACCGCGGCGGCCACTGCGGCTTCATCGAGCGGCTGCGCGGCCCGAGCTGGATCGACGAACTGCTCGCCGCAGAACTGGCCGGCTGAGTCAGCCGCCGGTGGCGGCGCGCATCAGCTCCAGCCACTTGAGGTAGCGCGCCAGCAGCGTCGGTTCCGGCTCGGGCTCGAGCCGCTGCAGCGGCGCCGCGGCGAACTCCTCCGGTTCGCCGGCGACGAGGCGCGCGAGCCCGCGCGCGGTCGCCTCGCGATCGGCGGCGCGCTCGACCGGCACGCCGGCGAGTGCCGCCAGCATCCGGCACAGCAGCGTGTGGTCGGCGAGTCCGCCGCTGGCGACGATCCGGTACGGTCGGCCGAGGGTGCGATCCATCGTGTCGAGGTTGACCTTGACGAGGAACGCGACGCTCTCCAGCACGGCACGGCACTGCTGCGGCTCGCTGCCCGTGCCGATGAAGCGCGACTCGAAGTCGGGCTGCCAGTACGGCGAACCCAGGCCGGCGACGCCGTTCAGGAAGAACGGCGCATCCGGGTCGGCGAGCGGCGCGCTCTCGAGCAGCGCGAGCAGGCGCGCGGCGTTGGCGCCCTGCGTTTCCTCGAGCCAGCCGAGCGCGGCGCCGGCGCCGTTGACGGTGCCCTCGAGCACGCTGTCGCAGCGGGTCGCGTCAGCGCGGATCACGCTGGTCAGCAGCGGCGGCGCGCGCAGCGTCGTCCCGCTCGGACGCAGCACGAAGGCACCGGTGCCGAGATTGACGTAGGCCGTGCGCGGATCGAGCGGGCCGGCCGCGAACGGCACAACCGACTGGTCGCCGCTGCAGACCGTGAGTGGCACCCGCCGGTCGCCGACTGCCAGGTGTCCGAACAGGCCGGCGGTACCGGTGGCGCGCGGCAGGATCGAGCGCGGCACGCCGAACAGCTCGAGCAGCGGCGCGGACCAGTCGCGCTCGAACGGCGACCACAACTGCGTGCGCGCGGCGTTGGCGGCGTCCGCCAGCAGTGGTCGCTCGCTGAGCAGGCGGTACAGCAGGAAGCTCGCCAGCGGGCCGGCCGCGAGCGTGCCGCCGGCGGCGGCGGCACGCACCGCCGGTACGTGGTCGAGACACCAGCGCAGTTTGCTCGCACCGTAGTGCGGCGACAGCGGCAGGCCGGTCAGTTCGTGTACGCGCTCCGCCTGGCGGGCGAGGCCGCGCAGCCACGCGGCGTTGCGCCGGTCCTGCCACGAGATCACCGGCGCCAGCGGCCGGCCATCCGTGCGGTCCCAGCAGGCGATGCTCGAGCGTTGCACCGCGAGGCCCGCGGCCGCCCAGCGCGCCGGTGGCGCATGACGGGCGAGATCCTCGAGCACGGTCGTCACGCTGGTCACCAGCTCGTCGGCGTCGTGTTCGACGTGACCCAGCTCGTTGTGCTGCGTCGCGATCGTGACCAGCGCGGCGCCCGCCGGCCGGCCGCGCCGGTCGAAGGCGAGCGCGCGCGTCGCATGGCCGCCCTGGTCGATCGCGACATACAGCGGCTCGTTCATCGCGCCTCCGGGACGGTCACACCCAGCTCCGCGAGCAGCCGGGCCGGGGCCATCGACTCGACCAGCGCGACGCCGCGCGCATACAGCGAGCGGGCCAGCATCGCGTCGCGCACCTCGTACACGGCCCAGGTCCACGGGCCCTCGGGCAACGGACCCGCAAAGGGCAGCCGGCGGTGATCGCAGAACACGAACTCGGGCGCCAGCGCAGCGAGCCGATCCAGTTGCGCGGCGGGTGTGTGCTCCAGAACCCAGCCGATCGGCAGACCGCTGACCGCGCGGGCGAGCCGGCAGGCCGGTTCGTCGAAGGAGATCAGCACGCAGCGCTCGCGCACGCCGTCGAGCGTGGCGACTACGCGCTCGATGCAGGCCTCGCGGCCATGGTGCTCGAGGCTGGCGCGCTTGAGTTCGACGAAGGCGCGGGCCTGCGGGTGCGCGGCCAGCAGCTCGACGACGGCGGCCAGCCGCGGCAGCGGCGTGCCGGCGTAGCGGTGGCCGAAGCGGTGCGGTTCGCTGGCCTCGACTTTGGCGAGCCAGTCCGAGCCGAGCAGGCGCAGGTCGCCGCTCGCGCCGGTCGTGCGACTGAGCTCGGCATCATGGATGACCCATGGCACGCCGTCGGCCGAGAGCTGCACGTCGAACTCGATCCAGTGCTGCCCGAGCCGCAGCGCGGATTGCAGCGCCGGCAGCGTGTTCTCCGGGAAGTGTTCGGCATCGCCGCGATGGGCGACGACCTGCGGGAGCCCGGGACGGTCGAGCGCTGGAATCGGCGTGCCTCCGGTCGGCTGGGCCGATTATAGGTGCTGCGCGCGGGGCCGGCGCGGCTGCGGCGGGTTCAGCCGGTGATGCGGCGCCACAGCGCCCGGCCGACCAGCCGGGCCTGGTCACCGAGAGCGAAGCGCTGCAGGTTGGTGCGCAGAATGCCCTCGGTGAAGCGGGTGCGCTTCGAGTAGTCGATGCGCACATCGACCAGCACGGGCTGAGCGCTGGCGGCCGTGGCCAGCGCGGCGCGGATCACGCCGTCGGCATCACGGTCGTCGCGCAGCGCCAGGTACTGCACGCGGCTGGCCCGCGCGAGCCCCTCGAAATCGAGGTCCGGGAGCACGCTGCAGGTCCGCCGGTTGTACGGTAACTGCTGTGCCTGCGCGATCTGGGCCAGCTCGCCGTCATTGAACACGAACCAGACGACGCCGGCGCGCCGGGCCACGGCGGTCGCCATCTCGAGCCCGGTCATACGCGCTGCGCCATCGCCGACGATGCCGACCACGGTGCGCTCCGGCGCGGCCAGCTTCGCGCCGATCACGGCCGGAATGCAGTAGCCCATCACGTTGAAGTCGGATGGCGACAGGAAGCCGCGCGCGCAGTGGATCGGCAGCAGCTCAGCGGCCAGGAACGTGTGGTTGCCGTCGTCCGCCACCACGATCGCGTCGTCGGGAAGCTGGGCGCGCAGGGCCGCGAAAAACTGCGCCGGGTTGACCCGGCCGCGCGGGTCGTGCGCCAGCCACTCGGCCTGGTAGGCGGCCTTGTCGCCGGCAAGCTGCGCGCGGACGGCGGCGGCGCGGGCCGCTCCGTGTTGCGGGACACCCAGCCGTTCGAGCAGCGCGCTGAGTACTGCGCGCGCGTCGCCCTCGAGTGCGACCGCGACCGGGTGGTTGGCGCCGAACACGGCGGGGTTGATATCCACGTGGATCAGCCGCTCCGGCGGCTGGTATCCGAAGCTGCCGGTCGGGATCTCGGCGAAGCGCGTGCCGACCGCGAGCAGGCAGTCGCAGTCGGCGAATGCATTGACGACCGCCGGCACCGCCGCCGGCCCGAGCCCGAAGCCGGCGTGCAGTGGATGATTGCCGGGGAACGCCGACAGCCCCTGCAGCGTGGTCGCGACCGGTGCGCCGAGCCGTTCGGCGAGCGCGCCGAGTTCCGCGCCGGCATCGACGGCGCCCCAGCCGCAGAAGATGCCGGGATGAGCTGCCGCCCGCAGCAGCTCCGCGGCGTGGTCGAGCGCCGCCGCTGCGGCCGTGTGACCGGCTGGCGGCGGCGGCACGAATTCCGGCAGATCGGCCACGGCGCCGGCCTGCAACTGCAGTTCGACCGGGATTTCGACCAGCGCTGGTCCCGGCTCGCCGCTCATCGCCAGGCGCCAGGCGGCGTACAGGGTCGGCACGATGTCGGCGTGCCGTTCGACGCGCCAGTGGCCCTTGGTGATCGGCGCGACCAGCGCCTGCTGGTCCATGTCGTGCAACTGCCAGGCGCGGCCGAGGTCGCGGCGCACGCCGCCGGTGATCACCAGCAGCGGGATGCCGTCGAGTGCGGCCTCGGCGATGCCGCTCGCGGCGTGCGTGACGCCTGCGGCCGGCACGATGAGCAGCGTGCCGATGCCGGCGCCGCCAATGCGGCTGACGGCATCGGCCATGAACGCACCGCCGCACTCATGCGCGACCAGTATTGGCGTGATCCGGGTCGAATCCGCCAGTTCGTCGTAGATCTCGGTGTTGTGCACGCCCGGGATCCCGAACGTGTAGCGGACGCCGAGCTGCTCGAGTGCGTGACGGACCAGCCAGGCTCCGGTCCGCCGCATGTCAGAACCAGGCGGCCGGACGGGCCGGCCCGCCGCCGGGCATTGGCTCAGTCGTGTGCTGGAATCGATGCGGACCGTTACGACTCAGAGGCTGCGCCATTCTCCGTCACCGACGCGGCAGGCGCTGCCGCTGCGGCGGATGCTGCGGCCACCGTCTGCACGGATCAACGTGAAGTGCCGGCAGGCCTGCCCGTCGCGTTCGAAGCGCCGTCCAGGAACCACATGGTACACGAGACCGGACTGGGTGCCGTTCCAGCTCACGCGCTGGCCATCACCGGCGAGCTCGAGTGCATGCGCGACACAGGCGTGGTCGCTGCGCTCCATGTCGCGGCCGATTTCGCGGCCGATCAGCGCGCCGACCGTCGCACCGGCGAGAATCGCGATCAGCCGGCTGTCACCGCTGCCGATGGTCGAGCCGATGGCCCCGCCGACGACCGCGCCGAGAACCGTGCCGACGCGGGCGCGGTCGCAGCGGCCGCTGCGGATGCCGTAATCGTCGTTCCAGCGCCGGCCGTTGAAGCCGACGTAGTAGGGGTCGTGCCTGGCGCGCCAGCCGTGGGCCGGCGCGTGCGGCGGCGGGTCGGCGAGCGCGAGCGGCGCGCTGCCGAGGGCGATGAGGGCCAGCAGCGCGGCGGACAGCGCGGTGTAACGTTGCATATGGCGGCTCCGGTCGGTGCCTGCGCTCCGTGATGCAGGCTCGGGCGCAGTGTACGTCGCCGCCGCCTGAACGGATCCTGAAGGCGTCGCCGTCCGCGCGAAACCGTGAGCGGCATCACGCGCCGTCAGAAGGCGCTGATGCCGGTCAGCTCGCGGCCGAGCGTGAGCTGGTGGACCGTCTCCGTGCCCTCGTAGGTAATCACGCTCTCGAGGTTCAACGCATGACGGATCGGCACGTACTCGGCGCTGATGCCGGCCCCACCGAGCATGTCGCGCGCGTCCCGCGCGACCTCGAGCGCCATCCGGCAGTTGTGCCACTTCGCCAGCGAAACCTGCGCCGGCTGCATGCGATCCGCATCCTTCAGCCGCCCGAGCTGCAGCGACAGAAGCTGCGCGGTGGTGATGCCGCGCGCCATCTGCGCGAGGCGGATCTGCAGCGACTGCGTGGCGGCCAGCGGCCGGCCGAACAGCACGCGCGTCTGCGTGTAGTCGAGAAGCTGCGCAAGGCAGGCCTGGGCGGCGCCGATGACGCCCCAGGTGATGCCGTAGCGCGCCTGCGTCAGGCAGGCGAGCGGGCCCTTCAGCCCGAGCGCGCCCGGCAGCACCGCGGATTCCGGCACGACGACATCATCGAGAAACAGCGCGCCGGTCACTGAAGCGCGCAGCGAAAACTTGCGCTCGATCTCGCGCGTCGTGAAGCCGGGCGTGCCGCGCTCGACGAGGAAGCCGCGGATCCCATCGGCAGTGCGCGCCCAGACCAACGCAAGGTCGGCGATCGGCGCATTCGTGATCCACATCTTCGCGCCGTTCAGCACCCAGTCGCCGCCGCGCCGCGCGGCGTGCGTCTTCATGTTGGCCGGGTCGGAGCCGCCGTGCGGCTCGGTCAGGCCGAAGCAGCCGATCACTGCGCCGGTGGCCATGCGCGGCAGCCAGTGCTGCTTCTGTTCCTCGCTGCCGAAGGCATGGATCGGGTACATGCACAGGCTCGACTGCACCGAAACGAAGCTGCGAATGCCGGAGTCGCCGCGCTCCAGTTCCTGGCAGATCAGGCCGTAGCAGACCGCGTTCATGCCGGCGCAGCCGTAACCCTCGAGGGAGCTGCCCAGCAGGCCCAGGGCGGCCATCTCGGGCACCAGGTCGCGGGGGAACGTGTGTTCCTCGAAGTGCTGCTGGATCACCGGCAGTACCCGCTCATCGACGAGCCGGGCGACCGAGTCCTGGACGAGCTGTTCCTCGTCGCTCAGCGTGCTGCGCACGTCGTACAGATCGAGCGGATCGAGCGTCCTGCCGCTGTTTCGCTGCGGCACGGCCTGATCGGCGGCGATCGCCATCGTGGTACTCCCTGTGCTGGCGTGAATCGTCAGCCGGGCTGGATGCCCAGCCGGGCCATCAGCTCGTGGACCAGTCCCTGCGCATCCTGGGCCTGGGCCACCGCCGTCCTGAGGTCGCCGCCCTGGTGGGTCTGACCGGCTGTGGCCCAGTCCGCGCGTGCACTGTCGAGCGCAGCGCGCGCTTCCTCGAGCAGCTTCGCATCAATGCCTTGCGGCAGCCGTCGCATGCCGCTGAGTTCGGTCAGGCGCAGCTCGATAGCGCCCAGCATCCCCGGCATCGTCGCCAGCAGGCCGCTCCAGGCGGTGCTGAGTTCGGCGCTGCGCCGTTCCCTGGCCGCTGCGGCCGCGGTGGCCAGCACGCCGGCCCGCGCCGGCAGATCCGCGAGCGCGGCGATTGCTTCTTTATAGCGCTCCTCGCGGAACATCGCGCGCGCGCCGTCGAGCTGGTCCTTCAGTTCGCGATAGCCGTCCGGCACGTACTCCTGCGCGTCTTCGTGCAGCTCGGCCAGCAGGTCCTCCGCCGACCGGATCGCATCCGCGGCCGGATCCCGGTTGGAGCAGCCCGCCACTGTGAGCAGCAGCGCCAGCAGCAGCGGGCGGCACAGTGCCGCCATGGCCGACCTCGATTCGCGGCCTGACTTCACGACGCCGGTACGCCGAGTGCCGCCATCGCTTCCGTGATGGTGGCCTTCAGGCCACGCGCCGCGACGACGGTGTTCTCGAAGTTCTTCGTGTCGATCGAAGTCGCGGCCTTGCCCCAGTCGCTGCGTGCGGCTTCGTATTTCGCAACCAGTTCCCGAAACACCGCGCGTTCCATGCCCTGCGGCGGACGGCCCGCCAGCGCGGCGAGGCGCTGGTCGGTGGCCGTGATCATCCCGGGAATCGCCTTGGACAGTTCCCGCCACTCGTCCTCGATCGCGATCCTGCCCTCGGCGCGGGCGATGGCGGCATCAGCCACCGCGCGGCGCAGCTCGTCGACGACGGCCGGTGCCTGCCTGACTACCCGAGCGTACTCACCCTGCTGCAGGGCGTCGCGCAGTTCGGCGACGCGGCCCACGATCGCCGCATGCTTCTCGGGCAGGTACTTCTGCAGTTGTTCACCCGAGCCGGCCAGGGTCTTCTCGATCCCGGCCAGGGCCTGCTCGGCCGGTTCCTGCTGGCTGGCGCAGCCGGCCAGACCCAGCAAACCAACCACCAGCACCGCACCGCGGGCGGCGCATCGGAACTTCATCATGGCGCATCCCCTTCCCAATGACCGGCGGATGCCAAGCGTACCAAAAAAGGGGACTGTCCCCTTTTACACGTTGCCTTTGAGCTTCTTCAGGGCGCTGGCCTCGATCTGGCGGACGCGCTCGGCCGAGACGCCGTATTCGTCGGCCAGTTCCTGCAATGTGCTCTTCGGTTCGGCCAGCCAGCGGGCGGTGATGATGCGCCGGCTGCGCTGGTCGAGCGCGGCGAGCGCCTGGGAAAGCCGTTCAGCGACCGCGCCGTCCCATTCCTGCTCCTCGAAGGCGGCGGCCGGATCCGAGTCCGGGGCCGGCAGGTAGTGCGCCGGCGACCAGGATCCGTCCTCGGATTCCGTTTCCGGCACCGGGTCGAAAGCGAGGTCGCGCGCCGACAGGCGCTGCTCCATCTCCCGGACCTCGCGCGGTTCGACGCCGAGCTCGCCGGCTACCGCCAGGGTCTCCTCATCGGACAGCCAGGCGAGGTTCTTCTTCATGCGCCGCAGGTTAAAGAACAGCTTGCGCTGGGCCTTGGTCGTCGCGACCCGCACCAGGCGCCAGTTGCGGATCACGAACTCATGGATCTCGGCGCGGATCCAGTGCACCGCGAAGCTGACCAGGCGCACGCCGAGCTCGGGGTCGAAGCGCTTCACGGCCTTCATCAGGCCGACGTTGCCTTCCTGGATCAGGTCGGCAGCCGGCAGCCCGTAGCCCAGATAGCCGCGGGCGATGTGCACGACAAAGCGCAGGTGCGACAGCACGAGCTGGCGCGCCGCGTCGAGGTCATCGTGGTCGCGGAAGCGGCGGGCCAGCGCCAGTTCCTCGTCGCGGGTCAGGACCGGGATGCACGATACGCGCTCGACGTAGGCATCGAGACTGCCCACCGGTCCGGCAAGGGCCAGTGCATTCTGCTTCAGAGTCAGCGCTGTTCCACCCATGTTCCCGTTTACCTCCGGCGCGTACTTTAGCACTCCGGCTACCGGAGTGCTAACGGACTCAGCGGACCATCGGAACTTGGATAAAATATTTGTAAAACAACAGCTTATCAGCGAGGCTCGATCCGGCGCAGGTGATAGCCGGCCGCCAGCCACGCCCCCAGCAAGCCGAGCAACGCGCCCGCCGCCGCGACCGCCAGCACCTCCGTGAAGGCGAGTCCGGACAATCGGAATGGGCTGCCGTAGGCAGCAGCAAGGCCCGCGACGGGTGCCTCGAGGGCCAGCAGTCCGCCGCCCAGCAGGGCGAGCGCGATCAGGCTGCCGCCGAGTCCCTGCCAGAACCCGGAATACAGGAACGGCCGGCGCACGAAGGCATTCGAACCGCCGACGAGGCGCGTCACCTCGATCTCCGCCCGGCGGGCGTCGATCTCGAGCCGGACCGTGTTGCCGACGATGGCGACGACGCCGAGCGCGAGAATCGCCGCGGCCAGCAGCGCGGTCCGGCGCAGCACTGCGACGATCGCCTGCAGCCGCCGGACCCAGGCGGTATCCGCTTCGACCAGCTCGGTCTCCGGCAGCTCGCGCAGGCTCGCCGCCAGCGCCGCGACGCCATCGACGGAGTCGTGCGGCGGTGCGGGCCGGACCTTCACCAGCCACGGTAGCGGATTCGCGGTCAGCATCTTCAGCGCCTCGCCGATGCCGGCGAGCGCGGCGAATTCCCGCAGTCCTTCGTCCGGGCTGACCAGCACGGTGCCGGCGACTTCGGTACGGGCCTCGACCGCGAGCTGCACTTTGCGCGCCTGCTCCGGGGTGGTCTCGCGCCGCAGGTACAGTGAAAGCTGCACGCTGTCGCCGAGCCCGGCACTGAGCGTTCGGGCGTTGGTCAGGACGATGTGCAGCGCCCCCGGCAGCGCCAGCGCCACGCCGATGACCAGCGTCGACAGCAGCGTGGCGAATGGCCGGCGCATGAGCCGCCCGAGCGAGCCGACCAGCGTCTGCAGATGCCGCTCGAGCCAGGTCGCGAGCGCCCCGGCGACGGTGCGCGGGCCGGCCGGTTGCGGGGCGCGCAGTTCTTCAGGCAGCGACAACAGCGGCTCCGGTCAGCCGGCCGTTCTCAATGCGGATGCGGCGCACGCCGAAGCGCTCGAGCAGGTGCACGTCGTGCGTCGCGACCAGCACCGTGACCCCGACCGCATTGAAGCGCTGGAACAGGTGCATGACCTCGAGCGCCAGATCCGGATCGAGGTTGCCGGTCGGTTCGTCGGCGATCAGCACCGGCGGCTTGCTGACCACGGCGCGGGCGATGCCGACGCGCTGCTGCTCGCCCACCGACAGCTCGAACGGGAACAGGCGCTCCTTGCCGAGCAGGCCGACCTGATCGAGTGCCGCGCGCACGCGCTTGTCCATCTCGCGGCGGGCGACGCCGGCGATCGCCAGCGGCAGCGCGACGTTGTCGAACACCGGCCGGTCGTCGAGCAGCCGGTGGTCCTGGAACACGAAGCCGACCTGGCGCCGGAACGCCGGCACCTGGCCGCGCCGCAGCGCCGTCGTGTGCTGGCCATTGACGACGACGCGGCCGCGCGTCGGCCGCTCGAGCAGCGCGACGAGCCGCAGCACGGTGCTCTTGCCGGCGCCCGAATGGCCGGTCAGGAAGGCCATCTCGCCGCTGCCGAGTTCGAACGACAGGTCGGCCAGAGCCTCACGGCCGTTCGGGTAGCGCTTGAACACCTGGTCGAAGCGGATCACGCGGCGTTCTCCGGCAACGGCCGCAGCAGACCGTCGACATAGGCCTGCGCATTGAAACCACCGAAGTCCCCGGCCTGCTCACCGACCCCGACGAAACGGATCGGCAGTCCGAAGCGCCGCGCGATCGCGACCAGCACGCCGCCCTTCGCCGTGCCGTCGAGTTTGGTCAGCACGATCCCGGTGACGCCGATCGCCTGGCGGAACTGCTCGGCCTGACGCAGCGCATTCTGGCCGAGACCGGCATCGAGCACCAGCAGCACTTCATGCGGCGCGTCCGGATCCAGCTTGCGCAGGACGCGCGCGATCTTGGCCAGCTCGTCCATCAGGTGCGACTGCGTGTGCAGGCGTCCGGCAGTGTCGGCGATCAGCACATCGATGTGGCGGGCGCGTGCCGCCTGCAGCGCGTCGAACACGACCGCGGCCGGATCGGCGCCGGGCTGCTGCGCGATCATCGGCACGTTATTGCGCTCGGCCCAGGCGCGGAGCTGTTCGACGGCGGCGGCCCGGAACGTATCACCGGCCGCCAGCATTACCGACCGGCCTTCGTCCCGCAGCCGGCGCGCCAGCTTGCCGATCGTCGTGGTCTTGCCCGAGCCGTTGACGCCGACCACGAGGATCACGAACGGCCGCCGCGCCGGATCGACGAGCAGCGGCTGCTCGACCGGCTGCACGATCGCGAGCAGCGCATCGCCGAGCGCGCGCAGCAGCGCCTCGGCATCGGCGAGTTCGCGGCGTTCGACGGCCCGCTGCAGGCCGGCGAGGATTTCGCCGGTCGCCTCGACGCCGACATCGGCGGCGAGCAGGCGCGTTTCCAGATCTTCGAGCAGCGCCGCATCGATCTGGCGGCCCGGCAGCAGGTCGGCCAGCCACGAGCTGCCGCGGTTGACCCGCGCGCGCAGGCGCGCGAGGAAGCCGCGCGGGTCCGCCGCCATCGGTTACGGCGCGATCACGGCGCCATCCGTGATGACGACCTGGCTGCCGTTGGTCAGGAAGAACGTCGCGATCTGGCCCTGCAGTTCCACGGTCGCCTCGGGAGACGGCACCGGATCCAGCAGCGAGTTGTGGACGCCCTGCGAAAACGGCACCCACCCGCCGTTCAGCCCGGTGACGCCGGTCGTGCCGACCGAATTGACGCGCCGCACGCCGGTGCCACCGAGCGTGGTGATCAGCCGCTGCGTGGAGCCGACCGGCACGACCGGATCGGTCGGGAAGCCGCCGGCACCACCCTCGAACGTGGACACGTACACCTGGCGCGCACCGGCCGCGGTCGCCGCGTAGTTGACTGCATCGGCCGCGTCGAACGCGGCCTGCACGTTGCGGAAGAAGGTGCGGTACAGCGTCGTGTTCGGCTGCAGGCCGGATGCCGCCAGCAGGCCGTTGATGATCGGGCCGTAGGTCGCCGACTGCCGGATCGTGTCGGTCAGCATCGCCGCGGCGCTCGGCAGCGCCGAGGCCTTGACCTCGCTGCCGAGCAGCCCGAGCACCGTACCCGCGTGCGTGCCGCCGAGCGAGTAACCGATCATATGGATGCGGCTGGCGTCGAAGTCCGCCCCCGGGTTCGTCGCCGCGTCGAGGTCGATGGTCGGAATCGTGCGGATCAGCGCGATGTTGTCGGCAATCCCCTGGCGCGCGTTGTCGCGCTGCACCAGCACGTTGGTAAAGTTCAGGAAGTTGACGCCGGTCGGATCGACCGCGCCGTCCGGGCCGGGCACGCCGAACTGCGCGTTGACCTGCAGGTCGAGGTTGAAGGTGCGCTCGATCGGCGTCTGCGCGAATGGCTGCGCGTAGGCCTCCGAGGATGGCGTGACGCCGTGCAGCGGCAGGTCGATCGCGATGGTCGCGAAGCCGCGCGAGGCCATCCTATCCGCGACCAGCAGCGCATCGGTGCGGTCGCGCGGAAATCCGTGCACGAACACGACCACCGGCCAGCCGGCGGGTGGTTTGACGCCGATGTTCGGTACCGCGATGAGCATCGGGATGTCGAGCGTCGTGGTCGGCGCCGGCACCGGGTTGAAGCGGGTCAGGTGGCGGCTGGCCGGGTCGATGCCCGGCACCGGCGAGGCTCCCGCCGCCTGCCAGGGCTGGGTCATCGGCGCGGTCGGATTGGCCGGGCCAGGCGCGCTCAGGAAGTAATTGACGTTCAACGTGCCGTTGTACAGGTTGACGAAGCCCGGCAGGCCCATGAAGGCGGTGGTCATGCCGGTGGCGGCGACGGTGTAGGGCCGCGCCGTCGTGGTCGCCGCGAGGTACGCGAGCGTGTCGCGCGTCGCGACCGTCGAAAAGGTCCACGAGGCGACGACATTCGGCGGCGCGACCGCGAGCCCGCCCGGCAGCGCGCTGCCGATCGCGAGCTGCGCGTAGGTCAGCCGGCAGACACCGTTCAGCGTGGCACTGGTGATCGAGGCGCAGGTCGGCGGGAAGAGTCCGGCGGTGAGATCGGCGATCGCCGCATCCCGCACCGTCCGAAACTCGGCGTCCGGCGTAGCCGCGGTGCCGCCGGCGCTGCGCACACCGTTGGTCACCAGGATCAGGTAGCCGTTGTTGGTTGCACCGCTCGAGGCGAGCAGTGGCCGCAGCGGCCGGATCAGCAGCGTCGCGCCGGCGGCGTCGGCATCGGGCGACACACCGATCGCGTAATGCTCGCCAGGCTGCAGAATGCCGGTGACGCCGGTCGGCGCCTTGTTGATGTTGTCGATCGAAACCTGCACGACGCGCACGCTGGCGGCGAGCGTGGCCGCGTCGATCGCGCCGGAGAAGCGCAGCGTGATGTCCGCGGTCGTCGAGTAGCCGTCGAGCGCGTTCATCGCGGCGAAGTGCGGCGTGAAGGCTGCGATCGAGGCCGGCAGGTTCAGCGTGCCGTCGGTCGACCCGCTGAAATAGAGGTCGGTCGGGTAGGGCAGCACGCCGGAGCTCGGCCGGAACATCGGATAGAAACCGCCGGTGCCCGCGACCGGTGGTGGCGCGTTGTTGCCGGAGGTCGGATCGGTGGGGCCGATCTGGCCGGAGCCTGAGGAGCATCCCCCGATCAGCAGTACAGCCAGCGCAGTCGCCGTGAGGTAATGGATTTTCATGGTGGTTCGCTCCGGTGAATGTTGCCCGGCACTCGGACGCGTATGATCGCGCGTGACGGCAAGTTTACGGGATTGGCAGCCATTCATGCGCCGTATTCGACCGCGTGCGGGCGGCAATGCACCGCAAAAAACCGGCAGCCGGGCGGCGCCGGGTGGCCGCTGCACGCTGCGGATCATCGGCGGCGAATGGCGCGGTCGCCGGATCCGGTTTCCGGATCGCCCGGGCCTGCGGCCGACGCCTGACCGGGTCCGCGAAACGCTGTTCAACTGGTTGAGTCCGCGGATCGCGGACGCGCGCTGTCTCGATCTGTTCGCCGGCAGCGGAGCGCTCGGCCTCGAGGCGCTGTCGCGCGGTGCGGCCGAGGTCGTGTTCGTCGAGTCCGATGCCGCCGCCGCCTGCGCCCTGGCTGCGACCGTGATGTCGCTGACGCCGGCACGGGGGCGCGTGGTCGCGGCCGATGCGCTGGCATTCCTGCACGGCGAACCGCGGCCCTTCGATGTCGTGTTCCTCGATCCACCGTTCGGATCCGGCCTGCTGGCGGCCGCCATCCACGCGCTCGACACGCGCGGCTGGCTCACGCCGGCCGGCTGCGTGTATGTCGAGGCTCCGGCCGCGGACGGACCCCCCGCCTGGCCCGGCCGCTGGCGGGAGCACCGCTCCGGTCGGGCCGGCGCTGTCGCCTTCCGCCTCGCGCTCGCCGGCGCC
>Ga0194120_10007261_pt1 | contig 15226 bp, 14 predicted proteins | sample TA2MahCa65mmetaG_FD_148642 | JGI IMG/M metagenome (GOLD analysis project Ga0194120, IMG submission 148642) | Freshwater microbial communities from Lake Tanganyika, Tanzania - TA2015019 Mahale Deep Cast 65m | ecosystem: Environmental > Aquatic > Freshwater > Lake | place: Tanzania: Lake... | reverse complement strand
CGCATCTGGGACGGCACGAGCGCTGCGCTCGAGCCCGGGCGCGTTACGCTGCGCATCGAGGGCGAGCGGATCGCGGCCGTCGGCAGCCATGTGCGACCGGAGCCGGGCGACGAGGCGATCGCGCTCGACGGCGCGGTCGCGCTGCCGGGCCTGATCGACGCGCACGTGCACATGACGCTCGACCCTGCGATCCGCTCACCCGCGGAGCAGCTCGAAATCGGAGAGGACGCGGCGTTCGCGGCGATGGCCGCTCGAGCGCGCGACATGCTCGCGGCGGGAATCACGACCGCGCGCGACCTGGGCGGCGGCGCGCACCGCGAGCTGGCGCTTCGCGACCGCATCGCGAGCTTCGAGATCCCCGGCCCGCGGCTGCTCTGCGCGGGCCAGCCCGTGACCTCGCCGAAGGGGCACTGCTGGTTCTGGGGCGGCGAGGCGCGCGGCGCGGATGAGATCCGGAGCGTCGTCCGCCGCCAGGTCGAGCGCGGCGCGGACCTGATCAAGGTGATGGCGACCGGCGGCGTGCTCACCGCGGGGACGAGCCCGTCGGACGCTCAGTTCGAGCAGAGCGAGCTCGACGCCGTCGTCGCCGAGGCGCGACTGTACGGCCGCCACGTCGCCGCGCACTGCCATGGCACGTCGGGAATCGAGCGCGCGGCGCGCGCGGGCGTGCGCACGATCGAGCACTGCTCGTTCATGGGCGAGCCGGGCGCGGGCGCTCCGCCGTCGCCGGAGCTCGTGTCGCTGATCGCGCGCGCCGGCTCGTTCGTCTCGCCCACGATCAACACCGGCTTTGCGCGCTTCTTCGCCGAGGACGGCACGCCCGGGAAGTTCGCCACCCGGATCGGCCAGGCCTACACGGCGCTGCGTCGCGCGGGCGTTCCCTTCATCGCCTCGACCGACGCGGGCATTCCCAACGTCGCGCACCACCGACTGCCCGAGGCGCTCGCGCTCTTCGCGCGCGTGGCGCGGCTGCGGCCGGTCGAGACGCTTCGCACCGCCACGTCCGACGCCGCACGCGCGCTCGGCCTGGACGGCGTGACCGGAGCGCTGCGCGCGGGGCTCTGCGCGGACGTGCTCGTCGTCGACGGAAATCCCCTCGAGGACCTCGCGGCGCTGCTCCGCCCGATCCTGGTCGTGGCGCGGGGGCGTAGACTCCCGGCATGACCCAGTACGAGACGCTGCGCTACGAGGTGACCGACGGCATCGCGACGCTCACGCTCGCGCGACCCGAACGCCTGAACGCGATGACGAACGCGATGGTGGTCGAGGCGCACGACGCGCTCTCGCTGGCCGCGGCGGACTCCCGCCTGCGCGTGCTGGTGGTGACCGGAGAGGGGCGCGGCTTCTGTCCGGGCGCAGACCTTCAGCACTTCACCGATTCGAGCCGCGGACGGGATGCGGTGCTCGAAGCGCGCCACTTCCGCATCTGCACGCTCCTGCACGAGATGCCCGCCGTCACGATCGCGGCCGTGAACGGCGCCTGCGCGGGCGCGGGAATGGGCTGGGCCTGCGCCTGCGACCTGCGCTTCGCCGCGCGCTCGGCGAACTTCAACACCGCGTTCCTGCGCGTGGCCGTGGCGGGAGACATGGCGCTGCCCTGGACGCTGCCGCGCCTGGTCGGCGCCGCGAAGGCGCGCGAGCTCTCGTTCCTGTGCGAGAAGCTCCCCGCCGACGAGGCCGCGCGGATCGGCCTGGTCGCGCGCGTCTTCGACGACGCAGTGTTCCGCGACGAGGTCGCAGCGATCGTGCACCGGCTCGGCGCGTCTTCGCCGACCGCGCTTCGCGCGCTCAAGCAGCACTACCTGGCCGCGGAGCTGCTCTCGCTCGACGCCTTCGTCGAGCTCGAGTCGCGCCGCCACCTGCAGATCGCCGCCAGCGACGACACGCGCGAAGCCTTCCGCGCCTTCGTCGAGAAGCGCGAGCCGGTGTTCGGCAAGCGCCCGCCCGCCTAGGTCCGCTTCGCCCAGGGCTCCGAGAAGAACCAGTCCAGAGCCTCGGGCAGGAAGTCGGCCGAGGGCCAGTGCTTGCCGCCCTGGTCGACGCGAAACTCCACGGTGTAGCCCGCCTTGCGCAGGTTCTCGCGCATCGGCAGCGCCACGCGATCGAACGGGAACAGCTCGTCGTGCGTGCCGTACTCGAGCAGGACGGCGGGCTTGGGCGCGGCATCGGGGTCGAAGGCGGGCTCGAGCGCGATGAACCCCGCGGCCCAGCCCATCACCGCGCGGAAGATGCGCGGATTCGAAAGCCCCACCGACAGCGCGTAGCTCGCGCCGTCGCTGTAGCCGAGCAGCGCCTGCCGGTCGGGATCGACCGGGTAGCGCCGGTAGATCAGATCGTAGGCGTACTCCAGGAAGTCCAGGTCGGGCCGCTCCCGGCTTGCGATCAGGTCCCAGGTCGGGAGCAGCGAGCGCGGCACCAGGAACAGCGCGTCGCGCGACTCGGGCTGGTCGCGGCAGGCCTTCACCAGCATCTCGTCCTGCCGCCCCGCGCCGTGCAGCACCGTGATCAGCGGGTAGCGCTTGGCCGGGTCGATCTCGGTTGGCGTGAGCAGCACCGCGCGCGAGTCGCCGCGCTCGACGAAGACGTGACCCGTCGGCGATGGCTCGTCTCGCGGCTCGGGCGTCTTGTGCTCGATGCGCAGCGCGAGCGAGTCCATCCCGCGCCTACTTCTGGCCGAGCCGGGCGAAGCGCGGAGCGCGGCGTTCGATCAGCGCGCGCGCTCCCTCGACCGCGTCGGGCTGCTCGACCACGCGCCACTGAACGGTGTCGGCGTCGCGGAGCGCCTCGGGGTAGCCCTGGCCCGCGTGCGCGTAGACCATGCGCTTGGTCTCGGCGAGCGACGTGGGCGAGACCGAGCCCGCGAGCTGCCTCACGTAGTCCGTCGCTGCGGCGACGAGCTCGTCGGGCGCAACGACGTACTCGACCAGCCCGATCCGCAGCGCCTCGCCCGCGTCGATCTTGCGCGAGGTGAAGAGCAGGTCGAGCGCGCGGCCGGTGCCGACCAGCCGCGGCACGATCCAGGTCGTGCCGTGCTCGGCGACCAGCCCGCGTTTGCTGAAGATCGAGGTGAAGCTCGCGGCGCTCGACGCGAAGCGCACGTCGCACATCGCGGCGAGCACGAAGCCGCCGCCGGCCGCGACGCCGTTCACGGCCGCGATCACGGGCTTGGGCACCTGGAGCAGGTAGGTGAACAGCCCCGGCACTTCTTCGCTCGCCGCCGCGCTCGCGCGCGGCGCGCGGCCCTGCGTCGTCGCGACGAGCGCCTCCGAGTCGAGCCCCGAGCAGAAGCCGCGGCCACTTCCCGTGATCACGATCCCCACCACCGCCGGGTCCGCAGCCGCAGCGTCGACCGCGCGCCGGATCGCGCCGAGCATGGGGTAGGTCAGCGCGTTCAGCTTCTCGGGCCGGTCGAGCCGGATCAGCGCCACGGGATCGGCGATCTCGACCTGGATTCCATCGCCCATCGTGTCTTCCTTTCGTCGCTCCGGCGCAGCTAGCGCTGCGGCGGTCGCGTGGCGAGCTTGCGCTGCAGCGTGCGCCGGTGCAGGCCGAGCGTGCGCGCGGCCTGCGAGACGTTCCCTCCGCAGTCGCCGAGCACGCGCTGGATGTGCTCCCACTCCACGCGGTGCAGCGACGGCGCGCTGCTCGGAGCGTCGGCGGCGACCGGCGCCCCCTCCTCGAAGCCGCGCTCGAACGCGTGCAGGACGTCGTCGGCGTCGACGGGCTTGGTCAGGTAGTGGCGCGCGCCGCGACGCACGGCCTCGAGCGCGGTCGAGATGCTCCCGTAGCCGGTGAGCACGACGCAGACCAGATCCGGGTGCTCGCTGCGCAGCGCGCGGATCAGCTCCAGGCCCGAGCCCTCGCCCAGGCGCAGGTCGATCACCGCGCGCTCGGGACGGAACGACTTCGCGGCGCGCACGGCCTCTTCGGCCGACTCGGCCTCGGCGACCTCGAGTCCGCGCGAGCGCAGCGCGCGCGCGAGCCGCGCGCGAAACGGCGCGTCGTCGTCGGCGATCAGGTAGCGCGTGGCTTTGCTCTCAGGACTCATGGGACGAGGCGCCCGCGGGAGCGATGGGCCACTCGACGGTGGCCGTGGTGCCCGCGCCGGGCTCGGAGGTGAGCTGCAGCGTGCCACCGAGCCGCTCCGCGTGCAAACGCAGCACGAACAGACCGAGCCCGGTTCCGTGGCCGGGCGCCCGCGTGGTGAAGAACGGCTCGCCCGCGCGCTCCAGCACGGACGGGCTCATGCCGTGGCCGCGGTCATGCACGCGGACGCGGACCCGATCCCCCTCGCATTCGACCGCGACGCGCACGCGCGATCCATCGGCCGCTGCGGCGAAGGCGTTGCGCAGAAGCGGCAGAACCATCTCGCCGAAGTCGGAGCGCGCTCCGAGCAACGTCGCCGGCGCAGCGCGCAGCTCGAGATCGACCCTCGCCGCGTCCTCGCCGAGCTCCGCCTCGCCGAGCAGTGCGGCCACCTCGCCCGCGCGCAGCGGCGCGTCGTCGGCGGCGCCGAGCCGATCGACGCGCGCGCTCATCCGGTCGAGGATGCCGCGGCAGCGGTCGACCTCGGCGCGGAGCAATCGCGCGTCGTCGCCCCAGGGCAGGAGCTCCGGCGAGCGCTCGGCTTCGCGCGCGAGATCGCCCGCGATCACGGCGATGGTCCCGAGCGGCGAGCCGAGCTCGTGCGCCGCGCCGGCCGCAAGCGTGGTGAGCGACGCCAGCCTCGCGTTTCGCGCCGCGATCTCGCCCACGCGGCGCAGGCTCGCCTCCTGCGCGCGAAGCGTGTTCGTGATGCGGCCGATGAAGTACGTGATCACGATCGCGACGACCGTCACCGCGATCCACATTCCCACCGCGTGCAGGCCGATCTCCATTCCCGGCGCGATCGGCCCGTGCCAGAAGTGGTAGGTCTCGTGCCAGCGGAACACCGCCGCGTAGCCCGCGGCCGACAGACCCGCGACCAGCCAGGTTGCGCTCGCGCTGCCGGTCATCGCCGCCATCGCGACGTGAACGGTGTAGAGCGCGCTGAACGGGTTGTCGGGCCCGCCGGTCAGGTAGAGCAGGGCGGTGAACAGGACCGTGTCGAAGCTCAGCGTGGCCGGCGCGAGAATCCGCGCCTGCGCGCTCGACCAGTCGCGCCGCACCAGCACGAGATTCGTGAGCACGGTCGCCGTCGGGATCAGCCACAGCGCCCGGTACGGCAGCTCGACGCGCATGACCTGCGACGCGAAGAGCAGCGCCAGCGCCTGCCCGACCGCCGCGAGGAAGCGCAGCGGCACCAGCCAGCGCAGCACGAGCGAGTGCGGCGACTCCGCGCCGAAGAGCGCGGGCGCGCCGCGATCGAGTGGAGAGTCAGGGGCGGACACGATCGCCGCGATTCTAGATCAGGCGCGGTCGGAAGCGCTCACGCCGGCAAGCTCGCCCAGATCCCCGATCATGCACTTCACCGAGCCGCCGCCCTTCTTGTGGAACTCGGAGACGTCGGCGGTGACCACGCGCGTGCGCCGCGCGCGCACCGCGTCGGCCAGGCGCGCCGAGACGCCTTCGGGCATGACCAGGTGCGGCTCGCCTGCGATATCGAGCGCGAACGAGTTCGCGGCGTAGATCGCGGCGTCGGCGTCGCCGATCTCGAGCAGGCGGTCGCGGAAGCGAACGCGCAGCGCCGCGGCCGAGTCGGGGTGCAGAACCGGAACGTATGCGAGCAGGAACTCGCGGCGCGCACCGAACGAACACAGACAGGTGTCGCCGTGGTAGTAGCGCTCGTCCACGAGCTCGACGCGCAGCACCTCGCGGCCGAGCGGCGCGATCGCCGCGATCTCGTCCAGCGCGCGTGGGTCGCTGCGAAAGCCGTAGACGCGCTTCCAGGGCGGCCAGCCCAGACGCGGCACGAAGCGCTGGCGGCGGATCCGGCCGTGCGTGAAGACGAGCGCGTCGCCGGCGGGAAACAGGTCGGCCTCGCCCTCGAAGCGCGCGCCGATCGTCGCGCAGCGCAGGCCCAGTGACTCGATCACCTGGCGGTAGATCGGCTGCTCGCCCGCGCGCGTCGGCGTGAGGTTCGATAGCACGAAGACGTCGCCGTGGCGGAAGCCCGCGTTCGCCGGGTAGACCAGACCCGGGTGCGCGGCGTGCGGGGGCACCACCGCCACCTGCACGCCGAGATCGCGGAGCAGATCGCGCATGCGGCCCCACTGCGCGATCGCGAGCGCGCGGTCGACGGACTTGCGCCGGCCGTACTTGTCACGCGTGTGCGGGTTCGCGCCGCCGACCACGGAGAAGTGCGCCGGGTCGCCCATCAGAACCACGTGGCTCATTCGGGCGTCGGAAAGCCCGGCCAGGTCGCGGCGGGCGGGGCCTGCTCGTGCTCGAGGTTCGCCTGCGGGAACGTGCAGTACAGCGTCGACATCGCGCCCGCGGGGCGATCGTTGCCGCTGCGCTTCACCCCGCCGAAGGGAAGCTTCGAGGACGCGCCCACGGTGGCGGCGTTCCAGTTCAGCGCGCCGACGCGGAGCGTGCGCGCGGCGCGCTCGTAGATCGCGCGGTCGCGGGTGAACACGCTCGCGACCAGCCCGAAGTCGGTCGCGTCGAGAAGCGCGATCCCCTCGTCGGTCGAGTCGACCGCGAGCACGAAGGCGTCGGGCAGGAAGTGCTCCTCGCTCTGGTAGCGGCTCGCTCGGTCGTGCGCGCGCAGGCGGTGCAGGCTCGGCCGAACGTAGTGGCCCGGTCGCGGCCCCTCGCACGGGCCGCCCGCGACCAGCGCCTGCGCGCCTTCCGCCGCGGCGAGCTCCAACACCCTGGCGTGTCGCTCGCGCGCGGCGCGCGAGATCAGCGGTCCCATGAACGCGCCCGGGTCCGAGGAGTGCCCGATCGCGATGCCGCGAAACAGCCGCGCGAGCTTCTCGCAGAGCGCGTCCGCGATGCTGCGCTGCGCGAACACGCGGCTGGTCGCGCTGCAGCGCTGGCCCGCCGTCACGCAGGCGCCGAAGGCGATCGCGGTCGCCGCCGCGTCGAGATCGGCGTCCGCGCAGACCAGCACGCCGTTCTTTCCGCCCATCTCGAGCGCGACCAGCTTCCAGGGCTGGTCGAGTGTGGCCTCGAGGATCCGCCGCCCGACCGACCACGACCCGGTGAAGAGCACACCGTCGAGCCCGGGGTGGGCGGCGAGCCGCGCGCCGGCCGCGCCGTCGCCCTGCACCACGTTCACGACGCCGGGTGGTAGTCCGCAGCGTCGCGCGAGCTCTGCGTAGAGCTGGCCGGTCGCGGGCGTCTGCTCGGACGGCTTCACCACGACACAGTTTCCGGTCGCCAGCGCCGGAACCACGTGGCCGTGCACCAGGTGGCCCGGGAAGTTGAACGGCCCGAGCACGGCGAGCACGCCGCGCGCGCTGTTGCGCCAGCGACCGGTCTGGCCCGGGCCGAGCGCGAACTCCCGCTCGGCCACCAGCTCCAGGCCCTGCGAGAGCGTGATGTCGATCTTCGCGAGCATCGCCTGGACCTCGGTGCGCGCCTCCCAGACGGGCTTTCCCACCTCGGTCGCGATCACACCCGCGAGCCGCTCGGCGTCGGCGCGGATCGCGTCTCCGAAGCGGCGCAGATGTGCGGCGCGGCTCTCGCTCGAAGCGTCGCGCCAGGCCGGCCAGGCGGCGCGCGCCGAAGCGATCGCGCGCTCGGCCGAGTCCGCGCCGATCGGGAACGCGCCGCGCAGCGCGTGGATGTCGCCCGGGTCTTCGAGCGCGATCTCGCCCGCCACACGTTCGGGCAGGACGAACTGACGGTCGATGAGATCCCCGCGCGGGGCGAAGTCGGACGTCTCAGCCATCGCCGCCCCTTCCCCGCGCGGCAGGCAACGGTGTCCAGGCGATCTCGTCGCCGATCGCGAGCCGCAGCCGTTTTCGCGCCTCCTTCGGCACGCGGATCGCGTCGCCCTCGCGCGAAGCGGTGGCCGCGACCGCGCGGAACTCGCCGCCCTCCTCGGTCGAGAGGATCGCCGGCGGCGCAGGCTCGTCCGGCGCGCCGTCCGCGAGCCGGCCGAACACCGTCTGCTGCACCGGAACGATCTTCGCGACGGGCGCGGCGACGAACGGCCCGCCGTCGAAGGGGTCGATCTCGCCCTGCCAGTGCAGCCCCGCCTGCTCGAGGAGCCGCAGCGCCGGCTTCGCCTCGCCGTGCACGTGGCCGATCTGCGCGGCCACGTCGGGGTCGAGAAGCGACGCGTAGAAGGGCGTGGCGGGAAACAGATCGAGCACGAAGCTCTTGTCGACGGCGCTGCGCCGATCCGCCTCGGTGTAGCTCATTCCGGTGAAGCGGCGGCCGAAGGCGTCCCAGAACGCGCTTCGCCCCTGCGCGTCGATCGCGGCGCGCATCTCGGCGAGCACCGTCTTCTCGAAGCAGCCGGGCTTGCGCGCGATGAAGGCGAACCGGCCCCACGAGAGCAGCTTGCCCGGCCAGCCCGGCCGCCCGCGCGCCTCTGGCCGCAGCACCAGCGAGCCGATCTCGGTCGGCCCGTCGTGCGACGCGCCGAGCTGGAGCGTCGTGTGGGTCACGCGCACGGAGCTGCTCGGCGAGAATCGAGTCTCCTCGCCGACGCGCAGGAACAGGTGCGGCATCTCGGGCGTTCCGTGCTTGGAAAGGATCGCGGATGTGCCGACCACGGCATCGCCGTCGTCGACGAGCACGAACTGGTACTCGCGCTCGGGCCCCGGCGGTCCCGGCTCGCGGAACGCGCGCTCCGAGCGGGCGATGCGCCGGCGCAGGAAGGCGTCGTCGTGGGGCAGGTTCGGGCTGTCGAGCAGCGCCGCGAGCTCCAGAAGCGACGGCAGGTCCGCCGCAATCGCGCCGCGCATCAGGAACACGTCGGCCTCCCCGAACACACCAGGCACGCGAGGCGCACGAGCAGCGCGCGGTACAGCTCCACCGCGCGGTGTAGCTGCGCGACACTCGTGTGCTCGTTGGGCTTGTGGACGTTGCCGACCGAGGGCCCGGGCCCGAGCACGATCGCCTCCAGCCCGGCGCGCGACAGAAGCCCCGCCTCGGTGCAGGTCGCCTTGGTCGCGAGCCCCGCCTCGAGGCCGACCGAGCGCTGCGCGTCGAGCGCCGCGCGCACGAGCTTGGCATCGCGGCTCGTCGCGAGCGGGGGATTTGCGCGCACGCAGGCAATTCTCGCTGCGGCGCGAAGCGGCTCCACCAGAAGCTCCGGATCCTCGTCGGGAATCGGCCGCACGTCGAAGCGGAACCGCGCCCGGTCGCCTTCGAGCCAGGCGCGGCCGAGGCTCGCGACGGTGCGATCGGGATCGAAGTCGGGGTCGCGGCGAGCCCCGAGCGACGCTTCGAAATGCCGCCACGCCGCAGCGAAACTGCGAAGCGGTGCTGTCGCGAAGATCGGCTCTTTGCACGCGTCGCTCGCGCCTTTGCTCGCAAGACCGATCTCGCAGCGACCCGGAACGACGTTCACCGCCGTGCCGCCGTCGAGCGCGAAGATGCCGAGGACTCCGGCGGATTCGAGCTCGGAGAGCGCGGCCAGGATCGCGTTCCTGCCGAGCGCCGGCGCGCTCGAGTGCGCGGCCACGCCGGTCACCGTCCGCTGCGTCGCCGTGAGCGCCTCGCAATAGTCGAGCCGCTCGAGCGCGACGCTCGCCTCGAACACCGCGTAGCCCTTGTGCGCGCGAATCACGGCGAGCTCGGACGGCTCGCCGACCAGCGCCTCGCGGTAGCCGCGCGCAAGGCCCGCATCGATCAGCCAGCGCGCGCCGATCAAGCCGATCTCTTCACCGAACGTCCCGACCAGCCGAACGGGCCGGCGCAGCCGCGAGCGGTCGATCGACGCCAGCGCGAGCGCCTTGCAGACGAAGTCGACCTTGGCGTCGGCCGAGCCCAGGCCGTAGAGCCGATCGGCCTCACGCGTCGGCCGGAACGGATCGCCCCCGGTCGCGGTCCATGCGCCGAACGCGCCGGGCGGAACCGTGTCGAGGTGTGTCACCAGCAGCAGGCCGCCCGCGTCCGCGTCCGGCCCGACGTCGCACACCACCGCATGGTGTAGGGTGCCGCCGACCTCGGCGGTCTCGATCCGCGCGGGGAGCCCGAGCTCGCCGAGCAGCTGCGAGGCCAGGCGCGCGATCGCGGCGTTGCCGAGCCGCGACTCCGACGGGGTCGCGATGAAGCGCTCGGCCCAGGCGATCAGATCGGCCATCCGGACCTCGAATCGACGCCCCTACTTGGCCGCTTGAGTTGCCTCCGCGCAGCAGGGGCAGGTCTGGCGCAGGTACTCGAAGGTGTAGATCCCGCTGTCGTGCCCGTCGGTCCACTCGAACTGCAGCGCGTAGCGGCCGACGGGCGTGATGCGGATCGGCCGCACGTCGTCGGGAATGCCCTCGGGGTTCAGCAGCGGCCGGCCGGTGAACTCCTCGACGCAGCGCGCGCAGCGACAGGAGAGCCGAAGGCCGCGCACCGCGTAGACGCTCTCGTGCCCGTCGTTCCAGACGATGCGCAGCTTGTCGGGTCCGGCCTGGGAGATCGATGTGGGGGTTGGGAGGCTCATGTCGGGAAACGTAGCTCGTGTCTGGGCTAAGATCCGCGCGCGCGAGGCGCGGAGGAGCAGGGATGTCGAAGGAAGCGGTGGCGATCCTGGGCGGAACCGGCGAGCAGGGGCTCGGACTCGCGTATCGGTTTGCGTTGGCCGGCCGGCCGGTTCGAATCGGCAGCCGCAAGGAGGACCGCGCGCTCGAGGCCGTGCGCGACGTCTCCGCCAAGGTGCCGGGCGCCGACGTGTCGGGATTCGAGAACGCGGCCGCGGTGCGCGCGACGCGTGGCGGGATCGTGATCCTGTCGGTGCCGTTCGAGCACATGGCCGGCACGATCAAGTCGGTGCGCGACGATCTCGCGCCCGGCGCCGTGCTGGTATCGATGGGCGTGCCGCTCGCCAGCGCGATCGGCGACGTGGCCTCGCGCGTGATCGGCGTCTCGCAGGGGTCCTGCGCGGAGATGTGCGAGGCGCTGGCGCCCGAGGGCGTGCCGGTGGTGTCGGCGTTCCAGAACGTGGCGGCGCACCGGCTGCTCGACCTGCCGCACCCGGTCGAGTGCGACGTGATCGTCTCGGGCGCCAAGGAGCCGCGCGCGCGAGTGATGGCGCTCTGCGCCGACGTGCCGGGCCTGCGCGCCGTCGACGGCGGGCCGCTGTACAACGCGCGCTACGTGGAGCAGATCACCGCGCTTCTGATCGGGATCAACATCCGCCTGAAGAAGCCCGAGGGCGTGGGGTTCCGACTCACCTATCTCTAGGTGGGCACGGCGTCGAGCTCGAGCCCGACGCTGCGCATCAGCGCGAGCGCGTTGCTGCGCTTCACCACGCCCTCGCGCAGCCGGTAGTCGAAGTGCAGCTCGCCTTCGCGGAGCTCGTCCTCGAAGTGCGCGTTTCGCGCGCGCGGGGCGAGCTCGTCGACCATCGCCGTGAGCGCGAGGTCGTGCGTGGTGACCAGGCCCATCGCCCCGCGCGCGAGCAGGCCGCGCACCAGCGCGCTCGCGCCGATGCCGCGGTCGTGCGAATTCGTGCCCTGCAGGATCTCGTCGAGCAGGAACAGAACGGGGCGCGGACCCTCGCAGAGCTGCACCGCCCGCTTCAGGCAGAGCAGCTCGGCGAAGAAGCGCGATGCGCCCTCCTGCAGAGAGTCCTGCACGCGAAGCGAAGCGCCGAGCGAGAGCGGCGAGACGCGCAGGCCGTGCGCGCGAACCGGCGCCCCCGCGAGCGCGAGCACCACGTTGCTGCCGACGCTGCGCAGCAGCGTGCTCTTGCCCGACATGTTCGAGCCCGACACCACCACGAGCGCGTGATCCGCGTCGAGCGACAGGTCGTTTCGCACGCAGCTCGCATCGGCCAGAAGCGGGTGCCCGAGCCCGCGCGCGTCGAAGACCGGGCCGGTCTCGGCGATCTCGGGGAACGGATCCGCGGGGTGCTCCCAGGCGTGCGCCGCCAGGTCGCAAAGCGCCTCGAGCTCGCCGAGCGCGTCGAGCCAGCCTTCGAGGTGTCCGCCGCAGCGCGATCGCCACGCCTCGAGCGCGAACGCGTGCTGCGTGCCCCAGAGCAGCAGCGGCGCGATCGGCGCGAAGAGCTGGTTGCGCCGCCAGTCGAGCGTCGTCACTAGCCGGTGTAGTCGAGCCAGGTCGCGCGAGGCCGGGACGCCCTGGGTCTCGAGCGCACCGCGCAGGCTTGCGAGAAGCGGCGCGGCGAACGACTCCCGCTCGACGCGGTCGACGAGCGCGCTTAGCTGCGCGAGATCGCGCGAGGGCGCCTCGATTTCGCCGAGCACGCCCGAGACGCGCGAGCGCAAGCTCGCCGCGAAGAGCGACTGCGCGGCGATCGCGACGAGCGCGGGCGCCCAGCTCGTCGCGCCCGCCAGCGCGGCTGCGACCGCGCAGGTCGAGAGCGCCGCGAGAACCGCCGCGGCCGCGCGAAGCGCGCCGCCCGTGAATCGAACCGGCGCGCGCCCCCACTTCAAGAGCGGCTCCGGGTGCACGCCGTGGCGGATCTCGGGACCGAGCACGGCCAGGTCCTCGCGCAGGTCCAGGTTCCCGCGCAGCTCGTTCACGGCCGCGTGCCGCGCGCGCAGCTCCTCGGGCGCGGCCGGCGCGAGCAGCCAGGCCGCCAGCCGGTCCTCGCCCGCGCGCGTCTGCGCGCGCGAGAGCAGCTCGAAGAGCGAGCCGCGCCCGAACAGGTCAAGGTGCATTGCGTACGGGTGCTCGGGGTCGAGATACCGCTCGCCGTCGCGCCCGCGCCCGGCGATTCGGTGCTCCATTCGCGCGAGCGCCAGCTCGTAGTGCTCGCGCGCCCGCTCCGCGCGGAGTCGCCTTCGCCGAGCGGCGTCGTGCGCGAGCACCAGCGCGACGAAGGCGCCCGCCACCGGCAGCAGCCAGAGCGCAGAGATCGCGCGCTCGCCGAACGCGAGCCAGCCGACCGCGAGCGCGAGCGCGAATACGCCCAGCCGCAGGTTCGAGATGCGCCGCGCGTCCCGCGTGGCCGTTTCGAGCGCGGCCCCGCGCTGCGAGAGTCGCTGGCGGAGGACCTCGGCCGCTTCATTCATGCGCGCCAGCGTAGCGTCGCCTGATACGATGCGCGCATGGCGTTCGTGACGTTTCCGAAGGGCTTCGAGTGGGGTGCCGCGACGGCGGCGTATCAGATCGAGGGCGCGCACCGCGAGGACGGCAGGGGTCTCTCGATCTGGGACGTCTTCTGCCAGCAGCCCGGCCGCGTGATGGGCGGTGACAGCGGCGAGGTCGCCTGCGACCACTACCACCGCTACCGCGACGACGTCGCGCTGATGAAGCGCCTGTGCCTGCAGACCTACCGCTTCTCGGTCTCGTGGCCGCGCGTGCAGCCGTTCGGCGCGGGCGAGCCGAACGAGAAGGGGCTCGGCTTCTACTCGCGGCTGGTCGACGAGCTGCTCGCGGCCGGGATCAAGCCCTGCCTCACGCTCTACCACTGGGACCTGCCGCAGGCGCTGCAGGACCGCGGCGGCTGGGCCGACCGCGACACCGCGCAGCGTTTCGCCGAGTACGCCCAGATCGTCTTCGCGCAGCTCGGCGACCGGGTGACCCGCTTCGTCACCCACAACGAGCCGATGATCACCGCGATCCTGGGCCACCGCGTCGGCCTGCTCGCGCCGGGCATTCGCGACCTGCGCATCACCGGCCGCGCGATCCACCACCTGCTGCTCTCGCACGGGCTCGCGGTCGCCGCGTACCGCGCCTCGGGCCGGCGCGGCGAGATCGGCATCACCAACGCGAACACGAGCTACGAGCCCGCCGATGCGAGCCCGGAGTCACTGCGCGCCTGCGAGCTCGCGCGGGACTTCGACACGCGCACCTGGCACGGTCCGGTTTACGGGCGCGGCTACCCCGAGTCGGTGCTGCGCTACTACGCCGAGCGCGGCGCGGCGCTGCCGATCGAGGGCGACGACCTGAAGGCGATCGCGGCGCCCACCGACTTCCTGGGCGTGAACCTGTACAGCCGCCAGCGCGTGCTCGCCGACGCCAGCCGCGGCGTCGGCTTCCGCGACGCGCCCCCCACGCTCCCCGTGCTGCCGATGGGCTACGAGGCGGCGCCCTTCGCGCTCGGCGACTTCCTGCGCTTCGTCTCCGCCGAGTACGGCCGCCCGCGCATCTACGTTACCGAGAACGGCGTCTGCGACAACACCGCGCCCGGCGCCGACGGCCGCGTCGACGACGTGCAGCGCATCGAGCTTCTGCGCGGCTTCCTCGCCGGAATGCACGCCGCGATCGCCGACGGCTCCGCCGACGTCCGCGCCTACTACGTCTGGTCCCTGCTCGACAACTTCGAGTGGGCCTTCGGCAACTCCAAGCGCTTCGGCATCGTCTGGACCGACTTCGCGACGCAGGCGCGGATTCCCAAGGCGAGTGCCGCGTTCTTCTCGGATGTGATCCGCAGGAACGGGGTCGAGATCTAGGCCGGCGTCACGACCACGCAAACACCGGCTGCTCGAAGTGCGCGACGCGCGTGCTGCGCCCGTGCAGCGCGACTTCTCGCAGCTGGTACAGAACGGCGGCGGTCGGCGCGTGGATGTTCGTGGCGAGCGAGGGGATCGGCAGCGAGAGGACCGGGCGATCGCTCTCGGGGATCGCGCTGATCAGCGGGATCTCGGGGCCGTCGAGCTCGGCGACCGGCACGACGTGCACGGCGGCGACCTCGTCGGGGTTGGGCGTGAGAGCGCGTGCGGAGCCGCCCCAGCAGACCACGGGCGTGATCAGGTAGCCGGAGCGGGTGACGAAGTCGTCGAGCTGGCCGAGCACGCAGGCGGGGTCGAGCGCGAGGCCGAGCTCCTCGTCGAGCTCGCGAAGCGCGGTCTCTTCGGGGGTCTCGCCCGGGTCGACGCGGCCGCCGGGCAGCGCCCACTGGCCGGGGTGGTTGCGCAGGCCGGAGGTGCGGCGCGTGATCAGGAAGCAGGCGCGGCCGGAGTCGTCACCGATCAGTGTCGCGGCGACGGCGGCGCGCACCAGCGCGGGGTCGGGCCGGGCGTGGCGCTCGAAGCGGGCCAGGTGCGCCTGGACGCGAGCGCGCAGACCCGGGCCGAACTGGTCCAACTCGCGCCTCTCTAGAGGCAGTCTCAAAATTGTCTCAGCATGATGCAGATACAGGCGAGTTGGACGAATGCTCGGTAGTTCTGGGCTTTGTACTCCCAGCGGGTGACGACGCGGCGGAAGTTCTGCAGCCAGGCGTTGA
>Ga0194120_10007257_pt1 | contig 15227 bp, 11 predicted proteins | sample TA2MahCa65mmetaG_FD_148642 | JGI IMG/M metagenome (GOLD analysis project Ga0194120, IMG submission 148642) | Freshwater microbial communities from Lake Tanganyika, Tanzania - TA2015019 Mahale Deep Cast 65m | ecosystem: Environmental > Aquatic > Freshwater > Lake | place: Tanzania: Lake... | reverse complement strand
CACCACCTTGCAGTTCAGCCATTACTTTGGTCAAAGCCGCTGTCAGCGTAGTTTTACCGTGGTCAACGTGACCAATTGTGCCTACGTTAACGTGTGGTTTATTTCTTTCAAATTTTTCTTTTGCCATGGATCAACACCTAATAAATATAAAAAATTAAGATACCTTTCTATACACCGCTTCTGCAACATGCGCGGGTGCTTCACTGTATTTTTTAAACTGCATGCTGTAAGTCGCTCTTCCTTGTGTTGACGACCTTAAATCAGTTGCATAACCAAACATTTCTGCCAACGGCACTTCTGCTGTTAGCAACTTACCACCGGGGACATCATCCATTCCATTAATGATCCCACGCCTTCTATTTAGATCGCCCACAACATCCCCCATGTAATCTTCAGGAGTTATGACCTCAACTTTCATAAGAGGCTCTAGCAAAACCGGTGTGGCCATATCAGCCCCGTCTCTGAAGCCCATCGCCGCAGCGATTCTAAAAGCCATTTCGTTCGAATCTACTTCGTGATACGAACCATCAAAGAGGGTCACTTTTATATCAATGACCGGAAAACCGCCTATTATGCCATTTTCCATTTGCTCTTGTATACCTTTATCAATCGCAGGAACAAATTCCTTGGGAATTACACCTCCGACCAACTCATTGACAAATTCATAACCATCACCTCTTTCCTTAGGTTCTAGCCTCAACCAGACGTGTCCGTACTGTCCCTTACCGCCTGTTTGCCGAATGAATTTACCTTCTACTTCAACTGTTTTGCCTATAGTTTCTCTATACGCAACCTGTGGCGCACCTACATTTGCAGCCACATTAAATTCTCTGCGCATACGATCAACAATAATTTCCAGATGTAATTCACCCATACCAGAAATAATAATTTGACCTGAATCCTTATCCGTAAATACACGAAACGAAGGATCTTCCTGCGCTAACCGAGCTAATGCACCCGATAATTTATCTTGATCAGCTTTTGTCTTTGGCTCAAGTGCAACCGATATCACAGGCTCTGGAAAATCCATTTTTTCCAAAAGCAAGGGCGCATTCTGGTCTGTAAAGGTATCACCCGTAGTGACTTCTTTTAACCCAATTACCGCACCGATATCGCCCGCACGCAACTCATCAATTTCTTCACGGCTGTTAGCATGCATTTGCACGATTCTTCCAATTCTTTCGCGCTTAGCTTTGGTTGCATTCCATACAACACCACCCGAATTCAGCACACCCGAATACACACGCAAAAAAGTCAAAACACCGACAAACGGATCTACTGCAATCTTAAACGCCAACGCAGCAAACGGCTCTTCATCGCAAGCCTTGCGTTCGACCTCTATATTTTTAGCCTCATCAATTCCAACTACAGCTTTTTTGTCCAGCGGGGAAGGCAAAAAGTCGATTACCGCATCCAAAAGGCATTGAACGCCCTTATTCTTAAAAGCAGAACCGCACAACACTGGCACAAGCGCATTAGCTACAACTTGCGATCGAATGGCGGCTTTAATTTCATCTAATTCCAAGGAAATACCTTCAAGGTATTTCTCCATTAATTCCTCAGAAGCATCCGCAACCGATTCCAGCAAATGCTCACGCCACTGATTAGCTTCTGCCAATAAATGACCTGGAATTTCAGCCTCTCTAACTTCGACACCCAGATCATCCAGATCCCAGTAGAAAGCTTTCATTTCCAGCAAATCAATAACACCTAAAAACTGATCTTCCGAACCTATGGGTATTTGCAAGGGGACTGCATTTCCACCTAATCGAGTTCTGATCTGCTCTAAGACTCTAAAGAAATCTGAACCTACACGATCCATTTTGTTGATAAATGCGAGTCGTGGCACACCGTATTTATCAGCTTGACGCCATACAGTTTCAGATTGCGGCTCAACACCACCTACCGCACAAAATACCGCACACGCACCATCTAAAACGCGAAGGGAGCGCTCGACTTCAATTGTGAAATCAACATGACCAGGCGTATCAATAATATTGATACGATGTAGCGGAGACTGTTTCTGCATACCAGACCAGAAACAAGTCGTTGAGGCTGACGTAATCGTTATTCCACGCTCTTGTTCCTGTTCCATCCAATCCATGGTTGCTGCACCATCATGGACTTCACCGATCTTATGAGAAACGCCAGTATAAAAAAGGATACGCTCAGTTGTAGTTGTTTTCCCAGCATCAATGTGAGCCATAATGCCTATATTTCGATATCGCTCTATAGGCGTTACTCTAGCCACAACTACAACCCAAACTCTATGACATTACCATCTGTAATGCGCAAACGCCTTATTAGCCTCAGCCATTCTATGAGTATCTTCACGCTTCTTAGCAGCCGCACCGCGACCTTCAGACGCATCCAACAACTCACCCGCCAATTTGGCAGCCATTGTTCTTTCATTTCTTTTTCTAGCCGCGTCAATCAACCAACGCATAGACAGCGCCAATCTTCTTGCCGGACGCACTTCTACAGGCACTTGGTATGTCGCACCACCAACACGTCTTGATTTAACCTCAACACGCGGCTGGACATTGTCCAATGCTTTAGTAACCAAATCCAAAGGCTCTGTATGACCCTTTGCTTCAATTACATCTAATGCACCATATACGATTCTTTCGGCTACTGATTTTTTTCCGTCTTCCATGATCATGTTCATGAATTTCGATAATGTGTCACTACCGAAACGTGGATCTGGATTAATGATTCTTTTTGCCGCAACTCTTCTTCTAGACATCTGTTATCAACCTTTATTTTTTAGGTCTCTTTGCACCATATTTGGAGCGACCACATTTTCTATCTTTAACGCCTGAAGTATCCAAGCTGCCACGTACGATGTGATAACGCACACCTGGCAAATCTTTTACCCTGCCACCACGAATCAGTACAACCGAGTGCTCTTGCAGGTTATGACCTTCGCCACCAATGTAGCTACTTACCTCAGCACCATTAGTCAATCTCACCCTAGCTACTTTACGTAACGCCGAGTTTGGTTTTTTAGGTGTCGTTGTATATACACGTGTACATACACCTCTTCTTTGAGGACACGCCTCTAAGGCCGGCACATTGGTTTTCTCTACTTTTTTAGCACGAGGCTTACGGACCAACTGATTGATCGTGGCCATTGTTTACTCCAAATATTTAATTCTTAACACACCCAGCTAACTGGGCACAGTCTATAGATTATTCCATTGACTCATGTGAGCAGGGCATTCTACCCACAAAACATCACACGGTCAACAAACTTTATATTAATCGGTATTTAATGCCTGCTTCAGCGCCTCTTCGAGGTCAACAGTCTCAGCAGGTGTCATACCTGAAGACGGCTCTTGATGAGCATCTTCATTACGTTTCTTTCTTCTTTGCTCATGATAAGCCAAGCCAGTACCAGCTGGAATCAAGCGTCCCACGATCACATTTTCTTTCAAGCCATTCAAGCTATCGCTGATACCTCTTACTGCAGCATCGGTCAAGACTCGAGTTGTCTCTTGGAATGAAGCCGCCGAGATAAACGATTCTGTAGCCAGAGATGCCTTAGTAATACCTAACAATAAGGACTCATAAGAAGCTGGGATTTTTCCATCTTTCTCACACTTATCATTAACCGCATTGATTAAGGTTCTTTCTACTTGCTCACCTTTTACAAAATCAGTATCGCCAGAAGCAGTAATCTCAACTTTTCTCAACATTTGACGAATAATCGCTTCGATATGTTTGTCGTTGATTTTCACACCTTGCAGACGGTAAACATCTTGAATTTCTTTAACCAGGTAATCCGCTAATTCCTCAATACCTCTCAATCTCAAGATGTCATGCGGTGTCAATTCACCTTCAGCGATAGTCTCACCTTTTTCTACGAACTCACCCTCGAAGACAGTGATATGACGCCATTTAGGAATCAGGGTTTCATATTGAATACCTTCTGCATCGGTGATAATGACTCTTTGCTTACCTTTAGTTTCTTTGCCAAAAGACACCATACCGGTTGCTTCAGCCAAGATGGCAGGATCTTTGGTTTTACGTGCTTCAAACAAGTCCGCAACACGTGGCAAACCACCGGTAATATCACGCGTTTTACTTGATTCCTGAGGAATCCTCGCTAAAACATCACCGACCTTAACTTCTCCACCATCCTTAACCCCTACAATCGCACCAGCAGGTAAGAAATATTGCGCAGGAATGTCTGTACCGGGCAGATTAATTAATTTACCGTTTTCATCCACTAAGCGCACCACAGGTCTTAACTCTTTACCCGCTGTGCTACGTTGTTTAGGATCGGTTACAACCCGCGAAGTCAAACCTGTTACTTCATCTGACTGCTCTTGAACCGTTACACCATCAATAAAGTCAATTAACTGAATAATACCTTGCTCTTCAGTAATAACTGGATGTGTATGCGGATCCCAGTTAACAATAATGTCACCCGCAGTTATTGCACCACCATCTTCAATTGACAATACGGCACCATACGGAATTTTGTAACGCTCACGTTCTCTTCCGTATTCATCCATTACACCGACCTCACCTGAACGAGAAACCGCGACCAGATTGTTTTCGCGATTTTTAACGGTTTTCAGATTGTTCAGTTTAATTGTTCCAGATGACTTAACCTGCACATTGCTGATTGCCGCTGATCGAGAGGCAGCACCACCGATGTGGAATGTACGCATGGTTAACTGTGTGCCTGGCTCACCAATTGATTGTGCAGCCACCACACCTACTGCTTCACCAATATTAACCAGGTGACCACGACCCAGGTCGCGACCATAGCATTTAGCGCAAACACCGGTTCTTGATTCACACGTAATGATTGAACGAACCAGCATCTTATCGATACCGTTGTCTTCTAAGACAATAATTAAATTCTCGTCTATCATCGTACCAGCTGGTACTAAGACGTTTTGTCCAGATGCATCAGTGACATCCACTGCAGCCACACGACCCAATACACGCTCCACCAATGGCTCAACAACATCACCGCCTTCAATGATAGGGGTTAATGTCAGACCATTTTGGGTACCGCAATCCATTTCGGAAATAACCAGATCTTGCGCAACGTCAACCAGACGGCGAGTCAGGTAACCTGAGTTCGCAGTTTTTAACGCTGTATCAGCCAGACCTTTACGTGCACCGTGGGTTGAAATGAAGTATTGCAATACGTCCAAACCTTCACGGAAGTTCGCAGTAATCGGCGTTTCGATAATCGAACCATCCGGTTTAGCCATCAATCCACGCATCCCGGCTAACTGACGAATCTGTGCAGCAGAACCCCTCGCACCCGACTCAGCCATCATAAAGATGGAGTTGAACGATTTTTGCTTAACTTTGGCGCCGGTAGAATCAATTGCCTCTTCTTCGCCCAAGCCTTCCATCATAACTTTTGCCACTTGATCATTGGCACGAGACCAGATATCAACTACTTTATTGTAGCGTTCGCCGTCTGTCACCAAACCAGAAGCATATTGGTTCTGAATTTCAGTCACTTCGGCATCAGCGGCACGAATAATATCGGCTTTTCTAGCTGGAATTTCCATGTCTTCAATACCAAAAGACACACCAGAACGGGTTGCATAACGGAAGCCGAGATACATAATCTGATCCGCTAACACTACTGTTTCTTTGATACCCAAATAGCGATAGCAGTAATTGATCAGTCTTGAGATATTTTTCTTGGTCATATCGACGTTGACCAGATCGTAAGGCGTGCCATCGGGCACGATATCCCAAATCAAGGCACGACCTACCGTCGTCGTTTTACGACTGGTCACACTGTCAAATCCACCTTCCGCATTACGCACTTTCTCAGTAATACGAACTTGAACTTTGGTTTGTAATTCAACGGATTTACTATCCAATGCTTTCAATAATTCAGATGAATCATTGAATACACTGCCTTCACCTTTGGCATTGACCTTTTCACGGCTCATGTAATAAAGCCCCAATACCACGTCCTGCGACGGGTTGATTACAGGCTCACCATTAGCAGGTGACAAAATATTGTTTGTCGCCATCATCAAGGTACGCGCTTCTAGCTGCGCTTCCACGGATAACGGAATATGCACCGCCATCTGGTCACCGTCAAAGTCAGCGTTGAATGCACTACACACCAAAGGATGCAGCTGAATCGCTTTACCTTCAATCAAGGTCGGTTCAAATGCCTGAATACCCAATCTGTGCAGGGTAGGCGCACGGTTCAGTAATACAGGATGTTCGCGGATGACTTCTTCAAGGATATCCCAAACTTCAGCACCTTCACGTTCTACCATTTTCTTCGCAGCCTTAATGGTAGTCGCTAGACCACGCATTTGCAGTTTGCTGAAAATGAAAGGCTTAAATAATTCTAAGGCCATTTTCTTAGGCAGACCACATTGATGCAGTCTTAAGGTAGGACCTACCACGATGACAGAACGACCCGAGTAATCTACCCGTTTGCCTAATAAGTTTTGACGGAAACGACCTTGCTTACCTTTGATCATATCAGCCAAAGATTTCAGAGGTCTTCTGTTACTGCCAGTTATCGCACGACCACGACGACCGTTATCTAGCAAGGCATCAACCGATTCTTGCAACATCCGTTTTTCGTTACGCACAATGATGTCTGGAGCGTTCAAATCCAACAAACGGGTCAAACGATTGTTACGGTTGATCACACGACGATACAGATCATTCAAATCTGAAGTCGCAAAACGACCACCGTCCAGAGGGACTAAAGGTCTTAATTCAGGCGGCAGCACAGGTAAAACCTTCATAATCATCCATTCAGGACGATTATTTGATGCCAGCAAGGAATCAATTACTTTCAGACGCTTGGAAAACTTCTTGATTTTGGTATCAGAGTTAGTCGAATTAATTTCTTCACGTAGGTTATTGATTTCATCTTTGAGATCAATCGATTTCAACAGATCATAAATCGCTTCCGCACCCATCTTGGCTACGAAATCATCACCATGCTCTTCGATTGCCGCTTGATATTCTTCATCGGTCAATAACTGGCCTTTTTCCAAAGGCGACAGACCTGGATCAGTGACAACGAATGTTTCGAAGTACAGCACACGCTCAATTGAGCGCAGTGTCATATCCAATAACAAAGCAATACGTGAAGGTAATGACTTTAAGAACCAGATGTGTGCAACCGGACTGGCAAGATCAATGTGACCCATACGCTCACGACGGACCTTAGACAAAGTCACTTCTACGCCGCATTTCTCACAAATAACACCACGATGTTTTAAACGCTTGTATTTGCCGCAGAGACACTCATAGTCACTGATAGGTCCAAAAATCTTGGCGCAAAACAGGCCGTCACGCTCAGGCTTAAATGTACGATAGTTGATGGTTTCTGGTTTCTTAACCTCACCAAACGACCATGAACGAATCATGTCAGGCGAAGCAAGACCAATACGAATATTGTCAAAATCTTCGGAGCGACCTTGACGTTTTAAGAAGTTCATTAAATCTTTCAAGAGCTTATCCTCTTTAAATGTAATCGGGTATCTGAGAGTCTGTGTCTATAATCAAGATGTTTATTCTTGTTCCATCTCAATATTGACAGCCAGCGAACGTATTTCTTTAACCAATACGTTGAAGGACTCTGGCATACCTGCTTCCATTGAATGATTACCATCGACAATGTTTTTGTACATACGTGTTCTACCTGTCACGTCATCGGACTTAACCGTTAACATTTCTTGCAAGGTATAGGCTGCACCATACGCTTCAAGCGCCCAAACCTCCATCTCACCAAAACGTTGACCACCAAACTGGGCTTTACCGCCCAATGGCTGTTGTGTCACCAAACTGTATGGACCTGTTGAACGCGCATGCATTTTGTCATCTACCAAGTGATTCAGTTTCAGCATATACATGTAACCAACAGTGACTTCACGCTCAAACGGTTCGCCAGTTAAACCATCGTATAAAGTGGTTTGACCATGCTCAGGCAGCCCAGCCAGTCTCAACATGGCACGAATATCTTCTTCCGACGCACCATCGAATACTGGAGTCGCCATAGGCACACCCGCAACCAGGTTGCGAGCCAATTCAAGAATTTCTTGGTCTGACAGGCTGTTCAGATCTTCTTTACGACCACTATGGTTGTAAATTTTATCCAGATAACCTCTGATTTCGACAATTTGAGACTGCGCTTCCAGCATTTTGCCAATCTTGATACCCAGACCCTTAGCTGCCCAACCTAAATGGGTTTCCAATACCTGACCAACGTTCATACGCGACGGTACACCTAAAGGATTCAATAAGATATCGACTGGGTTACCATCTGCGGTATACGGCATATCTTCAACAGGCACAATTTGGGAGATAACACCCTTGTTACCATGACGACCCGCCATTTTGTCACCCGGCTGAATACGTTTCTTAACCGCCAGATAGACTTTAACCATTTTAAGCACACCAGGAGCCAGATCATCACCCATGGTGATTTTCTTTTTCTTCTGTTCAAAACGCTCATCGAATTCTTTACGTTGTTGTTCGATTTGCTCAGCTATGGTTTCCAGTTTGACATTGATATCTTCATCATTGGTTCTGATTTTCAATAAATCAGAAGGCACCAGCACTTGCAAATACTCTTTATCGATTGATGCGCCTTTTTTCAGTCCTTCAGGACCTTTTTCGGCAGTTTTACCCAGCAACATGGCTTTTACACGGGTAAAAATATCGTGCTCAACAATTTTTAACTGATCATCCAAATCCTTACGGAAACGTTTGATTTCAGCATCTTCAATTTCTAAGGCACGTTTGTCTTTTTTAACACCATCACGGGTAAAGACTTGAACGTCGATTACAGTACCGCGAACGTTGCCTGGCACACGTAATGAGGTGTCTTTTACGTCAGCCGCTTTTTCACCGAAAATAGCGCGTAACAGTTTTTCTTCTGGCGTTAATTGTGTTTCACCTTTAGGTGTCACTTTACCGACCAGAATGTCCCCACCTTTTACTTCTGCACCCACATAAACAATGCCGGATTCGTCGAGTTTAGATAAGGCTTCTTCACTGACATTTGGAATATCAGCCGTAATTTCTTCAGGGCTGTGTTTGGTTTCACGCGCTACACAGGTTTTTTCTTCGATATGAATAGTGGTGAAACGATCTTCTTTCACTACACGCTCAGAAACTAAGATCGAGTCTTCGAAGTTATAACCATTCCAAGGCATGAAAGCGATCAACATATTTTGCCCCAGCGCCAACTCACCAACATCGGTCGATGGACCGTCAGCCAAAATATCACCACGATTAACGCTGTCACCCAAGGCAACCAGCGGCTTCTGATTAATACAGGTGTTCTGGTTTGAACGGGTGTATTTGATCAGATTATAGATATCAACACCTGGCACGCCTGCAACGGTTTCGTCATCGTTTACACGCACCACGATACGCGCCGCATCAACTGCTTCAACACGACCACCACGGGTCGCAACCACAGTCACACCGGAGTCTTTTGCTACTACACGCTCCATACCGGTACCGACTAAAGGTTTCTCAGCACGCAGAGTCGGAACCGCCTGACGTTGCATGTTGGAACCCATCAAAGCACGGTTCGCGTCATCGTGTTCCAAGAACGGAATAATCGAGGCCGCAACAGAGACAATCTGTTTAGACGATACGTCCATGTATTGAACGGTATCAGAAGAAGCCAAGGTAAACTCATCTTTATGACGGCACGATACCAAGCCTTCTACCAGATGACCTGTCTCATCAACGGCCACACTGGACTGCGCAATGACGTATTCGCCTTCTTCGATAGCCGAGATGTAATCTACTTGATCGGTTACCTGACCATTGATCACTTTACGATAAGGCGTTTCCAAGAAACCATAATCATTGGTACGCGCATAAACCGACAAAGAGTTGATCAAACCAATGTTTGGACCCTCAGGCGTTTCAATTGGACAAACACGACCGTAATGCGTGGTGTGAACGTCTCGAACCTCAAAACCTGCACGCTCTCTCGCCAAACCACCAGGACCTAATGCCGATACACGACGTTTATGTGTCACTTGTGATAAAGGATTATTTTGGTCCATAAATTGCGACAACTGGCTGGAACCAAAGAATTCTTTAACAGCAGCAGATACCGGCTTAGCGTTAATAATTTCTTGTGGCATGTAGCCTTCAGAATCCGCTAGCGTCAAACGCTCTCTGACTGCACGCTCAACACGCACCAGACCAATACGGAACTGGTTTTCAATCATTTCGCCAACTGAACGAACACGACGATTACCTAAGTGATCGATGTCGTCCACAGTTCCATTACCGTTACGAATTTTGATCAGCTCTTTCAGGACATCGATAATGTCTTCTTTGCTTAATGTACCTGTACCTTCAATTTCTTCACGACCTAAACGACGGTTGAATTTCATTCGACCGACCGATGACAAATCATAGCGTTCGTCAGTAAAGAACAGGTTTTCAAACAAATTCTCAGCTGAATCGGGTGTCGGTGGTTCACCAGGGCGCATCATGCGATAAATCTCAACCAAAGCTTCTAAACGATTGCTGGTTGTATCCAAGCGCATGGCATTTGAAATGTAGGCACCACGATCCAAATCATTAACGTACAGCGTATTGATTTCAGATACGTTGGCATCAATCAATTTTTGCAATACGACTTCGGTGATTTCATCATTAACATTGGCTAATAATTCACCGGTTGATTGATCAATGACGTTGTGACCCAAGATTTTGCCGAGCAAATAATCTTTAGGCACTTCAATTTCAGTGACGCCGGCTTTCTCGAGCTGACGAATATGCTTAGCAGTAATCCGGCGACCTTCTTCGATCACCACTTTACCGTCGTGTTTGATATCAAACACAGCCATCTCACCCCGTAAACGCTCAGGGATAACATGGAACATAATTTTATCGGAACTGATAGCAAACTTATTGGTATCGAAGAAGATCTTAATCATTTCTTCGTTGTCATATCCCAATGCTCTCAGCAGAATAGTCGCAGGAATTTTACGACGTCTATCAATACGCACATACACAGCGTCTTTATGGTCGAATTCGAAATCTAACCATGAACCACGATATGGGATGACGCGTGCATTGAACAGTAATTTACCAGACGAATGGGTTTTACCTTTGTCATGATCAAAGAACACACCAGGCGAACGATGTAATTGCGAAACGATTACGCGCTCGGTGCCATTGATTACAAAAGTACCATTTTCAGTCATCAGCGGTAATTCACCCATGTACACTTCTTGTTCACGGATGTCTTTGACCACTTTGGTATTGGCAGGCGCGTCTTTGTCATAAATAACCAGACGCACTAAAACTCTTAAGGGCGCGGAGTAAGTTGCGCCTCTTTGTTGACATTCTCTGACATCAAAGGCAGGTTCACCTAAACGATATCTTACGTACTCTAAAACCGCATAACCGGAATGACTTACCACCGGGAATACACTTAAAAACGCGGCATGCAAACCTTGATTACGTCTTTTATCGTGATCAAGACCCAGTTGCAGAAAACTTGCGTAGGAATCTATTTGTGTTGCTAAGAGATAAGGAACTTCAAGTACTTCTGAACCTTTTCCAAAATTATTTCGTATGCGCTTTTTTTCGGTAAAAGAATAGGCCATATTGCTTCTATACCTTCGTCGTCAGAGGTTGTTTAATACTGCTTTTACAAGCAGTAAAAGGCCGACGGCAAAATGCCGTCAGCCCAGTTTGATAGGCTAAGCCTGATAAAATCAGGTACGCTATTATTTGATCTCGGCTTTTGCGCCTGCGTCTTCCAGCTCTTTCTTAGCTGCTTCAGCTTCAGCTTTGCTAACGCCTTCTTTAACAGTTGTTGGAGCAGCTTCTACTGCGTCTTTCGCTTCTTTCAGACCTAAGCCTGTCAAGCCACGAACAGCTTTAATCGCAGCAACTTTATTGTCGCCAGCAGCTGTCAGAATTACGTCAAATTCAGTTTGCTCTTCAACAGCAGCAGCTGCAGCAGCAGGCGCAGCAACTGCAACAGCGGCAGCAGCAGAAACACCAAATTTTTCTTCAAACGCTGAAATAAGATCAACGATTTCTAAAACAGTCATATTCGCGACTGCGTCTAAAATGTCTTGTTGTGAAATTGCCATTTTTATTACCTTTAAAATTAAGTCGTGTTAATTGACTGTAAACTAAGCTGCTTGCTTTTCGTCTCTTACTGCAGCCAAAGTTCTTGCAAGCTTCTCGACCGGTGCTAGTATCACCGACATCAGCATGCTGATACCTTGATCGCGAGTTGGCAGACGTGCCAAACGTTCCAGCTCTGAACCTTCAAAAGCTTGACCGTTAATCGCAACAATTTTTGCAACCAACTTATTATTTTCTTTTGCGAAATCGCTAACCAAACGAGCAGCTGCACCTGGATCTTCCAATGAAAAAGCAAGAATTAATGGACCAACCATTTTTTCTTGCATACATTCAAATTCAGTTCCAGCAACAGCACGTTTTGCCAAAGAGTTTTTGACAACACGCACGTACACGCCATTTTCTCTCGCTGTTTTACGAAACGCAGTGAGTTGCGTTACAGTTAAACCACGGTATTCTGCAGCTACTGCAGAAATGGCTTTGGCAGCAAATTCAGCAACTTCTTCAACGACAACTTTTTTGCTATCTAAATTGAGTGCCACATTTATCTCCGTTATTTCCGGGTAACCGGAATTTTCTTCTGCATCTGATGATGCGCCTAACGGTATCTTTCACCTGGTATGGTTTAAGCTCCCGTCTGCGTAGGAAATTAAGCTTTCGCACCTACGGTCTTTGACGGTTGCCGAACAACGGCAACCCAAAGTTCTTTCTATTAAATTTCTAAACTGCTTTGATCAATCCACAAGCCTGGACCCATGGTCGAAGACAAGGAAATCTTTTTCAGGTAAACACCTTTGGCAGCGGTTGGTTTAGCTTTTTTAAGGTCCGATACCAAAAACTCAAGATTTTGCTTGATAGAAGTTTCATCAAATGAAACTTTACCAATCGAGCAATGCACAATACCTGATTTATCGGTACGGTATCTCACCTGACCTGATTTCGCATTTTTGACCGCAGTCGCGACATCGGGTGTCACTGTTCCTACTTTAGGATTTGGCATTAAGCCACGTGGACCTAAAATTTGACCTAATTGTCCAACCACACGCATGGCGTCAGGAGAAGCAATTACGACATCAAAATTCATTTCACCTTTTTTAACTTGATCAGCCAAGTCGTCCATACCAACAATATCAGCACCGGCTTCTTTAGCTGCATCTGCACCTGGTCCTTGAGCAAATACCGCTACACGTACTGTTTTACCAGTACCGTTTGGCAATACGGATGCACCACGAACGTTTTGGTCAGATTTTCTTGGATCAACACCCAAGTTGACACTGATATCGACTGATTCATCAAATTTTGAATTTGCAAATTCTTTTAGCAAACTTACAGCTTCAGAAATTGAATATTGTTTGCTAGAGCTTACTTTCTCTTTGATGGCTTTTGCTTTTTTAGTTAACTTTGCCATGTTATTCACCCTCTACAATCAGACCCATGCTTTTAGCACTGCCTGCAATAATTCTGACCGCCGCATCCAGATCAGCCGCATTCAAATCTTCCATTTTAGCTTTGGCGATTTCTTCTAATTGCGCTCTGGTTACAGTACCAACTTTAGTAGCATTCGGTTTGCTACTGCCACTTTTGATACCCACTGCTTTTTTTAGCAGAATTGAAGCGGGAGGGGTTTTGGTGATGAAAGTAAAACTTTTATCACTATATACGGTAATCACTACAGGTAAAGGCAAGCCTTTTTCAACTTCCTGAGTTCTTGCATTAAATGCTTTACAGAACTCCATAATGTTTACACCACGTTGACCCAGAGCCGGACCTACTGGAGGACTCGGATTTGCTTCACCCGCTTTAACCTGTAACTTAATATATGAATCAATTTTTTTTGCCATTTTTCACTCCTAACGGGTACAAACGCATTTCAGCTCCCCAACAAATAAAAATCCTGGACACACTGTGTCCAGGATTTTTTTAAATCTTTAGATTTTTTCTACTTGATTAAACTCAAGCTCAACCGGTGTACCACGTCCAAAGATAAGAACCGACACTCTCAGGCGACTTTTCTCATAATTGACCTCTTCGATACTGCCATTGAATTCTTTAAAAGGCCCATCGATTATTCGGATCACTTCACCTACTTCAAACAGAACTTTAGGTTTGGGTTTATTAACCCCTTCTTCAACGCGATCTAGAATCGCCATTGCTTCTTTTTCTGTGATGGGTGAAGGCTTATCGGATGACCCCCCGATAAAACCCAAAACTCTAGGTACGTTTTTAACCAAATGCCATGTCAAATCGTTCAATTCCATTTGCACCAGAACATAGCCAGGAAAAAATTTCCTTTCACTTTTTCTTTGCTGCCCCATTCTCATTTCAACAACTTCTTCAGTTGGAACAAGAATCTTGCCAAAGTACTGCTCCAGACCTTCGCGTTTAATTCTCTCTTCTAAACCTTGTTTAACCTTGTTCTCGAAGTTTGAATAACTGTGAACCACATACCAACGCAAAGTCATCAGTTTAAATTCCTTGATTCATCAAAAACTGAACAATAGAAAAAAACAGCATATCGAATAACCATAATACCAAACCGACCACTGTCACCATTACAAACACCAGTAATGTGGTACGTACAGCCTCGTCTTTGGTTGGCCAAACGATTCGTTTAAATTCCTGTTTAGATTCTTGCATAAATGCCCACAACGATTTTCCTTTCGCTGTAGTCAGAAAAACAGCCGCTGATACAACTACGACCAGCAACAAAGCTAACGCTCTATACAATAATTGCACATCAGCATAGTAATAAAACCCAACCACACCCAAAACTATGATAACGGGGGATAAAAGCAGTTTTACAACATCTGCAACAGATGTAGCTTCTTCTACGTGAGCGTTCATGTGCTTTTCTTTAGTTAGTTATAATTTATTTCTGACTGGCAGGCCAGGAGGGACTCGAACCCCCAACTTGCGGTTTTGGAGACCGCTGCTCTACCAATTGAACTACTGACCTAATCAGAAACCTATTACCTTGATATCGATTTACTCGATGATTGACGCAACAACACCCGCACCAACGGTACGACCGCCTTCACGAATCGCAAAACGCAGACCGTCTTCCATCGCAATCGGTGAAATCAGTTTCACTTCAACTGAAATATTGTCACCAGGCATTACCATTTCAA
>Ga0194120_10007256_pt1 | contig 15230 bp, 16 predicted proteins | sample TA2MahCa65mmetaG_FD_148642 | JGI IMG/M metagenome (GOLD analysis project Ga0194120, IMG submission 148642) | Freshwater microbial communities from Lake Tanganyika, Tanzania - TA2015019 Mahale Deep Cast 65m | ecosystem: Environmental > Aquatic > Freshwater > Lake | place: Tanzania: Lake... | reverse complement strand
GGAAGCAGTGTGAGACGAGAGTCTCAAGCACTGTTTTGCGAGAAGCCGAAGGTGAAATTCCTTCGGCTTACTCACCGAATATAAAAATCGATCTGCCAAACTATTTTTTGGAGTTAATTCATACGTAGAATGTCAGCAAGGGTGACTTTTTATGACGTATCAGAATAGAATTTTGCTTGATACATAAAAACGTTTATTAATATCTTTAAAATAATCTAGGGAGATAATCCTTCATATTCAGATTCGTTATTCAAACAAATTCTATTTTCATCCATAGGATACAATAAAATTCATCAGTATCAGATTAGAGGCTGATCGCCTTTTATGAGTAATTTAGCTAAACAGAATGATGCTATCCAGAGTGGGGATTATAGGTATAATGCGCGCAAATTGAACGATTAAAGATTCGTTATCATTCTGCCAGTTGGACAGTATTTGCCGCTAGGCGTTAATCTGTATGATCTGAGTAAAATGACCTAAGGGAGACTAAAATGCCTTTATTATCAAATAATATCAAAAGTTTTTCCTATGCCGTCATTTTTTGTCTAGCGTTAAACACCACAGCTCAAGCAGCGCAATGTGGAAATTCTGCCGGAGGGTTTGAATCTTGGAAGCAAGATTTTCTCTCAGAAGCCGCGCATAATGGGTTAAGCGCAAACGCGCTAGAGGCTCTGAAAAGCACGCATTATTCAACAGCTACGATAGGTGCGGATCGTGGTCAGAAAAGCTTTCGATTAACTCTAGAGCAATTTCTCGTGAAACGCGGTGGAGCGGCAATAGTAGCGCGTGGACGCGTGCTAAAACGATCTAACACTGCTTTGTTTGACTCAATCGAACAAAGATATGGCGTCCCAGCAGGTCCGCTCCTCGCGATCTGGGGTATGGAAACGGGGTTTGGAGCCATTCATGGTAATCAGAATGCTTTATCTGCTGTCGCCACATTGGCTTATGATTGTCGTCGGTCAGCTTATTTTACCGAACAACTTTATGCGGCTTTGAAGTTGATTGACCGCGGAGTAATGACTGCATCAACCAAAGGGTCTATGCATGGCGAGATTGGCCAAACACAATTTCTACCCAAGAACATACTTGACTATGGGACTGGCGGCAGTCTGGATAATTCAGGGCCAGCTTTGATGTCGACGGCTAATTTTTTGAAAGCGCATGGATGGCGCGCTGGCGCAGGTTATCAGCCTGGAGAGCCTAATTTTGAGGCTATTCAGGCTTGGAATGCCGCGTCTGTCTATCAGCGCGCAATCGCTCAGGTTGGAAGGCAGATTGATGGCGGCGAAGCCCCGTCCTCTACAGGTCGTCGTAGTGAGGCCGGAGAAAGTTTTACTTCATCCGCTCAAACGAGGTCAAACGACGCTAATGTCGGAAGCACTTCGACGCAGTCGGCTCCGGAAAGTGACGATTTATTTGATATACGCTAATAATAAATTCAAATTATCAAATCATAATTGAGTTATTAATGACAGAGGCTTGTGCTCACAATGGCAGGTAGCTTTGATCTTCTCGCGCAAAGAGTTGTTTCAAATCTCGCGCAGCTTAGTCTTCATGTAAGATCACAGAAATACGGCATGGGATTTTGGGAGATCCGAGCTTCATCCTCTTCTGAGATTATCACTGTCCCCGGCGATAAAACGGCGTCAGGCGTGGCGCTGCTATTAGCTCATAAATACGAACCACCCATGATTGTCTTTGAACAAATTAACTCAATACATCCTGGTATGGGTAGCAAGATGGTGGCTGCCATTTTAGAAGGAGTAAGATGTTATCCAAATTTTTTTTGTCACGTTCGAGTCAATGATCTTTCAGAATTTTTGGATGACGGTCGGCGTTGGTGGGAGCATGTAGCATGTAATTATTCAGACTTTAATTGGATTATTACGCATGATGATGACACAACGCATTTCAACAAATAGGGTGGAGTTGTGTATTTTTTTCTTAATAAATATTTGAATCCTCAGAAAAGATTATTGAGCCAAAATGAGGGGGAAGGTAATTGCTCCGCCCTATCCATAGAATTTGATAGAAAAAAAGAAAAGCTAAAAGAGTTATGCATAGATTTTGACTATCCTTTAGAGCTTGTTGAATTAATAGAGGAAAAAAAAACATTTGAATATTTAGGCTATCAATTTACGTCAGAGGGAGCCGCCTATAGCGATGGACGGATCGTAATTTACTATGATCCAGCGATGACAGATGCGCGAATGGCGTGTTGTCTCGCACATGAATTGCAACATCAAAGATATTTTCCTGTTCAGAAAGCTTTTAATTCAGAGCCGATTGATGGCCCGTTGCGTAAGCGTTTTGCCTCATTTTCATCGCATCGCCTGTCAGCTGAGCGGGGGATTTCAGCTTACTCTGAAGAGCACTGGCGCGCTTGGCAAGGAGCGTCCTTGCCAGTCTTGTTTTCTGATGAATTTTTCATAGGAAAAAGTGAGCCGATTAACGAAACTCTCGCGGAGATTGCCAAGGCTTACTATAACTGGGGTCAAATAGATTGGGTGCCGCAACTTTGGCGAGATTTATATGAATCGATTAACGAAGAGTACAAAAATCTGAAATTGAGCAAGGACGACACAATTATAAGTTAGATCGCTATTACGAGACTATTTTGAAGTTATGCGTTAGCAAAATACCTATAATACATTTGTGTAAACAAATATTAAGAGGTTGAATTAGCACGCAATTTTTTTATTGTCAGCGCTTGTCTCTGATTCAAATTCAGCTAAATCCAAAGCAATAAATACTGAATCTTTGAATTCAGAAAAATTAAAGGGTTTAAATAGAAATTCTGTTACTCCAGAAGCAATTGCTTGACTCCAGTATGATTCAGACAGGTTTCCTGTATTAAGAATAAATGGAATTTCAGAAATTTCAGGATTTGCGCGGACTTCTTCGAGAAATTCATGACCCGTTAACAAGGGCATATCCCAATCGCTTACGATAAGATTGGGTTTGTTCCCGCTCAGCCAATCCAATGCATCGCAGGCGTTAGAAAACATTTTAACATGATCAAAGCCGATTTTTTTCAGCATCAAGCCGACGGTTTGGAGATAGACTAGGTCGTCGTCAACAACTACTACGGAGTTCAATTTTCTATCTCTCATTTTGGTCCCCATCTCTTTGCTGAAGCGATGAAGCCAGATCTTGAAAAAATCTTCAAGCAAAGGATTATAACAGAACAACCAAGTTATTTCTGAGATAGAGAAATATTGGCTAAAATTTTATGTAAATCCGGAATGCGCTGAATTTGAAAGGAATTCAGGGCCAATCGATAGGGTTAAAATTGAATTAACATGCGAGACAGGTAAGATGGTTGATAAGTCATTACGCGTTTGGCCGAGTTAGAGCGCATGTTTTAAGAACTAGCTAGAGAATTCGAATTTTGATTGAAGGTGGTTGGATGCAATCAACTGCGTTCAATTATTTTTATTCATCTCAACATTAAGAGCATTGCTTATTAAGCCAGTTGATGACGGATATTTTTCCATAAAAAAACGACGGCCAAGTATCCTTGAGCCGTCGGATCATTTAAGAAAGATCGCTCTACCCCATAAAATTGGGCGTGCTCAGTGTCTTTCGTGCAGCAGCCGTTGAGATCATCGCAGCAGAAGCTTCTTTTAATGCGCGCATTACTTCAGCCATTGCCGCACGGTTTGTGATTGATTCATATTGATACCCACATTCAATCATTACCTGCCGCGTCGGTTCACGCATTTGTGCAAGATAGCGGCGCGCCATGGTTGGGAACATATGATGTTCGATCTGGCTATTAAGGCCGCCCGCTAGCCAGTCAAAAAATACAGAAGTTGGTGTATTGCGCGTAGAGCGGGCCTGGCGGTCATAGAAGCCCTCCGCATTAGTGGCGTCATATACTTCCATACCCGTGTGGCTGAGCACAAACACACATGCAAGGATAAGCCCCCCAATGCACTGAGCGATCAAGAACCAAGCCCATCCAGTCCAAGCGGCTCCTGGCGTCAAAAAGCCTGCGATCGTTAGGCCCAGGATCCAGTGACCAATGCACAAGGCTGCTTCTAGATTTTTGCCATTACGAAATGCAACCTCAATACTCTGCCAACTCCAGTTGAAACGGGCAATGGAAAGCATTGGAAAGAATAGTAGGGTCTGGATACGAGCCAGTAATAACGCGATGCTTCTTCCAGTAGGAGAGTCTAATTTTAAATTGAAGTCTGCGAGAGCCTTGTCCCAGACAATGAAGGGGCGCGCGTCGATGTCGCCATCAATTGGAGTAAGGACTCCATCTGCATCGGTTTTACAAGCATTTGGAAAGGCATGATGCAATTCATGCTTTTCAACCCACCATGTCGGACCGAAGCCCTGCATGAGCTCAACGAGCATGAACATGAATTGCGCATATTTGCTCTTACGCGGTCCCCACTGTTCATGAGCAATATCATGCGACAGGTAGGCTGTCCGAGGAAAATGGATTCCAAGCAAGAGCATACCGATGAAAGCGCTAAATCCACCTTGCGTGAGAAGCGTGAATGCAATTAGGGGCGCAAGCAAGAGTTCCGAAATACGAAAAATTTGTTCCCAGAGGGTAATTTCAAAATAGCCTTTTTCACGGGCGACGACTTTCAATTCACCCATGCGACGCGCTAAGGCTTTTGCGTCAGGAGCGCGTAAGGGCGGGCAGTGAATGTTCTTTTCTACAGCGGCAGTTGTCACGCTTTCCTCCCCAAATGCCTCGAAAGGCTTGTATACTTTATTATTTTATTTGCGATTTACCCTTGCGTTTACGGCCAAGTCAAACGCTTCGAGCGGATAGAGTTTTGGGTGCAGCGCAAAATAGCTCTCCGGCCTGGCGCAGCCTGAACGCTGAGGTTTGGATTATACCCCACCAAACTGAGAGAACCTGGCTTTTACAGGGTTATTCTTAGAGCCATTGATCAAGGTATACTTGCTCGGTTTAGGCGTATCGCTAAAAATACGCTTTTTAAATAACTGAAATATTGGAATTATAGTCATTTCCAATAAAGACCCGTCTCAAATAATAAGAGGAAATTGATAGGTTAAAAGCCATGAAACAACGACCCTTGAGCTGAACTTTACGGCCCATTTTCTTCCGTCTTGATTAATAATGGGGCAGGCGCTGTGGAGGCTTAAAATTGAGACACGTCAAAGGCTGAGCTCTCTTGGTGCTGAGGAGTCGAGTTTGGGCCGGGTGTCTTTATGGGTTTTGGCGTATTTCGACTGGACTTTATGAAATTCGCCGCGTGGCGCATGACGAATGCCCAGGTGTGGTTGGCGCTCAATTGCAAATATCTGAGATGAGTTTTTTGACCAAATACAGCCATTATTTGTGTATTCTCGAACCAAAGTTAATCGAGTACGGAGCTGATGATAAGAAAAATGGTGTTAGTCTTACGTAGTTTTTAGCTTTGCGCGCCCTAGGACTTTTATCATCTATCCAATAATGATTAGACATTTAATCTTAATTTTGTGTTGGGCAAAAAATTCACAAAGAGTAGCTTAATCACGTGAAATACAGGGAGAACATGAACAAGCATAATTGCCAGTTACATGATTTACGCCAGGGTAACCTGGCAGGTGCGAGGACGCTGCGATTATCGGGACTAAAAAAAATTCCAGATGAAGTTTTTGATTTAGCCGACACTTTGGAAATTCTTGATCTAAGTAATGGATTTTTATCATCCTTACCCACTCAAATGAGCAAGCTGAAAAAATTACGAATATTATTTTGTTCGAACAACAAATTTGAAGAAGTACCGGAGATTTTGAGTGATTGTGAGGAATTAAGTCAAATAGGGTTTCGGGCCAATTGTATAAGCAAAATAACAGAAGATGCTCTCCCTCAGAAGTTGCGATGGCTAATTGTTACACAGAATAATATTTCTACGCTTCCTAATTCTCTGGCGGAAAAGCCTTTATTACAAAAGCTTATGCTTTCTGGGAATGAGCTAACGGAGTTGCCTGAAGGTTTGCAAAACGCCAGCGCGCTCGAATTATTGAGGCTAAGCGCAAATAGACTTGAGAAGTTACCAGCGTGGTTATTAAATTTACCTCGCCTTGCATGGATTTCTTGGTCAGGAAATCCTCTAGAGCCGAATATTGCGTTAAACGCTCAAAATCATATTTCATGGGATGCATTAGAAATTGGCGCAATATTAGGTCAGGGCGCATCAGGTCATGTGTTTGAGTCTAAATGGCGGGCCGCTCGTGACGAACCGATGCTTCCAGTTGCAGTAAAAATTTTTAAAGCAGCAATGACCAGTGATGGGCTGCCAAATAATGAGATAATAACAAGTCTTGCTGCAGGAAAGCATGAAAATTTGTTAGGAGCCATCGGTCGGGTCGCAGGCCACCCCAGTGGCCAGGAGGCTTTAGTGCTGCCATTGTTGTCAACAAGCTGGGAGATATTGGCAAATCCCCCAGATTTTTCTAGCTGCACACGGGACATTTATGAGCCAGAATTTAGCATTGAACCAGAAAAAGCTTTAGAAATTCTCAGATGCACAACGCGGGCCATGATCCATCTGCACGACAAGGCAATTCTACACGGAGATCTTTATGCACATAATATTTTATGGGATGTCAGAGAAGGTAAAGCAATATTAAGCGATTTTGGCGCTGCGTGTGTTATTCCTCAACACTCAGTTGATGGTGCATGGCGAAAGATAGAAACTCGCGCGCTTGGGCTACTTATTCAAGAATTAGCATCTCATGTTAAATTCGAAAATAATTTAGTAAAAAAATTAAGAGAAATTTCTACTGACTGTGTTCAGGCTAATTGCGCGATGCGACCGCAAATGAAGGAGTTATTAGATCTTTTTACTGAGCTTACTGGAAAAGCATGTGGCTTTATTGTCTAAAGTAAGCGTGATATTTTATATAGTTGGAATTTTAAGTGTGCTGCCTTAATTTTTTTCTTTTTATGAAAGGTCTCCAACCAATAACATCTGCAGTTACTGTTTCATCAGAGTTAAAATTGCGCCATTCTTGATCAAAGCGACAGCACGGATAGGGAAGAGTATAGGTTCCCCGATTATCGCGGCACAAAAGTTCAACAGAAATTTCGTCATCGGGTAAGGTGTCTGTTGTGAACTCAGAGAGCCTATCTTGTAATGTCGCCATTGATATTTCCTTATTATAAATTTATTTCAGATTCTCTTGGGCGTTTATTGTTGAGTGAACTATAATTAAAATAGATTAGAGTTGAGTTCTGGGGAGTTTTTATCATTCATTAGTATTACGACAACTGTGCAGATAAAACGTGCTTTGGGATAGTTTGGCAAAGATTGCCATTTTTGCTAGCAGTTAAAAATCTTGCGCACATGTCTGATTAAGAAAGAAATAAATAGAGAGCTATCAAACTTAGCGCGATTATTATTGAGGATATTTTGAGTAGCCAAATAAAACTTTTATAGGTTTTGATATGTTCATCCCATGATTCTTTGACCGCGCGCCTTCTCTCCTCATTAAATTGTATTTCTTGATTATACTTTTCAAGCTTCTGGATGAGATCGAGAGCTTCTTTCCGCATCACAGAGAGCGTTTGATCGTCGATTTTAAAATTAATGACGGCTCTTTGTAAATTTTGATAGCAAGCATCAAGGCGTTTCTCTAAATATTGAATGTCTGTGTCTTCCTGCATCTTCACTCTTCCATGGGCTCCTATCAGAATCTTTGACTGCTTCGTGTAATCTCTGTGCTTTAGGCCTATTTTATCTTTAGAATAAGTTTAAATTACTTCCGCTACAGCTAAAAAACTCCTCCGCACTACAGTCTTAGTAAATTTTATTTTTTCTCGGAAGCAAAAGCTAGAAAAATCTCTATGCTGTGGTTTAGGGAGTAGAATTTGCTTAAATTTTATTATTTTTGTCTTGTAATCAATCTTATTTCGTTATTTTTAGTCCATGATTTTCCTTTTGATTCATTTTATACTGCCTAAGTAGCAGCCTCTGGAGCGTCAAATGTTTCTTTTGCGAGTTTTCCGTCGCCCCTTCACGGTCCCGATAGGCGGAGTCCAGGCTCTTTTTTTGAGTTTTCTGGGATTTTATCCGACGAATACACTCGCCCAAGATTTTTTTCCATTTTTAGATGAGGATCCCCCTAGTCACACACGGACGCAAGAAATCAAAATACGTCAGCAGGTACGGAATCATATAGAACGCGGTAATGATCGAGCTGAACGGAAGGAAGAAGCAACACATAACCTGAAGGTGCAAAAGTTAAAAGAAAGCGAGATTAAGCAAGCTCCAGTATTAAAAAATAACTTGCCCTTGTTTGCCGTTGTATCGGTTGCTGATCAACATATCTCGATCTACGATCACAACGGACTTGTCGCACGTTCAATGGTCTCTACGGGCATTGCGGATCATCCTACGCCAAAAGGTATATTTACAATTTTAGGACGAGAAAGATTTCACCAGTCTAATATTTACTCTGGGGCTCCAATGCCCTTCATGCAGAGAATTACATGGTCAGGCATCGCTATGCATACCGGCATTGTGCCGGGGCATCCTGCATCTCATGGTTGTATTCGGCTTCCAGCGGAATTCGCTTCAAAGCTTTGGGGCATGACTCGCGTAGGGGAGAGAGTCGTCATATCCCCGCGGGAAGTCACGCCGCATGAGTTTAATGAGCCATTTATCATAACGCCAAAGATACAAACGATATCTGAACCAATGAAGCCTGATTCATCTAACTCAGTTAATTCAGAAAAAATTCATCAAGAAAAGACTTTAAATCCATATCAATATGCTGAGCAGATGAAGGTTAGGGCAGTGAATGAGGTCTTGGCCGCCAATAAAGATCTGAAGGAGGCTGTTGTTCAGCAACATGTAAAAGGAAACGATGTTGCTTTATTAACGGCAGACCTCAAGAAAGCGCAGACAGAAATTTCTGCAATCCAATCAAAGCTATCTATGTGTAGTAAAATTTATGATGAGGCAGTTGAGAGGGCAAAGAAAAAGTCACAGGAGGCAGAGCAAGCCCAAATTAACTTAAAAGAGCAGCTTAGCGGCGCTCTGCCTCAAAGGAAAATTGATCTGATTGTGAAAGCGTCTGAAAAAGCGATCGCATTTAAAGAGGCTGCTTTAACGGATAAAACGAAGAATGAAGAAGCGTTATCTGTAGCCAAAATGAAATTAGATAATCTCACTAAGCTTACATCAGCAAGGTCTCTTGATCTTTCTGAGGCGGATCGTCGATTGAGCGAGCTAACAAATATTGCTAATGCAGCTAAAGAGAGAGAAAAATTAGCGCGTCAGAGGATGGCGCCACTTTCTGTAATGATAAGTAGAAGGGATCAAAAAATTTATGTCCGCCAAGGACTGGTCCCTGTCTTCGATGGTCCAGTGACAATCCGGGATATGGGCGCTCCTCTTGGAGAGCATCTCTATATTGCAACCGCGGCGACAGAGGATGGCAAATCTTTAAAATGGTCAGCTCTTTCTTTACCTCCAAGCAATAAGCATGAAGTTGATGAGGTCATTAAGGTAAAATTAGACTCTAAATCTCAAATCAATCACCGGCTATTTGATAGTACCTTAGCTTCAAATGCATCGGAGGCTCTGGGACGTATTGAAATCAGCCAAGATGTTCGCGATAGACTAGCGGAACGTCTCTGGGTTGGTAGTTCAATGATTATTTCCGATCAGTCTCCAAGTAGTGAAACTGGCAATGACGGAACAGATCTCACTGTAAAAATTCATTAAGAAGCTTGCTGGCGTATTTATGGCTCAGCGGGTTTATGGGTGTGAACTTATGTTTTCTAAATTTTTATTTTTATAAAATAGTATGTTACGGATATTTTAATTTTCGTTGGTCTGACCTTTTTTATCACGCAACTTATAAGTATTTCATTGAAGGCAATAAAATGAGGTGCTTTTTTCAAATTTATCTTTTTTAGGATAAAAATTTAAGAAAGTACTATCTATTGATGAAAGGTATGATAACTCAATTTATCTTGATATTTTTATGAATTTAGAAAGTATGATTTATGTTCATGCTTTAAGCTTTGTGAGATCAAAATTCTTATAAAATATTATAAATAATTTTAAATTACTGTATCATAATCATATCTGGGTTTGGTCAAATTAATCAAAACGAGTTTTAGGTAAAGAAAAATGGATTATGAGGCTATGGCTGCTTCTCTTGAAGCAAGCGGTGAGTATCGAGTCTTGAGAAAGATTCGAGCCAAAAAGGAATTCTGTCCGCCTGACGGATCACTTCTGAAGCGGGGACTATTTATTGATGTTGAGACTACGGGTCTATCATTTGTCGATGATGAGATCATAGAACTTGCAATGGTGCCCTTCTCATATGGAAATGCAGGAAAAATATTTGAGATTTTTGAGCCCTACCAGTGTTTTCAAGAACCTCGTAACGAGATCCCGGCAGAAATTACTTCACTTACCGGTATTACTCAAAATATGGTCTCCGGCTGTAGGCTTGATCACGAGCGGATCGAAAATTATTTGGCGCAGGTGGATATTTTAATCGCGCACAACGCGGCATTTGATCGTAAATTTATGGAAAAACTCTTCGAGCAAGCTCGAATAAAACCGTGGGCGTGTTCAGCAACGCAAATTAACTGGAGAGCCGAGGGTTTTGAGGGGAGCCGATTGGGTTATCTTGTGACCTCTGCTGGATTTTTTTACGATCGCCATCGCGCATTGAATGATTGTTATGCGGCGATTGAGTTGCTTGCGCGACCATTGCCAATTAGCAAACTAACAGCACTGGACGTTCTGCTAGAAAATGCTCGTAGACCCAGTTGGCGGATCTGGGCTTCTCATGCCCCCTTTGAACTCAAAGATAAATTGAGACGGCGCGGCTATAGATGGGCATCAGGAGAAAATGGAGGCCGTAGAGCTTGGTATAGAGATGTTCCAAACGAGATTAAAGATCTGGAATTAAAGTACCTTGCAGACGAGATCTATGGTCGAGAGCCTCCCGTGTATATACAGAGAATTGACGCTTATGATCGTTTTTCTGAACGGGTCGATTAAATGTATTAAAGGCCTAATAATATGAGATAATATCGACTTATGTGAATTTTTTATTTTTTGGTTTTCAAACTCATTTTGGCCCAGAGAGTCAAGCCTTATAGATTTTCCTTGATATTAAATATTAAGTGTTTATATATGAGTTATCGAGCTTCTGCCGAACGACATGGCTACTTCGCCTTACGGCAGTTGGCGCGTGACTTCCCTACCAGAACTTCGACTCTTGTCAGCCGTTACGTCGCGGCTGGAAACTTGCTTGTTCATGGAAAGGACATGTCATGGCTACTGGTGTTGTTAAATGGTTTAATTCAACTAAAGGTTTTGGTTTCATCCAGCCAGATGACGGCGGCGCAGACGTTTTTGTGCATATTAGCGCCGTTGAGCGTTCCGGGCTGAGAGATCTTCCAGATGGACAGAAGATTTCCTACGAGCTAGTAATGGATCAGCGTAAGGGCAAGGCTTCTGCCGAGCAATTAAAGCTCATCTAATCTAGCCATTGTGACTGAAAGTGCTTCGCTATTTTTTTGAAATTTAATAGCGAAGCATCATCTCTGTTTGGTTTTTTAGTTATAATTTCTTTAGCCTTGCTTATGTCTTTTAGCGACAGGCTCAGCTAGATCACTATTTATTAGTCTGTACAACGATGCATGGGATTATTAAATAGTTTTTCTTCTCTACTTACATCTATGCTTTTAGCTATGGATTGTAGCTTAGCTTTCCCAAATATTTAAAAAATTTAGATTTTGATCTTGCGCGTGGCGCTTTGTCGCATGCTGGGCTGTTTCTTACTCTTGTGAAAATTTCCTGAACGCTTCATTAGATAAGAATAGGTCTGGGCTTTTTTGGATTTGCCTGCGCTCGGCTTATAGCAATGTTTTGCAGGTATCTCCAAGGAGAGTACAACGTGAATAATCAAGCAGCTTCGGGTCGCCTCAAGGGTCTTATTTGGGTTGGCGTTGCTTTAGCCGTGATTGTAACAATTGTTGGTTTCGCACCGGTGATTTCTCACCTCGGTTGATAGCGAAAGATTTAATGCATCAAGCCGCGCAGCAGAGCTGCGCGGCTTTTTAATTTAAACCTGCTGTTCTGCAGATTTTAGTCTAATTATACATATAAACTGGCGTGCCAACATCAACGCGTTCAAAAAGATCAATGACGTCTTCATTGCGCATTCTAATGCAGCCATAGGAAGCGGCAGTTCCAATTGACTGTCGCATTTTAGCGGTGGTTCCGTGGATTGCTACCTGATACTGGTCAAGGGTTATTGCGCGGGCGCCCATTGGGTTACGGGGAGAGCCGCCGGGAATTAAGTCTGGCAATTCTGGATGATCGATCCGCACTGAAGTCGGCGGGGTCCAGTCGGGATCAACATATTTGCCGCTTATTGATGTCTCGCCGTACCATTCTTTTCCTCTTTTTGGAACAGCGATGGGATAGCGAATGACAGAGCCGTCATCAGAGATAAGTAAAAGTTCTCGCTTTCCAGCATTGATCACGATACGCGTGCTTGGCATTGGATTGAAGAAATCAAATCCAGTGTCAGCCTCAGTTTCAGCGTGTGACGCTGTTGCTACGCAGAGCATTGATAGAGCAACAAGCGTTGGTAATTTAATCCGGTGGCTGGTTAATGAAATCTTAAGGACGCGCCCAAGAGTAATAATTGTCGTTATTAGAGTTTTAACCATGTTTCCCAAGCCCTTAATTTTTACGCTTATCGAGTAAAGATTAAGAGAACTTGGTTTATAAAGAGTTTCTAGGCGAATAAATTCCTGGTCAAAGCAGGCCGCTGACGACCTGGTAATCAATCTCAATCATTTGATTGGATGTTTCTGAAAAGACGCCTAGGAAATAAAGGCGTCAAATTTAGCTAGGGCGCTTTTAAGCTCTTGGCCGAAGGGAAGGCTATTCAGAAACTCTTCCGTGCGCAGCGGTTCACGTCCCCATGCAATTAGCCCACCAGCAATAATGAGTAAAATGAGAGACAATAGGGGAAAGAACATACCAATGATTACGGATATGCCAATTAAGGCGCCACGTTTTGTGCGAGGGTCGTAAGACATTTCCAGCCTTTCTTGCGTTGATGACTTAGAGCGAGGAATAACTACTCTATCTAGTCATTTTGGCTGAAAAATGAAGAAGGAACCTAAGCCTATCAGACAAAAACCTAAAATTGTTTTCATATTAGGCGTTTCTTCTAGAAAAAGAAAAGAGAAAAACGTAAAAATTACAAGTGTAATAACCTCTTGCAGCGTCTTTAATTGGGCTGCTGAATAAACACCGTAGCCAATTCTATTGGCTGGAACGGCCATACAATATTCAAACAAGGCTATTGCCCAACTAATCAAGATTACAAGAGGAAGAGAAGTTTTTGGGAATTTTAGATGTCCATACCAAGCGCAGGTCATGAAGAGATTGGAAGCACATAATAGGAGTATGGGCGCAATTCGCGGAGAGGTTAGGAATATCTGCATGGCGCGCGCTTTCTCTTGAGTGAATTAGAAGTTTTAAAGTTAAGTCAGGCCCCAGTTAAGTCGAATTTTTTCAAGAGGCTCATGCGCGATTGAGAAATAGTCGGGCCCCAGCAGCGGATCAATTTTACAATTCTTCCCTCTTGTGATTGCGGCTGTAACCCGTTCTACTCCTCCAGGAGCCGAGAGCGTATGTTGGTAACTATGAGTCACCAGACTTTTCAGAAGTCCTGTTTCGTAAATACTGACGGCGCCTACAAATCCAAGCATCGCTCCTTGAGAGCGACTGGCGCTTGCCATAAAAGCGGTTACCTCTAATTCGCCAATCGCTGTTGTGTCGTAATCTGCAATAACATGCACCCAGTCATGATGCGCTAGTGCGGGATTGGCTCCGCCAATCTCTCCAGGTAATTTAAAGCCGCGTGTTTGGTAAAATTGCCAAAGCGTTTTGCCCAAGCTTGCCTCAGGGTAGTTTTTGAGGTTTTCCCACCGAGCGGTTTCCTGAGGATCTGACTCAAGAGAAAGGGCATAAGCGCTATCGCCATAATGTGATAGTAATTGTTTAAAATGTAGATCTTCTTGTGGGTCGCCTTCGCCGATCCAGTTCAATCGATAGAAATCTAACGTCGCTTGAAGCTGTGCGCTTTTGCTGAGATCGCGCGCCAAAAGAAGCGTTCGGTCATCGACAGCTAATCCATTCGCCCATCGATCAACTGAATCTTGTAACTCTTTTGAGATAGGCTGACACAGCATTTCCATCGTAGTCATCAGTTCGATTAACTCACGACGTTGAGAAGGATCGGGGAGGCGTTCTTTTACGTCTGTAATATTTATATAAGATATATTTTCGAAATCGATTTCATAATTGAGTAGTTCTTTAAAGAGAGTCATCAAAACGCGAGGAATTGCTGGTGAGGGCCAGCCACTATCCAAGTAGCAGGCGCTGAGGATCGCTTGGGCCAGAAAAGGAGCTTGTTCTGGTTTGTTATGGATCAAGAACATAGAGAATCCTTTTTGGATTGCAGAATTTTGGTTTCTTTGAAAACATAATATATATTTGATAATTTTAAGAAAAAATATTTTATATGTTCATCTTTTTTCAAAATTTGATTAAAGACCAAGCATTGTTTATGGCGACTGTGTGAATAATCGCCTTATTTAAAACATAGTCCATGCACGTTTGCGTCATAATTTCTGATTGTCGGCGATCATTTGTTGTATGCGCGTCACAGAAGAGATCAAAATTTAGCGATGAGCTTTTTCTAACCGGTTTGTCAGTTGACTGGAGGCCAAAATAATCTGAATTTTTTTATGAGTTAGACTTCGAATCAATTGATTGGTGATTCATGAAAAAAATTCTTCTCTCAGCGACGGCGCTATCGACAGTTTTGCTTTCGGCATCTGTAAGTGCAGCTGATCTATCATCGATCAAGGGTTCTGACGCTGTTAACTCGCTAGTGCCAAAATCTGGCCTGTCTTTGGGTCTTGGCGGGAATTTGAATCTAGCGACTTTTGGCCAGCAAAATTTCTATTGGGCTGGAACGTCAACCGATTATTTTACGAGTGATGGAAAAGCCTATGGCCATGGCTATGCCGCATGGAACACTAAAGTTAATTTAACGCCGCAATTTCGCGTCGCGCCAATTGGTCAGATTAATTACTTTAATCATTTTGGCGATAGCGATTGGATGTATGGTGGCAAGTTTTCCTATAGTTATCTGAATTCGCGCGCCTCTGTATCTAATGTTGGAATTCA
>Ga0194120_10007249_pt1 | contig 15242 bp, 12 predicted proteins | sample TA2MahCa65mmetaG_FD_148642 | JGI IMG/M metagenome (GOLD analysis project Ga0194120, IMG submission 148642) | Freshwater microbial communities from Lake Tanganyika, Tanzania - TA2015019 Mahale Deep Cast 65m | ecosystem: Environmental > Aquatic > Freshwater > Lake | place: Tanzania: Lake... | reverse complement strand
AAGAGGATTAGAGTCAAAATTGAAATCATTCAAGAATTCTACAAAAGCAATTGAATATCTAAAGAAAGCTCAGGGGTAGAGCACTCCGACTTGTCGGAGGAGTCGTTGGTTTTCAGAAAATGTTGCCTTTGGAAGAATCCATCCCGATAAATTGGGACAGGCTCCGCGCTCACTTTCTAGCCCATTGTTTTTCAATGATTTAAGCCGATATAAAGTCGGCTTATTTTCTTTTAAAACCCGACTGTCCGTGAAATTGCGCTGTATTTTGAAATAAAAATTAAAAATTACTCCAAACTAAATTAAATCCCAGTTCATAAATAGCAGCTCTTAGACTTTCACTACCATTACTTGATTTGACTTTATAATAGTTAAATTCTCTCCTGACAGGATAGTTCTCCCGTTGACTCTCGAATTCATTGGTCGAGCTTCGTAACTTATAATCATCATCAAGAATATTGTAAGTCGCATTTATACAATCATAAATAATCTTATAAAGCGATTTTTCTTTGCTGTCAAACTCAATCAATAACGGATTATTTGCTGCCGGAAGGTTTTTTGGATACCAGTTATGCTCAAGTCCTAAATAAAAAAAACTATTTACTGCATTAACACAAACTGCAGTTCCGTTTGCTTTTCCCTCGATAGAATATCCTGCAATGTGGGGAGTGGCAATGTCAACCATATTTAAAAGCTCTTGATCAATCTGCGGCTCATTTTCCCAAACATCCAAAATACAGTTCGTAATCTTTTTATTTTTAATCGCATTTTTAAGTGCGTCTGTGGAGATAACTTCTCCACGAGAAGTGTTAATTAGAATTTTATCAGTATTAAAGATTTCAATTAAATTATGATCAAAGAGGTGAAATGTTTTGTTGAGTCCACTAATATTAAGAGGTACATGTAAAGTGATAATATCGGAATGTGCGATCAAATAATCTAAGGGGACAAATTTTCCGCTTCCTTCTTTTCTTTCGCGGGGGGGATCATTTAACAAAACTTTCATTCCAAAAATTTTACTAAGCTTCTCAATTTTGCTTCCGACATTTCCTACTCCTACAATCCCAATTGTCAGTTCGTTTAGCTGGAATTTTTTTTGATTAGCTAAAGTTAATAATGCTGACGCCACATACTGCATGACTGAATTCGAATTGCAACCGGGGGCATTAATCCATTTTATCCCATTCACATCACAAAAAGTTGTATCAATATGGTCGAATCCTATAGTGGTTGTTGCAATAAATTTAACAGAAGAATTTTCAAGAAGCTTTGCATCGCATTTTGTTCTGGTTCTAATGATCAAAGCATCGGCATCATTAACAACTTCATTTGTGATTAGAGCCGGATCGATGTAGGATATTTCTGCGAATGGTTCTAATACTCCCTGCAAAAATGGAATCTTTGAATCTGCGATTATTTTTATTTTATTTTTCAAGTTTGCACAATCAATCTTTTTTCAAATATAATTTAAATGCTGCATGAATGATATAAAACTTATTTTCGACGATTCTGATCTGGGTATGATAGTATCAAAGTGATATTTTATTTCCAACTTTATTCTTAAAAACTTAAATTAAACTAAAAGCAGTTGAAAATTGGATAAGAAACTAGAACAAAATCTTACAAAACTATTTACAGAATGGTGTAGCGAATCGGTGAAGGAAATCTCCCCTCTCCCGCTTTCTGGATCAGACAGAAGATATTTCAGAATTCACGGCTCACACAAAACTGCTATGGGTGTTTATAATCCTGACCGAAGTGAGAATATTGCTTTTCTAACTTTTTCCAGGCATTTCAAATTAAAAGGATTGAATGTCCCTCAAATCTATTCGGAAGATCTTAATAATCATATTTACCTTGAGCAGGATCTTGGTGATGAAACTCTCTTCTCTTTATTAGTAAAAACGCGAGAGAAAGAAAACTTTTCAGAGAATCTCATCAAATTATATAAAGAGATCATCAGCATTATGCCGAGATTTCAAATTGTTGCAGGAAAGGACTTGGATTATTCAGTCTGTTATCCACGCGGTAGTTTTGATCGCCAATCGATGATGTGGGATTTGAATTACTTCAAATACTATTTTTTGAAGCTTGCCAAAATATCTTTTGATGAACAGAAGCTGGAAGATGACTTTCAGAAGTTTTGTGATTTTTTGTTAGAAGCTCCACAGGACTTTTTTCTTTACAGAGATTTTCAATCCAGAAACATAATGATCTTTAATGAAAAGCCGTACTTCATCGATTATCAAGGAGGCCGAAAGGGTGCCCTTCAATATGATATCGCATCACTTCTGTTCGATGCAAAAGCTGATATCCCAAATCAAATCCGCGAAGAACTTTTAACCCATTATATGAACGAAGTGGGGAAGTTCATTAAGGTAGATTCCAAAAAGTTCATGCAATTCTATTATGGATATGTTCTTATTAGGATCACTCAAGCACTTGGTGCTTATGGATTTAGAGGATTTTATGAACGAAAAGAACATTTCTTAAAAAGCGTTCCTTATGCAATCCAAAATCTCGAATGGCTTCTGCAGCATGCTGATCTGCCTGTTCAAATTCCATCATTAATGAAAGCATGGGAAAAACTTGTTCAGTCTTCGTATCTAAGGCAATTCGGTGATGTGAATCTTAGACTGACAGTTCGAATTCAAAGTTTCTCATACAAAAGAGGAATCCCTTGGGATGAAAGAGGACACGGCGGAGGATATGTTTTTGACTGTCGTTCATTACCCAATCCCGGCAGATATAAAGAGTATGAGAGACTAACGGGCAACGATCGAGAGGTAATAGAATTTTTTGGAAAAGAAAAAGAGATGGAAGAATTTCTTTCACACACGATAAGTCTGGTTAAGCATTCGATTGAAAATTATCAAAAGAGAAACTTTACGGATTTGTTTGTATCGTTTGGTTGTACTGGCGGCCAGCACCGCTCAGTTTTTTGTGCGAATAAGCTTGCTGAACATTTAAAATCAAAATATGATATAACTATTGAAATCCGTCATCGTGAACTTGAATCTTTAAGCTGATCAGATATGCGAGCAATGATTTTAGCCGCAGGCTTTGGCACAAGATTAAAACCAATCACAGCACACACCCCAAAAGCTCTAATAGAAATTAATGGGACGCCTTTAATAGAATTACAAATAAAAAAAATTCTCTCTCTCGGCTTTTCGGAGATTATCATCAATGTTCATCATTTGGCTGATAAAATAATTGAGTTCGTTAATTCAAAATCCTGGAATGGAGCGAATATTGAAATTTCCACCGAAGAAAAAATACTCGAAACAGGAGGAGGATTAAAAAAAGCTTCATGGTTTTTTGCAGGTGATGAACCATTTCTTGTTCACAATGTTGATATAATTACAAACCTCAATATCCAACGAATGATCGATATTCATCAGGAAGCGGAGTCGCTTTCAACTATCGCGGTCAGACGGAGGAATACAAAAAGATATTTTTTAATCGATGAAGAAAAAAATCTCTGCGGCTGGAAATCGATCGACAAAAATGAAACATTATTAAAACGAAAACCAGTCGGAGAGATTTCAGAACTTTCTTTCATGGGCGTTCACATGATGTCGCCAAAAATATTTTCTTTCATGCCAAGTGAAGAAAAATTCTCTCTGGTAGATTTATACTTGAATCTCGCAGAAAAAGAATTACCTGTGAAGGCATTTGAAGATAACAACTCCGAATGGTTGGATATCGGGAGGAAAGAAAACCTGCTTATCGCAAAAAATATAGCCAATAAAGTCTTTCAGTGATTTAAGGGCATTAATAATAATAGTACTGTAAAAAAACTCCTTGACAATTTGATTCGAATATTATAGTTTCGGATAAAAAGACCTACATATCTGATTATATTATGTCAATAATATTTAGTAAGTCGTGCGAATATGGAATCCAGTCGGTGTTATACATCGCAAAAGTTTCTAACGGTCAGCCAGTCTTACTAAAAGACATCTCTGAAACGCTCCACATACCTCATCATTTTCTCGGAAAAATTTTACAAATACTTACAAAGAATGGAATAATAGTTTCTAAAAAAGGACAACATGGAGGATTTGAACTTGGTTGTGATGCTTCAAAGACTACACTAATGGATATAGTACGTGCAATCGATGGTGATTCATATTTAAGTGAATGTGTGCTCGGATTTCCAGGTTGTTGTGACGAGAATCCATGTCCTGCTCACGACGATTGGAGTAAGTCAAAAAAGTCAATTTTTGAAATGCTCAACAATAAAACTATTGAAAAGCTTAGTAAAGAATTAAATGGCAAATTAGATCAATTAAATACAATGTTTAAAAAAAGTGAATGATATGATACCAACAGATATACTAAAAGAAGAACATAGGGCTCTTGAAAGAATGTTGAACGTATTTGAAGCAGCTCTGAAAAAATCTGAAAATGGAGAAAAAGTTCAACCTCAAGTTTACTTCGATATAATAGAATTCATTAAAAAATTCGGCGATAAATGTCACCACGGCAAGGAAGAAGATTTATTATTTCCAGCAATGGAAATAAAAGGTTTCTCAAAACAGATGGGACCCGTAGCGGTTATGCTGTATGAACATACACAAGGGCGGAATCTTGTAGCCGTAATGACCAGTGCGGCTGAACGCTATGCAACCGGCGACGCCTCTGCATTGAAAGATTTAGCTCTTGCAGGAAGAAATTTCATAGGACTTTTGCGCCAGCACATTCAAAAAGAAGACAACATACTTTTTGTAATGTCAGATCAGCATTTCAATGAAGTTGAGCAAAATGAACTGCTTGCTAAGTTTCAAAAGGTAGAACAAGAAAATGAAGCTTGTGCTTCAAAATCAAAATTTATTTCAACACTCGAAAGTTTAGAGAAGGAATTTATTTCATGATAAAAGATATTTTTATCATAAGTAAAAAAGGTTCGGTGGGATTTCAGCTCCCCAGCAAATCTTTGTTTTTAACATTAGGATTACTATTCATGCTTCCTGCATCGAGTTTTGCACAAGAGACCGCAGATTTCTTCAAGCTGAATTGTTCAAGCTGTCATACGATTGGCGGCGGGCGATTAACAGGACCTGATTTAAAAAATATCACACAGCGAAAAGATAAAGCTTGGTTAGTCAATTTTATTCAAGACCCAAAAGCAGTGATTGATGCAGGCGATGCTTACGCACTCGAATTATTAAAAGAGTATAAAGGAACATTGATGCCAACAATCCCGGGAATAACAAAACTGCGGGCTGAAGCATTACTTAATTTAATTGAAGAAGAATCGAAGCTCGAAAAATCACAATTCGTTGGTGTTAGATTAAGCGATCGTCCATTCACACAAAAAGATATAGATGTAGGTCGTAATATTTTTATGGGAAAAGCCCCGCTTGTCAATGGCGGACCGGCGTGCTTTTCCTGCCATACAGTTCATGGAATTGGCGGTTTAGGAGGCGGAACGTTGGCGCCTGATCTTACAACTGTGTTCGAGAGATACGAAGGAAGAAAAACCCTTGAAGCATGGCTATCGGCACCAGCAACACCTACAATGCAATCAGTTTATAAAAATCAACCTCTTGATCCAGAAGAAATTCTCCCAATTGTCGCTTTCTTTCAATACACATTACAAAGAAATCCAGAAGACACCTCTACGGCTCGATTGAATTTCATTTTGTTTGGATTAGGAGGTGCACTAATTGTACTTGTATTATTTGATGTTATCTGGAACAAACGTTTTCGCGCTGTAAGGCGTCCGATGGTTCTTTCTAAAAAAATGGAGTCTGTAAATGAGTAAAAAACAATCTATTGGCTGGATAAAAGATGAAGTCAATCCAAAATTAAGAAGCTGGGAAGAATTTTATCGTAATCGTTGGCAGCATGATAAAGTTGTTAGAAGCACACATGGTGTAAATTGTACAGGCAGCTGCACATGGATGATCCATGTAAAAGATGGAATTGTAACTTGGGAGATGCAGGGACTTGATTATCCATCGCTTGAAAATGGATTGCCGCCGTATGAACCACGCGGCTGTCAACGTGGAATTTCTTTCTCGTGGTATCTTTACAGCCCTCTTAGAGTTAAGTATCCATATATACGCGGTGCAATGCAGGACTTGTGGAGAAAAGCGAAACTTGAACATGAAGACCCTGTAGATGCGTGGAAATCTCTTGTCGAAAATCCTGAATCAAGAAAACGCTGGCAAAAAGCACGTGGTAAAGGCGGATTCCGAAGAACAACTTGGGATGAAGTGCTTGAAATTATGGCGGCTGCAAATATTCATACGATTAAAAAACATGGACCTGACAGAATTGCAGGCTTCTCACCGATTCCGGCTATGTCAATGGTCAGTTATGCTGCAGGCGCAAGATTAATGCAGCTTATTGGTGGAATTTCTTTATCGTTTTATGATTGGTATTGCGATTTACCATCTGCTTCACCAGAAACCTGGGGCGAACAAACTGACGTTCAAGAATCTGCCGATTGGTACAATGCGAAATTATTAGCTGTGATGGGTTCAAACTTAAACATGACGCGAACTCCCGATTGTCATTTTGCTGCAGAAGCTCGTCATAATGGTACGAAGATGTATGTCTTTTCACCCGATTTCAATCAAGTCGCAAAGTATGCTGACCACTGGGTGTCTTTAAATGCTGGGCAGGATGGCGCTTGGTGGATGGCTGTCAATCACGTTTTGCTAAAAGAATTCCATCACCAAAAACAAATTCCTTACTTTATCGAGTACACCAAAAAATATACAGACGCACCATTTTTAGTCGAACTGAGCGAGGAGAATGGAAACTATGAAGCCGGTCAACTTCTTCGTGCCAATCAAATAAAAAAATACTCAGATGTTGAAAACGGTGATTGGAAATTTTTAATTTGGGATGAAAAATCTAATGCGCCAAAAATGCCTATGGGAAGTGTTGGCGATAGATGGGGCAAGGAAAAAGGGAAATGGAATTTATTATTAAAGGATGGATTAGATGGAAGCGCAATCAATCCCCAATTAACCTTTCTAAAGAAAAATGATAAGATTATTAAAGTACGTTTCGATGATTTCGCCGAAGGAAGAAGTCTTTACAAAGAAGTTCCAGTAAGAGAGATAAAAACATCCGACGGGAAAAAAGTTTTGGTCGCAACGATCTACGATCTACTCATGGCACAATATGGAGTCGCACGTGGACTCAAGGGAGATTACCCGAAAGATTATGATGATGAAGAGTTCTCATTCTCTCCTGCTTGGTCTGAGAAGTACACTGGAATTGGCAGAAAAGATTTAATCCAATTCGCACGTGAGTGGGGAACAACGGCGGAGCTAACGAATGGTAAATGTACAATAATTATAGGCGCTGGAATCAATCACTGGTATCATGCGAATTTAATGTACCGCGCAGGTATTCATGCGTTGATGTTCTGCGGATGTATAGGAGTTAATGGCGGCGGGCTTGCGCATTATGTCGGACAGGAAAAATTAGCTCCTGGCGAACCGTGGGGCGCGATTGCATTTGCAAAAGATTGGTATGCCGCATCTCGCCAGCAAAACGCACCAAGCTGGCATTACGTTCACACAGATCAATGGAGATACGAAAAAGAATTTACAGATTACCACACTGTCCCTGCAAAGCAGGAACAAGGTTCTCTTGCGAAAGGACATGCAATGGATACACAGGTGAAAGCTGTACAAAACGGCTGGCTTCCGTTTTATCCACAATTCGATAAGAACAGCATAAACCTGGCAAAAGAAGCTGAGAATAAAGGCGCAAAATCGAATGAAGAAGTTTCTAAATACGTTATTGAACAGATTAAGAAGAAAAAGATAAAATTTTCTGTTGAGGATCCTGATGCAGAATCCAACTGGCCGAGAGTTTGGTACATTTGGCGCGGCAATGCTTTAATGTCGAGCAGCAAGGGACATGAATACTTCCTGAAACATTACTTAGGAACACATACAAATACAATTGCAGAAGACATAGCTAAAGATTCTGTTAAAGAAGTCGTATGGCACGAAATTGCACCCTCGGGCAAGCTCGACTTGGTTGTTGACTTGAATTTCAGAATGGATACATCGGCTCTTTATTCCGATATCGTATTACCTGCAGCGACTTGGTACGAAAAGGGAGATTTGAATTCAACTGATATGCACAGTTTTATTCATCCGCTTTCAGCCGCAGTTCCACCTTGCTGGGAGTCGAAGAGTGACTGGGATATTTTCAAAGCTATCGCAAAAAAATTCTCTGAAATAGTTGGACCTCATTTTCCAGAACAAGTTAAAGATATTGTAATAACACCTCTTGCACATGATAGTGCTGCAGAGATCGCTCAGCCAGAAATTAAAGATTGGCTTAAAAATGAAATTGATGCAATTCCAGGAAAAACTATGCCGAATGTCTCTGTGGTCAATAGAGACTATAAAAACTTATACAATCAGTATATTTCATTCGGTCCGTTGGTGAGAGCTAACGGATTGGGTGCGCATGGAACTAAGTATAGCATCGAAGACCATTACGATGAAATGGTAAAAACTCGGGCAACCGTTACGTTCGATGGAAAAACTTATCCATCTTTGAAAGACGACATTCACGTTTGCGATACGATACTCGCATTAGCAACAGTTACGAACGGCGAGCTGTCTTATCGCTCTTATAAAAACATGGAAGAAAAAGTCGGTCTGCCTCTTGCTCATCTCGTTGAAAAAAATCGTGGAGTAAAAGTTACATACAAAGAGCTTCAAAACAAACCGATGAGATTATTAAACAGTCCGATGTGGTCAGGTCTTACCGAAAACGGACGTGCATATTCACCGTTCACATACAATGTTGAAGCACTTGTACCGTGGCGGACTTTAACCGGCCGGCAGCATTTCTATCTCGATCATCCGGGTTACATTCAATTTGGCGAACACTTGCCGACATATAAACCGAAACCTCTTCCAACTCAGTATGCTGACTTAAGATTCAGTAAAGAAGCTGGTAAAACTAAAATGCTAAATTATCTTACTCCGCATGGCAAGTGGCACATTCATTCAACCTATGGAGACAATCAAAGAATGACTACTCTTTCGCGCGGAGTTGAACCTTTCTGGATGAATGATAAAGATGCAGAAGAACTCGGGATCAATGATAACGACTGGGTGGAAGTGCACAATGATCACGGCGTAGTTGTGACTCGTGCCGCAGTAAGTGCGAGAATTCCGCGCGGGATTTGTATAATCTATCACTCACCGGAACGAACTTACTCTGTTCCAAAATCGCCTCTTAGAAATAATCGTCGCGCTGGCGGGCATAACAGTTTAACTCGCACAAGACTAAAACCAAATCTGATGGTTGGAGGTTATGGTCAATTTACATATCACTTCAACTATTGGGGACCAATCGGCTGTAACAGAGACACGCATGTTTTAGTCCGCAAACTTCCAGAATTGAATTGGTAGGAGAAAAAAAATGAATGTAAGATCACAAATATCAATGGTATTCCACTTGGATAAATGTATTGGCTGTCATACTTGCAGCATCGCATGCAAAAATATATGGACCGATAGAAAAGGCACCGAGTACATGTGGTGGAACAATGTTGAAACTAAACCCGGCACAGGTTATCCAACAAAATGGGAAGACCAAGAAAAATACCGCGGCGGTTGGGAAAAGAAAAACGGTTCGATTAAACTGAAATCCATTTCAAAGTCCCGTACTGTAACGGATATTTTTCATAATCCTTCAATGCCGAGCATGGATGATTATTACGAACCGTGGACATACAAGTACGAGGATCTGTTCAATTCTCCTGAGGGGAGCGACCAGCCGACAGCGATTCCAATTTCTATGGTGACAGGCGAATACATTAACGTTGAAGCCGGTCCAAATTGGGATGACGACCTTGGCGGTTCACCTGTTTATGCCGAGAACGACCCAAATTTGCAAGGACTGACAGCAGAGCAAAGACAGCAGCTTTTTGCAATTGAGAGACTGGTCTTCTTTTACTTCCCGAGAATATGCAATCACTGTTTGAATCCGGCATGTGTTGCTTCGTGTCCATCCGGTGCGTTATACAAAAGAGGTGAAGATGGGGTTGTCTTAATTGATCAAAAAAGATGCAGAGGATGGCGTCAGTGTATCGCAGCTTGTCCATACAAAAAATCGTTTTACAATTGGTCAACCGGTAAATCTGAAAAATGCATTTTGTGTTTCCCACGTCTGGAAACTGGACAAGCACCTGCATGTTTTCACTCTTGTGTAGGAAGAATCAGATATTTGGGAGTATTGCTTTATGATGCGGATAAGATTGAAGAAATCGCAAATTCACCAAATGAAAGTTTAATCGATGCACATAGATCAATGATCCTCAATCCGAATGATCCTGAAGTAATTAAATATGCAAGGTTAAATGGAGTGCACGATTCAGTTATCGAGTCTGCACAGATTTCTCCAATCTATAAATTCGTTAAAGAGTGGAAAATAGCACTCCCGCCTCATATTGAATTTAGAACCCTCCCAATGTTATTCTATGTTCCGCCAATGTCTCCAGTCATGGCAAATAAAAACGATGATAAAGTTCAAAGTGTATCAGATAATTTCTTCCATGACATTGAAGAATCGAGAGTTCCTCTTCAATTTTTAGGGAATTTATTTGGAGCTGGTCATCAAGGAAAAGTTTTGTATGCACTTAAGAAACAAAAAGCAGTACGAACTTATCGAAGAGCGCTAACTGTTGGTGATATTCCATTGAGCGTTGCAGAAAAAATGTTAACTGAAGCTGACTGTACGAAAGAAGAAGCAGAAGCGATTTATAAATTAACTTCTCTCTGCACCTTTGACGATAGATTCGTCATCCCTCCAATGCATCGAGAAGAAGCAATTGAAATGATGAAAGATCCGCATGAACATAAGCAGGCTGTCGGTTTTGGATTTGTAGAAAAACCTGAAAGAGGTTTATAAAATGATTAGTAAAAAGATCTTCGATAGTCTTTCTAAATTGATTAGATATCCGAGCGAGGACTATCATAAACTCTTAAATGAATTCAAAATTAATCTTCTTAATCTAAAATCTGAAAATGATGCTGAACAAGCATTTCGTTTGTCTGAAGATACCATTGAGAAGATAAATGAAAACTTTGAACTGTTCTATTCTTCAGTTATCAATCTATGCAGAGAAGAACTGGAAGAACTCTACACACAGACTTTTGATATTAATCCAGTCAGCAGTCTTGAAATCGGCTGGCATTTATTTGGCGAAACTTATGAGAGAGGGTCGTTCCTTGTAAAGATGAGAGAAACTCTTCGTGAATTAGCAGTGGAAGAATCTGCTGACCTTCCAGATCACATCACTCACGTCCTTTTAGCTTTAGGGAGAATGGAGAAAGAGGAACAAACTGAATTTTCAGAAATGTTTATTGTTCCAGCGCTGAATAAAATCCTCGACACTTTTGAAGGGAAAAATAATCCATACGAAAGTTTATTAAACATTATTGGCATGCTAATTAAAGTGAACCGAACTTCAGAATTAGGAGTAATCTAACATGAGTAGTGTAAGTCCATTTTTTACAGATCAATTGTTATTCATTGTATTTCCATACGTAGCATTCGTTGTATTTATTTTGTTTTCGATTAGAAGATATTTAATGCAGAGTTTTACTTACTCCAGTCTTTCATCGCAGTTTCTTGAAAACAAGCAGCACTTCTGGGGATTAGTTCCGTTTCATTATGGAATAATAGTAATTCTAACAGGACACTTTGTAGCATTTCTCATTCCACGAGAAATCATTGCATGGAACAACGAGCCACTTCGACTCTACATTCTCGAAATTGCTGCATTCGTTTTTGCTTTGCTGACGCTGATCGGTTTAACCAGCATAATTATCAGGAGATTTACAACACCTAAAATGAAAATCGTAACGAGTCCAGCAGATTGGATTCTGCTAACTATTTTGGGAATACAAGTTTTAAGCGGAATGTTTGTTGCTGTGTTTCATAGCTGGGGATCGACTTGGTATGCAGCAACTGCAACTCCGTATTTATGGTCGTTAATTACTTTCAATCCAGATATTTCATATATAACAGCAATGCCCTGGATGGTAAAAGTTCACATCATAGGTGCCTTTGTGATAATTACATTCTTCCCATTCACTCGACTCGTGCATGCTTTGGTCGTTCCAAACCCGTACTTGTGGAGAAAGCCGCAAGTGGTCAGGTGGTATGGAATTAAAAGGTTAATTCGTCAGTCAACTGATAAAACAGTCATATAATCAAATAAGGAATTTCGTTTATGTTTTCCATTCTGTTAAAAGTTAGAAAAGTTGAATTGGTAGATTTCAGCCAGGAAAGAATCAGGGTTTTGCATTATACATGGATTGCATTTTTTATTTCGTTTTATGTTTGGTTCAATATGGCACCTCTCGCTACTACAATGCTGAGAGAAGTGAATTGGCTGACACCCGAGCACATAAAAATTTTAGCGATATGCAATGTTGCTCTTACTATTCCTGCAAGAATTATTGTCGGGGCTTTAATTGATAAATATGGACCGAGAATTGTTTTTTCAGGACTTCTTGTATTAATGTCATTTCCGACCTTCGTATTTGCTTTTGGAAATAGCTTTATGCAATTATTAACAGCACGACTTGTTTTGGGAATGATAGGTGCAAGTTTTGTAATCGGCATTAGGATGATTTCTCAATGGTTCCCGCCAAAAATGATAGGAAGAGCCGAAGGATTTTATGCCGGATGGGGAAATTTCGGTTCTGCATGGGCAGCGATGACTTTGCCATGGATCGCATTGACAGTGATGGAAAATTGGTTCGGGATGAAGGTCGATGGATGGAGATGGGCTTTATTTGTTAATGGAATTGTTGCGCTGATATATGGATTTGTTTACTACTTCATTGTAAGAGATACACCAAAAGGAGAAAAATTTTATGGGACGAAAAAAACTCAACCGCTGATTGTTACATCTTACAGCGACCTTGTTCAATATTTGATTTGGTCTTTCCCGTTGGTAGGCGCATTGGGATTGCTGGCATGGAGGGTCAGCAAAATCCAAATCACAGATACTTTTGGCGACAAAATCAGCTTACTCTCAGATGATTATCTATACCTTATTTATGCTTTACTAATAGTTGTATATATCTTTCATGTGGTAAAATCTCTTCAAGTCAATTTGCCGGTTTTGAAGAAAGGTGTTCCAGATGAAGAGAAATATCCTTTTACCAGTGTTGCCGCATTGAATACAACTTACATAGCTAACTTCGGTGCTGAGCTTGCTGTAGTTTCAATGCTTCCTGCTTTTTTTGAGAGTACGTTTGCAATCAGTCCCGAATTCGCTGGATTGATTGCCGCTTCATTTGCCTTTGTAAATCTGTTTGCTAGACCCTTTGGTGGATTGATCTCAGACTTAATGAAAAACCGAAAGTTGATAATGAGTTTGTATATGCTTGGCATTGCATTAGGATTTTTTGGAATGGCTTTTATTAATTCTGCATGGCCTATTTGGATTGCAGTAGCGATAACTGTCCTCTGCTCAATGTTTGTTCAAGGAGCTGAAGGAGCAACATTTGCAATCATTCCGCTTATCAAACGAAGAATGACCGGGCAAATTGCGGGGATGGCTGGCGCCTATGGAAATGTAGGTGCGGTCATATATCTCGTAGTTTATTCGTTAGTCGATGCGCAGACATTCTTCTTTATTCTTGCTGGCGGTGCCGCATTCAGTCTTCTCTATTGTATCATATTTCTTAAAGAACCCAAAGATGCATTTGCTGATGATTACTATACTCCAGCTAAAAGTTCGATCACAGGAGAAAATGGAGAAAATGGTAATAATGCAATTTCTTCTGAACTAGCACTTGAAAAAGAATAGCAAAATAAATTAAGGTAAAATAATCTATGAGCAGTTCGACCTGGTTAAAAGAATGGAGTCCGGAAGATCAAAACTTCTGGAAAGAAAAAGGAAGTAAGATCGCCTGGCAGACTCTTACAATTACAACGATAACTCTCGTGCTTTCCTTCGCAACTTGGTTTATGATAAGTGCAATTGTTGTCCGACTTCCAGGGATCGGTTTTAAATTCGACACAATGCAATTGTTTTGGCTTGCTGCAATGCCGGGACTCGCTGGAGGGACATTAAGAGTTTTACACACATTCTTAATTCCAGTTTTTGGTTCAAGACATGTAATTACTTTTGCAACTCTGTTGAAGTTAATTCCTTGTGTCGGAATTGGGCTCGCAATTCTTGATCCAACAACTCCATATTGGGTTTTTCTTATACTAGCATTTTCTGCTGGGTTTGGCGGAGGGGACTTTTCTTCTTACATGCCAAGTACGAGCATATTTTTTCCGAAGAGACTTCAAGGAACTGCTTTAGGGATCCAAGCTGGAATAGGAAATTTTGGCGTAAGCTTAACGCAGTTTGTTACTCCTTGGATAATTGGCTTTTCGATTTTTGGAACCTTAGCTGGCAATTCACAAACCTTTGTGAAGGGTGACGTGCAAAAACAAATCTGGCTGCAGAATGCGGCGTTTTGGTATGTACCATTATTAATAATATTCGCATTACTCGCTTGGTTACTTATTCGAAGTGTTCCTATTAAGGCATCATTTAAGGAACAGTTGGATATATTCAAGAATAAGCACACATGGTTTTGTACGATTACATATGTTATGACGTTTGGATCGTTTTCTGGTTTTTCCGCTGCATTTCCGCTTCTAATAAAAAGTGTTTATGGAGATTTCCCGAATGCGCCGGATCCTCTTACCTATGCATTCTTAGGTCCTTTAGTCGGATCAACGATACGTGTGGTTGCTGGCCCGATTTCAGATAAAACTGGCGGCGCGATTTTGACTCATTTTGTTGGAATAGGTTTAATTATAAGCGTGCTTGTGATGGCGTTTTCAGGTCTACTGACGCCAACTTCATTAGATCAATTTCCATACTTTGTTGCGCTGATGCTCGTAATATTCTTTCTTTCAGGAGTTGGGAACGCATCAACCTTTCGCCAGTATCCAATAATTTTTTCTCATTCACCGCGGCAAGGTGCAGGAGTTTTAGGTTGGACAGCTGCAATGGCGGCTTATGGTCCGTTCATATTTTCAACTCTTATTGGATTAGCGATTACAGGTACTGGATCAGCAACTCCATTTTTTATTGGGATTGCAGTTTACTATTTACTTGCTACAGTTATAAATTGGTGGTATTACGCACGAAAGGGTTGTGAGAAACCAAGTTAACTATGTTCAACTATTTGAAAGCAAAATCATTTAGAAAATGAGAAGTAAAA
>Ga0194120_10007245_pt1 | contig 15247 bp, 14 predicted proteins | sample TA2MahCa65mmetaG_FD_148642 | JGI IMG/M metagenome (GOLD analysis project Ga0194120, IMG submission 148642) | Freshwater microbial communities from Lake Tanganyika, Tanzania - TA2015019 Mahale Deep Cast 65m | ecosystem: Environmental > Aquatic > Freshwater > Lake | place: Tanzania: Lake... | reverse complement strand
TGCGCCACTTTTATCACATCTTCCTGATACACCATAATACCGTAGGTATCGGGCATAATCTGCTGCAAAACCGGATGGGCCTCTTTTCGTTTTTCGGAATCGATGTGCCGTTCGATGAAGCTGCGCATCATGCCGCTGCGGGCCACCCCGGGACGTATTACGCTGCTGGCTGCCACCAGGGTAAGGTAGTCGCTGCATTTGAGTTTGCGCAGCAGTTGCCGCATGGCCGGACTTTCCACATAGAAACAGCCCATGGTGTGCCCGCTGCCAATCACACGTTTTATTTTCTCATCGGCCTTGAAATCCTGTATGCGGTGAATGTCTATGTCTTCGCCTTTGTTTTCTTTTACCAGCCTTACCGCATCCTTGATGTGTCCGAGCCCACGCTGGCTGAGGATGTCGAATTTGGCCAGCCCAAGATCTTCGGCTTCCAGCATACTCCATTGCACGGTGGGAAATCCTTTTGGAGGCATATCCAGCGCGGAGTAGTGGTAAATGCTTTTTTCGCTGATGAGGATACCGCCCGCGTGAATGCTGCGGTAATTGGGCAGTTCGTGCAGGCGCAGCGCATGCCGCATGATTTGCCCGGTCAGTGTGTCGCGCTGCTGCGGCCGCACCGATTTTGACAATGTTGCCCTTTCGCCAATGCCGGGCGAGGCATACACCGCCTTGCCGTCGCGGATTTTGTGGCCTGCCTGTTCTTCCAGCATGGAAGGAGAGAAGTAGGTGGGCTTTTCCATCAGGTGGTCGATTTCTTCCTTGGGCAGCCCGAAAACCTTGCCCAGCTCGCGCACCACGGCATTCGACTGAAAGGTGTTGTAGGTGGCCAGCAGGGCGGTGTGCTCGCGGCCGTGTTTTTTAAAGATATAATCCGTTACGGCATCGCGGTCCTGCCAGCTGAAATCCAGGTCGAAGTCAGGTGGCGAAGTGCGGTAGGGATTGATGAACCGCTCGAAGTAAAGGTCCAGGTCTATAGGATCCACGTCGGTAATGCGCAGGCAATAGGCCACCATGCTGTTGGCACCGCTGCCACGACCCACGTAGAAAAAGCCCTGTTCACGGGCAAACCGGCAGACATCCCAGCTGATGAGGAAGTAGGTGGTAAATCCCAGTTCGTAGATGAGTTTCATTTCGCTCTCCAGCCGTTGTTTGGTGGCATACGTGTATTTTCGCTCTCCAGCCGCTGTTTTGTAGCATAGTTATATTTCGGGTAGCGGTAGCGCAGTCCGTCCATGGCCAGGTCTGTCATGAGCCGAAAATCCTCGTCGGCATTGCCGGTAAAGGTTTTCTTATTCTGGTTGCCGCCAAAGGCGGGACGAAAAGTGCAGCGCTGCATGAGCTGCAGGGTGTTCCCCACCAGAAAAGGCGCGTCGGCATAGCTTAGCAGAAACGCTTCAGGAGGGATATAGCGGTCTTTTTCATGCCCGGTTTCGCCGGGAGGCAGTTTGCTCAGTAAACAATTGTTGGCAATGCATCGCAATAACCGGTGGCTCTCAAGGTCTTCCGCATGGTGGAATGTCATGGGCTGCATGGCCAGTATTTTGTGCTGTAGTTTGTGCCGTGAAGAAAGCCGCAGTTTGCCCAGTTGTTCGGCGCGCACGCCTATCCACTGGTTTGGGCTGAGTTTTTCGGGGAAAGCCTTTTCCTGTGTGCGTTCGAAAGGGAAAATAAAGTGTACGTTTTCCAGCTCCGGAGGCCATGTAGGCAGTTTTTTGCCGGCCAGCCGGTATTGGGACAGGAAGTGGTTCATTTCGGCAAAGCCGGTTTCGTTTTCTGCCAGTGCCACATACAGGCATTTGCCGCCGGTTTCCCCTTCCCGAAAATCAATGCCTGCGCAGGGCTGCAGTTGCGGGTATTGTGCGGCTTCGCGAAAAAAATCGGGGATGCCGCTTACGTTGTTAATGTCAGTAAGGCAAACGGGACAATGTTTTGGACTTCCTTTACCCAGCGAGGTAGCTATCTTTAACAATATGTCTTTGGGCGAGCGTATTCCGTAACGGTAGCTATCTTTAACAATATGTCTTTGGGCGAGCGTATTCCGTAACGCAAACTGAAGTATGAATGGCATTGCAAAAACATTTGATAAAAATAATGACAATAGAAAGTCATTAAATATATCGAAAAAGAGTCAAATAATCACAGGTTTGTGATGAGTTTTGAGCATTGGCATTCATCATGCTGTTGTTGCGTAAAATTTGGTATGGGTTTGAAGTGCTGGGGGCTTCTATTCAGAACCCTCGTTATGCCACTCGCCGCGGCTATCTGCACCGCAAAAGTGTATCCTTCTTCATAGACGAGGGCAATACCGATGAATACCAGAAAGAAGTGTATACGTTTGCCCGAAATTTTATTGTGATAAAGGATTGGAAGGTATTCTTGATATGGGCTATGGCTCGGCTTTTAAGCTGCTGGTAAATTTTGAGAATGTACCCAAAGCAGGAGTGGAGCTGACAACAGACTGGTTTAAAAAATAATACCCAAACGAAACCTGGTTTGCCTTCTCTGATAAGGCATGGAAGCAATTTTCGGTACAGAGCTGATTATTTGTGCGGGTGTAATCGAGCATTTGCCCAATCCGGATACTTTTATTGAGGAATTGCTGGAATCCAAGGAAGCAACATATTTTGTTATCAGTACACACGACAGAAACCGTGATACTTCGCCCGGAAAATTTGGCCCGCCCAACAACGAATCGCATTAACGCGAGTGGACATTAGAGGAATTCACATTCTACATGTCAAAACACTTTCACATTGTTCACTATGCTATCAGCAACCATGAACAAAGAACCCAGATGCTGGTGGCGGAGCAGCTTTAATTACTTCTTCTCGTAAACTTTATCTTTTTCGGTTTTTACCACTTTGTCGCCATCGTACAACGTTTTGGCAATGGCAATGCCGGGTGAGGAAACCACTTCATCTCCGGGTTTTAGTCCATCGGTAATTTCGAAGTAGTCCAGGTCCTGCAAGCCGGTTTTCACCTTCACCGATTTCAAAACGCCATTGTTATATAACAATACCCATGTGCCTTTGTCTTCTTTTTTGGGTTCTTCTGTCTGTGTTTTCTTGTTTTTGTCACTCATATCAGATTTTTTGGCAGGGTTTCGGGTAGTGACGGCCGAGATGGGCACACAAAGCACATTGCTTTTTGAAACGGTCTTTATGTCAACAGTGGCGGTCATTCCGGGTCTGAAAGGCTGTTTTCTTCCCATTCCCAGATCGGCGTAGCTTTCCGGTAGGATACGCACCTTTACCACAAAATTGGTAACCTGATCGGTTAATAACTGGGTGCTGTTGAATTTAGCGCTGTTGGCAATCTGGGTTACCAGGCCTTTGAAAACCCTGTCGGGGTAGGCATCAACCTTGATATCTGCACTGTCGCCATTTTTGATGCGCACAATATCATTCTCATTCACATTCACTTCCACTTCCATCACATTAAGGTTGCTGATGCGCATGATTTCGGTACCGGCCATTTGCGCAGTACCCACCACGCGTTCGCCTTTTTCGCTGTTCATTTGGGTAACACCCACCACGCGTTCGCCTTTTTCGCTGTTCATTTGGGTAACTATACCGCTGGCCGGAGCAAATATGGAGGTTCTGCCCAGGTTTCGTCGACCTTCTTCTAGCCTGGCGGCTGCGCTGGCGGTGGTGTATTTGGCTGCAAGGGCATTCTTCTCGGCAGAAATGGCGTCTGCCTTGGCAACTTCATACTGCACGCGCGCCTGATCCCATTCCTGTTCGCTGATTACCTTTTGTTCGTGAAGCATTTTTTGTCTTTTGTAATTAACCTCTGCCTGAATCAGCGACGCTGCGGCTCTGGCTTTTTGAGCCTCACTGCCGGCCATGCCTGCACGGGCGTTGTCAAGATTGGCATTCAGCTGGCTGATGGTGGTTTCATACAATTCCGGATTAATGCGCAACAACAATTGCCCTTGTCTTACGCTGTCGCTTTCCATTACGGCCATTTCAATAATCTCACCACTCACGTCTGCACTGATTTTTACCTCACTTTCAGGTTGTATTTTTCCGCTCACACTTACTATTTCTGTGATGGTGCGGGTTACGGCTTTGTCCGTACTTACCTGTGTTTCAGACTTTCCGCCCCTGAAAATGGCTATCAGCAGCAACAGCAGCACAACTGACCCAATGGTAATCCAAACGATTTTTTGCTTTTTCATTTTACAGTGTTAAAGGTTTGCCCAGATAAAAATCCAGTACCATTTTTCTGAACATATATTCATACCTAACCGAGGTGAGGTTGTTTCTGGCTGTGGTTTCATTGGTTTGCGCAAGCTGAAGTTCAAAGACATTAGCTTGTCCGGCCTCAAAACGCTTTTTTACAAAATCCATGTTTCTTTTCTGCGCCTCTATGGTCTTGATAGCCGCCTGATAGCGTTCCATGGCTGAACTGTAATTGTTGTAGGCCGAAACCACTTCAGTATATAGATTTTGAACCGCCCGATCTGCGCTCAATTTTGCCCTTACTTCATCAAGCTCAATTTTGCCCTTACTTCATCAAGGCCGGCCCGCTGCGCGGTATTGCGGGCCTGCAGCTTGCCATAGAAAGGAACAGAAAGGTTAAATCCCAGCGATTGGCCAAAGTTGTCTTTTACCTGCTTGCTGAAATCGACGGTTTGCAGCATGTATTGAATGTTGGGTGCTTCCACAATTTCGTTGGTTCCCTGCACACGGCCAATGGGTTCAAAGCCAGAAATGGTAGTGGCAGAAACGGATTTTGCATTGCTTGAATATACCGTGCTAAGGTTACCGCCAACCGACAAAACCGGCAGCATACCACCCCTGGCAGACTTGCGGGCGTAAATGGCTGCTTTGTGTCTGAAAACAGCCGCCTGCACATCCGCTCTTCTTTTTACCGCACTGTCGAAGAGTTCTTGCTGCCCTGCCGGGTAGCTTTCCGGTTTATACAGGTTGATTTCTGGACGGAGTATATCAAATGCATTTTCTGCAGGCAGACTCAACAGCATTTTTAGGTTTGTGAGTGCCAGTATTTCCTGATTTGAGGCGTTTGTAAGAGCGGTCTGGTCGTTGGCCTTTTGGGCTTCCAGATTTAGCACCTGCCCTTCATTTACCACCCCGGCATCAAACAATTTGCGGGTTCTTTGCAATTGTAATTCGGTATTTTTCAGGGTCTCATCCGCACTGGCTTTGAGTTCTTTTGTCTGAATAACTTGAAGAAATAGGTTGGCTACATTCAGGGCTGTGTTTTGTTCCATGTTTTTCAAATCGCTTTCGCCGGCAAGCCAAAGGTATTTGCTTTGCTGAATACCGTTGCGGATCTGACCACCTGCATAAAGAAGAACGCTGCTTTGCAGTTGCAGGCTGTTGCTGCTCACGGTAGTTTGTACAAACTGGTTTGTGAAACGGTCAATACTTCTTCCTGACTGGAAAAACTGGCCTGCATTAATATTTGCATCCGGAGTAGCTGCAGCAACGCTGTTTCTCCAGTTTTGCTCGGCCAGTTTTGCTGATACACCGGCAAGTTGAACATCAATATTGTTTTTCAGCGCTTGCTCTATGCATTGCTCCAGGGTCCAAGTTCCGGTTTGGGCAGAAAGTGCCGCAGGTATTAAAAATCCCAGCATTGGGGTTATGACAAAACGCATGCCGCAAAAATACTGATTACTCTGCCATATAACCATTTTTTCAGCCATATAATCGTGGAACGGGTTCAATCGGTGGATAAATAATTTATAATAATGAGTTTTTGGATATAAAAATTTACACAAAGGCCGTAGTTTTGCGGCGCATCTGGTTCTCAGGTAACAAATCATTGTTGCAGGAGATGAAAAGGGAACTCCGGTGAAAAACCGGGACTGTACCCGCAGCTGTAACCCCGGCCCGCAAGGGCTTCGGCTTTCTTAGCCACTGTTGATGATACCAATGGGAAGGCGCCGAAACAAACAGGGGGAGTCAGAAGACCTGCCAGGCGCAAAACAAAGAGCTCGCTTTCGGGAAGAAAGGCGCACTGCATTGGGTAAACCCGGTCTATTGCATTTTTCATTTCAGAGGCGGCATTGCAACCATGACAAGCATCTTATGCTGCATATCGCTTCTGGTTTCCGCGCCCGATACCTTTCCGGCAGCCGATACCATATTTATCCAGGAGAAACGTCTGCAGGTGGCTTCCGTAGGGAAAAATGTACTTCAGTTCGAATCCGGTAGCGGCAACCTGCTCAGTCAGGTTCTGGCTTCTGCCGGGATCAGCATCCGTCAATACGGCCCTTCCGGTATCGGCACGCTCAGTCGCCGCGGTGCTGATCCTTCGCAGCTGCAAATTCTGTGGAATGGCGCTGATCCTTCGCAGCTGCAAATTTTGTGGAATGGCATTGTGCTCAACAATCCCATGCTGGGCATGACAGACCTGAGTTTGCTACAGAATGACGCACAATCCCGCATTGTCCTTACCGAAGGCGGCAGCGGCTCATTTTATGGCAGTGGCAGTGTTGGTGGAACCTTGTCTATGCAGCACATTCAGCCCGAAAAGACAGGCGAATCGCTGACGTCATCTTTTACAATGGGAAGCTTTGGCCGCCTGCAGGCAAACGCAGATTGCCGGATTAAAAGCAGAAAAAACTTCTTCATTTGGGACAATCAGTGGCTCAATGTGAAAAATCATTTTCCCTATAAAATTGAAAATGCATCCGGTGCCAATATGCATTATGCTGAAAGGGAGCAGCGCAGAAGCCGTATTTCTTCCGGTTTGCATTACAAGAAATGGGATTTAGCCTTGCATGCCGAGTGGCAAAAAGGAGAACGCGGCCTGGGAACATCCGCCGGCGCAGAAGCCGTATTTCTTCCGGTTTTCATTACAAGAAATGGGATTTAGCCTTGCATGCCGAGTGGCAAAAAGGAGAACGCGGCCTGGGAACATCCGCCGGTGGAACTACTTCGTTGGGCTGGCAGGCCGATGAAAACAAGCGGTTGGCGCTGCTTGCCAATTATCAGTCATCCAAAGTAAAATGGGTGCAAAGGCTGGGTTTTATCCAGGATAATTTTGTTTTTCAGCCAATGGCAGGCCAATACAAAGACAGCAGCCGTTCTCAGAGCCTACAGTATCAGCAGGAATGGCATTTTACAGTCGGTAGCTGGAATGTGATTGCCGGAGCTGATTTGTGGCAGGTGTCAGGAAAAACGCGGGCATATATCAGACAGGCGCAACAGTTGTTTCCCGCGCAGTTTCTCTCACTGTTTAATCAAAACAAAAAATACCGCATATCAGCCAGCAGCCGCTGGGAGTGGCACGAGCAGATTTCAGTAAATGCCGTTTCGGGTGAATACGCACTTGGTAAGGTTGTTAATCTGAAAAGCAGTGTTAGCAGCAGTTTCAGACGCCCAACCCTCAACGACCAATATTGGAGTTCGGGCGGGAATACAAACCTGAAGCCCGAAAAAGGCGGGAATGCAGAAGTTGGTTTTACTGCCAAATGGATTCAAGGCAATGTGAAGGTGGAAATGTCTGCAACCTTGTGGGCGCGGCACCTCAACAATCCCATCTTATGGCTGCCGGAAAACAATATCTGGATGGCCTTCAATATGCAGCGCGGCGATTATTACGGAACCCAGTTTTCTGCTGTTCTTTCCGGCTTGATTGGGCAAACCCAATGGCAATGGCGTTCCTCTGCTGAATGGTGCCGGGCCGATATGTTGAAAAACGACTTGCAATTCAAGGCACTTTTTGTGCCTGCTTTTTCAGGCGCAAGTTTCTTGAAAATTCAACGTAAGAAATGGTTTTTGAATACTGGATGTAATTGGCAGAGTATGCGCTATACAAGCACAGATAATTTGTCGTCATTGCCCGGTTATGCGCTGTTTGGTATTCAAACAGGGAAAGAGATGCGTTTCAAACAATACAATCTTTCGCTGTCCGCAGGGGCTGATAATATTTTTAACCAAAGCTATGAAGTAATGCCGGGAAGGCCAATGCCCCTTCGCAGTTTCTGGCTGAGAGCAATCTTTCAACTTACACATAAAAATCCATAAAAATGAATTATTTAAAGAAAATCACATTCCTCACTTTTTTATCCGTCACATCAATGGCGCAAGCCCAAATATCTGAAGGATTTGAAAATGCAGCCCTTGACACAGTAATGCTTTTAAACGGTAGTGATGGCTTGCACTTGCACTATTTTAAAAACGGCGAAATGAGCTTTCCCGTAAACTGGGACACCACTTATAAATACTGGGCCAGTGGCTGGGCTTTATCAAAAATAATTAACAACAAGGTGGAACCTGCTAATTATGCCGAACATTTGTATAGTTCTGCTGCAGGTTTTGGTGTGGAAAATGGCAAAGGTAAAGCTTTTATGGTTGGGCAAAGTGGTAGTTTGTGGTAGTTTTTTTTATCTACAAAGAAAAAACGAGGGTGATTTTCCGATGAAAGGTTTTTACGCGAGTAATTCTACCTATGCCTATAACAGCATGAAGTTTGGCGATATGTTTGCCAAGAAATTTGGTGGTGCAAACGGCAATGATGAAGACTCGTTCATACTTGTTATTCGCTGTTACAAAAAGAGCAAATCGGTAGATAGCCAGCGGGTAGTGCTGGCCGATTTTCGTTTCTCCGATTCCAGTAAAGATTACATTTTGAATCAGTGGAAATTTGTGAACGTAAAAGACGCTTACACAGACAGCATTGCTTTTGAGCTGCTAAGTTCCGATGTGGGCCAGTGGGGTATGAATACGCCTGCCTTTTTTACGCTCGATGGCGTGGAATTCTACGGAATGAATTCTGTAACAAACACACATTTAAGTTGCAGTATTTATCCCGTCCCAGTGAGTGAGGTCTTGAATATCAAAGCAGATTATCCGCTGATTTCTTTGAAGATATTAGATTATTTAGGTGGGGTGAAAAGTGTTGGTAGCCTAAACTACAAAACAGGCACTATTGAGGTAAGTCAATTGCCACAGGGATATTACATTGTGCAGGTGCAAACCACAGCTGGCATGTATTCCCGCGCTATACAGGTAGTAAGATAATGCGTTTTTTAACGTTAGTGTTGTTGGTGATGGTTTCTCTTTCCGCCTGCCGGAAAGAGAAACCGCCGCCTGAAACCGTTAATACCGGTTCCGGTGCCGTGCTGGTCCTGAACGAGGGAAATTTTATGTGGGCCAATGCCTCGATTGATCTGTATAACATGGATTCCGGCGAACTGCGGTCAGATGTTTTTAAAACCATTAACCAAAAGCCGCTGGGTGATGTGTTACAAAGCGGAAATATCATCAATGGAGATGTGTGGTTGGTTGTCAATAATTCAGGAAAAATTGTGGTACTGGACAGCCAAACGCTGAAAGAAAAATACAGCATCGCCGACCTGGGTTCTCCGAGGTATGCCATGAAGGCCGGCTACAACGTGTGGATTACCGATTTGTATTCCGGGAAAATTCAGATTCGCGATTTGACTGGTAAACAGTTAATTAAACAGATATACACGGGTGTTTGGACTGAACAGATGGTGGCTGATGGTCATTATGTGTGGGTAGCTTGCTATGACGGCTGGCTTAGAAAATACGATGCACAAAACTTTGGTATTGCCGACAGCAACTATGTTGGAAAAGGCCTTCGCTGGATTGTGTCCGATAGAAAGAATAACATTTGGGCGCTGGCCTCCTTTAATGATAGCGGCTACAGCCGGCTACAGCAGTGGACTGCAGAAGGTAAAAGGCTGAAAAGTTTTACCATGCCGCTTTCCGGTTATGCTTCATCACTTTGTATGAATCCGGGCAAGGATAGCCTGTATTACCTTGCAAACGGGGTATACAGCCTGCCCGTAAGTGATTTACAACTGCCTGTTAAACCCATATTTTCAAAACCCGGATCCAACTTCTATACCGTTGCCTGTCATCCCCGCAGAAATGTACTTTTCATCTGCGACGCCGCCGATTACGTGTCTAAAGGCAAGGTTTTTATCATTGGACCTGCAGGTAACGACATCCGGTCATTTACAGCAGGTATCATTCCGTCCGGTTTTGTGTTTTACTGAACAAACCACATACTCGGTGCGAAATATGTAACTTTGGAGCTTTATCCAATTTGGATAGAAAACAGAGAACATGTCTGTGAACAAAACCCTGGTTAAACGTATTGACCTGCTGGTGCTCAAATCTTACATCGGGCCCTTTCTGGTAACGTTTGTTCTGAGTATGTTCCTGTTTTTGATGCAGTTCTTGTGGAAATACATTGATGAGCTGGTAGGGAAAGGAATTGAACCGCTGATTCTTATGAAACTTATTTTCTATTCATTGGCTGATCTGGTTCCTATGGCATTGCCTTTGACAGTAATGGTAGCCGGATTGATGACCTTTGGAAATCTCAGTGAAAGTTTCGAACTGGTGGCACTCAAAGCCAATGGCATTTCACTTTTCAGAATTCTTCGTCCTGTGTTTTTGCTGATGCTGGGCCTTGCCATGCTGAATTTCTTTTTCATGAATATTGTAATCCCCAAGGCCAATTTGGAAGCGAAGGCACTACTGTGGGATTTGAGGCAGAAAAAGCCGGCCTTCAATATTCAGGAAGGTGTCTTCTATCAGCAGATTGACGGCTTTTCCATACGAGTTGGTAAAAAACATGCCGATAATGAAGGTGTGGAGGATGTGCTCATTTATGAATACAAAGGCGATATACAAAGGCGATGAAAGCAAGAGGCTCAATGTAATCAGGGCTGAAAAAGGCAGTATGGTACTTTCCCCGGATAAAAGAACCTTGTTTTTTACCCTTTACAATGGTGTTAGGTATGATGAGATGACGAAAAATCCGGATTATTCCCGAACGGCACCATTTAATCAGATGCGGTTCGAAAAACAAAAAATGACTATTGACCTTAGCAGCCTGGATCTTAAATTTACAGAAAGGGATGCTTACAAGGGTGATTACAGGCTAATGAATATAAGGGAGCTGGGTTGTGAGCTTGATACAGCAGAACAGAAGATTCAAAAGCAAAAAAATGAGAATGCAGGTTTTCTTGCCAGATACATTCATCTGCCAGGAATATTTGGAAATAAACCAAGACCGGAACTAAACAGAAGCAGACCCTCAAAAATACGCCTTATCATGCCGCGGCATGAAGAAAAACAGGCAGGAGAGCAGGGTAATATAATAGCCGGTGCGATTAACAATGCCAGGGGTTTCAAAGGCACACTCGACGGACTTGTTACCGGACTAAAATATGAAGAAGAACAGCTTGCACCCTACAGGGTTGAGTGGCATAAGAAGTTTACATTGTCCGTATTGCTAATCATGCTATTTCTGATTTCGGCGCCGCTGGGAGCCATTATTCGCAAGGGAGGAATAGGTATGCCGCTTGTAATTAGTGTTTTGTTGTTTGTACTTTTCTATGCCATAAATCTGGTGGGTGAAAAAATAGGGAAGGAGGGCGTTTTGCCCATCTGGGCCGGTATGTGGATGAGCAGCGCCATTTTGTTTCCTGTCGGCATTTATATAACAATTCAAGCGGCTTCAGACAGTGTTATCTTAAGTCTGGAAGCATACCAGAAATTCTTTAACAGGCTGTTTTGGGTAACCGCTAAAAACGAGAACGGACAAGAAGATAGTACTGCCAAAAAAGAATTGCGGTTGCTGGCATTTCTCAAACGAAACAAATCATGAAGATTCTCGTGGTGGGCAGTCGCATTCCCTGGCCATTGCATGATGGTGGGGCCATTGCCACATATCAGATTTTAAAAGGGCTGTCGGAACAGGGAGTTGAAGTTGTCTATTTTAGCTTCAATACAGTAAAACATTTTGTTGATCAGGAAACCATTAAACAGCATTTCACTTTTTGCAGGGTAATCGATGCGCCGTTAAATGCCAATCCTACTTTATTTGGGGCCCTGTTTGCTCTTTTAGGAGGTAAAAATTACAATATTTCCAGATTTGAAAATGATGAAGCCATTAAACAGATTGCCGAATTGCTTGGCCGGGAAAAATTTGATTTGGTGCAGCTGGAAGGATTGTACGCCAGCCCCTTTCTGGATGTTGTAAAAAAGGCAGGAATATCTGTGACGCTGAGGCCGCACAATGCTGAGTTTCAAATTTGGGAGCGTCTCGCTGAAAAGACTCAAAATCCTATGAAAAGATGGTATCTTAACTTGCTGGCATCTCAGCTCAAACGCCACGAAACTGCTGTGCTGAAAAACGTTGATGCCATAGTTCCCATCACAAAGACGGATATGGAGTTGTTTGCAGGACTTGCACTCGGCAAACCGATGTTCCTTTTGCCCGTTGGTCAAAACAAACAACCTGAATACAAAACAGAATTTAGAGCGAATACTTTTTTTCACCTGGGAAGCATGGAGTGGATGCCCAACGTAGAGGCTGTAAAATGGCTGATAAATGAGGTCTGGCCGCTGGTGAAAAAACAATTACCGCAAGCGGAATTACACCTGGCCGGAAAAGGGATGCGGAAAAATGATGTACGCTTTTTGGGAGATGGTATTACGGTTCATGGAGAAATTGACAATGCGCAGAATTTCATGCAAACCCACGGAGTTATGCTGGTGCCGGTTTTTGCTGCTGGAGGCATACGTGTAAAAATTCTGGAGGCTTTCAGCGCGGGTGTACCGGTTATCAGCACTTCTATCGGTGTGCAGGGTATTCCGGCTTCCAATGAGGTTGAATTGCTGATTGCAGACACCCCTGAAGCTTTCGCGGCTTCAATGATTCGTTTGCACTCTGTATCCAAACTTGGGACAGAACTGTTGCAAAACGCTCTAATGCTGATAGAGAATCACTTTGAAGCCGGTACACTGATATCCGGATTGATCTCGTTTTATGATGACCTCAATTCCGGTAAATCTAGATACATAATTTTACCGAAATTTGCAAATTAAGGTGCGTTACCTGATAATTTTAACAATAGCCCTGAGCCTGGCTGCCTGCAATGGCAATAGAGAGACCGTAGAAGTGATGGATGAAGCGCTGGTGAGACAGGCAGATTCATTGGAAGCTACTGTGAAAGCCGTGTGCAGTTCCTGCCATATGTGGGTTCCGCCCGATAAACTCGATAAGTATACCTGGAAAGAGAAAGTACTGCCTGTTATGGCGGCCAAAATGGGGATTTATGAGTTGGATGGCATTACTTTTTATAGTGAAAAAAATGACCCCAAAGTTCCTGCCGGTATTTACCCTGAAAAACCCACGATTGAGCCGGCTTTGATGCGTAAAATATTCAATTATTTTTATGTAAAAGCACCTGAAACATTGCCGACTCAGCAGCGAAACTTGCCGATAGGGGAAGAGACACAGCTCTTTGATGCCATGATTCCTTCTGTTCAGCAAAGTGGGCCACCTATTGCAACATTCGTAAAAGTATTGCCACTTCAACAACAGATTATGGTCGGAATCTCAGGGGCTTCTAATCAATTGGTGGTGTTGAATAATGATCTTTCTGCCAAATGGATACTAGACGTTCCCAGCGCTCCTGTATGGTGCGATTTATCCAGACCCGATCAGTGGTTGCTGACATGCATGGGCTCTGTATTCCCCAATAATGATAAGTCAGGCCAGTTGCTGGCAGTTAATCCCGCTATACAAAAGTTCGGTATGCCGCTGCTTGCTAAACTGGCAAGACCGGTTCAGGCACTTCGCATGGGCAACGATTATCTGGTTAATAATTTTGGACACCTGGCCGGTGATTTAAGTGTTTATAACCCGAACGGTAATGTTTCTAAAGTACTTCGCAAAGAACCCGGATGCATAAGGTCCTTGCTGTTTGACTGGAATAATGATGGTAAAAAAGACGTACTGGCAATGTTTGCGCAGGGAGTGGAAGGGATTTATCTCTACACCAATAAAGGAAATGGTAATTATGAGGAGAAGTGCTTAATACAGTTGCTGCCTGTAAATGGGTCTTCATGGTTTGAAATTGAAGACGTAAATAAAGATGGTCATCACGATATTGTATATGCCTGCGGCGATAATGCAGACTATTCCGTAATTCTTAAGCCTTACCATGGAATTTATATCTACTTGAATGATGGTGCAGACAATTTTAAGCAATCCTGGTTTTATCCTATAAATGGTGCATACAGATTTATGCTGAGGGATTTTGATCTGGACAGCGACCTTGATATGGTAAGTATTTCATACTTTGCCAACCTCAGTTTTAAACCTTTCAGGATAAAAGGATACAATATTGGAAGGTGGCTAACCATGGATGCCGGCGATGTGGATGGTGACGGCGATCAAGATGTGGTTCTGGGCAATTTCAGCCAAGGTCCGCAAAGTTTTATGAGTACAGAAGACGTTGCCCGATTTGCCAAAGGCACTCCGCTTATAATGCTCGTAAATAAAACGAAAAAACCATGAAAAGGCTTGTTCTTATTTTGCTTACATTAATGCTTCTTTGTTTTGCCGCTGTGCAACACAACGATCCGGATGCTTGGCTTTGGACGATGGTTTATGTAATCTACGCATTGGTCGTTATTTCTGCCTTAATCAGGCCGCTGAATACAATTTGGTATCTTATTGTATTGATGATACCATTGGTGTTTGCCTTTTTGCAGTGGCCCGAAAAATGGGAAGGGATAGGAGAAACAATGATGACTGACAATACAGAACGTGCAAGGGAAAGCCTGGGACTTATCATCTGCGCGCTGTCGTCCTGGTTGTCCATCAAATTGAAGTCTGAATAATTTAACGTATATTTGTTGAAACAAACTTTGAAGTTGCTGTTTCAATATATCAGGCCTCAATCCGGCACGGTTTTGCTAGCTCTTTTTCTCGCTTCGGTTTCACAGGTGTTTTCCATGTTAGATCCCTGGGTGGGAAGAAATATCATTGATCAGTATTTGCTGAAACACACCGGTTATTCCCAGTCAGATTTTACCTATGGTGTAACGGGCTGGCTATTGCTGGGTATTTCGTTCGCTATGGCGAGCCGTATTGCCAAAAACCTGCAGGATTATTTTATCAATGTAGCCATGCAGAAGGTGGGAGCCAATCTTTTTATGGACGGCATAAGACACACTATGGATTTGCCGTTTGAAGTATTTGAAGACCACCGTAGCGGTGAAACCCTGAGCGTCCTGCAAAAGGTGCGCACCGATACAGAGAAATTAATGACCATGGCGGTGGGTCTGCTCTATGCCAGTATTGTGGGTGTATGTGTGGTTTTTTTAGCAAGTTTTATGGTCCACTGGCTTATTGCCCCGGCATTTCTGCTTGCTATGCTGGTGGTGGGCATTTCCAGTTCATTCCTCAGCAAAAAGATTAAACATGTTCAAAAAAA
>Ga0194120_10007242_pt1 | contig 15250 bp, 11 predicted proteins | sample TA2MahCa65mmetaG_FD_148642 | JGI IMG/M metagenome (GOLD analysis project Ga0194120, IMG submission 148642) | Freshwater microbial communities from Lake Tanganyika, Tanzania - TA2015019 Mahale Deep Cast 65m | ecosystem: Environmental > Aquatic > Freshwater > Lake | place: Tanzania: Lake... | reverse complement strand
TTGGCCGTCTACCCTGATGGGATTCGTTAGGAAATTTGTAAGGGAATCCTATTAGGTGGTGAATCCCCTAATGAGGCTTTGGATGCCGTTCATTCGACGATCACAAATTCCCCTAGAAATCCTCAAACCCTATGTGGATATCCAGATAGAGCGTTTGCGTCAAAGTTTGCTTGATCCTGCACTTTCGTTGGATCAACGAAACAAAGTTCGGAAGCAACTAGACGCAATAAAGAAGGGCGTAACCGATACCAGGGAAGCCCTTATTTTGGTCTGACAAGATCAGACTTGGAGTGGCATAATGACTCGTAACGTAACTTTGATGGTGATAGCGGCTCTTTTGTCAGTCACCGCAGGATCTTATGCGCAAGACGTCTTACTAGACGTTCGTGATGCGGCGGACCCAACAGACGTGGTAGCTGCTCCAACGGCGGTTACGCCTCTCGTAGTAAATGCCCCGACGGAAGTGTCTCCGTCTGTGGAAGTGTCTCCGTCTGTGGAAGTGTCTCCGTCTGTGGATAGTACGCCGACGACAACAGAAGAAGCATCCGCATGGGCTAACATCAAACATGGACTGTGGTTGATCCTGGTTGGTGTGTTCGCTCTGGTGGCTGTATGGTGGAAGAAGCGTCGGGCAAAGCAGGGATAAGTGGACGTCTTGTAGTAGTTGGGAGTAAAGCTCGATACAGAGAGATGAAATTTCCTAGCTGCATACTTGCTCGACAACAGCCATTCCAATACCAGCTGTTGTAGACGTGATGACTTTAGAGTGGCGTCACCTAGCCGATCAGGCACCTGATCGGCTAGGTGACGCGATGGTGCCGGATTCCACTGCTTACACGTTATGGCCCCCAGAACTATCCTCGATCTGTGGTCAAAACGAGTCCTAAACATAAAATCTGTCTTCCGTTGGCTTATCAGGTGTTACATGTGCGTAGTTAGGTGAGACTCAAGATCTCACCTGAAGAATGATGCCACGTCTAACTCTCATTGATGCGGAAGGTATTGCCAATCGGAACCGGCCGTGGACCATTCGTTTGGAGTTTCACTGTGGCACAGTTTCCAAGTACTTGTATGCCACGGGCCGGGGCATAGATGAGGAAATTGAGATCGGTTGGGGAGATATCGGTTTCGCCCCACAGTACCAGATCATTGATTGGGACCAACTTAGAATCCTTGTGGCGGACAAAAGGTCATTGGGGTATCAGTGGGCTGACACGTCCTATATTCGCATGTCCAAAGGTTCCTTGTCATCCCTGTCTGGGGGTAGTAGTATTGCATCTCCTGTGAGGATATCCTCATCATCGCAAGTTTCGTCCACGAATTCGTCTATCTCATCGCTTAGCCAACCTTTTTCGTTGACACAAACTATGCGTATTATGCGGGATGGAGTAAAGTTGATCGGCTATGTGGCGTTGGATGCATCTGGGAATGAACTTTTCCAGATGCCTCCCATTGACGGGCTTCAATTCGCTCAGAAGTACAACATCGAAATCAAGTTTGCATAGTGGAATTCACATGGCTGAAGTACTTATCTTCCGTCGAGGGAAATTCGGTACAGAGCCCTTGGGGGACCTAACCGATGTTCGTGTTGGTGATGCAGTCTGCTACTTGGATGAAAACGAAGCATACGCAACATCCCGCGTAGCCAAAGTCAACGTCAAAGCGGGGGTTTTACGAACCGAACCTTCCATGTACAAGCAATACGTGCTACGTCCTGCCAAAACCCTTAAGTTTGACCAGATCATAGACCTGAAACGGCAGGATACGAGTCAAACGGATGGGGCGAGCTTGTCCCCCATCATGGATATCATGCACCCGATCCCGGAACAGCCCCGCGACCCATCATTACCTCCCCCATCCGATCCACCAAAGTCTAAGAAGAAGTCGGTTCTCAGAAAACGGTCTCGGATTTAGGGCTGTGAATCCATGTAGCGTTCGACAACCATGGCCACCTTGAACCTGGCCCGGTTCTTATCGATAATCTCAAGCTGCTTGGGGGAAAGATTGCGCCCTTGGCTAAGCTGACCTGCCACAGACTTCGTGAAATCCATCAGCCAGTTATCCCCCGCGTCACGGGCCTTGGCCCACATGGCCCGAAGGACAGGGATCAGAGGGTCTTCCGCTTTGGTCGGGGGATGGTTAGCAGGTTTGGGGGTCTGACGACCGCGTTCCCGATCCAAGGTGCGGTCAAGCAGATCAACCTGTTTCAGGGTCAGGATGCCACCCTTCTCGGCCACGGCATGGAAATCGGCCAGGATGTTGTTATTCCGCCAGTCGGGGATGCCTTCAATGGCTTCCATGACATCGACCTTGTACTGATCACGGTCCTCGATGGTCGCCAGAGCGTCATAGAACCCCGCCGATTTGGTGTAGGCATCTCGCATCCGTTCAACACCTTCGGCCCAGGTCTTCTTCCAGTTCAGCGTTCGCTTGAAATGCAACTGTCCCTGGGCTTTTCGGTTCAGTGTCTGACCCGTTACACGGGACACCAGGGACAACTGCATCGAAGCCATCCCACGGCCCATGGCGTCGTCTGACGTGCCAATGGTGGATGATAACTTGCACGCCACTGTTTCGGAAAATGGCAACAGATAGACACCAGCTTTGTTCGGTGCTCGATAGGCTTTATCAACCAACCGCAGGGTGGCCAGCCATGCTTCCAGTTCATCACGGTCGATTTGGACGTATGTTCCAGCCATCGCTTTCACCCCCGAATCTCGTGGTGATTGATGACGCCTGACCACATGTCCACATCTTTCCAATAGATCATCAACACGACGTGTGCTTGATGTAACGGGGATTGTTTTGTGAAGTTTGTGACGGATTTCTCGGTTTCCCGAAGTGCCTCTTGTGCTGTGTTCATAGGCTTAATGATGGTGTAGTCCCCGTAAATCCCGTAGTAGTTGGGCAGTCCATCTTCCGCGTACTTGATCAACTTAGACACTCCTGGGTTTATGGTCGGGTGCCCTGGGATGACAGCCAATCCTAACCATGAGTGCAAACTGTTTAGGACATCTTTGGCATGTTCCACAATAGGTGAGTCGGGGATGTTCAAGCCAAACCAGGATTTGGATCTCATGTAACGTGCTGTTACGCGAAGATGATTTGGCTTCATGGTCGAAGCCAGCTTCGCTACATCCCCCCCATGTTTTCCTTCTTCGACCACAGCTTTGAATGAGGACAAGTTTGGCTCCTTGAGTTTGCCCAAAGCACGATGGGCCAGGGCTTCACAGAAGTGTTCTGCTTCGGATTTGGTTGCATACAGAGTGGGGAAGACCGCCTCCCGCTCCATGATGGCTTTGATTTTCGTGTACTCCATGAACTTGGTGTCGGTGACGTAGTATCGCAACCCTTCGATTTTCTTAACCGTCGGGGGCCTCTTGAATCCCGCAATCTCAAAAGGCATGGGTTCGCCGACCTCCGGGAGCTTCACCCCACCGGATGGCGTCTTGTAGTCCATAGATGCGTGGTAGCGACGCCACTCTAACCATGTAGCACTGTCCATGAACTTGTCGATGTAGCGATGCCCAAGCTCATGGATGAATGAGTGCAACTCATCGAACCCAGCGTTGGCAAAAGGTCGGATATAAACCACATCCTCGTTGAGGTAGTACCAAGCGATCACGGTTCCGCCGGACAACTTTGGCACCACCATCACGTCGCCATAGAGAACCTTCTCGATGCCTGGAACCTTCAGGCCCTTGATGAGCATGACGGCTTTGGTGATGGTGTCTTTGATGCCTTCGAGGTCTTTGCCTGCTAGGCCTATGGCATTGTGGACGATGAATGGGCCAAGAGCAAACTTCTGGGTGGACCCGTCCGTCTTATCGGGCCATTTGGTTGCCGCATTGTACAGGAAGTTCAACCATTTGTAGTTCTTGTCAAACCACCCGACAGGATCCCGAACCTGACGTTTGTTGGACATGAACAACCGAATCGTCAACTCCAAATTCTTTTCTTGGCCTGGTGGAATCTCTTTGGTGCCAAGCACCGCTTGGGCCAGCACCACGCCATTCTGGATGAATGAATCCCACATCCAGACCTTAGGGGTGACTTTGACGGAGGCGTTGGCCTGCCAGTCCCTGGTCTCCTCCATGTGGTTGGCAAAAACACCCAAGAAGCGATAGTAGCTCGCCGCCATGCGGGCCATGTCCTGCGGAGAGACTTGTTTGGCAGTGATGTTCATGATGCGATCTTACAAAATCATGTCAGATATGATGCCAGCCGAGGGGCTTGTTTCTTCCATGCTGGTCACCAGACCGTTTACGAAAGTTCCGGCGGTCTCGGATGATGCCATGCGATCAGGGTGCATGACATCATCATCGTCCTCAGCATATTCCGTATCCCCCGATACACTGCGTGCGGGAACACAGGCTTCACTAATGAATATGCTGTTACCCTTAGTAGGTTTGCCCAAGTAGGTCTTCATTGGGGCCATGATAGTCGTCGTATCCCGACCACGGGTGATAGCAACGTAAGCTAATCGACGCTCTTCATCATAAGCAGTAACGACCTGGCCTGTTGATTCTTGTTTTTCTGCTAACTTATCTGAACGGAAGTTGGGGAACACCCCACCTGCCATGGACACGAACACATGTTTGGTTTCCAACCCCTTCCAACCGTGAACGGTCCCAACCAAAACGGCTGGTTCCTTCCAGTCATCTTTGGCATCTGGCGATTTCTTTTCAACTTTCTCATTGGCTGCTTTCATTTTTGTAATGAAGGCAAGCATGTTCTCAGGATCGGAGAAGTTTTTAGCCATAATCATCAAGGGGTGAACGGGGGCTAAAGCCGCCTGACGGATAGCTTCCTCGCCGCCCTCACCGCCTTCTTCCTCTACCACGTCATCCTCGTCTACCAGATTCATTAAGGCGTCCACGAAGGTTCCTTTCGGGCCTTTCAGGTTCAAGATGGCATGGATCAATGCGACGGAGTCACCGCGGCCCAAGACTTTGATTTGGCGGATGGCATCAACATAAGCGGCGACATTTCGGTTTCGCCATGCTTGGTCGCTTGTATAAACATCTCCTCCGCGGGCGATGTAATCGTAATAGTTCCCACTCTTGGCCATACGACCTAAATTAGCGGCGAACATCTTATCCAAGAAGAAACCAGGTACCTGGTGGGCGGTGATTACGGCTTCATTCATGTCCACTGTAGACCCACCAATTGCGAGTCGTGTCCAAGCCGTCAAGGCCCGAACAACGGGTTTGGCAAAATATCCTCCTTGATTGGCCTTCAGACAACGGTAAGGCACGCCCCGAACGATTAATGCCAAGGTGTAGGCATCAGATTCGGCATTATTGCGAACCAAAATGCCGAAATCAGACGCGGATTCACCGGCGTCTATCCCGTCCTTGATTTGTTGGGCTGCGGCATTTGCTGCATCTTCATGCGTCGCCGTAGTCCACGAGGCGATTGCTCCCGTACCACGAGCTTCATGGGATTTACACACCATGGGAATCTGACGATCTTCGTTACGTGCAATCAAACGATTGGCTGCTTGGACGATCTCTGAACCCGATCTGAAGTTGGTCGTCATTAGCTTGGTCTGATACTGACCAGACTTGGACAGATCGATGTAATTTGATGGTTTCGCCCCACGGAAGGCGTAGATGGAATTGTGGCTAAGGATCCCACCACCGAAGAAGTTGGATGCGTCGTTCACGTCGAGGTCAATGAAGGATCCGTCCGCCTTCTCAATAGTGACGATGTCTTCAAGGACAAGGTTGCCATCTTTTGTTACGGGGACTTTCACACCCACGGAAAGGGCAGAAGCTGTTACCTCACGTAACGCTCCATCTGGGGTCGAAAGCCAATGCAATGCTTCGACCCCAGTAAGATCTGATATATGGTTAGCAAAAGCTAAAGCATCACGGTAGCTGGCGAAGTGCCGTTGCAAACGACGACGGCCATCCGGCCCCACAATGACTCTATTGCTTTCGGAGATATGGTCGAATTGGTTCCCCACCCATTCCATTACCACTTGGCTGCCAGATGAATCATGTGCTAGCATTGTCAGACTATGGTGTTTTGGATCATCAATTAGCTGATGTTCTGTTGCCCACAGCTTGTGATTAGGTGACATGGTTAGGGTAGCCCCTGATGTTGTCGTAATCTTATAACCCCAAGTCCACTCAGTAGGCCAAGCACGCTTGACGGATTGGCCTGTCATATTGCCGTTCCTGTAGGACAGCACTTCATCCCCGATTACCACATCCTTTGCTGTCTTGGTTGTGCCATCCGCCAACAGGATTGGGGTGTTAGATTCCACGCATTGCTTGTCGTCTCCGATAAAGGACAATAAATCCGCTTTGGCCCCCATTAGGTTGAATAGGGCAAACTGTATCTGGTTGAGGTCCTGGGCTTCGTCGACCAGAATGACCTTGTACCGTGATTGTTCCGCAGCTAGAGCCTGAGGATCGGTTTGCAAGATATCAAGGGCGACGGCCAATTGATCTGTATAGTCCATGGCGGGGCCATGGACCGGGTCGTTCAGCTTGAGCCACTCGTAGGCTCCGTATAAGGCAACGATGGGTTTGATACCAAACTCTGCTTTGGCCTGATCTACCGTGATGCCTGAGTTTTTGAAGTTATCTACGGCCAACAAGGCGGCCCGTTCGCCAATCGTTTCCCCAAGATCATTTTTGATCTTTTGGCCTATGTTGAACCACATCCCGACAGGGGCAGTGTCGTACTTGGATCTCTGACCTTCATTCAAGGAAGGCTTACGTACTTCTTCATTCCCCACGTCATCATCGTCGAATGCAGCATTTTTCAACGATGGAGTGGGGGCGTTAACCAACCGCAACCAGTCATCGGACGTCGGTTTGGACAATGGCGGTACGGGTGCATGGATTTGTTCGGCCCAACGGCGCCACCCGTCACCACTTTCAAACTTGGTGATGACATCAATTTGTTTGGGGGACAAGGGGCGACCACGGGAAGCCTGGTCATGGAATGATCGTAGAATTTCTTTGTTTCTCCATCCAGGGATCGATTCGATGCGCTGAAGAACCTTCTTTTGAGATTCCATTTGCTGGTTGAAGCCCTCTACGGACATTCCAACTTGCTTGATTGCCATCTTGAAGCATCGGTCTGCACCTCGTTGGTTTCGCATCGCCCCGATCCAGTTAGGCCGGTGCCGGGTGATAATATCACGAGCAATGCGGTGCGTTGTCCCGGAAACTACTCCGGAGACCTTGCCATCCCGCTCAAGCCTTAAGCCTAATTCGGCTGATGCAGCCCGTGTGAATGAACATGTCATGATCTGATCGGGGGCATAACCTTTGTTCTCTACTAAGTTGGCAATGGTGGCTACTAGGGTTGAGGTGTTGTGGCAAATGAAACCGTCCGCCGAAAAGGAATGCGTCCCCGGCACCACGAAGTCATAAACTTCAGCTTCGCCTTCTTCGATGGTATCCACGGGATCATAGAACCACGGTTCTTTTGTCAGTTGATTGAGTTTTTCCCATGCGGGGGAATTGACCTTGAACACATCCAAAAATTCACGCAATCCGTCAACCGGGGGGTTGCGATCCCCTTCCCAATAGCAACGATGTCGACCATGCTTGGGGTCATTCCAATGTGCATCCCCCTTTGCCTTACATTCATCGTGAATGGTGCGACATAGCCCCGCCAATCCTGGGATGGTATCGATGTTCGTATTGGATGCTTTGTCTAGGGACGCCTCCGCCAGGTGTTGTTTGCGGACTAGATTGAATCCTATTTCCCGAACGAAGGTACGTAGATTGTCCCCTGTGATAAACACATTCCAACAACCTTTACAACGGTTGGGTTTGAATTTCAATTTGGACACTATCCCAAAGGATAGCAACAAGACTTGGACTTGGTGTGCCAAGACATAACTGGCCGAGGCGTAACCTACGGTGTTACTAGATGCTTCACCATCCCCGTCAAACAATGCCCGAAGGAAGGCCACCACCACATTTCGGGGGGATTGCAAGATCCCAAGTGGGATTTCCTTTTCGTGTGCTTTGGCGGACGTTAGTCCAAAATCCATCAAAGCATGGATATCCGCCAAGCGTGTGAAGTTAATGTTAATGACACCATTACGTTTATCCGGTGTTTCTCGGAAATTCGTGATGATTCCTCTGAAGGAATCACGATACAGATCCAATTGGTCTGGATCTTTAGTGGCGATGTTTGTGTTACAATGAACACCAACCCGCACACAACCTTCGCTGACAATGTACCCAAGCAAACTGGCAACTTGTGGGGTTAATTCTTCGGGGATTTGCGTGTTGAAGTGCATTCGTGTTCGTTTTGGATGCACAACACGAAAAGGTTCTGCCGGAAACAACCCTGGACGACGATCGATGCAAATAAAATCCTCTTCGGCTACAACCCCCAATTTCACCCATTCAGGCTTTGCGTCCCGTAGAACAAGGATGGGGTGGCTAGCCGTTCCTTCGATTGTATAACCCCGACTTGTCGTTACTTTGATGGTTTTGCATAACCCATCACGATAGATGTTACTACTAGCCTCAACGCCGTCTATCCCAAATAGCTGTTCATTGCATGAAGCAGCTTTTCCAACATCAAGGCCCTGTCCAAATTCGCCAATCGATATCAGTCCTTTTCCAGTGCGGACAAGACTATCACCTTTGATGCACTTGCCGGAACCCGCTCCTGCCGCTACAACAACCTTCCCCATAGTTTCTGACACTTCTTTTTGTTCAGGTGTCAGGCGAAAGCGTTCTGCAATAGTGGATCGGCGTTGGTTGGTGGATGATGTGGCGGCAGCAGACAATACGGCGGATGGGGCCTTGGACTTTTTGGCAACATCTTCGATTTTGGACACCAACCCCATTCGTTGTGTTTGTAGGTCTGCGGCATCAGGTGTATTGGGTGTTGAGGCATCAATCTTGGTATTGATCAGTTGCAGATCTTGACCGAGATTCTGTCCGGTTTCCGCATCCGTCAAAACGGATTCAGTTGTCGAAATAGGTGCCCCCGCATTGGATGCCAGTAGTTCAATCCACTTACGGGGTGCAGTCACACCAGATACTGGAGCAATGGCAGCTAAGTGGTTCAAAATGGTTGCGTGGTTTTCTTCTTCCGCCGCTGCGGCAAGTTCACGGGCAGCCCGGGCTACCTTACCTGTGAACAAGGAACTGAAAATAGCAGGGCGGGTTTTTACCCACGGCATAACTGCCTGAATAGCCTCTGCCCAATAGCTGATCGCGACGGGGGTCGGGGACGTAGCCTTTGAAGCTCTAACGATAAGGGTTCGGATAGAGGCCGCGTCTGGACGTTCTGCTAAGGGCGCGATTACCCGGTCAAACCCATTGATGATCTCGTCCGAATATCGTTTGATCATTGCACCGCCCTTGGATGCCAGGGGTCCGGGATGACCACCAACAGCTTCCAAGTGGCGGATGTGGGTTTGGTAAGCAAACACTAAAACAGCCAAATCAATGAACCGACCAGATGGCACGATTGGATCGACATCATAGTTCTCATCTGCATGCTTTCTGTAAGTCATGATGGTATTCCTGATAGTCTCTGCGGTTGCCACACACTAGGTCATCCCACAAGTGTTTGCGCGATAGAATCCTTATCGACGGAACGATAAGGGGCGGGGATGACTGGCACCCCTGACGATAGATAATGGAGAGAGGGGTGTTATGCGAATGGTTATTGTAGCCCCCCCGCACACATCGATCTTTTGGCTAAGGGTTATAGCCAAAATGCTCTCCACAAAGCATCCTGATGTTGTGGTTCTAGGTCCGGTTGACACGCTCCTGCATGGGCAATTAGATAAATACAAGGTTCATGTAGTAGATCCGCCTTCACATGGTCCACCATTGACGGGGTGGTGGGGAAAAGTCAAGGAATGGTGGTCAAAATGTACAACCCCAGACTGGGACCCATGGAATACATGCGATGTGGTATTGGTCTTGTGGGACAGTTCACCTTGCGCCATAAAGAGTGTGCAAAGGGCTAAAGCACAAGACAAAAAGGTGTGGATTGTCAAGATCACCCATACGGGTGGGACGACCATGAACAAACATCATTAGTGTGTTACGCCGTGAAGAGGGTTTATGGCTCGCAATGACTTGGTATACGAACGTCTTTATGGGTATCAACCAGGAGGTCGAAAGCCGCCTGAATTCAGGGTGTTTCGCAAAATGGCTGTGAAGATGATGGATATTGATCATCTTGGGAAGGCCGTTGTTCGAAAACTTACTACTATCGGCATTCAGAATGGTCTGACGAATTACTTGCCTTATGTGTTCTTTGCGTTCCATGCCCCAGGTAATACCCGAAACTGGCCTAATCTATCGCATCATTTGGAGTTAGCACTCCAGATGGGTCGATGGGTGCTTAGCAAATCGTTGGCCGTACCAAATTATAGTCGAGAACTTGTTATGCCCCCACAGGATTTGGAGCCCAATGTTGACCAGGCAATGAGAGATCTGGCGGATTGGTGTTGGGGGGACCTGAGAAATGACATTACGACTCATTACATCCGTATCCTCAAGGGTTATCAGTCTGATTTCGCTCGTGCGTCGAATAACCCCAATGCAGGTGCTAGTGTAATCGCGGTAAAGAACGCCTTCGAAGAAGCTTTAGATGCGTACCCAACTGTTTTTGATGGAGGGCAGTTTCTTGCTCGGATGATCCGATTCACTGGAATCTAAGTAGCCTAAAGGCTCTTGTGGGGTAAGGGGTGGCAACTAGGAGGCCCCCGCATGGACGACCCCGCCGCAGTTAACCCTAGAATCGCCAAGTTAAAGGAGATTCGGGGTCGCAAAGACCTGAAGCTCCGTCCATCCAAGTACTTGAAAACCACCTTCACGGACTTCTCAGGGAAAGAACGTCCTTTGGTGATCCGCTACTACCAGGTGCAAGGCATCCTGCATCTGCGGGTCATGAAGCGGTTTTTGCTTGGGGATGATACGGGACTTGGTAAATGCAAAGGATATTCCAGCCTTATCAAGACGGACGTCGGATTGGTTAGGTTGGGGGACATGGCCCCTAATGGGGTATCGCTTCATCCTGACACGTTTTATTCGCTCGATCATCCGGTCAACGTGTGGACCGGATGGGGGTGGGCACCTGTTAGGAGTTTCTACCACTGCGGGACCAAGCCCACCATAGCTATACGGACTTGTCGAGGTTATGAGACGAATGGGTCGTCCATCCATCCGTTGTGGACACGCCGTGAGGGGGGGGAGTCCTTCGTCAAATTGATGGATGTGGGGGTGGGTGATTATGTCTGCATCGAACGAAAATCTGGCATTGCCTTCCCAGTGTGTGACCCCGTTTTGCCTGTCCCTGCCGCTGAAAATTTTCATGCCAATGTCATCACCTATAATGTACCTGACATGTTGTCCCCGGATCTGGCAGCTTTCCTTGCCTACACGATTGCTGAAGGGCATACCAACAGCAGTCGTCATGTCCAGATCACGCAAGACCGAGCATTGAATCCCGAGGTCCATGACCACATTCGAGTCCTGGCAAAAAACCTGTTCGGTTGGGAAGGTAACAAGGATAACAAGACGCAGGACATCAGGATCGGGATCTACAGCACTTGCATCCGTACATACCTCTCGGGGCTTGGTGTCGGAATGGGCACATCCGCAACCAAGTGTGTTCCATGGCCCATCTTCAAAGGCACACATGCATCCGTGGCTGCGTTTCTCCGTGCCTTTTTTGATAGTGAAGGGTCTGTCACTAAAGATGGGGTAGTCGAGGTTTGCAGTGCATCTGATCAACTGTTGAGGGAGATCCAGATTCTGCTTTTGCAGTTTGGGATTGTGTGTTCCCGTAACCTGAAGAAGGTGAGAGGCTACGAGCATAATACCTACTGGCGGATCGCCATCTGCGGAGAGGATGCTTGCCGATTTCACAAGCATATCGGATTTCTGACGCATCGAAAGCATGAAGCCCTTGCGGGATTGGTCACAAAACCATGGAACGCAAATCTTGACGTGGTGCCTCATGCAGGTCCAGAGGTGGATGCACTCCGGGCGGAAATCCTACATGTGACTTCCCGCAGGGGGTCTAATGGCAGTCGCAAGGGTAGTGGAATCAAGCAGTTCGGGGTGTCCTTCGAGAAAACCTTGAACAACATCCGCAATGGTGGCCGTAACCCGACGTATAAATTCCTCCACAAGATGCTAGCGATCTCGCGGGCGTTGGGGCTGGAGCATACTAGGGCACACCTTCAAGTAGATGCTCTGTGTCAGGACAATTTCTTCTACGACCCCGTTGAAACCATCACCAAAGGTGTGGAACCGGTCGCAGACATTGAAGTGGATGACCCCAGACATTCTTTTGTGGCAGACGGCTTCGTCAACCACAACACGCTACAGGCAATCGCGGCTTTGTGCTACATCTGGGAATCCGAACCAGATCGCAAGGTAATCGTCTTGACGACCAAATCGGCCACCCGTCAATGGGTGGATGAGTTTACCAAATTCACGGTGGGCGTCAAAGTCATCATCTGCAAAGGGAACCCCGCCCAACGGAAGGCCACTCGCAAGATGTTCATGGATGCGGATGGCCCGACGGTCATGGTTATGGGCTACCGGTCTGCCGTGGGTGATTTTACTGAAATGCAAGGTTGGAAGGATCACGTCCTGATCTCCGACGAGGCCTCGGCTTTTAAGAACCCCAAGACCCAGGTTCACCAGGTATGCAGACATTTGAGTGAACAGGCTGACCGATCATGGGCGTTAACGGCCACAATGATCAAGAACCATCTGATGGAAGGGTTTGGTATCTATCAAGCGGTCTTACCTGGTCTATTCGGGATGACTGAAAGGCAGTTCATGTTGTACTACGCCTTGACACAAAAACATCCCATCGGTGGCGGACGTTACATTGACGTCATCGTTGGTTACCTGCCAGCTAAGATCAAGGAGTTTCGTCAAATAATCGACCCGTACTTCCTGGGACGGCCCAAGCATGAAGTTGCGGTTGAACTGCCCACCCTAACCAGCAGAACGGTAGAGGTGGAATTAACCGATGATCAGGAAGCCAAGTACGACGAAGCCTTGGATGGTTTATTGGAAATGATCAAGGGCGGGGCGACTACGGTTCAAGAAGTGACCAAGTTGACGGCAATTTCTTACTGCCAAGAGATTGTCAATCATTTAGGCATGATTGGCATCGAAGGTTCCGAATCCCCGAAGGTAGATACTTTGGTTGACATGGTGGCGGAAGGAGATTTTGCGGACGACAAAGTTATCGTGTTCAGTCGGTTTGAAAAGATGGTGTCCTTCGTTATGGAACGGATGAAGAAGGAAAAGATTCCTGCGGTGCGGGTGACAGGCAAGGAGAACGAGGACCAACGCCGAGCGGCCATGAAGGCGTTCCAAGACCCCAATTCTGATGTGCGTGTTATTTGCATCACGACAGCAGGATCAGAAGCCATCAATCTACAAGCGGCCAAGGTCTTAGTGTGTTTGGATACACCATGGTCAGCGGGTGACTTCTTGCAATTGTTGGGGCGCATGATCCGTATTGGGTCCGTTCATGACAAATGTTACGTCATCCACTTGGTAGGTCGACGGGCGGGTAAAAAGAAGGAAACCATTGACCACCGAATCATGGAGGTTCTCGGACACAAAATGAACCTGATCGAGGCTGTATTGGGAAAACGGATCAAGGGTGATGGAGATGAATCGGCCATTCGGGTAGAGAACGACATCTCGGACCTGTTTGATTCGCTTCGCGATGACGCCGCCAAGGGGGACTAGATGGCATACGGTATAGAAGACTATCCATTCGGAGATGGACGGCCTGATTGCCCTGATTGTCGCGGTCGTGGGGTTGTGCCTGCCCCATTGAAGCCTGGACGCATTATCGTCGGTGGTCAAACGACGCCCTGTGGGTGCATCCTGGAGCGAGACATCCTTCGTAATGTGGAACGCGGTTGGCGGGGGCTAACTCAAGCGGTTCCAATCCCATCCAGTCCGTTAAATGGAATGGATGGAAGGAACTTACGAATCACCTCAGGACACAAGGCAATCCGTGAACATCTGCGACATATTGCTATTAGGCAAGGGCCAAATTGGGCATTCAATGTTGTTTCTGACGCAGATTTGATGGATGCGTGGTTGGCCCGCGTTGATGACGACGACATTCACGATGGTGACGTTGAATTAAGGCGGCGGCAACCGGTCACATCTAAGTATGGTGCCTTAGTAGATTTGGTAGAACCGCCTGACTTGTTGATCATGGTCATGGGTGTCAAAGCGGCTCGCAATTCCGCGATGCCAGAGGTTGTTTTAGAGGCGCTGCAACATCGAGTACACAAGGACAAAGTGACCTGGATTGTAGATCAACCTGAATACCGTTTGACCAGTGGGCACATTTCCTATTCGGAACATGTTGGATCCCTGATCGGAAATTGGCCTCATGTTGACCTAAGCGCCAAACCTAATGTGCCGCAACGAAAACCCGTTCGTCCAAGGCATCAGATTGCGGATATCAATACTTTTGAAGTGGATGCCGGACCCGATTCGCACCATCGATCAAAGGCGCAACGTGTCGGAGAAGATAGCGACCCGGAATGGGTAAAGGATGCCGTCGACAAGTTAAACAACGGCAAAAAGAAGTTTCGGGGATTCAAATGAAAATCTTGCTGCGGTCTACGTTCCTTGTCACGGCAACGGATACCAAGGACAAAGAACTCATTTTGCGAAACTACCAGAACCTGTATGGGGCAGGGCTGTCGTTCGATGTGGATGAGGACATCCCCATATGGAAATTCATCCAAGAATTCGTACAATCCCATAATCACGTTCCAGAAGCTACGACCTTGAAGTCTTACTTCACGGCCCGTGGGGAAACTCAAGTTGTCGGGCGTATGGATGCTTTGTGCGCGTTGCCTTGCATCACTGGCGGTGACTTCATCACCCGTTTGATGGATAAGGCGGAAGATCGGCGTGTTCGTGTAGTGTCAGAACTCATCAAGGAAGCCGCCACTATTGTCCAAACAGGTTTGGAAATCAGGGATGGGCGAAAAACCAAGATTCTGAAAGGGCCGCAAGATGCTGTCCGCTATATCTTAGACAAATCGCATGAAGTGGTCACCCCTACTTTGGGATCTCGTTTATCAGGTGAAGTGACTAGAGATGGTTCAGATTTCAAACGGGAATATGAGCTGATTGAATCAGATCCTTTAGCGGGAGTAGGGCAACACGTTGGCATCGACCAGTTTGATACGGCGCTGAATGGTGCTAAACGGTGTGAGCTATGGGTACACGCCGGG
>Ga0194120_10007240_pt1 | contig 15255 bp, 9 predicted proteins | sample TA2MahCa65mmetaG_FD_148642 | JGI IMG/M metagenome (GOLD analysis project Ga0194120, IMG submission 148642) | Freshwater microbial communities from Lake Tanganyika, Tanzania - TA2015019 Mahale Deep Cast 65m | ecosystem: Environmental > Aquatic > Freshwater > Lake | place: Tanzania: Lake... | reverse complement strand
TCCCGTGGGTCATTCTGATTCGTAAGGAGTGGGTCTCGCTGCGTGCTATTGGTGGGACCGTGATCGCTATTTTGGGAACCGCACTCCTCTTTCAGCGCTGAGACACCCTACTGGCGTAGTTCTTGCCGAGTAAAAGCAAATGTCGAATCGAAATGTGGAATGCAGTTCGGAGACTGCCAATCGAGCGGTCGTTATGTTATAGCATTCAACCCGTTTGAGCACTCGAGCACTTGAAACCATAGCACTCTCAAATCATCTCTATAATCCAAACTTATGCAGATTGGAGTTCCTCGCGAGACAGCGCCCGGTGAACGGCGCGTGGCTCTCGTTCCCGATGCCATAATCCCGCTGACCAAATTAGGCTTTAGCATTGCCGTCGAAACGGGAGCCGGCGAACCGGCCGGGTTTCAGAATGCCGCCTATGAGCAAAAGGGCGCTGCACTGGTCAGCCGCAGCGAACTCTTTGGCCGCTCCGACATCATAACTGCCGTTCGGCCGGCGTTCACGGCTGCCAGCGAACTTAAGCGCAATCAAATCCTGATCGGCGCGGCCGATCCCTTCGGAGCGCCGGAGGCGATGAAGGCGCTGGCGGAAGCCGGTGTAACGCTTTTCGCCCTCGAACTGTTGCCTCGCATAACCCGCGCACAGGCGATGGACATCCTCTCGTCGATGGCGACGATAGCCGGTTACAAAGCCGTTTTGATGGCTGCGGCCGAACTGCCGCGGATGTTTCCGATGTTGATCACCGCTGCCGGGACAGTCAATCCCGCCAAGGTCTTCGTCATCGGCGCCGGTGTGGCCGGACTGCAGGCCATCGCGACGGCGCGGCGGCTTGGCGCAATCGTCAAGGGCTACGACGTCCGGCCGGCGGTTAAGGAACAGGTCGAATCGCTCGGCGCCAAGTTCGTCGAGATGGAACTCGAGTCTGCCGAAGGTGAAGGTGGCTACGCCAAGTCGATGGACGAGTCTTTTTACCGCAAGCAGCGTGAACTGATGGCCAGAGTGGTGGCGGAGTCCGATGTTGTCATCACGACGGCCGCTATTCCGGGCCGCAAGGCACCGGTCCTTATCACCGCCGATATAGTCCGTTCGATGGCTCCCGGTTCGGTTATCGTCGATCTCGCAGCCGCGACCGGCGGCAACTGCGAACTGACCCGACCCGAAGAGAACGTCCGCGATGGTGCGGTTCTCATCCTCGGACCGACCAATCTTCCCTCAACCGTGCCATACCACGCCAGCATGATGTTCTCGAAGAACCTCCAGGCATTCCTAAAGAACCTCCTCAATAAGGAAGGCAATTTGCGCCTGGACGAGCCGGACGAGATCATCCGCGACTCAATGGTCATCCGGTCGGGCGAGATCGTCAACCCGAAGGTGGCCGAGGCAATCAAGGGATAAAAGTCTGGGGAGATGTGCGTTCCGCCGAGAAGAACACTTGACGAATCGGATACCTGACGGAATAAGGCGGCACAGGCAGCATCCCAAACCGCAAGACTGGACTTTCGCACTATCACACTCTCGCACTCAAATGCAAACCGAAGTCATTACCTTAATCACCATCTTTATCCTCGCGACCTATCTGGGCTTCGAGGTCATCACGAAGGTTCCGCCGATACTGCATACGCCTCTCACCTCGGGAGCCAATGCGATCTCCGGAATCACCATTCTGGGGGCTCTGATTTCAGCAGGAGCGAAACTTACCCTGCTGACGACGATACTCGGCTTCTTGGCGGTGACCTTCGCCATGATCAACGTCGTCGGCGGCTACATGGTGACTCACCGGATGCTGAAGATGTTCCGTAAGTCGGGAGACAATTGATGCACCACCTCTTCGCTTCCGGACTGTTCGCAGGGACCGGGACTCTGGCCAGTAATCCTCCGCTTCTTGACGCAGTCATCAAGATTGTCTATCTACTCGCCGCAATACTATTCGTCTATGGCATCAAGGGGATGACCCATCCCCGCACGGCGGTGCGCGGCAACCTCATCAGCGGCATCGGTATGCTGCTGGCGATCGTCGTGACGCTGCTTGACCGGCAGATCCTCAGTTTCGAAGTGATCATAGCGGGCATGGTAGTCGGTGCGGGTGTGGGCGCAACGTTGGCGGCAAAAACGCCAATGACCGGAATGCCGCAAATGGTCGCGCTTCTCAACGGCTTTGGCGGGATGGCGTCGCTTCTGGTTGCGGGTGCCGCGCTGTTTGAAGCGCTCGAGCCGCAGACTCCTCCGGTTACGATGCAAATGGCAATCGCGACGGTCGCAACCGGGCTTATCGGCGCGGTTACTTTCTGGGGCAGTCTGGTGGCGTTTGCCAAGTTGCAGGGGGTGATCACCGAGAAGCCAGTCCTGCTGCCGGCGCGCAACCAAACAAACGCCGTCCTGACCCTGATTGCAATCGTGCTCGGCGTGCTGGTGGTGATGCACCCCGAACAGGTGCGGAACTACTGGTTCCTGGTGGCTCTGGCGTCCGTCATGGGCATCACTTTGGTGATACCTATCGGTGGAGCCGATATGCCGGTGGTGATCACCCTGCTCAACTCCTATTCCGGCATTGCAGCCTGCGCGACCGGATTCGTCCTGAACAACACCGGGCTGATCATTGCCGGGGCGCTGGTCGGATCGTCGGGGATGATCCTGACCCAGGTGATGTGCAAAGCGATGAACCGCTCGATGGCCAACGTCGTCTTCGGCGGCTTTGGTGCTGAGGTGACATCCGGCCCGAAAGCGGATGAGGTCTATGCCACAGTGAAGTCCGCAAGTTCCGAGGAAGTGGCGATGCTGCTCGACGGCGCCCGCCGCGTCATCATCGCTCCGGGCTACGGGATGGCAGTGGCTCAGGCGCAGTTTGCGGTTCGCGACTTCGCCAATCTGCTCGAATCCCGCGGAACGCGGGTTGACTTTGCCGTTCATCCCGTTGCCGGACGGATGCCGGGTCATATGAACGTCCTGCTCGCCGAAGCCAACATCGCCTACGACCGGATGATCGAGATGGACAACATCAACCCGGAGATGCCCGAGATCGACGTCGCCATCATCATCGGCGCCAACGACACCGTCAATCCGGTAGCACGCTCCGATCCCCACTCGCCTATCGCCGGGATGCCGATCCTGGATGTCGATCGCTGCCGGAACGTCGTCGTCATCAAGCGGAGCCTTTCGCCGGGTTTTGCCGGCATTCCGAATCCGCTCTTCGCCGCCAAAAATGCGGTGATGTTCTTCTCCGATGGCAAGAAAGCGGTGATGGACCTGATCAGCGCCGTCAAGGAGTCATAGCCCGCAGGCGCGCTTGCGCCACCTGCTGGTGTTGACTATATTGCTCTCCAGCGAGTCCGCCCCTATAAGGCGGACTCGCCGCTCCTGACTCTATCAACCATGTGAAGTTCAATCCCTCATGAACGTCGGAGACGGGAATGATCCGCCGCTATCGTATCATCGACCGACGGCTCCAGCCGGTTGACGAGCCGCCCTTCAACTGCATCATTTGCTCTACGCCGGACGATGCCGAACGGCACTATCTGACCAGCGAACTGCACCTTGACGAGCATACCCTCCATTCGGCGCTCGACCCTGACGAAGTCTCCCGCCTCGAGTTTGAACCTGAACATACCGCCTTGATCTATAAGCATCCTGCAACTTACATAGCACAGGATCAGTTCCTCTTCAAGGTCAATTCGGTCGGAGCGTTTATTTTCCGCGACTTCCTGCTCTTTCTATCCGCGACCGAACTTCCTATACCCGACGGGCTTTCGACCGGCGGTACAATCACCCCGGCTGGACTCTTCCTAAAGATCATCAACCGGACGATCACTCACTTCCGCGAGCACCTTCGGATCATATCGAAGATTGCCGACGAACTCGAAGATAAGATCAGCGCCGCGCTCTCGAACCAGCACCTCATCCATCTCTTTGCACTGCAGAAGAGCCTCGTCTATTATGTCGAAGCGCTCACCTCGAACCACGGCGTCCTTGAGCGGTTGCGTCGGCAAGCCACGCGAGCCGGCTTTACCGACGAGGAGATCGAGGTCCTCGAAGACACCCTTATCGACAACGACCAGTGTTTAAAGCAGGCCGAGATCGCAACCAACATTCTAGCCAACCTGATGGACGCCCGGGTCAGCATCGTCAGCAATAACTTGAACGTCCTGATGAAGACGCTCAACATCATCACCATCGGCATCATGGTGCCGACGCTGGTAGTGAGCGCCTTTTCGATGAACGTCCGCATCCCTCTTTCAACGCTCACCTACGCGTTCTGGATAATCATTGGGCTGGCGATGCTCTCGGCGGTCGGCTTCTGGGCGGTCTGGCGGTTTAAGAAATGGTAAGTCAACTCTGTTAGCAGGCAAGGTAATTTGAAAGGGGCAGGCTCTTGCGAGCCTGCCCCTTTGCATTATGATGAGTCGGTGAATGATGGTCTGTAGTCGAACAGAATTACCGCACCAGCAACACCTTAGCGTTCTGGACCCCGAAAGGCGTCCGCAGCCGCAGGAAATAAGTTCCCGAGGGCATACCATCGGCATTCCAGACGACCGTCTGGCGACCGAAGGCAACCCTATCGTAGAGCCGGGCGATTTCCCGACCGGCGAGGTCGTGAACCGTCAGACGTGCTGGTGTTAGACTACCAGCCCGAAACGTGATCGTTGTGCTGCTGTTGAAGGGGTTTGGATAGGGCGTCTCGAGTTCGACCCTATTTGGCAGGAGGCCGATCCTGCCTTCAGGCGGAGCCGACTCGAAGGCTGGAATCTGGCCGCGAATCTCGCCGCCGGCAAAGGTCCGGGAGTGGACCTGAATGTAGAGATTCCCTGCCACAAGATCAGCCAGATCCTCTTCGCCGATGAACCAGACGTCGAACACTGATCCGAACCCACTCTCGAGGGTGAATATCGGCGGGCCGTTCTCGTTGGGAGCACCGCGATGGATGTGAGCGGCGGTAGTGAAGTCAACATCGTGAAAACCTCGAACACCGACCATCGATCCGTCGGGGGAGAGATGGACTTCAAAGAAGCCCATAGCGTCAGTCTCGACACCAGCTCCGGCATTGGCCTGGCTGCCGTCAAGCCCGACCTCCACACTGGCCCAATCCAAGTCTTCAACATCAACGATCTGCCCGCGAATCTCGCCGCCGGCATGTGCTCCAGAGTGGATGTTAACATAGAGTTCGCCGGCTTCCAGAGCGATCAGATTCTCACTATCGATGCGCCACGACTCTTTGATCGGACTTGCCCCGGAGCGGAAGGGGAAGACAACCCCGCCGTTGACGCCCCGGGCGCCGCGGTGGATATGTGCCACGGTGGCATTCTCGACGCTGTGCTCGCCGAATATCTTCACGGTGTTGCGTTCGAGATTCAGCAGCGTCAGGAACTTCCCGATCGCTTCGCTGCCGGTGCCGGCTCCGGCATTGGCCTGACTTCCATCTGCAGCAAATGAAAACGTGACTTCGGGCTCAAAGTCGAAGACGCTCTGGACGATCTGCCCTCTTATCTCGCCTCCAGCATAAGCCTCGGAGTGGATATTGAAGTAGAGATTCCCGGCCCAGAGGGCGTCGATTAGTTCGCCATTCATGAAGAAAAATTCGTCGCTCTCCTGGTCGGCATTCGGAAAGGGCAGGACGACGCCGCCGTTTTCGCCGGGTGGCGCCTGATGGACGTGCATCGCAGTCGCATTCTCGACGTCATGAGTCACCCAGAGAAAGAACCACTCGCCTCCCGCCGCCAAGACCCCGAAACCGCTGCCAGAAGCATCACTCTCAACCCCTTCGCCCCTATTGGCTTGAGAGGCTTGAATCATAAAGGTGAAGGTGTAGCCCGGCAATGAATCGCTCAGCGAGGGGACGATCTGACCCCGAATCTCCCCGCCGGCATGAGCCGAGGAGTGGATGTTAACATAGAGTTCACCGGCCAGAAGGGCTTCGATATCGGCCGCCGACATACTGTCCCATGTCGCCCGGATGGGGCTGGCAGGTGAGTCGAACGGGAAGACGACGCCGCCATTCTGACCCGCGCGGGCGCGATGGATGTGAGCCGCTATAGCGTTTTCCAACGTGTGCTCGACGACAATCTCAAGGTGGTTGTCTTCTTCGTTGAAGCCGACGAAGCCGATGCCGGTCGCTTCAGAGTTGGTGCCGGCCTGTTGTCCGTCAAGGTTGAATGTGAAGATGGCGGCAGAAAGGGGCGGGACTAATGCAAGCAGTGCAGCGATGAGAAAAAGTTGTAAGCGAACATTCATATCTATGCTCCGTAGAATTTTGGATTATTTTGCAGGTGGTGATCTCAGAGCATCACCTCTCTTTCCAAAACTTACGACGATATTAGCCGCCGGTTGGTGGTGTCAGGATCTTTCCGATCACTCTTCAAGTACAATACGGATGCCTCCGTTAATGGTGTCGAGACTGTATTTCCCGCGTCCTTCCCCCAGCGTGGTCTCGAGGTGCCGCTTCGCTTTGAGATTCTGGACGCTGGTCGAGCCGGTGAGGGTAATGGGTCCGTTGATCGAATCGGCGGTGATAACAGCATCGGGCTGAGCCGTATCGGACTTGCGCAATCTTAGTTCGAGAGCACCGTTCACAGCGCCAAGGTCGATTTCCTTCGGATAGGGTGCTCCACACCCGATGAAGATGCTGCCGTTTATGGTCTGCGCTTCGATCTTGCCGCCGACATCGCTCAATCGAATAGTCCCGTTGATGGTGCTCGCTTCGACGTCACTCACGGAGCGCCGGCAGTCGATATCACCATTTACCGTCTCCAGTTTCACGCGTGCCGTTAACGAATCGGCATCGAGTTCGCCGTTGACGCACTCGGCAGAGAGTTCCAGTCCGGCCGGCAGGTAGAGATCGTATGATGCAGCAACTTTGTAGCGTCTCTTTTTAGGCAAATCAGGTTCGATCTTCACTGTTGAGGTCTTGAGTGAGACTTCAGTGGTGCAGCGATCGAGCATATCGCGGACCTTCTCTTCGTTGCTGCCGGTTACGGTGTAGATGACCATTAATTGCATAGTGCTGCCAGCGGCCGGGCGGATGCGAATGTCTCCATTAGGGGTTTCGATCTCGACCTTGCGTTGCCCGGCAAGCGAAAATTCGCGCTCCACCGTCCGGGTGAGAGCGGATTCAGCGTAAAGAACGGAAGTGTGAGACAAGAATCCGGTAAGGATTAGGATGGGCAGGATAGCGGGCAAGATTGCCTTTGGGCCCGGCATAGTCACTCCGATTGAGGTGGTCTTTGAAGAATAGACCGGCGGAGGGGAGAGATTGTTACGAAGAAGGGCGGGTTGACTCCCGCCCCTCAAAACTAATGCAAGTCCTCTACGGCTGACTTGCCTCTGCTCGCGGCAGGGAGTCAAGTTTCTGTTTGGCGGCGCGGCCGTAGTTCGAAGCTTCGCCCATCTCGGTGATGATCTTCTGATACATCCTCGCTGCGCCTTCCCAGTCCTGCAATTTCTCGTAGCAGGTTCCGGCTTGATAGATCGCCGTAACCCCCCAGTCGAGTTTCGTCTTGCGCCCTAACACCTTGACTTTAAGGAACTCCAGGATTGCGGCGCGATAGTCGCCCTTTCCGGAATAAGCCTCGCCGATATAATACTGGATTTCGGCTTCCCTTTCGGCATCGGCTAATGGCAGGAGTGGGCGATACTGCCGGATCGCTTCGTCATAGTCACGCAATTCGAGATGGAACTGCGCGATGTCCATCCGCCGGTCGAGGGCGTCAGGAGCGTTAGGAAAACGCTCCAGGTATTCCCTCGTCAGCCGCAATGCCGCATCCCAGAATCGCAACTCGCGATAGACGGTGGTAAGCGACTCAAACGCCGGCTGCCAGAGCGTCGTCGCGCGACGGTTTTCCCAGACCCGGCGCAGCGCCGCGAGGGCTTCACTATGCCGTTCGGCGCGGTAAAGCGCTTTGCCCAAAAGCAGGTAGCCACGCGGCGCAATTGGACTCTCCGGATGGTCCGCGACCAGTCGCTCGAAGGCCTTTGCAGCATCGTCGTTTCGACCTTGATCGAGGAGCGATGATCCGGTATGAAAGGCGGCGTCGTCAGCCCAGACCGAGAGCGGATACTTCTCGCGCACCGTCCGGTATTGTTCCCGCGCTTCGTCCCACTTCTTTGCCCGTTCAAGCGAACGGCCTCGCTCCAGAGTCAAATAGGCTCGCGCGTTGTCGAGATCGGGATGCTCCTTAAAGGTCTTATAAAGAGCATTGGAGGCATTTTTTGCTTCGTCGATCAGGTCGAGCCGGAGCATCGCTGCAACATTCAGCGTTTGATAGTGATATATGCTGTCCCGGTTGTCGGAAGCGGCGATCAAGGCTGTAAGCGCAGACTGTGCTGCGCGATAGTTGCCAGTTCCGAAGTAAAGTTCAGGCTTCAGGTTTAGCGATATAGCGGCTTCCGATGACTTGGGGAATCGGGAAACCAAGGTATCGATGAGATTCAGTGCCGCGCTATGGTTGTCCCGGCTGCGCTCGAGAAGTGCCAATTCATACAGCGCCGACGCTGCATAAGGTCCTGCCGGATCGAAGTTGAGCGCGACTCTCAAGTCCTCGGCAGCGCGAGTGAACTCACCGGCGCGGCGAAGCGCTCGGGCTCGCTCTACCCGGAAAGCTGGCGAAGGCGTTTCGAGCAACGTCAAGTGCGGCTGGCCCCATACTGCAGCCTGGTCGGCTCTTTCACGCAGGGCGAGGGCTTCGAGAGGGCGTTCCATCCGGTCCAGAAGATCGGCTTCAAGCAGCGGGAATTGAACCGGGTCAAGCCGGTAGGGATAGCGCGCCTTAAGGAGGTTGATGTAGTCGAGTCGCTCGCGTTGGGTAAGTCCGGAGTCGGAGGCGAGGTCGAGCAAGACCACTGCGGCAGCCGGAGTATCCTGATACTCAGCCACCAGTATGCGCCGCGTTTCGACCGCTTCTCCGCGTTTGCCGATTCGTGCCAAAGCCCGCGCTTCCCAGCGTCGTATTTCGGCATTGGTGCGGTTTTGACCTCCCGCCTCTACGGTGCGTTCGGCAAGCGTCCTTAGGCGCGGGAAGTTTACCTCGTCGATGCGCCCGGTCCGGCGGCAGGCTTCGAGATAGTAAAGGATGTTATCCGGGTGAGTTCGCTCCAGATCGAATTTCGCAAGCAAGGCGTCGGTTTGCCGGATCACGACTTCGAGAGCGCTGTCACCGGGGGCGGATTCATATTGAAAGAGGAGCAGCCGGCAGGCCAGGTCGCGCGTTCGGTCAGAGTGCGATTCAATCTTGTTAAGACGCGCCGATCTTGCTGTAGCACTGTCAAGATACATCGCCAGCGAGTAGTCATTCTGCTCGCGCAACGCCGAGCGAGCCAGAAGGAGATAGGCGATTCCGCCGCGATAGAGGGCGTAGGCGCGGTCGTCGCTGGTGGCGGCTATATCGTCTATAGCCCTGTCGAATTGATCGACAGCCTTGACCGGGTCTTTGAAAAGGTCCAGGTAGAAATCGCCCCAATCGAGCGCCCAGCGCACCGGATTGGTCCGGTTTTGAGGCAAACTTGAGAGTTCCGCCATCCGCTCGATAAGGCCTTCACCGCGCAGATGGAAGGCTTGCAGGAAGGCAATTGTGCGCGACGCCGAGTCGGCAAGTTCCGACGCCGGATATCTCCGCAGCAGGTCTTCGCAACGTTGCGCGGCCTGGGCGTAGTTGCCTTTGTCGAATGACTCCCGCGCGGCGATCATCAGGGCATCGTCGGCATAGGGACTGAAGGGCCAGCGCCGGAGCAAGGTGTCGGCGGCTGCCGATCCTCCGGGTTGACGGGCTCGGGCGCGCGCCCGAGCCAGTTCCAGCATGATCCGGTCACCCTGATCGAGGTCCTCGATCTTGCGAACAATCTCGGACCAGAAAGCCGCGGCGCGCTCCGGCATATCAAGGTCGAACGCCAGCAATGCCGCACGAAGCCGGGCATCGAGCCCGAGCGAATCGTCGATATTAACGGCGCGCAAGTAGCGATCGAAAGCCGCACGTTTACGGCCTATTAACTCGTTCGTCCAGCCCGCTTTGATGGCAGCCGTGCGGGAGTATGCCGCGGCGGTATCATAGAAGGCTATGGCTTGTTCAAAGTCGCGACGATAGTAATTGGCGTCGCCCAATCGCTCGACTGAAGCAATTCGGATTTGAAAGTCGGACGAAGTCACCAGCGGGGCGAGAGTCTCAAGCGTCAGATCGGTCTGCCCACGGACGTTCTGCAGATCGGCTAATTCGAGCCGGGCCAGGGGCGCCGACGGATCGCGGGGAAATTGCTCGAAGCATCTGCGGTAGGCTTCGGTCGCATCGGCAAACTCAAACTGATCGCGATGGAACCTCCCGAGAGCGAGCCAGGCGCGAGCGGACAGACTGTCCATGCCCGATCGTTCAGCGACCCAGCGTATATAGTGTTCCGCGGTGAGCAGGTCGCCCCGATCTATCAGCGACGCTGCCCGCTCGAGACGCGCTCGCGATGCCGCCGGTGCATCAGGATACTTCTCGATCAGGAGGGTAGAGACGTCGTCAGACCTGGAAAACTCACCGGCAAAGGAGTATTCCAGAGCGGCGCGCTGCAACGCCAAAGGTGCCAATAGCGAACCGGAGTAGAAGCCCTGAACCCGTTCGAAGGCTTGCGCGGCTTCGAGATGCCGACCTGCATTTGCCAGCGTTTCGCCGACTTTAAAGAGCGCCTCCGGTGCGCGCTGAGATTGCGGATAGACGATCGCCGTCCTTAGGAACGCTGCTCGAGCCCGGTCCGGATCGCCGCTTCGAAGGTAGGCTTCGCCGAGCAGATACTGCGCCTCATCGGCTTCGGCAAGTGCCGGAAAGTCGCGCAGACACCGCTCGAGTTGCTCAGCGGCTAAATCGAAGTATTTCTCTTCGTAGAGTTTAAGTGCGTAGAGATACTCCGTCCGTCCGGGCGATTCAAGCGCCGGTGCAGGAAATACAATGACTGCAAGAAGCAGCAGTATTACCAGCCGCACCTTAATGCCGGTCTTCATCCAGTTGCAGACATGGTTGGTTACCCATTGTCTTAAGTTACTAACTCTTTGAGAAGTTATCAACATTGATTAATAACTTCGAGTGCAGGTTGGACGTCTTCGCCCACCTGCATTACGTCACCCCGATACACGCCGGACAAGGCGTCCGGCATGCACGAGACATCCAATATACTTAAGTTATCAACACCGGTTAATAACTTCCCGAATTTCAATGTTGACATCCTGACTATTAGACGCTCAATGACGGCATCATGCGATATGTCCTCACGCTCGTTCAAGCCTCGCATAGCGGAGAATGAGCGTCTTGCGTCCTTCACTCTCGAATTCGACTTCGATACGGCTGTCGAGTCCCTGCCGTCTAAAGTCAAGTATTAGTCCGATACCAAAGCGGTGATGCTTGACGAGCAGTCCTTTACGCAGGTCATCGGGGGCGAGACCGGTATGCGCTTCGGAGGGCCGGTGGTCAGGAGTTCCACTCCGCGCTGCCGAACGAGGCAGCGGCGCCGTCGTTGCCGCATAGGCTCGACGCACCTTGATAAGTTCTGGAGGTATTTCTTTCAGGAACCTGGACGGGCCGGCGGCAAAGCCGCTCTCGCCCCACCGGACCCGGTGATAGGCGCAGCCGAGCACCAGTTGGTCGATGGCGCGCGTTACTGCCACATAGAATAGTCGTCGCTCTTCGTCGATGTCGCTGGAGGAATCTCCGCTTGCTGCGAGCGGCAGCAAGCCCTCCTCAAGCCCTCCAACCAATACAACCGGAAATTCCAACCCTTTGGCGCTGTGAATCGTCATTAGACTGACCCGTCCGGAAGACTCTTCATACCGGTCGATGTCGGTTACCAGCGCAACCTGCTCGAGGAAGCCCTCCATCGACCCGTCGGGATGCTCCTCGCTGTAGCGTCCGATCTCGTCGATCAGTGCGAGGAGGTTGGCGACCTTCGATTCGGAGCGGGAGGGATCCTCCTTTTCCTCCTCCATCAAACGCTCTTTCAACCTAATACGTTCCACCAGCGTGGTAACCAGAGTTAGGAGCGGCTCCCGACCGGCGGCGATGCGCAATTCATCGATCAACTGCCGAAAGTCTGTGAGTGCCTTCTTCTGGCGGGAGGTGATTTGCTCAGTAACAAGGAGATCTTCCATTGCTCTGAAGTAAGGGACACCTTCGACCTGGGCGAGGTTGTTGACCTGGGACACGACCGACTCGCCGATCCCGCGCGGCGGATAGTTGATAACCCTTTGGAATGAGACATCGTCGGAGGGATTCACAATCAACCGCAAGTAGGCGAGGAGGTCTTTCACTTCGCGCCGTTCGTAGAACCTTAGCCCGCCAACCACTTGATAGGGGACTGCGGCACCGCGCAAGGCACGTTCGAAGGCGAGCGACTGGGCGTTGGTGCGATAGAGTATGGCAAAGTGGTCCAGCGACCGTTTATGCGTCCGGACATCACCTTGAACAAACGAGACAAATTTCTGAGCCTCGTCATCGTCGGTGTAGCCTTCGATCAGGATTGTCCCTGGTCCAGTAAGTCGCTCGGTCCAGAGCCGCTTCTCATGACGTAGTGGATTGCGCTGAATGACGGACCAGGCGATGTCGAGGATTGCTTTATGAGAGCGGTAGTTTTGTTCGAGACGGACGACCTTGGCCGAGGGCCAGTCGTGACGGAAATCGAGGATATTAGCCACCGTCGCGCCGCGCCAGCCATAGATGGCTTGATCGTCATCCCCCACGACACCGAGGTTATTATGTCGGCGGGCGATTTCACGCACCAGACGATATTGCACCGGATTTGTGTCCTGGAACTCATCGACCATCACAAAGTGAAAGCGGCGCTGCAGACGTTCGAGGAAGTCGGGATAAGCGTGATAAGCCAGAACCGGGCGCATCAGGAGGTCGTCGAAGTCGAGCCCGGCCATGCGTTCGAGCCGCTCTTGATAAAGGCGGTAGAGGTTGGCTGCCAGGTGCTCGAACTCACGCTCGGCTTTGGCGTTAAACTCCTCCGGAGTAATCAGGTTGTTTTTGGCACGTCCGATGATGGCGTCAAGGTAGTTGGGCTTTAACACATCGATCGGTATCCCTTCGGACTTCAGTATCTCTTTAAGCAGTCGCTTCCGATCATCGGCGTCGATGATAGTAAAACGGGGGTCGATGCCTATCGAACGACCTTCCTGACGCAGGATTCGCGCAAAAATCGAGTGGAAGGTCCCGGCGACGACATATTCACCCGCCGGGCCGGCCATGGCGATGGTTCGCGACCGAAGTTCTCCTGCGGCTTTGTTGGTAAAAGTGAGAGCGAGGATTTGATCCGGACGTGCGCGACCGCTTCGGATCAACTCAGCGGTTCGGCAAGCCAAGACGCGGGTTTTGCCTGAACCCGCTCCAGCCAGGATCAGCAGCGGTCCGTCGGCATGCAGGACGGCTTCCTGCTGAGCCGGATTGAGGTTGTCCCAGTAGGTGTTCAAATGATCAGATGCAGTAGGGGACTTGTTGTTGAGTCGTTGAGTTGTTGTGGGGGACTATTGACTTTGCCTCCTTACCATTTCTTTTTCCGTTCGCCCAATTCTACCCACTCCTCATAGAGGGCGGCGATGCGTCGGTCTAGGTCCTCGATTCGCGCTTGACGGCGGACGGCAAAGGATTCCTTACCCTTGGCAAGGAACGCATTGAGTTCCGTCTCGACTTCCCTGCGGGCCGTTTCGGCAGATGCAATTTCGCTTTCCAGTGCTTTGAATCGCTGCGGATCGAACTTCAGCCGCTCCTTCCTGGATGATGGCTGGCGATTGTCCGGCGTTGAGTCATCGCACCCCTTCTTCTGCCTTTCGCTTCCCGCCAGTTTTCCAGATTTCAATTTCTCCCAAAAGTCGGAGAAATTGCCATCGAGCGGGACGACTCCGGGCGGATCGAAGAAAATCACCCGGTCGATCAGTTTGTCGAGGAAGTAACGGTCGTGGGAAATCAACAACAGCGTCCCGGGATACTCTTCAAGCGCATCCTCTACCGCCTCTCGCGAAGCGATGTCGAGGTGATTGGTCGGTTCGTCGAGGATGAGCATGTCGGCGCCGGAGTGGATCAGAGCGGCGAGTTGCAATCGCGCTCTTTCACCGCCGGATAAGACGGAGACGTGTTTTTCGAGGTCGTCGCGGGTGAAGAGAAATTGATGCAGCAACTCGGCTGCGCTGCCGGGCGAGCGTCCGGTCAGACGGATCGCTTCATTCTGTAGCGTCTGGTCAGACCGGAGGTTCTCGCCCATCTGGCTGTAATAGCCGAGTTTGACCGATGCGCCGAGCCGGAGGTGGGGGTTTTCCCACCGCCCATCGCTGACGACCGTCCGGGCGAGGGTGCTCTTGCCGCTGCCATTTCGGCCTACGAATCCGACCCGTTCGCCCTGCCGAATCAGAAAGTTGACATCGTCGAGGATCATTATTCCGTCATCGAAGACTTTGCGAAAGCGTTTGGCTTCGAGCGCAATCGTCCCTTTAGGGGGCTCGGCAAGGAACCTGAACCGGATCCGTTTGCTTGCGACAGGTCGTTCGACCGAGTCCATCCGTTCGATGCGCTTTTCCATCGACTTGGCACGCTTCACTAACCCAGGGTTGTCATAGACCATACCCCAGGCTTTGAGCCGGGCGATCTGAAACTCGAGCCGGGCGACGATCGATTGTTGCCGCTTGAAGGCGGCTTCGGCACGTAGTTCACGGGTCAGTTTCTCGCGGCGATAGGTACTGTAATTGCCTCCGTAGGGTGATAATCGGGTCCGCTCCAATTCCCAGATGCCGGTGCAAACCCGATCGAGGAGGTAGCGGTTGTGGGAAACGACAATGAAAGCCTGCGGGCAGGTGGCAAGGTAGTTTTCCAGCCAGTCGAGCCCTTCGAAGTCGAGGTGATTGCCCGGCTCGTCGAGAAGGATGATGTCCCACTCGCCCACCAGGATGCGCGCCAGGGCGATGATATTGCGCTCACCGCCGGAGAGATTGGCCATCGGGGCGTCCCATAACGACTCGGGAACGCCAAGCCCGGCAAGCGTCCCGGCGACCCGGGCACCGGTCGATGATCCGCCCTGGGAGTGGAGTTGATCGAGCAGTTCGGCATACCGGAGAGCGGTCTTGGGCGACCGTCCTTCAGCGGTATCGCTCTCAATGACTGCCTCAAGCCGTTCGACCTCGGTTGCGAGTCCTTGCAGCGCACCAAGCCCACCGCTAACAACTTCACGCGCGGTCATTCCAGCCGGATAATCGACCTGTTGTGGGAGGTAGCCGATGCGCAAACCCGGCAGCACGGCGATATGTCCGCTGGCAGG
>Ga0194120_10007235_pt1 | contig 15264 bp, 18 predicted proteins | sample TA2MahCa65mmetaG_FD_148642 | JGI IMG/M metagenome (GOLD analysis project Ga0194120, IMG submission 148642) | Freshwater microbial communities from Lake Tanganyika, Tanzania - TA2015019 Mahale Deep Cast 65m | ecosystem: Environmental > Aquatic > Freshwater > Lake | place: Tanzania: Lake... | reverse complement strand
TATTAAAGTTGCTGAAGTAGTTCGTGATCTATTTCGTCGCGATCTAGATCGTGGACTCTCTGCCGGTGAGAAGCGCATGCTTGCAAAGGCGCGTGCAATATTAATTTCTGAGCTAGCACTTGCCGAGAACACAGATGAGACAAAGGCCGAATCAATCCTTGATAAGGTCTTAGCTTCGTAGTTTTGTGCGCTCACCCTTACTCAAAGTTGTTGTAGCAGTTACCCTGCCTTTAGCGTTTGAGAAGTTACATAAGGATTCAATTCTTAGTACCTCGGTTGGTCTTGCTAAAGCGTTTTGCTTAGAAACTTCGGTTAGAAGCCAGCTAGCTATTGCAATAAATGAAGAGGATTCCCATCGAGTATCGCAATTCTCTTGCGAAGTCTTGACGTGTGACCCAAACTCCCCAAAGTCTTTGGCGGTGGCTCTATGTGAATCTGATTCCTTTGATCTCGTTGCAATTTATGATTCACAACGCCCTTTGACCAGAACGACTCAATTCCATCGCACTCTCGAGGCATTGATTGGTGAGGTTGATGCAGTTCGACCAGTTTCGAGATTCACCGAAACTCTCAAACTTGTTACCCCCGAGCAAACTGTCAAGCAGACTATTGATAGAAACTCAATATTGCGAGTCTCGACACCTGAAATTCTCCGTTATGAAGCTATTGACTTTAAATCAGATAGATCGAATTGGTTTGTGCCACTCAAAGCGGGTACAAAATGCGCTAAGGTTGATGCCGATCTCGAAAGTTTGCGAATAAATTCGCTTGCTGATATTTCCCTATTGGAATCTCTTATTTTTTGGCAACAGAGTATGGGTCGCTAGTTCCTCTTTTTTAGTTTTCTGAACTCTCGAATCATTCCGATGGGTTTTCTAATAGTGGCTTTTGGAAGTTCCCAAAGGATCAAAGCTGGAGCTCGTAATATTCTTTTCCAGATTCTCAACGGTTTTGTGGCAATTCGGTGTGGCAAGTCCTTGAGATAAGCATCCCAGAGGTCATTACTTTCATGTTCGTTTTTCGTGTAGCAGACTAAGCAAGTTGTTGAGACCAACAGACGTCCCGCATAGACCAGTCGATGGGAAGTTTCGCTGTTGCAGCGAGCACAGTAGAGCGCGACTTCGAGCAATTCCTCTTTCAATCTCGGTACCTCCTCAAAGCCAGCACATGCTCAGCAATAGCTAGGTCCTGCGGAAAAGTGATTTTGATGTTTGAAACATCCGCAGAAACGGTAAGTGTAGTAATGGAAGGAGCATACTTCTCAATGCACGCGGCAGTGTCCGTTCCAATGAAACCGTCTATAGCAGCCTTGTTGTATGCCTCTAAAAGTTCCCGAGCCAAAAAGCCTTGAGGTGTCTGAACTCTAACCACCGTGCCGCGTTGCATCCTCTCCAATTCTCTAGAGTCGACTGGGATCGTGGGTATCGCACCCCCAAACTGTTTTGCTGCCTTTGTAATCTCTAAGAATAATTGAGGCGTTGCGAGTGGGCGCGCTCCATCATGAATTATTACCACCTCGATTTCACCAGCTCTGATTGCAGGAGCCAGGTGTTGAAGCGCGTTGTGCTCACTCTCGTGGCGCGTTGCCCCGCCAAACACTATCTCGACACGGACACCTTGCACCTCACGCTCGAGAGTCACATTTGCAAGATCAGCATCACTCGGGTGAATCACCAAGACGATGCGCCCCAACGGAAAATTTCTTGATGCGTTGACAAGTGATCGTGAAATAATACGGCGTCCACTCAATGGCAGCCAGACCTTATTCGTAGAGTGCCCGAAACGAGTTCCAGATCCTGCAGCTAGCACGACAACTGCCACTTTAGTTGGAATCTCCACAGGTATAATTCTGCCATGCTTGAGCGCTTCTTATGGTGGCGAAAGAAAATGAGTCCTCAAGAGCGCGCTGCTGAGATCATTGCAAAGTACCATACAAAACAAAGTCGCAAAGGTGAGATCTTCACTAAGCGTGAGGAAGAGAAGCGCATAGCCCTCGGACTCCATCCAACTTTACGTCCAGAATCACATTCAGTAAGCGAGGTGGAGGCTAAGGATCCTTTAACGGAACGCCAACGCGCGTTTTTGGATGAACTTGGACTGAACCCGAAGCAAAAAGGTAATTAAGAAGCGTAAGTTAAACCAAGAGAATCTTGCTCTTTCCGTAGTCTTACAATGAGCGAATCTTCCTTCAATTGAACGTTCTCATAGGTGAGAAGTTCATTTACTCCAATTGCCTTTATAACTTTTGCTCCAGCAATCAAACCAAGTGGAACTAGGTTTTCACGTTTGGCATCGAGAGCTTTATCTGCATAACCACGAACCGTGTAACCACCGATTCCATCGATTACATCTCCCACGACTAGATCTTTCTTGGTCATGCAAACTACCTCAGCATTTAAGTGTGTGGCAGATAGTGATGAGCTTCGATCCAAAATTGCTCGATAGACCGTGATGGGAGCTTCAATTGAGGCTAGATGATAGGGCCGATAGAGAGCAAAATAAGGTCCGGTTCCCATTGATAAATAGTTCATTTCATGAGCGATGTACGGATCATTATGGCGAACGACGACAAACACTCCAGGTGCAACATCGCCTGTGCAGTAATCTACAACGCCTGGTCGATCTAGAATGCCACCATCGGATTGCAATGCAAAAGTATCTTGTAATGTCTTTATCGAGGAGATAGGACCATGCATTCCACGCTTGGAAAGTTCCAAATCGGTCGCATTAGCCAGTGCCACCATTTCAGTCATAGTTTTTGAACCATCCGTAAATGAACAGAGCATCTTAGGATTCATTTTCTTCCTTATAGCCCTCTCTTTAACCGAATCCGGATTACTAAGAGGTTCAAACGGATTGTTCTTCCCTTTGCCCGCGGCGATAATCTCAAAATTGAGATCACGCGCATAATCAACAAGCACCTTCGCCTCTACCGGCTCATCGCCATGACATACGGCATATACAACCCCGTTATCCCTAGCAATCTTGTTTAGAAGTGGCCCAATAGTTACATCCATCTCAACATTAAGTACTGCAACATCTTTCTTTGCAAGAAGCGAGAAGTAGGCTACCTGGGCACCAATTTCTGGGATGCCCGTCGCTTCAACAACTAAATCAATCGGTAGTTCAGAAACAATTGCTGGATTGGTTGCCGCAGCGTGTCTACCCTCGGCAATTGCCCTGGTCAGAACTTCTCTATCTTCACTTAATACGATTTCTGAGATGCCCAGATCGGCATATAAAGTCTTGATTCTCTCCAAATCGATATCAATGACGATAGAAAGAGAGATTCCATCCATGTGGCCCAGTTGGTTTCCAAAGCCACGACCCATCTGCCCCGCTCCAACGAGTGCAACTCGGGAATCACGTCCAATCTTCTTCGCGTGTTCCTTAAGACGAGTTGAGTATGACAAAAAAGCTCTCTTCTATGAGTGCGAGATCACGGTTAAGCGATCCCCTATTTTTAAAGTTGGCAGAACGAGTTTTTCAACATTTACATCTCCAGGCATTTCGGGCTTGGCCAGTCCATTTGCCTTTAAATCTAAGTGGCCAAGACGTAAGAGATTCTCACTGACTACATCCCCAACGGCCAAGACTTGATAAACACTTTCTGCAAGTGAAATGTCATCTCCTACTTCTGGCGCCCGGACCTGAATCTGGGGTGAGTGAATGATTGAGAATTCATGCAATTCGCTGGGAGCATTTCGGCCAAAAAAAACTAATATCCCTTGTTCAGCAAAGTCAGGTACTAAATCTCCGATTGATGTGACTGTAGAAGAGTACACAACTTCTGACACGAACTTACTTTGCTTTGACGTCGTCAGGTTTTACACCTGAAACAAACAAATCTGCAGTTATAAACATGGCAAGTGGACCCGCAGGGCTAGTAGCGTGAACATCGACAGTGGGAACCTTTTTCATCGGGTATACACCAACTCGCGCCGTTCCACCACAGTCAATCACCGCAACTGCAATTTTATCGAAAGCGACGCTGCTCTTGAAACCATCAAATGGAACTCCACCAGTAAGTTCTGCAATACGAGCTGCAACAGGATGAATCCCACCTCCAGTGACTGAATATATATAAGGACGACTTTCTGTGGGAGTTATTGTCAATGGTCCACCCCAACCACCTTTACCAGCTGATATAACAACTGACTTGTAACTACTCATGCAACTCTCCTTTTCCGTTTACTCTTTGTCCACAATCATAAACTGCAGCTCTAAAAAAACTAAACCCCAAGGTCTGGCATCCCACATCTTGGGGTTTAGTTTTAGTTTTATTTAGTGTATAGCCCGAAGCTGGCAAAGTAAGCAATTACAACTGCAAGAGGTCCTGTAACCATGCGGCTAAACAGAACAGCTGGCACGCCGACTTCTACAGTCTCTGGCTCAGCTTCTCCAAGAGCTAGCCCTACGGGGATAAAGTCGCAACCCACCTGAGGATTGATTGCGAACAGCGCTGGGAGTGAGTATTGGGGAGGAATGTTTCCCTTTCCAATCTCAACTCCAAGTAGGGTTCCCACGATTTGTGCAATTACCGCTCCCGGACCAAGCAAGGGAGAAAGAATTGGGATTGCACATACCAGCGAGATTAACAGCAATCCCGCAAGACTTGAGGCAGAACCCGTTAGTCCTTGAGCGATCCAGTCGCCTACACCAGTTGTGAGGATTAGGCCGATGATGAACGAGATAAAGGCCATGAACGGAATCACATTGCGAATCGTTGTATCTACGGAATCACGACCCGCCTGGTAGAGAGTTCCAACCACTCCACCAACAGAGCGCCCGATTTTAACTATTACATTATTGATAGCGCTCACGTTATACCCCTGCCTTCTTCATCATTCTCGCAGTGATTGCTTCAGTCACAATTCCGCGTATGAAGATAACAACTAGACCAACTAGTAAGAACCTTACAGCGAGGTCACCAAGTCCGAGACCAAGCGTTGTGATTCCAGTTGCAATACCTACATACACGAATAGTTCACCTGGATTTGCGTGAGGGAAAATACCCAGAATGGGGTGCACAAATGAAACAGATGAGTCATAGAACGCTGGCTTATAGCGTTCTGGTAAGAATCTTCCCATGGTGTATGCCATAGGGTTGGTCAACATAAAGACGGCGACAAAGGGAAGGACCATGTATCGAACCGGGTACCACTGGATACCGGGTTGCGCGGCAGCCCTTCCAAGGCTCTCGATCTTCTCTGGACCAATCAGACGAACAAGTGCATTAACTGCGGTGAGTAGAACGACTAACGTCGGAAGGATTCCCCCCATGAGAGAGAGAAGTACTTCGCCACCTTTGTTGAACACACTTATGAAGTCTTCGGCTGCGGTCGCCAAAACACCTAAAAATCCCTCTGGCTTATCAACCGTTGCATCTGCTGCTGACTGAATCATCAGCGAATGTAGATTCAATTGATACCTCCTATATTTATTTTCTGTTGGTTGTAGAACCTTGAAGTGACTAACCGTACGAGATTATCAATCACTATCCCCCACCAGCCTTGACTCTTTCAAGGTGATCCAGAATGTAACGAGCGCTGTTTGCAGCAGCCTCATTTACCTTCTTCTTCTCACCTTCAGCCACTCGGTCACCCGAGGCAATTTGGCCAATAGGGAATCCTGTGTATGCGCTCAGCTGCTTGGAGCGCGCGAAGACAGTAAAGCCCCGAAGAACTCTTCCATCTTTTACGATGCCGTTTTCATCCGCAGTCAATGCCACAAATGCTCTTCCACCTCGGTAACGCCGTCCACCCATCCCGACGGCCATTGTTCCTAGCTTACGCAGACTGCGGAGGTCTTCTTGAAAATTTTTTGACTGCCTATAAGCGAACCACAACTGGAAGATCCACATGATGCCAATGAGGACGAAAAGTCTGCCGAGATTACTCACGCGAGATACCGCTCCATGGACACCTTCACAACTAGTCGGCTCCGACCTTCATGCCTAAGTCTGGTGTGTTTATCATGAGAAAATCAAGGACATTCGGCCTGGATTTGGTTAATATCCCTCATCCCTCAATTTAGGCAAGGCAAGGTGAGCCACGTCCTTGGCCTCTTGCGCTGTTTTAGAGGCAAGAACGGCCTTACCGACCTGTAGCAACTCTTCTCGAGAGTGAGTCGTAATTACCTGAGCGACATCTGCGATAGCGCTCACGTTGGCTGAAAGCGAATAGACTCCCAGACCGACCAAGACAGCGGCTAAGGTGGCATCGGAGGCTGCTTCTCCGCAAACTCCTACCGGTGTTTTCTTTCGGGCGCCGGCTTGAGCAATCAGGTGAACTGACCGCAAGAGCGCTGGTTGCCAAGGGTTATTGAATTCCGCTAACGAGGCTGACTCGCGATCGGCAGCATGCAGATACTGGCCCAGGTCATTGGTGCCGATCGAAACGAAGTCACAAATTTCTACAATCTCATCGGCGTGAAAGATGGCTGACGGAACTTCAATCATAACGCCCACGTTTTTCAAATCATACTCTCGAGCCAAGTGAAGGAAAGTTTTCGCCTCTTGAGGGAGTGTAATCATTGGTGCCATCACACAGACTTCAGCAGTTGTCATTTTCGCTGCCTCGGAAATTGCTTGTAATTGCATGGTTAGTAGAGCCCTGTGCGAAACAATTGTTCGGTAGCCACGCACGCCAAGAGCAGGATTGGGCTGGTGTCCAAAGTCCATGAAAGCCATGGGTTTGTCAGCCCCCGCGTCCAGCGTTCTAACAATTACTTTTTTACCAGCAAATGGCTCGAAGAGCGAGGCGTAAGTTGAAACTTGTTCTTCAAGCGTCGGTGCATTGCTGCGATCTAGAAATAGAAGTTCCGTTCGCAATAACCCGATGCCATCAGCCCCCGCGCTGATGGCTTGGAGGCCCTCCTTACTTTGACCGATATTCGCATAGATTGGAACACTTGTGCCGTCTCTTGTCAGATAGCCTTTATTTGAATGTGGGAGAGCACCTACTTTTCGTACTTTTCTCTTCTCCATCTTCTCTGCAATCTGGGCTATGAGCGTTGGTTCTGGATTGAAGGTGATCTGCCCACTGACAGCATCGATGGCTACTTGTGAGCCGGCACTTAGTTTTGCAGCCTCGACAACTCCCTTGCAGGCAACTATTGAAGCGATGGAATTAGCACGGGCAATGATTGCAGTGTGGCTGGTAGGACCTCCTTCTTCGATCACTATCGCCAGGATCATTTCTGCATCAAGATCTGCAGTATCGGCGGGCGAAAGATCTTGTGCGATCAGAACAGTTGGAACTTCGAAGTGAGGAATCTCGGGATAAGAAACTCCCGAAATTTCACACAAAACTCGGTCACGAATGTTTTCAAGGTCGGTTACGCGCTCAGCCATGTAGTCGCCCGAAGCCTTTAGCAAATCTCTGAAAGATTCCATTGCCTTTGAAATGGCATATCCGGACGTGTGCCCATCAGCAATCAAGGCTGCCGCTTCCTGTGTGATGGCCGAATCAGAAGCAATCTCCGCAGTTGCCAATAAGATTTCTCGGGTCTCCCCCTTGAGACTATTAGCCCTTGCTCTAAGCGCTAGTCCAACTTTTTTAACTGCTGCTTCAAGAATTTCGATTTCAATTTCAAGATTTTGATTTGACTTCTGTGATGAGGGAATTGGAATTTCATTGTTTAACAGAAAGAAAGGGCCTACAGCCAGACCAGAACTTGCAGGTATACCACTCAGCGTTTTCAAGAACCATCCTCAATTCGAGCTCTGTGAGAGAGCGGCCACGAGTGAATCCAGCAGCGCAACGCCATCATAAAAATCATAGGAGTTTAAATCAATGGTGAGAGACACTACTTTCGTTCTTTCATGATCTCTTCCAATTGTGACTGAAGTTGCTTGATTAGGAAAGAGGAGTGGAGTTGCAGTTCCCATCGAGAATAGGGACAGATCAAAGAGCGTGGTGGTTGCTCCAGTGAGCATCGCCACCGGTACCTTTCCGTGTTTTGCTCTTTCGATTGTGGCTGCAACGAGAGTCCGTAGAACATCATGGTGACAAAGATCAGGATCCCTGAATACGGGAAGAGCGCTTCCGTACCTAGACTCAACGATTAAGGCGACGCCAATGTAGGGATTACTCTCAAGATTAGATTTTCCTCTTAAAACGCTAGCCCATGACGCTATAAAAGTTGCCTGATCAAAATCGGCAATTACCTTCCGAGTAAATGTGGTCTGAGCGATACCGCGACTTAACTCGATTCCCCTTGCGACCAAAGCTCGATTGGCCTCCTTCCTCTTGATAAATTTTGGGTCAGGGCTCACCTGGAGAAGGTCCTTCATGGTGATCGTGTGATCGGGTCCCGTTGGAGTTACGGTTCGTAAGTCGACACCATTCTTGGCCGCCGTCGCTCGCGCTTTGGGAACTGCCTTGACGGACTCACTTTGAAGAACAGCAGGGACGGGAGGCAGTTGAATTGGGGTGGTAGCATCAATTTTCTTTTGCTGGGGCGAAAGTCCTGTCTCCGCAGGAGTGGTTTTACTTTGAACTTCCGCCGAGCCAAAGTCAAAAACCATTACCTCAGTTTCGGTGACCATAACTAAAACTGGATTTCCTACCTCAACTTTTGCGCCGGGCTTCTCAATTAGTGACTCAATAACACCATCTTCTGGGGCCTCGACCTCCATATCGATCTTGTCGGTCATTACCTCAAATAAGACATCGCCTCTCTTGACCTTGTCTCCGACCTTTACATGAAAACCTATTAACTCCCCAGCTTCCATAGTCATGCTCATCTTTGGCATTACCACCGGGTACTTGAAACTCATTGCCAATCAGCCACTATCTTGCGAACGGCCGCTTCTATATCTTCAACCTGCGGAACGGCAGCATGTTCAAGTTGAGGCGCGTAAGGGATGGGAATATTCAATCCAGCAAGGCGCCTTATTGGTGCGATTAATGAGCCAAATGAGGGAGATCCGGTTACTTGCGCGATGACTTCATTGATGAAGCCTGCATGCGCTGGACCCTCTTGGACCACGATGAGCCGACCAGTCTTCTCGACCGATTCAAAGATTGGCTTCATATCCAATGGCGTGATGGTACGTGGGTCAATCAATTCAACGGATATACCTTCCGTCGCAATTGTTTTGCAGGCTTGATAGGACCTACTCACCATGATTCCTGTCGCAACTATTGTTACATCACCGCCCTCGCGCACGATCTTTGAAACTCCGAGTGGAATTCGGGTAGAACCCTCGGGTACAGGATCTATACCCGGACTTTTGTACAACAATTTGTGTTCTAAGAATATAACGGGGTTTGGATCATCAATTGCTGCTAGAAGCAGTCCCTTAGCATCTGCGGGATTAGAAGGAACGACAACCTTTAGGCCAGGAACTGAGGCAAACCAAATTTCAAGGTTTTGTGAGTGCTGCGCGGCCGCCCCTGTGCCCGAACCTTGCGGTGTCCTTAAAACCATTGGTACGTGAAGGGCTCCACCCAACATGAAGTGAATTTTTGCGGCCTGGTTTGCAATCTGATCCATGGCTTGAGCAGTGAAATCTGAGAACTGGATTTCAACGATTGGGCGCATGCCCGACAACGCTGCACCTACTGCAGCGCCAACAATTCCGAGCTCTGATATCGGAGTATCTAACACTCGCTCTGCTCCGTAGCGGTGATACATATCTCCCGAGACGCCAAATGCACCTCCGTAGATTCCAACATCTTCACCTAACAAGAAAACCTCAGGGCGTTCATCTAAGGCAATAGACATGGCCTCGCGAATTGCCTCTGCCATAGTCAACATCCGATTGTTACTCATGGTGTGTTCACCTTGAATACTGCTTCGAGCAGATGTAGCGGGTCGGCCGGCTCCGCTCGCAATGATTCATTGACCGCACTTTTCACTGCGGCCGTGGCTTCTCTTTGAATCGCATCACACTGCTCTTGAGTCAATAATCCTGCTTTGAGGGAACTAGTTATGAACCGCGGAATTGGATCCTTTGCGCGCCATTGCTCAATCTCCTCTTTGGTGCGATAAAGATTCTTGTCAGACCTAGAGTGACCCTTCCATCGGTAGGTATCTGCAACTATCAATGTTGGTCCTTGCCCAGATTTAGCACGACTTACCGCTGCATGAGCAACCTCGTAGACGGCCACAACATCATTACCATCCACATTTATCCCGGGAATTCCATAACCCTTACTGCGGTCTGCCAAGTTATCTATGGCGAAGGCTTTTGCAGTAGATGATGACATTCCGTATCGATTGTTCTCGCAGAATAGAATCATCGGCAACCTCCAAATCGCGGCCAAATTTGCCGCTTCGTGGAAAGCTCCTTCGTTCATTGCCCCATCACCAAAAAATGAAACGACGACCGTTCCTGTTCGCATCATCTTTGAAGCAAGAGCGGCACCTGCCGCAATAGGTATTCCTCCAGCAACAACGCCATTTGCTCCTAGGTTTCCCGTCTCCACATCTGCAATATGCATCGAACCACCGCGCCCGCCGCAATAACCAATCTTCTTTCCCAATAACTCCGCAATCATTCGGGTTAGATCGGCTCCCTTAGCAATGCAATGACCGTGGCCGCGATGGGTGGAAGTAATCTGATCCTTTATGCTTAAAGCCATACAGACGCCAGTCGGTGATGCCTCTTGACCAATTGAGAGATGCATCGTTCCATGCATCATTCCGCGGCCAAATAATTCCTCTACTGCCTCTTCGAACTTGCGAATTCTCCACATATACAACAGGGCATGGTTCGCGAGCTCTGGGGAGGACAGAGGATGTCCTACCGGCAGTTGTTTGACACTCATATCCCCACTTTCACATTCGCGCAAAGGATTTAAAGGTTCTGGAGGCCAAACACTACTACCAAATAGGTTAGTCTAAAGTTGTGAGAGAGTTTCGTTCGAAAGTTAAATCTAGTGTCGGGCTTCACGCACGCCCGGCCGCACGTTTTGCTTCCATAGCAAAGGGCTCAGGAGATGTGGTCCGGCTAGCCAAACTTGTCAACGGACAGGCAACCCTATTTGTTGATGGCGCGAGTGTGCTCCGCTTAATGACTCTCGGAGTCAAGTGTGGAGATGAGATTGTCGTGACAGTCGAAGGCCAGAACGAGGTCGAAACCTGCAAAATGCTGGAAGAAATCGTGGAAAGCAAAGAACATTGATAGATAGATTACGAGTTGGCGTTGGAGTCGATGCTCATAGATTTAGTGACGCTTCTCCCTGCCTGCTTCTTGGTCTGCGATGGCCAGAAGAAGCGCGCTTAGTTGGTCATTCTGATGGAGATGCTGCGGTGCACGCACTATGTGATGCAGTCTTGTCAGCTTGTCAACTTGGCGATGTTGGGAATCTATTTGGCGTCGATCGGGCTGAAATGGTCAATGCCTCAGGAATAATGATGTTGAAAGAGCTCCATGAATTTATATCTAAACAAGGGTTCGTCATTAACAATGTAGCTTTACAAGTTATTGGAAATGCCCCGAAAATTATGCCACGTCGCACTGAGGCGCAAACAGTTCTGAGTGAGGCACTCGGTGCCCCTGTCTCAGTAGCCGCGACAACAACTGATGGTATGGGATTCACCGGAAGAGGTGAAGGAGTTCTCGTTATTGCAACCGCACTGATTCAAATGCCATGAGTTTTAGACTTTATAACACAGCAACTCGCGAAATAAGTGAGTTTAAATCGATTGAGCCGGGCAAGGTCTCTATCTATGTCTGTGGCGCGACTGTCCAAGCAGCGCCTCACGTTGGTCATATTCGAAGTGGCGTGAATTTCGATATCTTGCGAAGATGGCTTGAAGTTAGCGGAAATCAAGTCACCTTTATCCGTAATGTGACTGATATCGATGACAAGATAATTCATAACGCAAGCCATGAAGATATGCCTTGGTGGGCGCTTGCCATGAAATATGAGCGCGCCTTTTCCGACGCCTATAAAGCACTAAATGTGAAGGCCCCAACCTATGAACCAAGGGCAACCGGCCATATCACTCAGATGATTGAGTTAATTGAAAAATTGATTGCGAATGGTTCTGCCTACGCTCCAGGAAATGGCGATGTTTATCTTGAAGTTCGCAAGCTAAAGTCTTATCTAACCCTTTCAAATCAGAAGCTAGATGATCTACTAGTTGCTAAAGATGGCGAAGAGAAATTAAAGCGCGATCCAAGAGACTTTGCGCTCTGGAAGGGCTCAAAAGAGGGAGAGCCATATTGGCCAACACCTTGGGGAAATGGCAGACCAGGTTGGCATATTGAGTGCTCTGCGATGGCACATACTTATTTAGGAGAGGTATTTGATATTCATGGTGGAGGTCTTGATTTAATTTTTCCACATCATGAAAATGAGATAGCCCAATCTGAGGCTGCTGGATATGAATTTGCTCGTATATGGATGCATAACGCCTGGGTGACAACATCTGGTGAGAAGATGAGTAAATCTCTTGGAAACTCTCTAAAGGTTGATGAGGTATTGAAGAGAGTTCGTGGCATCGAACTTCGTTGGTATTTATCAAGCGCTCATTATCGCTCGCTGCTTGAATTCTCATTTGAAGCACTTGATGAAGCAGTAGTCTCCTTTAAACGAATTGAGAATTTCTTAAATAGGGCTAAAGAGATACTAGGAAGCACTCCAGGGATAGAGATAAGCCAAGAGTTAAGTGATGCGCTAAATGATGATCTAGCTGTTCCTCAAGTATTGGCGCATATTTCAGAGTGGCTAAAGCTTGGAAATAGCGCGCTTAGCGCCTCTGATAAAGCTCAAGTAGCACGGTATGCAAGCTATATCAGGGCAGCCCTATCAATTATTGGCACCGACCCCTTTGATCCAGCCTATTCCAGCTCATCTAGCGCTGATTTAACTGGCGCAGTCGATGGACTTATTTCATTACTATTGGAGCAGAGAAGTGCTGCAAGAGCTAGAAAAGATTTTGCTGCAGCAGATCAGATCCGTGATCAAATTATCGCAATGGGTATCTCCATTGAAGACCGAGCAGATGGCGTGAGATGGAGCATCAATGGCTAAGCCAGATCGTAAACCACCAAAGAAATCAAAGCGATCTCTTAGAGGCAAAGGGCCAACTCCAAAAGCTGAAGATCGCCCCTACCATAAGAAATATAGATCCAAAGAGGATTCAGCGAGAAAGCGTACGGAGAGAAAACGAATTGATTCTAAGCGCGGCCCTAAGGGCGATAAGAAATTTGCACAGCGGCGCGACTTTCGCCGCAATGAACGTGAGCACATAGATACCGTTGCTGGAAGAAATGCAGTTCTTGAAGCGCTTCGCGCTGGCATCCCAGCAAAAGAGCTGATCTTGGCAGTTGGCGTTGATGTTGATGAAAGACTCAATGAATCTATTCGCCTTGCTCAGAAGATGGCGATTGGAATTAAAGAGGTTGAAAGACGCGCAATTGAGAATATGACTGGCATTGCCAATCATCAAGGTATTGCACTTGTTGTTAAGCCATTTCAATATTCATCTCAGAAAGAGATTTTTGCAAGAGCTAAAGATCCTGCTCTCTTTATCGCGGTTGATGGGGTAACAGATCCAAGAAATATTGGCGCAATTGCAAGAAGCTCAGCAGCGTTTAGCGCAGATGGCCTTCTTATTCCAGAGCGTCGCAGCGCATCACTCACCGCTGCTGCTTGGAAGAGCTCGGCAGGAGCTGCGGCAAGGCTTCCGATTGCTCAGATAACAAACTTAGCTAGATCTGTTGAAGATGCTAAGAGCTATGGCTGTTTTATCGTTGGCCTTGATGGCGATGCTGATACCAGCGTTGAGGCGATGGAAATTGCTGACCAGCCGCTCTATTTGATTGTTGGCAGCGAAGGAAAAGGTTTATCAAGGCTTATCCGCGAGAAGTGCGATCTCCTTGTCTCTATCCCCATGAGTAGCGCGGTGGAATCACTAAATGCCAGCGTTGCCGTATCAATTGCGCTCTATGCAGTTGATAGAAAAAGAGCAATTAAGTAGAGGTTAACAATGTCTTATAACCGCTTTATCGCACTCGGTGATTCAATGACTGAGGGTATGCAAGATGAGAAGATAAAGGGCAATTATCGCGGCTGGGCAGATCGCGTTGCTGATGTTATGGCTAGCAATTATGAGAACTTCACCTATGCCAATCTAGCAATTAGAGGAAAAAAAGTTGGACAGGTATTAAGAGAGCAAGTTCCAGTAGCACTTGGTTTAGTAAATGGCCCAAGCACAATCATCTCCTTTCATGCTGGAGCCAATGATGTAATAAGACCAAAATATGATCCAGTTAAAACCTTTGAAGAGTATGACCAAGCGGTGCGCGTACTAATTAAAAGTGGAGCAACAGTTATGCTCTTTTGTGTCCTAGAGGATTCAGGTGCCAAGACTCGCGCAGCAAAGGTCTGGAAGCTGAGATTTGAAGCATTTAATGCAAATGTGCGAAAGATTGCCAGTGAAGTTGGCGCTATCTTGTTAGATCCAAATCAAGAGAGTTCCTGGCGCCATCCAGGTTTTATCCATGAAGATCGTCTTCACTTAAATTCTCTTGGACATTATCGTGTTGCTCAAGCAGTCTTAGCCAGATTAAGTCTTCCCCATGATCAAAGCTGGAGAACGCCTCTGCCACCTCCAGTAAAACTGCCTTTGGTAGATCAAATCAAGCAAAATATGCGATGGATTATTCTCTATGGAATTCCCTGGGCGATAAGAAGGATTAGAAAGAAATCATCAGGAGATGGACGAAGCCCTAAATATCCAGCGCCAGTTACTTGGAAACCTTAAAAAGTAGCTACGCTCCAGCTCCATTTATAAGTTCCAGGCTTAATTAAGTACTTAGTAAGGGTATCTGGCCCGCATGAGGCGGTTCCAACTCCACGATGTGCGCCATCGATAGTGATAACTGTATTTCCGCAAGGATTAACAAAAACGTTATGGGTGGCATTTGCTAGATCTTCAGAGCGCATTGGGGTGACAGTGACCATTCTTGGTTTATCTAATTGGAAATATAGTCCGTGGCCGCTTTGATTAGTCAGGCTAAACCAGCGCATCCCCATATGTCCGCCATTTTCCTGAGGCTTTACATATGGCACATATTGCTGGTCAACAGTTGAGCTATAGCGATGAACCTTTCCAATCTTTCTATCTGGAGCAGTTTCATTAGGCCCAATACCAAAGTAGGTGAAGTTATTTAGCGCTCCATCTACTTCAAAGTTGATACCAACTCTTGCCAGATCATTTAGCTCTTTTGGAAGAGTTACAGTTTCACTGACTCTAAATCCTGAATCAATGCTTTCAACAAGTTGAATATGCTTAATAGCA
>Ga0194120_10007234_pt1 | contig 15266 bp, 11 predicted proteins | sample TA2MahCa65mmetaG_FD_148642 | JGI IMG/M metagenome (GOLD analysis project Ga0194120, IMG submission 148642) | Freshwater microbial communities from Lake Tanganyika, Tanzania - TA2015019 Mahale Deep Cast 65m | ecosystem: Environmental > Aquatic > Freshwater > Lake | place: Tanzania: Lake... | reverse complement strand
GCATATATATTTTATTTCTGATGATGATATATCAAATCTAATATTCTGTCGGTTTTTGTATAATGTATCAATAATGTTACTTTCTTGTATTTCCATATTTGATGATTTAATTTTCTGAATATTTGCAAATGTGTCTAACATCTTCATTCTTGTTGTATTTTCGATTGATATTATTTTATTATTATTTTGTTTGAGTATTTCAAATTGTCTTTTTATTAACGGAATAATACAACAGGTAAATATAAATGTTATTAAAAATAAAGTTCGTGATGTGGTAAATATCATGTAAATATAGTAACATTGATATATTATTAATTTTGGAAAATCCAAATATAATCTCTCAATCGCATTTTCTGATAATCTAATCGTATCCGGAAGAATATTTAGATTTTTAATATTTGATATATCATGAACCGTTTTAGATAATATTGACGATAAATTGTAAGCATAATTTGTACCGATTGTGTCAATAAATTCGCGTCTCAAAAATATATGTGTCTTTGTATACAAATATTCTAATACTAATGCAATCGTGATGAACAATATTAATGATAATTTTGTTTCAATAACACTGTAGATAATACTATTTGCAACATATAGTTTACAGAAAAATATTATATGATGTAGTATGAGTATTATAAAATTATAAGGAAGAACGATATCTTTCATTATTGTATTGAGATATTAATATATATGAATAGTTAAATGATAAATCAAATTTTTATGGTTTGAGACGTGTTGGATCACGTGGGAATAATGATGTAACTCTCACATTCATTAAACCAAAATAAAGCATCAATATTCTTTCCAAACCAAAACCACATCCGCCATGAGGAAAGCTTCCGTATTTGAAAGATTCCAAATAATCTTTAAAAGACTCCTCATTCAAATTTAATTTTTTGAGTCGCTCTAATAGCATATCATAGTCATTCACTCGCTGAGAACCAGAACATATTTCTTCCCCTCTCATGATAACATCAAATGAATTACTGTATTCGGAGTCCATTCTGGGCATTGTATAAAATGGTCTTGCGGATTGTGGATAACCCGTTAAAACAAATAAATCAGATCCGTATAATTCTTTAACAATATTACCCAAATGTTTCTCATTTTCTGTTGATAAATCCTCCAATGGATTTTGCGTATGCCCCCTTTCATTCAACATTTGTACACCATCAACAAATTCAATTATTAGCGGTTCAACTGGATGATGCAATAGAGATGTATTAGTATATTTGCGGATATAATCTGCTTCGCGTTTATATGTTGTTTCAATTCCCATAAATATTGACATTAACGTATTCCATAATAATCGTATTATTTGATGATAATGATATGGTGGATTTAGTTTCATTTCAATATCAAGTCCAATGAATTCACATAAATGTCTATGCGATACAGAATTTTCTGCTCTAAATACATGACCTACCTCATATACTTTTTGAAAATCGGCATTAATTGCCATCTGTTTGTATAATTGTGGTGATTGTGCCAAATATGCTGTTTGATTAAAATACTTAACAGAAAATACAGATGCTCCGCTTTCGGAGGCTGTACCGATTAATTTCGGACTGTGAATTTCTATGAATCCATTATTATTCAAATATTGTCGGAAAAATCTTCCAATACCAGCTTGAACTTTAAATATACAATATGATAAAGGAGTTCTGAGTTCTAGATAGCGTGTATTTAAACGTGTATTTAATCCAACATTTGTTCTATCAGATGTATCATTATCAACTTCATTATAAAGTTGATTCATATTATCAATATCGATAAGTAATGGATACGCTTTTGATATTATTATAACATTTTCTATTTGAAGTTCAAAGTCGTGATAATAACATGATTCGACGCGCTTAACATCAAGCGGGAGTTTCTTTAATTCTCCTTTTATGTGAATACACGATTCTTTAGGAATATTCCAAATATGTTGAAATCTTTCATTTAGATCTTTTTTTGTTCCGACACATTGTAATGAAAATATTCTATCACGAAGAATAATAAAGCAGGTTGATCCAGTTTTTCTCACATTATGCGCTCTTCCGTATACTTCTATTTTCTTGCCAACTGATGTTTCTTGAATGTTCTCTAAACTCTGAAGTTCATACGTTTGTTCCATTATAAATGATAATTATATATTGAATTATGATGATGACATATGAATTAAATGTCAATTTTTTTTTACATTATTTTATTAAAATAGAAATAAGTGATAAAATTTGAATTTATGATGCGTTTCTAACATAATATTTATATTAAATATTATGGCATTGATATCTGTTGATACATATTTAAGAACAGTGATAATGTTGTCTATTTAACGTTTGATTCAGAATCTGGTTAGACATGTTCTTATGTATATGCTTATTTATTATACACATTAATAATTTTATGTAATCTTTCTGCCATGTCTTTATGAGCGAGCATTGTGTATTTTCTTAGTTTTGGTTTTTCTTTATTTTTGTTATCAATATCATTATGTATCGTTTGTAATGATTTCAAATACTCTACACTTTTAGCTCTACTATTCGCATCTATTTCTTTATATTTCTTTTCGTGCATTGTGAGAATTTGGTTTATCATACGTTTATATCCATTAAATACATTATCACACTCTTGTTGTCCCCATTCAGATTTAAATATTAAATCCTTCAATTTGCATGCACATGATAATGTAATTTTATGTGAGAGTAAACCACGACTAAATAATAATCCTAATAAATTCATAAAACCTTTAAAATGATCAACACGATACATATTATTACTGTCTAACGGTTTTTTCTGATCAACAAAATCCGAAAAAGTCTTCTCGCAAAGTTCTAGTAATTTAATTAAAAATTTAACATCCCTATCACCATCTTTAATAAAGAATGATGCAAATTCGCCACATATATCAGCATATATATCTGATAAACTTTTTTGATTTTTTGGCATATCTAAACCTTTTATTGCGAACGTATCAGTCATTGATCTGATCAATAATTCATACGTTAATATAGCAAAATGTTGTTCGCTACTGTAATTTAAATTTTTTAACATGTCTACATATTGTTGGTACGTTTTTGCATTAATTTTATTTAGATACTCTCTGATATTATTCTTAAAAACAATATCGTTTGGATTGACTCCACTTAATACATTATCAATAATATTATTTATCTCATGAATTAATGATCCTCGAATGGCGACCCTATCATCTTTTTCATTGACCTCGACAGAATTGCATAAAGGTATTAATTGTGGAGGTAACATATTATTTACATCTTGATATTTCATAAAGTCGTTAAAAGGAAACCGAATAATGATTTGTCCTTGTGACATTAATTGTAGTATAATTACAATTATTTAAGTATCTTATGCGCGATAATTAATAAATCAATTTTTTATTAAATAAAAAATTATTGAAGCTCGTCTTTAACGAGAGAAAACAATTTTTTATTTAAGCGATCATATTTACCTTAATACTTGGATGGGATTGGTAATTAACCAATTCAATATCCTCCCACAATAGATTATCAATATTATCAAAATGTTTCTTAAAAATTAATTTACAAAAAGGGTAAGGTACACGAGTGATATGTTCTAATACAGCATTAGTATGTGTTATTTCATCATAAATATGAACATCACCCAAATAGATAATCAATTCTCCTGGAATAAATTTTTCACCGATAAAATCATTCGAATTATTAACAAGTTCGCACATAATATGTATCAATAAAGCGTATGAAGCGATATTAAAAGGTAAACCACAAACAGTATCACATGATCGTTGAAACATTGCGCAATTTAACCGATTATTTTCGCAATGGAATTGAATTGTAATACCGTGACAAGGGAATAATGGTGCTTGACTTGCCATTCTAGGATTATAAGTGGTCATTAAAATTCTACGACTATAACGATCTTTTTTCAAAGTATCCATAATGTATTTAATTTGATCAAATCCTTTTCCAGTATAATCGGTATGGGAACTTTCGTATGGTGCATCGAAATATTTCATCTGAAATCCATAAAGAGGTCCGAGCGAACCTTCTTCTAAATTTAAACCACACTTATCCAGAAATTCTCTTGTTGTATTTGCATCCCAAATATGAACTCCCTTAGTAGCTAACTCTTTTGTATCAGTTTTGCCTTGTAAAAAGAATTTTAACTCTTCAAAAACTCCTCTCATAAAAGTTTTCTTACACGTTAATAACGGAAATCCGTTACTCAAATTAAATTTCAATTCTCTACCAAAAAGTGATCTTGTATTAGCATTTCTTGTAGCGCGATAATCACCATTCATCATAATATCCCATAATAAATGATTATATTGATCTTCACCGATATATTTTTCTTTTGATTCAAAAGTCATAAAGGTTAAATGTTCATTATTTTCGGTAACTGTTCTATCTAACATAATATTATGATTCGCCTTTTCAAACATAAGTTGATATGGGAAAAATCTATCACAATCATAGTTTCTATTAATTTTTGTAATATGAGCCTTACCAAATAGAACAGAATTTAATGCATAATCGTATATTGCAAGTCCTCCAATCATAAATACTTTTTCTACTTTATTTTTAATTACCATCATCCCTCCTATTTTTACAGCATCATCAATAGTTTTTACGAAGAATAGATTATCCTTATTTTCTTCAGTTAATGTTCTAGATACAACTATATTAATTCTGTCTTTTAACGGGCGTATATTAGGAGGAATACAATCCCATGTTTTTCTTCCCATTATGATAATATTTTTTTTATTAGAATCTATAACAGTTTTAGTCATAGAAGCGAAATATTTAAGATCTTCTTTGAAATGCCAAGGGATTGTTTCTTGTTTTGCAAAACCCCAATTGCTATCGACACAAACTATGAGCTCTAACATTAGATTCAATATAAACTATGTTGAATCTAATATCTTTAAATGTTTATGGAATTATAAATCAATTTTTTTATTCATATTTTACTAAAAATATGAATAAAAAAATTATTGAAGGAAAACAATTTTTTATTTAATATACAATATTATTCATCTAATAAATCAACTATAAACTTTTCACTCATTTTGAATAAACCTTTACGTTTACCATCCTCATCAATCCTATATACCGGTTTATATAAATTGCCTTCCTTCATTAATATTACAACTTTATCATTTTTAGATATTTTACCTTTTGCAACAAATACATGTTCATACTCGTCATTGCAGTCTCGTTCTATTATAATAGCATGTGTACCTGTGAAATTATGTTTCTTAATATTATCACCATGTGCGATTTCATTTTGGATTAATAATTTCTTACAAATATTCTTGATATCCTCCGTATTTACCTCAACATCATCAAGCATATTAATACCAACATCTTTATATAACTCGTGAACTCTAATTGTCTTCGGTATGATACTATGGGAACGTAATATATGATGGAAACAATTCATCAATGTATGATCGACATCTTTATAACCGTTCATATCTGGTACGAAGAATTCTTGAGTATTTGTGAAATCATAACCACCTTTTTGAGTTTTATTTTGAGAATCTTTCTTTCTGAACACGTAATATCTCATTAAATTATTATATTTAAGTAATCCATCATTCATTTCATTTTTATCGTAGAATTTAATAACGTTTGATAAGAACCCTTTCGTCTCCTGATTTTCTTCATATTTGGCAAAATTAGTAAAATAATCTCTATGCAACTCATATTGATTCTTAAATAGATCAGTATCGACTAATTCTAAATCGCATGATTCTAATAAATCTTGTATGATAAATTTGTGATCAACTAAATATTCTGTTACGTATGTTCCTTCTGCAAATAACCATGCAGTATACAAATCTATTGCCAATCCAACTGGTAAAGGTTTGGTAAGATCTATCGTATCAAATTTTTTGACTATTTCGAAAAGTTTTGATGATTTACCCTTTTCATCAGTATAATCCACACTGAAAACTCCAGTACCTGTACTTTCTAAAGCTTCAATAACTGATCTCGCGTCAAATGTTGTTGCTAATAGATAACCTCCATTACGTAAACTTGAATTTATATTTTGTTTGAAATTACTCCATACTATTGGATCTTTGAAAAAGTAATGTATCGCAAATTGACAATTTATACGATCAAATAATGTTCTTTCTTTGGGATTTTTAGGGAAGAACTTGTCAATTAATTGTTTATTTTCAGCAGACATACCTCTTAATATTTTTGTTTGTTCATCTGAATTTAATATTCCTCCCGCATCAGCTTGAATGAAATACATTTTTGGAAAACCGGGTTTATTCTTTCTCATTTGATTATAACGACTTATCGCGCCATCTACTGCAGATGTTAATCCTTCAAGATCAATATCAATACCAACATAAAATGCTACTTTAGCATGATAGAATTTAAGATTATCACCGCCTCTACCACAAGCGATATCAAATACTGATAATTGTTTATTATTTTGATACATTGGATGACACAATGTGTAAATCAGATTGGATTTTATCCAATTGTGAAACTGTCTCATATCTTTACCGAGATTTGTTCTCTTTTGATAATAAATATTCTCTTTTGCTACCGAAACGATGAGTTCATGACCGATTTTGGCACGTAAACTATCAATCTTCTTGTCAAATGTATAAATACTCTTTTTAGGATCATTACCTTTTGATAAGTCAACAAAATCTGACATTAAAATTGGATTAACGATACTTCTCCACACTTTAGCTGCGACATCGATATAATTACCGTATTTTCTTCCAAATCGTAATACAGATTCCGTTTTATCATAACGGGTTCTTATCGGTACCCATCTAAATCTTGGTGATATATCTGGATCATTATTATAATAGAATTCAACTACCGTTTCATCAGTAATAATATTACCATCAATATCTCTAACTTCCCCATTATCAACAAACAGATATGCTGTTGCTGTATCTTCGTTTTCCATAAATAGTGTTGGTTGTTCTTTTCCTTTGACTCTTTTATAAACGTATAGTTTGCATATTTTATAAGGTTTGTTTTTAACGAATTCATCGATGGAATTATCAAAAACTGATACTACATTTCCGGTATCTTTATCCTTCTCGAATACAACATAGAAGTCCACTGAATTTTTCTCTGGTGGTTTCCATTTATATTCTGATAATTTACTTTCTTTTGTGGATGTTACATAAGGTTGTTCTAATGGATGGAAGATTAAACCATCAAGCAAATAGGGGCATTTAACATTACTATCAGAAGTATATTTATTCCAAATTATTGATGCATATTTAAATATTTCCCATCTTTTTGCGCCTAATACTGGAACAAAATATTTGCGACGGATCAATGGAAACTGTTTTTCAATATTAATATCTTCATCAATCATATCCATATATTTTTTGATACTTTCTTCATGATACTTTGCAATTTCATCTAAATCAAACTCTTTTTTCGATGTTTTGATTTCCGGTATTTTTACTCCTTTTTGCTTTCCAAATATAAAACAGTTTTGAATAATATTATCTGCATGTTCTAATCTCTTCAATATATTAGATTCTTTTCTTACATCATTCGATCCATTAAATAGACAATCAAAAACCATAAATAGATGGCGATTTAATTTAGGAATAAATATATATTCTCCATCCATCACTGTACCATCATAATCCTTATTTTTTAATACTATACCGGTATCTCTTACATTAAGATTGGTGGAAATCATATATACATGTGAATTCATTATAATCAAGAAATAACGTTCACCATCCGCTTTATCGGTAACTGCATATTTATCTGGAAGAATTTCAGTTACATGCTGAATTTCCAATGATATTGGTTGTCTTGCATCTAACGACATGGATTCTGTCGTGCTTAATACTTTGCGATAAAATGCTAATACTTCTTCTGTTTTTGATTGATTCATCAAATAATTTGTTTGGAAAACTACCTTTAACATTTTTTCTATTTCTTTTGCGAAAATTTCAAATGCTTCTTTTTTTGGTGCCTCTTTGAATAATCCGTATTCAATTTCTAATTCATAACTCGGGACAGTTTTATTGAGACGTCTAAAATTAACGGCAGTCTTTGTAACAGTAATATCTAATCTTACAAAATCGACATCCGTTTTTCTAATATATAATGATACTCTTTGTTTTAGACGGAAAACAATGTTACTTCTTTCTGTATAACTTAACGATTGAATTTTCTCAATGTCTTCTGTTGTTAATGGTAATTCTTTTGATAATCTTACACGGAAATCTAAATCATCCACATCAACCGTATTCTCAATCGTTTTAAGTTTTTTCATTAAAGTGATATTTTTATCTTTTTCCTTTCCTAATTTTACAAACGTACCTAATATTACATGATTCTTCCATAATTCAACCTTCTTCATATATTGGTTGATAAGCTGTGTTCCTTCAATAGAAGCACGAATAGTTGTACCTTCTTGATCATTATATGTAACATCTAAAGTATCAGTTGGACCGGTAGCATCATATTTATAAATATCTTTAATAACTCTGATATATTTAAGAATATTAATATATTTTTCTTGACTGAGATACTTCCCTTTTTTACTGAAGAATATTGCTTCGTATTCTGAGTCCTTATTCGTTTCATTGAATAGTTTAAACATGTTGTCATATTTCTCCTCTCCAATGAGAGATTTTATAGTATCATTATCAGCCTTTTTAGCCATAATATAATAATAGTATACATAATTCTTAAGTATTAGCAATAAAGTAAGTTCTTTTCAAAAATTTTGATTTAATATTCAATAAGCGATATAAACGTTAATATCTTGATAGATAATATATGCCGAAAAGAAATTTAAGTCGAGCTAATATTGATACGGAATCAAAATATAATCCGTTATGTGGGGAGATTAAATTGCACGAAGATAGTATATTTAATTATGATGCAAATATGAAATTCTCTACCAACATTGATTATTCGCGATTCGAATACGGATTTCATCACTTCATTCATGCAAATAAAAATAAAATGGAAAAACTAAAACAGTTCGAAGGGAAAAAAAAAGTATATTTGGTGATGAATGATTTTGAACGTTATATCGATAACTATGAAGATAATATAGGAAATGCATCAACAGCATATTTTGAATTAAAGAATAAACCAAAAATTTTGTCAAGAGGTTTTTATAAATTATGGGAAATTTTTTATGCATTTGACATTATCGATGTAAACAAAGATGGTTTCGTATCTGCGCATTTGGCAGAAGGTCCGGGATCATTTATTCAAGCTACGATGTTTTATCGTGATATGTTTGGAAAAAAATCAAAAAATGATAAATATTATGCAGTAACTTTACATCCAGAAGATAGTGGTAATCATGTTCCGCCATTAGAAAAAGAGTTCGTTGATTATTATGATAAAGAAAAACCAAAAAGATTTATGTTACACAAAACTTATTCCAACCAACAAGGTGGGGATCCGGATAAAGACAATGGTGATATTACAGATCCAAAAACCATAAAATTATTTGGCGGGGAGATGAAAGAAAAAGCTGATTTGGTTACTGGTGATGGAGGTTTTGAATGGAGTAATGAGAATGTGCAAGAACAAGAATCTTTTAGATTAATTTTAGGGCAAATCGTGGCTGCATCAAAAATACAAAAGAAAGGTGGTACATTTGTTTGTAAATTTTTTGAAACATTTAGTTTGACATCTATAAAATTTATTGCATTATTGACATCATTATATGAAAATGTATATTTTATCAAACCTCTAATGAGTAGACCATCCAATTCGGAAAAATATTTGGTTTGTATGAATTTCAAATATAATGATAATGATAAAGGATTCAAGGATATATCTAAAAAAATGGACAAACTTATTGATGAATCACATAAAAATAAAGAATTAAATATCGTAGATATATTTTCAGATTTTGTTCCTAATAGAGATTTTCTCGATAAAGTTGTTCAAATGAATGTTGATATTGCCAATCATCAACTATTAAGTATCAATAATATTATCAAATTCATTGATGATCAAAATTATTATGGAGATGTATATCAAGATCATCGCGTAAGACAAATAGAAGCATCAAAATTCTGGATAGATCTATTTTTAGGTGATTATAAAAAATTAGAAAGAAGTAGAGAAATATACAAGAAATCCATCGATCAAGGAACAAAAGATCATAACGCTAGAGCAAAAGATTTGGGTAAAAGATTGGTTGCATCAATCTAGATTTGATTAATTAATTATTTCTTATCTCCTTTTTCCATCATAGCTTTTTCAAAGCCTTCTTTGCCTCCAAATTGTGGATACAAATATCTGTCATATAAACTTTCACGGTAATCTTCAAAACCTTGTTTAATATCCCTTTTACCCATCTTAATATCGGCTAACATTTTGAACATATTAATCAATCTTTCTAAATGTTCATCTCTATGTTCCCTATCAATCATTAATTTAATAATGTTATAAGGTAAGTCATCAAATTTTCCATTGATGATTTGAATATGCTTCACATCATCATTTTTTTCTAAATACATCATTTCATCTGTATCGAGAAATTCTAATAGTTCTAATGTTTTGGCAATAAGCATATCAATATCAGGAATTGAATTTGGATCCATTTCTGGGCCATCAGCATTCATACCTTCATACATCATTTGAGTGACGTCTATTTTTTTATCATTTTTTACCATAATTACGTATTACTATTCCTATATCTTTATATTTCTTTTAAATTATCGAGGTTGCAGACAAAAATTACACCTTTATGAATTGAATGATCTAATATTCTATTTTTATATGATGAAGAGATTTTGGTATTAAGATTGCAAACCAAGTGTTTTAAATTGGAACCAAAATCTAAAATGCCAATTTTGGTATCGATAATTTCCAACGATTCGATTGTATTTGAGATGGCAAATTTTTCTAATCCGCTATTATTTGATATAAATATTTTTAGATTGAGATACTTCCTACAATCAAATACGGTAAGTTTTGTATTAGAGCAATCAATAATATTTATATTTGGTAATTCATTAATATTTATAATAGGATTATGAGTACATGTTAACTTTTTTAAATTGGTATATCTTTTTATTTCTGTGAGTCTATTATTATTACATTTGAGATGAACCATACTAATGGATTCTGGTATGTCTTCTAATTTATTATCATTACAGTCTAATAATTTTAATAATGGAGGAATTTTTAAAGTCGTAATCTTATTATCATTGCAATCTAATTCGATTAATTTACCAGTCAATCCTTTAATTTCTGTAATATTATTATGTCCCAAATCAAGTACATTTAAATTTGGATATGCAGACATATCGATTATACCAGAAAGTTTATTATCAGATAAAAACAAATCGCGAACTTTCATACATATCTCTTTTGGCAAATTAGGTAATACTTCTAGATTCATATTTGATAAATCAAGTACTTGATAATCTTCCTTTTTGGATTCCATTAATCTCGCCTCGAGAGAATCATGATTATCACTATAATACATTTTTTTAACATTTTCATCAAACCATTCCGCTTTATTTGGATCTATATTTCTCTTATCTTTGAATTTTAAATCGGTTATGTAAACTACGTATTTATCCATAATATAATATAAAAATAAACTAATATTATTATCATAAACGCTAACTAAATTTTCATACATCTAAATGTTAACGATATTCGTGATTTTTTGATGTTATGTTGCTTAGGTATAGCGTGTTTCCAATATTGATTAGTTGGTGGATACATAACATATAAACTTCCATGATTGAGTAGTTTATCATATTGATCATCGTTATCTACTTTAGTAAATCTTATTTTTCTTTCTGCACCGAAACTAACTCCAGCAATAGTAGATGATGTTAAATCATTCTCATCATCTCGATGTGGTCCAATATAATCGTTTCCATCTCTATATTTATTTATCAAACAGAAGTTAAAATAGCATCCAGTTTTTTTATTCACTTTAGCGCATATTTCTTTTAAAATTATACTTACAAGATCACCGTTATTCCAATCTATCGTTTTAATATTTGCTCCGGCAAAATGATATGATAAATTAGGTTCACTGTATGCAACTTGTTTGCGTGGTATAGATGTATATTTACCACCAATTTTAACTTGTGTTTCTTCATCTGATAAAAATATTAAATTATCATCTAATATTTGCATATATCTATCAGAATCAACTTCGGAAAAGAAATAAGGGTCAATAATAACATTAATATTTTTCGGCATTTTGTTTATGTTTATAATGATTAATTATAAACAAAATCATACTTAAATAGGATTTTTTAAAATCATTTTTTTAATACTCTTATTATTTTTTAATACTTTTATTAATATCGTTGGCTAGCATAGTTTTAGATTTAATTCTCGTTTTACCGTCAACAAGATAGGTAATTGTAACTTTATGTTTTTTTGCTATTTCGCGAAGTTCTTTCATTGATAATGTTGAATCAATTTTAGTTTCGATATCAGATATTTCCGAAACAACTGATTCATTATCTGATTCCTTATACGAATTTTTAGAAACAATAATATCATCATCATTATCCTCTTCATTTTCTTCCTCTTCTTCAAATCTGGATAAATCTTCTGTAATTACTTCAAACGTCGGTACTGTAGCATTAGCCCTATAATCTAAATTAAACATATCAATATTGTACTGGTTTTCTAATAAATATTTAATTAACATGCTATTGTGTGAAAATATATATTCATTTGATACTAACGGTTCAAAATGAGAATCATCGAAATGAATAATAAACACATTTTTCATAAATTGATTAAATTTATCTCCCAAAAATATTATTGCATCTAATTCCAAATCAACGATAAAAATATTAACATGAACATAATCTGCAAAATAACGCATCACATGTTTATTAATATTAATATTTGATACATCTGCCATTAATTCTTTTTTATTCCATTTTAATGTGGCATAACCAAATTTTTGATATGATTCGTACATTATATCTCTGTGGAATGATGTTAAAAACTTTTTTATAAAGTTAATTTGAGAAGTTTGATCCAAATTTCTAAAAACATCACTAATACATGAAAAAACACTTGTGAAAAAAGAGATATCCTTGTCATCCATTTTGACAATAACGCCCATTCGTGAAAAATTATCAAATTGCTCAAAAATATCATTCAATTTTGGAGGAAATTCTGGTAACGCATATTTCTCATTAATTTCTGTTTCATCGGATTTATCAGAATCATGTGCAGTATACGTCACTGTATCGACTTTATTCATAACTTTTATATTATCCATTATAAATTTGACAACATCATTCGTGCTTACTCTAACAGAATGCATAATAGCAATGATATATTATATTGCTTTTCTCTTTAAATTTAAATACTTCAATTTTTCTTAACAAATACATCGAATGGTGAATCTGTTGTTTGTAATGAATCACTATTAAAAGTCAATTCATCGTTACCTCCGTCTATTTCTTTTTCGTATTCCATTCTTTTTATAATATTTCTTTCTCTGTTAGAAAGTTTATATTTTGTTTTTTCAGTTTGTGATTGTCCATTTGATAGTTCCGGTGCATTTTCTGTTTCAGATAAAGTCCTTTTAAATTCATCTTTTCTTTTTTTATCTACTTTCATCAAATATTTTTCTATTTTGAGATATGTACTATCATTCAAATTATGAAAATACAGTAACATACTATTACTTTTCTTCGTTACGGATATATTTGGATTATCACTAAAAATAATATCACGTATTGCATTTACATTTTCTTTAGTTTTTAATTTTCCTATTTTCTCCGCTAATTTTTTCTTTTTATCAAAAGAATATCTATCTGTCATTTTATAATATAAATAGAGATAAGCTTTTACATATATTTGTCGCAATGGAATAAATTATTAAAATTATTGAAAATAATTCAATTAGATAAATCATATCGAATCCTATTTACGTAACATCTAATGGCAACAAAATTTCCACCAGAATGGGGTGTTGATATTAGTTTTGATAAAAATGATAATCGAAAAGCATGTGCATATTTAACAATTGTTGATTATATAACTAATGAAATTGTTTATGCGGATCATGAACTTACAACGATGGATATACCTTATGTGTCGGGATTTTTAGGTTTTAGGGAATTGCCAAATTATATGCCTATTTTCAAAAGATTACCAGAAAAATTCAAACCGGATGTGTTGTTGGTTGATGGATTTGGTATTCTCCATCATAGAGGATTTGGATCTGCGAGTCATATCGGTATGGAGTTAAATATACCAACAATTGGTATTGGTAAAACATTATTATGTATGGATGGTATGTTTGAAAAGAAAATTAAGAATGAAATGAAAAGTAATAATTTAAAAGAGCTATTATTAAGAGGTGATAGTGGTAAAGTTTATGGTGTGGCGATGATATGTTCCAATGATAGTTCTAATCCAATTTATGTTTCTATTGGACATATGATATCATTGGAAACTTCAAAAGAGATAATAAAAAAGACTTGCAAATATCGCATTTCGGAACCGATTAGAAATTCAGATATTAAATCAAAAACATTTCTATGATAAACTTATAAATAAATTATTATGCCATTCTATTCGTTTCATACAATAAGGACATTTACAATAATTCTTTTGTTTAGATGTAATTGCCCATGAAATTATACATTTAACACAATAATTATGTTTACAACTCAATTGTATTTGTTTATAATCACTTTCGTGACATATAAGACAATCATCAACTTTATTTAAGTTAATTGTATTCACTATATTTAACTTTTCTAATATCGTATCTGTATCATTCATTTTTAATGCCTCATTAATATCATGCCATTTATCTTTTATATTCCATTTTATAATTCTATTATTTTCTATTTCTAATTCGTATATAATTGAATCTAAAGTATAAAGCCATTTTGCCACTTCTATATGCCCATTAGAACAACTCAATCTAAATGCCTCATCATTATTGGCATGTATATTAACACCACCTAATGAATAAAGCCATTTTGCCACTTCTAACTGCCCATCTTCACAACTCAAACTAAAAGCATAATCATTATTGGCATGTATATTAACACCACCTAATGAATAAAGCCATTTTGCTACTTCTAAATGCCCATTAGAACAACTCCATATAAATGCCTCATCATTATTGGCATGTATATTAACACCACATAATGAATAAAGCCATTTTGCTACTTCTAAATGCCCATTAGAACAACTCAATCTAAATGCCTCATCATTATTGGCATGTATATTAACACCACCTAATGAATAAAGCCATTTTGCCACTTCTAACTGCCCATT
>Ga0194120_10007231_pt1 | contig 15270 bp, 16 predicted proteins | sample TA2MahCa65mmetaG_FD_148642 | JGI IMG/M metagenome (GOLD analysis project Ga0194120, IMG submission 148642) | Freshwater microbial communities from Lake Tanganyika, Tanzania - TA2015019 Mahale Deep Cast 65m | ecosystem: Environmental > Aquatic > Freshwater > Lake | place: Tanzania: Lake... | reverse complement strand
ATTTATAAGCTATCCAAATTCATACGATCAAATTTTATTTGCCTCAATAGAACAAGCGTTTGATATGGGAGCGACCGCAGTTGGTGCAACAATCTATTTCGGCTCAGAAGAATCGAAAAGACAGATCCAAGAAATCACACACGTGTTTCAGTATGCACACGAACTCGGAATGGTAACAATCCTTTGGTGTTATTTGCGTAACAGTGCATTCAAAATCGGCGATAAAGATTATCATGTTTCTGCTGATCTTACCGGACAGGCAAATCATCTCGGTGTAACAATCGAAGCAGATATCATTAAACAAAAATTGCCAGAGAATAACGGTGGTTTCAATGCTCTCAAATTTGGAAAGACACATAAAAAAGTCTATGAGCAGTTGACTTCCGACCATCCAATAGATTTAACTCGTTATCAAGTTGTAAATTGTTATATGGGACGAGCTGGATTGATTAATTCCGGCGGTGCATCAGGTGAAAACGATTTTGCTGAAGCTGTAAAAACTGCAGTCATTAATAAACGTGCCGGCGGTATGGGATTGATTTCAGGACGCAAAGCATTCCAACGACCGATGAAAGATGGTGTGAAAATTTTGAACCTGATTCAAGATGTTTATGCGGAAAAGGAAATTACAGTAGCGTAAGGTATAATAGATTTTTCATTTTTCGATGATCTTTTCCGGAGTAATAGAGACTTGCCTGTGGTTACTGAGCTTGTCGAAGTACGGCAAGTCTCAACTGCAAATCATTTCATTACTATCATTTTCTTTGATGCGGAAAAATTTTCCGAACTAAGTCTATACACATAAATCCCGCTTGGATAATTTGTTGAATCGAAAATTACTTCGTACTCACCAGGGAGTTTTTCTTCATTCACAATAGTTTCTAATTCTTGTCCGAGCACATCGTATACTTTGAGCGTTACAAATTGTGAATTCTCTGTGTTAAGCGAAGAGCGATCCGCATTCCGCACTTCGCATTTCAAAATTGAGAACTTGATTTTTGTAATTGGATTGAACGGGTTAGGAAAATTCTGATGCAGTTCAAAACGGTTTATAGAATTTATGTTTTTTTCTTTCACATCAGTTGAAGTTTTAGGAAAAAAGAATTTTAAATAATCGTCAATATGCGCCCTCCAATTTCCCCAGCTATGTCCTTCGTGATATTCTCTATAAAAGATTTCATATCCTTTATTGTCTAAAATTGTTTTTAAATTTCTTACCATCGGTATCAATTGACTTATATCGTAAGTTCCGATATCGAGATAAAATTTCAAATTCAGTTTCTGACTATTCTGTAATCCGTTTGAAATTGAACTAATCACATTTGAAGATTGTGCTGCAACATTTCCGAATACGTCTGGTTTTTGATAACCGAGCCATAGCGCAATATTCCCGCCGTTCGATGCGCCTGCTGTAGCACGATACTTAGGAGATTGTTTTGTTCGATAGCGCGAATCGATATAAGGAAGAAGTTCATTTACAATAAAATTCGTGAAGGCGTTCATTTGGTTGCCGGCATATTCGGGAGTTCTATTAACTGGCGGAACAAAAACTGCAATTACCGGCTCGATTTGATTTTGTGAAATTAGGTAATCCAAAATGTTGTGCGCCGAAGCTAGCGATTGGTATTCAAGTCCATCATGAAATAAAATCATCGGGAAACTGTCTGATGTCGCAGAATAATTTGGTGGAAGATAAACCCGCACAGTCCGTGAGTTACCGAGGTTCGTACTGAAAAATGTCGTGTCTTTCAAAGTTCCATGGGGAATATCAGAATAATATTTTATCTCAGGCGGCTGGATGTAATTCGGCATTGCAAGTTCGGAATTTGGTCCGAATCCGCCGCTGCAAGTTTTTGGGTTTTCTGGATCGAGTATCCATGTTCCATCGCGAATGAATTTGTAATCCAATCTTGCATCAGGTTCATAGTTCTTCGAAAGATAAAAAAGATTTGTGGTAGAAAGTCTTTGAAGCTTATCGGAACTTGAAGCCCATCCGTTCATATCTCCGGAAAGATAAACGTTTGTTGCTGATGCTCTTAATAAAAAGTTTGCAGTGTTTCCTTCTATGTACGGAATGCCAACCGTGCGTGCGTGAACAATAAAACTATCAACAAGTTTATTTTTCACCGAATCATTTGCTGCAGAGTTCACAGCATTAACAAATTGCTGGAAGTTTGTTTGAGAGTAGGAAACTGTTGTATAAATAAAAAGAGAGAGAAAAAAAATTTTCATTTTAACGACCTAAATACTTGACTATTTGACCCAATTTAGCTATTTATACAGAAGATTTTAAGCAGGAATATTTCTTTGATCTTAACTTTCTATACCACAGCGAACTCTTTCCAGTTGTTAATTCATATCTTTATTTATAAAATTTTATTTTTATTTGAGGTCGTATGATGAAAAAAGTTTATTTTATTTTAATTGGGCTATTAAGTCAACAAGGATTGAACGCACAGATCCTGGTGGATAATTTTTCAACGGCAGGAAATCTAAATGGATATAATAGTTGGGCAAATCATAGTGGGACGGTGAATCAGATTCAAATAACCGGTTCTAGCGCTTTAACTTATACTGATTATCCAAATTCGGGAGTTGGAGGATCGATTTTAATTAACAGCACAAATACTGAAGATTGTAATAGGGTAATTACGAACCAGACTAGCGGAACCGTCTATGCTTCTTTTTTATTAAAGGGTACAACTGGAACAACAGGTTCAGGAGCCTATTTTTTTCATTTCGGACCTAATCCATGGACTACATCAAATTGGATTGCCCGTGTATGGGCGAGGGTTAATTCGGGGAATTTACAATTTCAAATAACAGATGGAAGCACCGCAGGAACTTATTTGAGTACAAATTATGCTCTTAACACTGTTCACCTAATAGTAGTTAAATTTAATATTATCTCAGGGTCAACGTCTTTATTTATTAATCCTAATTTAAGCGGGAGCGAGCCTGCTGCAGATCAAACTATTTCTGGAACAGCAAACAATGTGGGCGGGATTGCGTTTAGGGAGGCTTCGAATCTTCCCGAACTTACAATAAGCAATGTTAGAGTAGCAACTTCTTGGGACCAAGCTCCACTTCCCGTCCGCCTAACATCATTCAACGCGCTTGTGCGTAACAATTTAGTTAATTTAAAATGGACAACAGCTACAGAAATTCAAAACTATGGATTTGAGATTGAGCGGGCACAAGTAACAACAACTTCTCCCCGTAATTTAAGATATGCGAAAATTGGTTTTGTAAGAGGAAGCGGAACGTCGAACTCACCAAAAGAATACAGCTTTATAGATAACTCAAGATTATACGGAGTTTATTCATACAGACTAAAACAAGTCGATATTGACGGCGGCTACGAATACAGCGATGCGGTAACTGTGAGAGTTGGAACAAGACCAATTGTATTCGATGTAAAGAATTATCCGAATCCGTTTAATCCGGAAACAAACATTCGATATGAACTGCCAAATTCAGGAAATGTGAACTTATCTATTTATAATTTGCTCGGTGAGAAAGTTGCAACACTTGTGGATGAGTACAAGGAAGAGGGAATTTATCAAGAAGCGTTTGATGCACGTGATTTACCGAGTGGAGTCTATTTTTCGATATTGCAGACAGAAGGTATAAAAGTTACAAGGAAGATATTGTTGATAAAATAACCTCTAAAGATTCCATCTCTTCTAATGCGAACGAAAATTGGAGAGATGGAATCTTTTACACGAGTAAAGCATAAAGATGCCACCACTCCAATGCGAACGAAAATAAAATCTCAACTTTTATTGAATTATTTGAATATGTGAACATCGTAGATGTTCAAATTATTGTAACAAACTACTGGTGTACAAAAAAGACCTTTGTAGAAGGTCAACAAAAACGTTTACAGTCAATCGCTGGTAAAACAACATCATATCTTATCAACCATAATATATATTTTCCATTGCCGTTGGTTTTAACCAACGGAATAAAGTCAATAAAAAAATTGTCTGTTTGAATTATAAAAACCCGACTTTCAGATATGTGTTTTCAGAATTAAAAAACCGGGCTTTTAGATTCTCAAATAAATTATGAGGAAACGACCTACAAACTAATCCTGCTGTGTTTATTTTATTCTTTGGGAAATTCCAGTGAAGTTCCGCTACAAATATTCTCTTTAAAATGTTGGATTTATTTGATAGATTATTAAAAAAGAATTTCATGGAAAAAAAGATAAAAATATTTAACAATTTTTCCGACCAGGAGAAAGAAGAGATTCTTTTTTGGGCTTCGCAAACATACGAGAAGAAATTAGAAACCCTCGAAATTATTAGACAAAATTACTTAAATTTAATTGATAAAAATTCAAGACGATTTCAAAGAGTTTATCGGATTATTGAACAAGCACCGCGTTGAGTATCTGATCGTAGGTGGTTATGCCGTTGCGATTCACTCAAGACCGAAATTTACCGAGGATATTGATTTCTTTATTAACCGCACAAAGGAGAACGCTAAAAAATTGCTTGAAGTACTCGATGAATTTGGTTTCGGGGAATTGGATATTTCAATTGAAGATCTGACTAATGAATTTAAGATGATTCAGCTAGGGTTCGCTCCACTAAGAATTGATATTATGAATAGTATCAGTGGGATAGATTTTAACACGGCATTTCAAAATAGAGCAAAGATCGATATTGATGAAATTAAAGATGTATTTTTTATTTCACTTGCAGATTTATTAAAAAACAAAAAAAGTTCCTCACGTGAAAAAGATAAGCAAGACGTTAAATGGATTTTGAAATATCAAAAATCTTAGCTGTCCGAAATTCTTCATTTATATATCAAAGATTCCACCTCTCCGATGCTAATGAAAATAAAAGCCCAACTTTTTAAGATAAAAATAGCTTGCCGAAAATTGGGCTTTTCTAATTTAAGGAATTAGTTTTTCTCCCTTCAGTTAAAGATTTATTTCAGGGAGAGCGAAGCTCGTTGTTAACTCTTTTTGTAGAGTTTCCAGCCGATTGCAAATAAAAGGCAAGTTTGGGCAAACATGTGCCATGTTGCATTTGCAAAGTAAAAGTTTACTCCGCTGATTTTTCCGATTATTCCGATAAAAAGACTTATGCCTGCAGCTACAAAAACAATTAAAGTGAAATCTAATTTCATTGATAACTCTCCTATGTTTTATGGATACAAACTTGTAGAAATAAATAATTATTTGCAACTGCCCAGCTAAAAATAATGCATTCAAACTAAAAACTTCGTTGTCCTCATCATTAATACGGATTATATGGATTCTATCAAAGAAACTATTTAAATTTTGTTTGGAAACAATTTATAACTAGTTATTCATATATATGCCAGCGAATCTTCCACCGGAATATTTTTCAGCAGAGAGAGAGTTCAAAGAAGCTAAATCTCTTGAAGAAAAAATTCAGGCTTTGGAAGACTTAATAAGTACGATTCCCAAGCATAAGGGGACAGATAAACTCCGCGCAGATTATCGAAGAAAACTCGCCAAATTAAAATCAACTTCTCAAGCGGCAAAAAAAGCTGGTAAACACACATCAAATTTTCACATCGAAAGAGAAGGGGCGGCCCGAGTCTCAGTAGTTGGAATGCCAAATACCGGCAAGTCATCGCTGCTTTGTAAATTAACTCACGCAACTCCGGAAGTATCAGAAAGCCCATTCACAACTTGGGCTCCATCTCCCGGAATGATGAATTATGAAAATGTCCAAATTCAGCTTATCGATACACCACCGTTAAATAAAGATTATTATGAACCTGAAATTTTCGATATCATAAAAAGCTCTGATTTAATTTTAGTACTGATTGATTTACTTGCAAATCCAATTGAACAGTTTCAATCTTCAATCGAGATCTTGAACGGAAACAGAATTTATTCTCCGCATCAACAGAATGTTACTGAAGATAGAAAAATTTTCTGGGTGCCGATTTTAATTATCGTTAATAAAGATGACGACGCAAAGCTCGATGAAGATTTCGCAGTGCTTGACGAATTACTCCATAACGAATGGGAAATTGTTTCTATTTCCTTGAAGAACGAACGCAACCTGGAAGAATTAAAAAGGTTGATTTTTTCTCATCTTAAAATTATTCGTGTTTATTCGAAACCGCCGCACAAGGAATTTGATAAAACCCAGCCATTTATTTTAGGCGAGGGAGCAACAATCGAAGAATTTGCAATGCAGGTTCACAAAGACTTCTATGATAAACTGAAAACAGCCCGAGTGTGGGGAAAAGGAGTTTATGACGGGCAGCTGGTTGGACGTGATCATATAATTTATGATGGAGACGTAGTTGAATTGCATATTTAAATTAATAAAATATTCTTTGATCGTTTTGATTTTCCCAAGTATTATTGCCGCACAAGGCGTTGGCAAGGGAACAAGATTTGATTTAACATCAAAATTAAATTTAACGAGCGGACAATTCGCACAACTTTTCATTCCAGATTATTACGTTAAACCCGCAGATGATTCCATCATGCTTGTTTTTCATTTTCACAGTGCGTCATGGGCGGCGGAAGATCAAGTCTATAAATCAAGAGTGAATGCAGTGTTATTTAATATTCATCTTGGCGGTTTATCGAGTCCTTATCAAAATTATTTTACAACGCAAACGAATTTTCAAAAAATACTTGATACATGTCTTTCCGTGATAAAGACGAATGGAGTGATTCCAAATCCGAAGATTAAATATCTGATCCTATCATCATTCAGCGCAGGCTATGCAGGGGTGAGGGAAATTTTTAAAAACACTTCCTACTATAATAAGATTAATGCACTTACTCTTGCGGATGGACTCCACAGTAATTCGGATCCCGGTACAATGGCAACACAGATGAAGGATTTCCTCCAATTCGCTAAAGATGCAAGAGACAAAAAGAAAATAATGATATTAACTCATTCGAGTATTCCTACAAGCGGATATGAAAGTACGACTAAAACCGCAGACTATTTGATAAGCGGGATCGGCGCATCAAGAGTAAATTTTTCTGCTTTTGACGAAATTGGGAATCAGACTTCAAAATGCGATACAGGATATTTTCGATTAAAAGGATATACCGGTCAAACAGCCGACGATCACATGAAGCATTTATACGCAATGAATAAAATGCTCGAGCAGGTAATTGCAATTTTGAACATTTCAACGACTGATGTAGCGTACGAAATATCTACACAGAAAACTTTTATACTTTATCAAAACTTTCCGAATCCCTTCAATGGGGAGACAAGTATTAAGTATTCAGTATTAAGTCGTGAGAGAATTACTTTGAGAATATATGATGTACTTGGCAGAGAAATTGCAGCACTTGTTGATGAGGTGAAAGAAGCTGGATCATATAATGTAACATGGAAGATAGAAAACGGAAAATTTACAAGCGGAATATTCTTTTATCAGTTGCGTAGCGGCTCTTTTGTGGAGATGAAAAAAATGATTCTTTTGAAATAAGCTTATGAAAATAATTACTAGTTTAATAGTTGGATCAATTTTGCTTTTCGGCTCGTGCTCCTTATTGGAGGATAACTGTATTTGCACTCAGGAATTTGTGATGTACACAGTTTTAGTGTTTGATAATTCGAATCAGCCTGTGGATTCGCTAACTGTTGAAATAAAAAATGTTAGAACCGGCAAAATCTATACTTTCCTCGAAAAGATTTACCTTGGCAAAGGTGTTTATCAAGTTATGAACGATGGATACACGAAGGAGTTCACAGAAGAGCCAGAGGTAATAGTATTCAAAGGGAGTAAATCTGGCGCCGAAGTAGAGTCTGTTTATCTATTTAATACCGACAAATGCAGATGCCATGTTCAAAAACTTTCAGGGAAAGACACTTTAAAGATAAATTTGTAACCTCAACAATAAGAGAGGGTGAGATGAAAAAATATTTTTTTCTAATAATGTTTATCGGCAGTATTGCATTAGGACAGACAGCCGATTCCCTTGTCTGGCTTCGTGATATTGATTCGACGATTTTAACCGATGTGCGGTACGCTACTACAAACAATTTTACCGGCAAAGTTTTATACAAGAGCGATAAAGTTTATCTAAGAAAAGTTGTTGCTGAAAGTCTTTCCATCGCTCAAAAATATTTCATGAGGCAATATGCGTTGAGGATTAAAGTCTTTGACGGTTATCGTCCTCACTCAATTCAAAAATTGATGTGGGAAGTAATGCCAGATGAAAAATATGTTGCAAATCCGGCAAAGGGCTCACGTCATAACAGAGGTGCTGCTGTTGATTTGACATTGGTCGATGTTACTGGTAAAGAAATAGACATGGGCACACCATACGACGACTTCAGCGAAAAATCGCATATTGATTATAAAAATCTTTCAAAAAATGTTTTGACATATAGAGAAATTCTGCGAACAACAATGGAGAAGTTTGGTTTCGAAGCAATGAGTTCCGAATGGTGGCATTTCGATTTTAAAGGATGGAGTAAATTTTCAATTATGGACGTGGAGTTCAACGATTAGCAAGGCACTAAATCATAAAATCTAATTTCTAAACTCTAAACAAATTCGAATTCTAAACTTGTAAATCTTTAGAAAACCCACAATGGCAACTTATTTTAAGAATTAGGAATTAAAATTCCGGATTTATTCTCAACTCAATATTTTCAACGGGTTTGAATTACCGCTCGCTTCAAATTTATCTGTTACCAGACTATCGACCTCTTCCTCACTCCCGAGCAAATCTTTCAAAGTTAACTTTCCTAATACCTCGTCAACAACTTTTTGCACAGTTTTCCAAACTGAACGAATCGAACAATCGATTGAATTTGTACAAATGTCAATAGCACCGGAGTGAGAATTACAAAATTCATCTTCAAATAATCTTCCACCGAGTACGTTCACAACATCTTGCAAAGAAATTTCATTAGCTGGTCGAGATAATTTATAGCCACCGATTTGCCCGCGTTCACTTTCAACTAAGCCACCAATTCTCATAATTCGCAATAGCTTTGCGACATTAGGGACTGTTAGACCTTCTAACTCACTGATTTCTGGGATTGTAAGCCCCCTATCGGATTTATGTTTAGCAATCTGGAGAAGACATCTTAATCCATATTCTTCCTGTGTGCTAAATTTCATTTTCCACCTCTCACTTAAAACCGTTACAGAAAAATATTAATTATTTTGAATCGGTATTTTCGATCCACAAATTTTTGCATGTATAAGTTCATCATATTTTTCTTTTCGAATCGACGGTCCGGATTTCGAACAATAAGCGTTAAATGCTTTTATTAATTCAAATGCAACTTCCTCTGGAGTGGACCCTTCTATCTGATGACGCTGCATCATATAGATAGGTGATCCGTTCTTAATAATAGCCAAAGAGGGGGATGATGGCGGATAATTATTAAGATAATTTTTCCGAACATGATCAACAGCATCTATTTCTTGACCGGCAAATACGGTTGTTAATTTTTCTGGAATCACTTTATTTTGTAATGCAAGCGATACGCCGGGTCTTGCACTTCCAGCTGCGCATCCACAGACAGAGTTTATAAATACTAAAATCGTCTCATCATTTTTTTGTGATAGAGTTTTTTCAACCTTTTCAGGCGTAAGCATCTCTTCAAATCCAACGAACGTTAGTTCATCGCGCATGAATTGTACTGTTTTTGGATCATACATTGGGGGTTTCGGATTCATATTTTGAAACATTATATCTATCCTTTTGTTTGTGATTGTTCTAGGAACTGCTTCCCGAAAATTATAAAAATCCAAGTTTAAGCTTTGCTGCTTCCGACATCATATCACGATTCCATATCGGATCCCATACAACATTAACATTCGCATCTTTAACGCCGTGAATTTCTTTTATCTTTTCCTGTACTTCCGGCGGCAGCGAGCCTGCAACTGGACAAGCAGGAGATGTCAATGTCATATCGACTTTAACATTAGAATCATCATCTATTTTTATTTTATAAATCAAGCCGAGTTCATATATGTCTACTGGTATTTCTGGATCGTAACATTTTTTCAAGACTTGTATTACTTGTTCTTCCAATAATTTTTTATTCATTCTAAAATTTATTCAGTTGAAACTATTTCTGATTTGCTTTCCAGTGCATTCTTAAGAGTATGCCATGCAAGCGTAGCGCATTTAACTCTTACTGGATATTCGGTCACACCTGAGAAGACAGCAAGCTTACCTAACGATTCAACATCGAAGGAATTATCAGCTTTTCCAGTTATAAAATCATGAAACTGTTTAAAAATTTTCTCTGCTTCTTCAACACTCTTTCCTTTTACGATTGAAGTCATAATCGAAGCAGATGCCTTAGAAATTGCACAGCCGGCTCCATCAAAGCCGACATCTACAATCACACCATTCTCTATTTTTAGATATAAGTTAAAATGATCGCCGCAGAGGGGATTAAATCCTTCTGCCGAATGAGATGAATCTTCAATCTTATGATAATTCTTGGGATGCTTGCTGTGATCAAGAATTACTTCTTGATAAAGTTCTCTTAAGTCGGACATTAACTAAAAACCTTTATTACTTTTTTTATCGCTTCAGCTAATAGATCTATTTCTTGCTTTGTATTGTAAAAGGCAAAAGATGCTCTTGTTGTTGCCGGAACATTAAATCTTTTCATTAATGGTTGTGTACAATGATGCCCTGTTCGTACAGCTATTCCTTCATTATCTAAAATTGTTCCGATATCATGGGGATGAATATCTTTTACGACGAAAGAAATTATCGAAGTTTTTTCAAGAGCATTGCCTATGATTTTTAATTCCTGAATTTCAGATAATACTTTAGTCGCATAGTTAAGCAATTCCTGTTCGTAGAAGGCGATTGCTTCAACGCTGAGATTAGACACGTATGAAAGAGCTTCGCCAAGTCCAATTGCTCCGGCGATGTTCGGCGTTCCAGCTTCAAATTTATTTGGCAGATCATTATATGTAGTTTTTTCAAAAGTTACAGACCGAATCATATCTCCACCTCCTTGAAAAGGAGGAAGTTTTTGCAATAAGCTTTTCTTTCCATATAGTACACCTATGCCGGTTGGACCATATATTTTGTGTCCAGAGAAGGCATAAAAATCACAATCTAAATTCTGAACGTCAACTGGGATGTGAGTTACAGCTTGTGCACCATCAACCAAAACCGGTATTCCACTACGGTGTGCGATTTCTGTAATCTTTTTAATTAAGTTAATTGTACCAAGCGTGTTAGAGACATGTACAATTGAAATCAATTTTGTTTTCGAAGAAATTATTTTTTGAAATTCATCGATCAGCAATTCTCCCTGATCACTTATTGGAATAACTTTTAATTTCGCTCCTCTTTCTTCACAAAGCATCTGCCAAGGAACAATGTTCGAATGGTGTTCCATGTGTGAGATTATTATTTCATCACCATGCTTGATAAATTTTTTTCCAAAAGAATTTGCGACAAGGTTTATCGATTCCGTAGTTCCGCGTGTGAATAGGATTTCATCATTGCTCGATGCATTAATGAAATTTTTAACTATGGATCGAGCATTCTCATAAGCTTCTGTGGCAACTTGACTCAATTTGTGAACACCTCTGTGAATATTTGAATTCTCGCCCGTGTAATATTGATTCATTCGTTCTATTACAGAAATTGGCTTCTGTGTCGTTGCCGAATTGTCAAGATAAACCAGCTTTTTTCCATGGACAAACGAATTAAGGATGGGAAAATCATTTCGAATTTTTTCAACTTGGAAATTCAAATTGGTTCGTTCAATAATACTTGTATCAAGTTCCATTTAATTTTGTTCTCCGGAGAGAATTAGTTTCATTTTTTCAAAAACAACTTTATCCAGTTGAGATTTTATCTCTTCAATTTTAATGAAATCCAAAATATCGCTGGCAAATGCATTGATTAAAAGTGAACGTGCATTCTTCTCGTCAATTCCTCTTGCACGCAAATAAAAAAGGGCTTCTTCGTCGATCTGTCCAATTGTTGCTCCATGAGTACAACGAACATCATCGGCAAAGATTTCTAATTGAGGTTTCGTATCAATCCGGGCGCTTCCGGATAAAAGTAAATTTTTGTTTGATTGATATGCGTTAGTTTTTTGCGCATCTTTTCTAACCATTATCTTTCCATTGAATACGCCCTTCGATTCTTCAGCGAGAATTCCTTTATAATATTCATTACTTAAACAGTGGGGCATTGCATGATCGACTAAAGTGTGATTATCAACATGCTGTTTTTTATCGACGAAGTACAGCCCGAAATAATTTGCCTCACACCCTTTGCCATTTAAAACAGAATTAATATCGTTTCGAGTTAGAGACCCGCCTAGTGAAATATTATGTGAAGTGTATTTACTGTTCGTTTTTTGCTCTATTTGAATTTTTGAAATATGAAACGACGAAAGACTTTCTTTTTGAATCTTATAGTGATCTATAAAGGCCTTCTCATCGAGAAAGATCTCAGTTAAAGCATTTGTTAAATATGGAAATTCTGAAATCGGCTGATGTACTTCAACAAAACTTGCCTGGGAGTTTCTTCCAAACACAAATAGATTTCTAGGCTGAGAAAGTATGTTCACATTTTCTTTACCATTTAAATAGATCAAATATATTGGTTCGGTTACTACTTGATCGTTTGGGACATGAATGAAGGCACCATCTTCAACAAATGCACCATTCAAAGCATTAAAACCATTGTCAAAATTTGAATATTTCCCAAAGTGCTGAGAAAAAACTTCATCCCCGCTCGAGTGAACTGTCTCCAAGCTATCAACGCTTACAGAGGTTTTAGGAAGAAGAATGTTAGAATATTCTTTGGATAAAAATCCATTCACAAAAACTAAATAATTTTTATCACGATACTCCGCAAGAATTTTTTCTAATTTTTTGGTATCGATAGATCTTTCATTCAAACAGGCTGGCGTGAATTCATAATTCAGAACTTCTGACAGACTGGTATATTTCCATTCTTCATTTTTTGTTGTTGGAAAATCAAGCTTACTAAATAAGTGAATTGCCTTTTTTCTAAATTGATGCAATTCGGAATTAGATTCTCCATTGAGTCTTTTCTCAAAAGCCTTAAATTTATCTATGTACCAATTTTTATTTGAAATTTTATCAGTCATTTTTTTCTTTCATTAAGAAACAGTTTAAGTCGACTCGCCATTTTTTATCCAATCATATCCTTTTTCTTCAAGCTCGAGAGCTAATTCTTTTCCTCCTGATTTTACAATCCGACCATTATAAAGAACATGCACAAAATCTGGCACAATATAATTCAGCAGCCTCTGGTAATGAGTTACGACAATAATTGCCTTATCTTTAATTTTTTCTTTAAGAAGATTTACACCGTTCGATACGATTTTTAGAGCATCTATGTCAAGTCCAGAATCGGTTTCATCGAGCAAAGCGAGTTTTGGTTCAAGCATCAGCATTTGAAAGATTTCATTTCGTTTCTTTTCTCCGCCGGAAAATCCTTGATTTACAGAACGGCTCATCATTGCCTCGTCCATATCAAGCATTTTCATTTTAGATTTCATAAGAGAGAGAAATTCCATTGCATCCATTTCTTCTTCGCCCTTATGTTTTCGCACTTCGTTTACCGCTGTTTTCAGAAATGTTGCATTGCTAATTCCTGGAATTTCAACCGGATATTGAAATGCAAGAAAAATTCCTTCGCGTGCTCGATCTTCTGGTTCCATTTCAAAAAGATTTAATCCTTTAAAAAGAACCTCACCAGACATAATTTCATATCCTTCTCTTCCGGCAATTACATTTGCCAAAGTACTTTTACCAGAACCGTTTGGACCCATTATCGCATGAATTTCTCCGGCATTTACTTTCAAATCAATTCCCCTGAGAATTGCTTTTCCTTCAACATTTACAAATAAGTTTTTAATCTCTAACATTTATTTCCTTTAACGACTTTCTTCTATGAAAAATTTGTTAACCGACACTTCCTTCAAGACTAACGCTTAATAATTTCGAAGCTTCTACAGCGAATTCCATCGGCAGTTCCAGAAAGACTTCTTTGCAGTAACCATTTACAATCAGACTAATTGCATCTTCTTTCGAAATACCGCGCTGATTAAGATAAAATATTTGATCCTCTCCTATTTTGGATGTGGTTGCCTCGTGTTCAACTTTTGCTGTTGGATTATTTACCTCGAGATATGGAAACGTATGGGCACCGCATTTATCTCCGATGAGAAGCGAATCACATTGAGAAAAATTTCGTGAGTTCTCAGCTTTGTTTGAAATTCTTACTAATCCACGATAGGAATTTTGACTTTTTCCTGCAGATATACCTTTTGAGACGATTGTGCTCTTTGTGTTTTTCCCGAGATGGATCATTTTAGTACCTGTATCTGCCTGCTGAAAATTATTTGTTAGGGCAACAGAATAAAACTCACCGACTGAATTATCACCAAGCAAAATACAACTTGGATATTTCCACGTAATAGCTGATCCCGTTTCAACCTGTGTCCAAGATATTTTAGAGTTATTTCCTTTGCAGATACCCCGCTTAGTTACAAAATTATAAATCCCTCCCTTGCCTGCTTTATCTCCGGCATACCAATTCTGTACTGTAGAATATTTTATCTCAGCATTCTCGAGAGCAATTAGCTCAACTACTGCCGCGTGAAGCTGATTTGTATCGCGTATTGGTGCAGTACAGCCCTCAAGATAACTAACGTAACTTCCTTCATCTGCAATTATGAGAGTACGCTCAAATTGGCCTGTGTCAGCCGCATTAATTCGGAAATAAGTCGAAAGTTCCATTGGGCATCTTACACCTTTTGGGATGTAACAAAATGAACCATCACTGAAAACTGCAGAATTTAATGCAGCATAAAAATTATCGGTAGAAGGAACGACAGTACCAAGATATTTTTTTACAAGCTCATGATGATTTTGAATTGCTTCAGACATTGAACAAAAAATTATTCCAAGCTCGGAAAGTTTTTCTTTATAAGTCGTAGCAACTGATACACTGTCAAAGACAGCATCAACAGCGACATTAGCCAGTCGTTTTTGTTCTTCGAGCGGAATTCCAAGCTTATCGAATGTATCAATCAATTCAGGGTCAACCTCATCAAGGCTTTTCAATTGAGGTTTCTTCTTCGGCGCCGCATAATAGATAATATCTTGATAATCAATGTGATTATATTTTACATTTGCCCAATGCGGTTCTGTCATCTTCTGCCAATAGTGAAATGCTTTCAATCGCCATTCGAGCATAAACTCAGGTTCGCGTTTTTTCTTTGAGATTAATTGAATGATATTTTCATTCAACCC
>Ga0194120_10007228_pt1 | contig 15274 bp, 12 predicted proteins | sample TA2MahCa65mmetaG_FD_148642 | JGI IMG/M metagenome (GOLD analysis project Ga0194120, IMG submission 148642) | Freshwater microbial communities from Lake Tanganyika, Tanzania - TA2015019 Mahale Deep Cast 65m | ecosystem: Environmental > Aquatic > Freshwater > Lake | place: Tanzania: Lake... | reverse complement strand
TCTGCAGGAAGATCGCCGACTGCTTCGGGTCGATACCCATGGCGAGATAGTCGCGCACGATCTCGATGGTGTCGCGGCGGATCTCGTCGGAGCGCTCGGCACGCGCGGTGAACGCATGCATGTTCGCGAGCAGGAAGTAGCACTCGTGCGTCGACTGCAGTTCGACTCGTCGGCGCACGCTGCCCACCCAATGACCGAGGTGAAGCGTTCCCGTGGGCGTGTCGCCAGTGAGGATGCGTGGCTTCGCGGTGGCTGCGGTCATGGCGCGGAATGCTACGGATCACGCGAGCAAGGTGCGTTTAGCGCAGTGACTGCAGGACATTCGCCGCATTGAAGAGCGCGTGCGCCATGATCGGCGCTGCAAGTGAACCCGTCCGTGCGGCGCACCAACCAAGAAGTGTGCCCAACGCGAAGAGCATCGCGAGCCCGGGAGCCACGGCGTCGCCGACGAGTGCAGGGATATGCAGCAGCGCAAAGATGGCTGCGGAGAGGGCGATGGCCGTCCACACGGGAAGCCCCACACGCCGCAGCGCGCCAAGCAGCGCACCGCGAAACATGACCTCCTCGATCGCGGGCACGATGACCACCACGCCGCCGATCAGGAACCACTGCTGCAGGTCGAGGGGCACTTTACCGAGCAGCTGTAGTGTGGCGTGACCTTCGCGCGGAATGGCAGGACCGCCGAGCGCCACCTGAACACTCGCGATTGCGGTGCCGATCGCATGCAGCGGAAACCACGCGGCAGCGAGCGCAGCGGCACCCAACAGCGCGGACTTCGAGCGGGTCCACGGGTTCGCAGCGGTGTCGCGGCGCATCAGAAAGAGAAGGAGCGCGATGATCTGCAGCACTGCAGCCGAACCCATCATCCACAGCGTGCCGTCGATCGACGGGGCGACACCCTCGGTCTGCGGAGGCGCCACGCGGGTTCCAATCTCCGCACCAAGAGCGCCGAGGACCTGAAGAATCACGAACAGCAGCAACGACTCGCCCGCGCTGAGCGGCCATCGAGTTGCCACAAACCTCGAGGATCGCCAGACACCCGAGACGAAGATCGCCACGGCAGCGCACACACCAATGATGAGGGTGCCCCACATCCACGGCGACTGCGGCGGATCGGACGACGTCCCCACCGTTTCCCCCCTACCCTCCGCACAGACGCACGCGACCGCAACGATGAACGACAGGCTCAAGAGCATCCTGCGACGAAAGCGAGCCGAGGTGAAGGCGGCGCAGTCCGCCGTGCCCATCGAGCGTCTTCGCGAACAGATCTCGGAACTCGGTCGACCTCGGAACTTCTTCCAAGCGGTGGTGGATCGCGGCAAAGCATCGCGAACGCGAGTCATCGCGGAAATCAAGCGCAGCAGCCCCAGCGCTGGACTGATCCGCGAGGACTTCGATCCCGTCGCCATCGCGCGAAAGTATCACGCCGCAGGTGCTTCGGCGATCTCCTGCCTCACCGACGAGGTGGACTTTGGCGGGCGGCTTGAGTTCATCCATGCGATACGCGATGCGATCCCGCTGCCTGTCCTTCGCAAGGATTTCATCGTTGATCCCTATCAGGTCTGGGAGTCACGCGCAGCGGGTGCCGACGCGATCCTGCTGATCGCCGAGGCGCTGCGCGAGAGCGAGATCATCGACTTCCAGATCCTCAGCGTCGAACTCGGCATGACCACTTTGCTCGAAGTGCACGATGCGGAGAATCTCTGCCGTGCGATGCAGCATGTCGGGTTCCCACATGCGGGCTACTCACTGCTCGGCATCAACAACCGCAATCTGCGAACGATGAAGACGGACATTCACCATTCCTTCCGTCTGGCTGAGCTGGTCGAGGACACGCGCGTGCTCGTCAGCGAGTCCGGCATCACTTCGGGCGACGACCTGCGTCGACTGCGCGAACATGGGATCCACATCGTCCTCGTGGGCGAACATCTGCTGCGGCAGCCAGACCCGGGGACGGCGCTGCGTGAGATGACCGCATGACCGCCGCGTGCAACCACGCAGGTTGCCCGACATGCACATGCGCGTTCAACCGCAGATGACTGGCGCGAGCCGCTCGGCGATGCGCCACCCCGTGAGCGCCGCACCGATGCGAATCTGATCGCCTGCCACAAACAGCTGCAGTCCGTACCCCGCGTCAAGGCTCCAATCTGCACGAATCCTGCCGACGAGAACGGGGTCGCGCCCCGCGGCTGCGAGTGGTTCGGGGAAGCGGTTGCCGCTGCGGTCGTCGACGATCTCGACTCCTGGGGCATCTGCGAGAAGCGCGCGCGCGCGCGACTCAGAGAGGGGTTGTTCGAACTCGAGCGCGATCGACTCGCAGTGTGCGCGGAGCACCGGCACGCGAACACACGTTGCGGTCACGCGGAGTTGCGGGTCGTTCCAGATGCGACGCGACTCATGCAGCAGCTTCGCCTCTTCCTCGTTGTAGCCATCAGGTCCCACGGCACTGTTGTGCGAGAAGCAGTTGAAGAGGCACTGCCGTCCGAACACACTCGTGTCGAGCGGCTGCCCCGCGGCATACGCGTGCGCCTGCTGTTCCAGTTCGCGCATCGCCGCCGCGCCTGCGCCGCTGACCGCTTGGTAAGTCGATACCACCATGCGCCGCACGCGTGCCGCGCGATGCAGGGGTGTGACTGCGACGAGCGCCACAATCGTCGAGCAGTTTGGCACGGCGACGATGCACGGCGCCCGACATTCGTCGAGCACGGCACCATTGACCTCAGGGATCACGAGCGGTACGGCGGCGTCCATACGGAACGCACTCGAGTTATCGATCGCCCACGCTCCATCGCGGACGGCCCGCGGCGCCCACTCGCGTGAGATCCCCTTCCCTGCCGAAAAGAACACCACCTGCGTTCCTCGGAAACAGCCGTCATGCAGCGGCTCGACCGCGACATCCCGCCCCCCAAGGGTGACCGTCTTGCCCGCAGAGCGAGGGCTGGCAAAGAGCCGCAATCCATCGAGGGGAACCCGCGACTCCTGCAAAATCTGCAAAAACTCGCTCCCAACGGCGCCCGTAGCCCCCACCACGGCAAACGGACCTGAAGCGGGCATTGTGTGGGGGTTCAAAAGAAATCCTCAAATCGGCTTGCCATCTTCCATCTGTATCGTACGGTTCCTCTGTTCAGCGCCTTGGAAGCGTAAGCCAAGTCCGCTTGACGAATTTGAAAGGGAATCATCATGTCATCGAAGCCAGCGAACTCGACGAAGACAACGACCAAGTCCACCAAGCTTTCGGATGCGGACCTCGAGAAGGCGAGCGGAGGCGGCGCCAGCCGCGTCTCTCGTAATTCGACCGCAGCCCGCCAAGCGCGGACTCCGAAGCGCTGATCTGCGCAAGTCTCCGGCCGACGGTCTGTCGGTTTCGGTGAATGACCACGCGGTCGGTGACCGTTCTCTGCTCCTGAACGGCCGCCGATCGCTTTTCATTTGCCGCGTGCTGACCCGCTCGATGGGCTCGCTGGCGAATCCAGAGGCGGCATATCAAGCATCTGTCGCCGCGCCATGTCGCGGAAGCGCCCCTCGACGCGGACAAGATCGTCGAAGGTCCCCTCCTGCACGATACGTCCCGCATCCATCACGAAGATTCGGTCACACGACCGCACCGTGCTGAGGCGATGCGCAACAATGATGCGGGTCGCGCGGAGTCCTTCCAGGCTCGACACGACTTGCGCCTGCGAGATCTCGTCGAGCGCGCTCGTCGCCTCGTCGAACACAAGAATCTTCGGGCGCGCCACCAATGCACGCGCGATGAGCAGCTTCTGCAACTGACCACCTGAGAGGGTCTGGTCGGTCACATAGGTGTGAAGACCCATCGGCATCCGCTCCACCTCCTCAGCGAACCCGGCGGCCTCCAGCGCGCGCTGTGCATCCTTGTTGGTGTACAGCGTGCTTCCCACGATGTTCTCGAGGATGGAGCCGGGAACGATGCGTGTGGTCTGCACCACGGCACCGATCTGCCGACGCACCGAGACCAGATCGAGACGGTCGAGATCTTTGCCATCGAGGAGCACCTTCCCACTTGTTGGCTTGCGCAGCCCAAGCACCAGTTGCAGCAGCGTGGACTTGCCGCTTCCGCTCGCACCGACGACGGCCACATTTTCACCCGCCTCAATGCGGATGTTCACATCCGACAGAATCTCATTCGCGCTGCCTGGATACGCAAAGCGCACATCAGCAATCGTGACCTGTCCAGAGATGACGCCAGGCACTTCACGTTCACCCGACGATTCCACTTCGGCATCGAGAATCGGTCGGATGCGGCGGAATGTGGACTGCAGCAGCGCAAGATCGCCGAGGCGCGTTCCAACATCGAGCACGGAGAACAGCGCAGAGGTGAACGCAGCCATGAACATCACAAACTGCGCAATACGGACGGGGGCATCGATCGGCGAACTCTCGAAGTTGTCTGGCGATGCGAAGCGCTGCGAAAAGATGATCCAGAACACCGTGGTGCACAGCACTGGCAATCCTGCAGAAAAGACTTCATAGAAGCGGTCGAGACGGTGGATGCGCATGGAGAATGAACGCACCATTCGGAACCGCTCAAGCCACCGCAGCACGGCGTACTGGTCGGACGCCGCGCCACGAAGCGCATCGATGCCACCGATGTACTGCAGCATCACGGAGGAAAGTCCACCGTGCGACTCCATCGAATCCATTGAAAGTCGTGCGCGCTTCAGGCTGATCAGCACGCTGACGAGCACAGCGATCAGCATGAACGCGAAGCCAATCACCGCCGCATTCACATCCACGGCCGCCATGACCGAGAGGTACACCAGAGAAAACGCACCCGCCATGATCGCGGCAACGGCCGAACCGGACAGCACCTGCTGCATGTTGCCGACCGAGAGAATGCGGTCAGCAAGATCGCCGCTGGAAAAGGTGCGGAACGCCTCGACAGGCATGCGCAAGCAGCGGTCGAGAATCCCGCCAAGCGCGCGCCCATCCATGCGCGTCTCGGCGCGAAGGAGGAGATTCGACACCACAAACGAGCAGGCGGCGGATGTGACCGTCGTCGCAAGCAGGACCATCCCAACAAAGAAGAGCCCCCAGCGATTTTCGCTTGGGATCACGCGGGAGATGAGCAGTCCAGTTCCGATGGGAACCGCCAGACTCACCACGACCCCCAGTCCAGCCATGATGAATGCCCACAGAAAATCCTGCTCGGATCCCTTCGTGATGAACCGAAGGAACTTCCAAACGCTGATCCGCTGCGGACCGAGCGTGGCGTGGAACTGCGATGCAGTCTTGACCAGCGTCGATGCGAATGCTTCGTCGACAGGGAACGGTCCTGCGATCGCGCCCGATGAGTGCACGAACGCCATGAGTCCCTTGGGCGTGGCAAGCACCGCCACAGGTGCCTGATCTTCGGCGCGGAACGCGAGCACGCAGCCGATGTCCTGCGTCCACCAACCATGATCGAGGAACACCGTTCGGATGCCAAGCCCTGCCACATGTGCAAAGGTTTGCTCAGGCCGCCTCGTCACATCCCGCGGCACGCGAGTCGGCACCTGATCGGGTTCGTAGCCCATCATGACGGCCAACTGAATGCATGCCCGTACCACAGGCGGGAGCCGAGCATCCGGCTGGTACATCCAACGCGGACCTGTGCGCGTCGTGACGAGCGATTGGATGCGCTGCTCGAACGCAAGCGATCCACTTGCCGTATCGACCAATCGGCGCATATGCCGCGCGTAGGCCGCCTCGGACGTGGAATGCCCACGGCGCTCAAGTTCGTCCGTCACACGCTTCGCGGCATCGGCAAGCGACACCTTCGGGCTGAGTGTTCCACCACACCCTGCGAGCGTCTTTGCGAAGCCCTGACGAAGCGCCTCTGCCACCGCTGGATTCGACGCGGCAGCGGCGAGCGCACTTGCGGGTAAACGCAGGAACTCCGCAGTCGACTCGGGGATCAGATCGACAGGAAACACAGCCCCCTGCACCGCGGAGCCTGGAAGCAGTTCACCGATACGGTGGCGGCGCTGGTGGCCCTTGCGGTATGCGAACACGTTTACGCAACCCGAAAGCAAGACCACGATCGAGTCGTCCTTCAAGGGAACGCCGCCGCGGCGATCCGCGGTCTGCCGAACACCACCCAGTGCAGCGAAGACTGTCGCGAAGTCGTGCGAGGCGACGCTCATGCGTGCGACTCCCCCGTGATCAACTCGTGGTAACGCCCTCGCTGCGAGATGAGATCTTCATGCGTGCCCCGTTCGACCACTTCGCCCTGATCCATCACGATGATCTCATCCGCATCGCGGATGGTGCTCAGTCGATGCGCCACCACGAGGCAGGTTGTCCCTCGCCGACGAAGCGCAGCATCGATCGCCAGCTCGGTGGATGGATCGAGAGCACTGGTTGCCTCGTCAAGGATGACGACTGCGGGTCGCCGACACAGTGCGCGGGCGATGTCCAACCGCTGCGCCTCTCCGCCTGAAAAGTTCGATGCCCCCTCCGCCACGGGATGATCGAGACCACCGCGCGAATTGACGACCGTCGTGAGCTGCGCATCGTCCACCGCTTCGAGCAGCCACACATCGGGGATGTCAGGGTTCCACAGAGCAAGGTTCTCTCGGATCGAACCCTCGAAGAAGGAGGGGCGCTGAAAGACCGTCGAGAGGCTCGCAGCGCGGATGTGACGCGGCACATCGCGCAGCGGGAACCCATCGATGAGCACCTCGCCCTCCCACGGTTCAAGCAGCCCAGCCGCCAACCGAGAAACAGTGGACTTCCCTGAACCCGTTCCCCCCACGATCGCCACGCGCCCACCAGGACGGACTGTCAATGAGAAGTCCTTCAGCAGCGGTGCCTGACCATGTCCGTACCCGAAGGTGATGTTGCGCAGTTCGAGTTGCCCCGCGGCGTACTCAATGTCCGCCTTGTGATCCACCTCCGGCTCCGAGGCAAGCGGATCCGTGGCGTGGCACATCACGTCGTCAAGCCGCCCGAGGTCAGCGCGCACCGTCTGAATCTCCCGCAGCAGTTCCGCCAGTTGTGTGACGGGTGACATGAATCCCATCACGAGGATCTGCAGTGCGAGCAGCATGCCGATGGAGATCTCGCCGTCGATCACCTGCAGACCACCAACGCCAAGCACGATGGCAGATACCACCACCGATTGCAGCCAGGAGGGCACGATGCTGACCATGTTGGACAACAGCGCAGCACGCTGTCGTGCCGATGCGACGCGCGCGGTGAATCCCATCGACCGCGCGAAGAAGTCCGACTCGCGCCCGCCCGCCTTCAGCGACTCGAGGGTGATGAGACCCGCCACAATCGCCCCCTGCTTCATGCCTTCCTGCTGCGACAAAGCCTGCGCCTGATCCACGCGCGCACGCGCAGCAAAGAACAGGATGGTCAGCGTGGCTGCAACGGAGAGGAATGCGATCAGCCCCATCGCTGCACTGATCAAGGAGATGGCGAGCAGGAACGCAGACAGGGTGAGGACCTGCACGATCGCGGGCGCGAACTGCGACGCGAGCATCGATGCCACCTGATCATTCGCCGACACGCGCTCGGCAATGTCGCCGGGATACCGCTGACCGAAGAAAGTGGATGGCAGGCGGAAGATCTGGCGCAGGAAGTCCACGCTGCGCTCAAGCGAAAGTTGCTGCTCGACGCGAGCAAGAATGCTGCGCTGCAGCAGCAGGAGGATCGCCTCCACCACCATCGCACCAACAGCAACGCCCACGAGCGACCAGGTCCACCCATCGCGTTGGTCCGACAGCACCTGATCGATGAACGCGGCGGCGAGTCCGGGCACAGTCACCATCGGCACGGCGAGCAGCAATCCGAGCAACACGCTGAGCCAGACGGCGGCGCTCGATCCGCGCATCCATCCGAGGAGCAGTTTCAAAGCGGAAGGCGGTCCACCCGATGCCACAAAGTTCTCCCCCGGCTGCACATTCAACACCACACCACTGAATTCTTCGTCGAACTCCTGCGGACTGACTGCGCGTCGCCCGGTGGCGGGATCCATCAGGAGGAATTCGCGCGCGTTCCACCCCTCAAGCACCACAAAGTGGTTGAGTCCCCAGAAGAGGATCGCGGGGAGTTTCACATCGCCGAATCCATCGACTTCGCACTTGAGCCCCTCCACCTCAAGTCCGAAGTGCCGCGCCGCATTCGCGATTCGGCGCGCATTGGCTCCGTCTCGGTCCACGCCAACCGCTTCGCGGACTTCCTCAAGCGGCCGATAGGCGCGGAAGTATCCAAGCACACTGCACAGGCTTGCCGCACCACACTCCGCCGCAACGACCTGCATCACAGTGGGGCACCGAACACTCCGCGCCGGCCCATCGGGCAGCGGCGGCGGCGCCTCAGGCTCACCCGCTGGTGCGGACTCTGTGCTCACTTCGTTCATTGCTTCGACTTGGATCGAAGTCCAGGGAACACCAGTTCCACGGGGCGAACATGATCCACGATGATCTCGATGTCGCATGGAACGCCAGTGGTCACTGGATCGGAGAGGGTGGACTCCTGCACTTCGACCTCCACTTCGCAGACCGTGCCGAAGCGCTCCTGCACCATGCGAACGAAATCCGCATTCGGTATGCGCTGCAGGATGCGTTCTGTCGTCGTCATGAACGACTCAACAACGACTACCTTGCCGCGCGCCTCGCCGTCGGTGCCTGCAGTCCGGGTCACGAAATGCATCAACGCAGGGAAACCGGGTTCGATCAACTTCGCATCACTGAGGGGGAGAAACGCGACGCAGCGCAACTGATCCCTCCCGCCCACGACCGCACACACGTGTTGCCCATCGCGCACCGCGTCACCCGTCACCACATTCACCGAAGTCACGCGCCCCGCTTCCAATGCCATCACGACACCCTCCTGCACCTCCACGCCTTGCGCTTCCTGACTCCTCAGTCGCACAATCACATCACCAGCCTTCACCTCATCGCCAGGGCGCTTCAGGACCGCAGACACTTGTCCATCCAGCGGAGCAACCAGCGCGGTGATGCGTTCCCCTCTCAGAAACACACCAGTTCCGTACACGGCAACCGGCACGTCACCCAGGAACCCCCACGCAATCACCGACACAACGAGAAATCCGAGCGCTGCCGCGAACACCCAAAGCCGCGGCGAGATCACAGGACTCAGCGTGTTGAGCCGGTTCCTCCCGCCGACAGCCTGCATCGCCCTTTCGCGAAACAACTTGTTCTCGCCTTGCGAGGTTGTCGTCATGCGGCGCAGGCTACTCGCGCACAACGGAGCAGGCGACAGGAACGCCGCACCCCTTCACCGCCAACGTCTCACGACCGGCTCGCCGCGCGAGCCTCCGGGCACGCGAGATAGAACCGAGCCACGGTCGCGCGGAACGTCTCCCCATCCGCACGCTCGAATGTGAAGTGCCCCTCCATCGTGCCCCAGGCGGTTTTGAGGGGGCAGAAACTGGAATACTCAAAGGTCTGACCTGGCTCGAGATGCGGATGCTGCCCAACCACGCCGGGGCCCTCCACCACACTCTCCTGCCCATCTGCGTCCACGATGCGCCAGTACCGACCGACCAGACGCGCCGCCATCGCACCCTCGTTGGTGAGGTGGATCTTGTAGGCAAACGTGAAGTTGCCCCGCTCAACATCGGAGTGCGAATCGAGAAACACGGGCTCCACTTGGACGCGGATGCCCTCGGTCACGGCTTCGGATCCAAGCGGGCGTTTCGGGGTGTACGGCATAGATTCGGCAAGTCTAGGCAGAGGTCGCACTGGGGCCATCGCTCCGACGCAGCGACTCCTCGACGCATACCGCGGCGACGACATCGCCCATGACGTTCACCACGGTCCGCCCCATGTCGAGCAGACGATCCACACCAAGCACGATTGCAATCCCTGTTGGCGGCACGCCCACCTGCGCCATGACCACCATCAGCAGCGGCAACGAACCGCCAGGAACGCCCGCCACACCGACCGAACTGACGACACAGAGCACCAGCACGAGAATCTGATCGGAGATCGCAAGGTTGATCCCGAACACTTGCGCGATGAACAGCACAACGCAACCCTCGAAGAGCGCGGTGCCGTTCATGTTGATCGTTGCCCCAAGCGGAAGAACAAACCCTGAGACCTCCCGTCGAACGCCAAGGTCGCGCTGCGAGAACTGCATCGTGGTCGGAAGCGTGGCGTTGCTCGATGACGTGGAGAATGCGGTCACCATGACCGGGATACAAGCGCGAAGGACATGCCACGGATTTCGACGCGCGAGCACCGTCAGCAGCAGCGGATAGAGCAGGAGAATCACGATCGCATAACAGGCGAGCACCACCATCATGTACAGAGCCAGCTTCCACAGCAGCGCCCCACCAAACCGAGCAATCACCACAAAGATCAGGCAGAACACGGCGATCGGCGCGAGACGCATGGCGAGGGACACGATGAACACCATGGCGTCGCCAATGATGTCGAGGAACTCGACGGCGCGCAGGCGGCGCTCCGAGGGCTGCACTCCAAGCGCAACGCCGAGCAGCAGCGAGAACGCGATCAGGGGCAGCATCTGCATCTGCACGATCGCGCCGAGGATGTTCCGTGGAAGTGCGACATCGATGACCCGCATGACCACGGTCAAAGCGCCATCCCCGCCGAGCGATCCGCCCTGTTCAATTCGGACCGCCTCCGCACCGAATGACTCCATCAGTTCCGCGCGAATGAGCGGATCGAAACCGGCGCCCGGCTGAAAGATGTTCATCGCGAACAGTCCGATCATGGTGGCGGTCGTGGAGGTGAGCGCGAACAGCACCAGTGCCCGCCCCGCCACCCGCCCGAGCCTGCCTGGATCGCCCAGCCGAGCCACCCCAGCGGCGAGCGATGCGAACACCAACGGCACCACCACAAGGAAGAGCAGGCGCAGGAAGATCTGCCCGATCGGGTTCAGAAGCGAATCGTTGATGAAGTCAAGAGTGCTCTGCCACTCGGGCACTCGCTCAACCACACGGTGGGCGACTGACCCGCATGCGGCACCTGTGACCAGTCCTGCAAGAATGAACCAGTGGTTTGCCCGCACCGCCTGCATAGGCGGAGGCTAGCGACTGCCCGCGCGCCGGCACACTCACTGCCGTTCAAGCGCGAGTTCAGGAGTTCGACCTGCGCGGATGCTCGCCCACTGCACGACACATCGCGCCGTGCGGTACCCCTTCGCAGAGACGGTCAACACAAGCTGATCGACATTCGGAAGATCAACGGGCGGGGTGATCCCCTGCGAATCGCACGCCACGACCCAGCCGTTCGGATCGCGTGGAACGCCATCGAGCTCCTTGCCGAACTGCACCTCCGCGGCGGCAATCGGCGCATCGGTCTTCGCATCCACCACTCGCAGCGCACTCTTCTTCCATTGCAGCCGCCGCATCTGAAGGGTTGCTGTACCGCCATCGGGCTCGCGGTCAATGCGCGTTCGTTCGGGCGAATAGCCCGCCATGCGCGCGTAGGCGTACGCGCGGAGCGGATGAAAGCACTGCACGTGAACGCACCCATCAGTGCCGGCAGTCAATCGCTGCGCGGCGGGCAGCCCCCATGCGGCCTCCATGCCATCGGCAGGCAAGAACAAGGAACACTCCACAATCACTGCTGCGCCCGCCATCGCTTCGCCGTTCTCGTCACGCACACACACACGAAGCGTTGATGCGCGCAAGGGCAGAAGCTGGACATCCAGCCGCGCTCGGTCCGCAAGCGATTCGAATGGGACGCACAAGTCCTTCGGCACTGTCACCTCGAGTGCCGTTGGCTTCGATGGCTCCGCGCATCCGCGCGGCTCGGGCACGATGCTCACTTGGACGGGGACGAACCCCTGACAGAGCACTGCAAGGCTGGTTCCGCGCGCATCAAGAATGAGCGACGCAACGCCATCGGCGCCAGTCACGCTTGGCTTCGCGTTCCGCTTGGGCAGGAAACGAAGGAAACGCGCCCCATGCTGACGGATTTCCGCGCCTTCAATCGGCGATCCCGTATCCGCACGAAGGACTCGTATCTGCACAGGCTTTGAAATGCATCCTGCCCCAAGCATCACAGCGACGGCACCACACATGCACAGCAGCCACCGCGCCAGAACAACGCGCAGCCCACCCGTGATCCGCTGGTGTTTCGCTGCTGCAAGAACTCCGCCGATCGGGCCATCCCTCTCACCACACCTTCCAAAGGTCGGCCTTCTGGCTATCATTCAACTCCAATTCTTTTGGGGATTGGTGTAACGGTAGCACAACTGACTCTGACTCAGTTTGTCCTAGTTCGAATCTAGGATCCCCAGTTTTTCAGGCCGTCTCCGGAGGCAGCCTGACATCCCCAAACCTACTTCGCATCTTTCGAATCCTTCGAATCCTTCGAATCGTCTTCCTTGCCGAGTTCGCGGTACTGGAAGTTCTCCATGCCGATCATGCCGCCGGCCATCAGTCCCTTCTGCGCCCCGACATACACCGCCACACCGTCTTGGAAGGATGCCGTTCCCGTGCTGCCCTTGTCGGCCGCAACAGCGAGTCCCTCGACCTTCCCAGTCAGAAAGCCCTTCTTGAACTTTTCGAGCGTGGGCTGGTTCGCGAAGACGATCAGGATCTTCTTCCCTTGCCCTCCGACCTGCAGCCCAACATTGAACTGGTTCTCTGCTGCCCAACCGATCTGGGTTCCGTCGGGAGTGAACACGGCGCCCCGACCGAAACTGCCCCCTGTAAAAATGATGCCCCACTGGCCAGCACCGGGAAACACCGCGTAACCCGCGGACTGGTTGAGCTGTTCACGAAGTCCGGCGACATTCTTCTCGAAGTAGTCAAGGCCACTACGCGCCTCCACAACGAAGGCCTGTCGATCGTCGACGGAAGGCGCGACGCTGCAACCAGCCACGGCGTGCACTGCGGCGATCAGGAACAGGAACGAGAGCCGATGGATCTTGGAGAGGTTCGATGTCATTGGGGTTGGAGAACGCTAGTGCAAATTCGGTGCTTTGCCCACCCGCCGCAGTTGACCGCGCAACGGAGATCGGAGCATGCTTCGCCGGGGTTCCGCCTTCAGCGAGATTGTCAACCCCAGATTGTCAACTCCAGTTCGACAGCAGCGTTGTCAAGTCAGATCCATCGACCTCGCCATCTCGGTCGATGTCGGCCGCACAACCGGTACATGCGCCCCATGCACCAAGCAGTATGGTCAGATCAGAACCGTTCACCGAACCATCACCATTGATGTCGCCAGGGCGAACGGGCAACCCGGGCGTTCCCTCGACAATCAGTGTGGGTGCCGCACCGAAGCTGCCCGTCTGCCATGTGACGCCATCCGTTTGTGAGACGACAGAGAACTGACTTCCGACGGACGCGAAGTTCCAGACTGCGTTCTGGCCAGGCTGCACGGTCGACTGCGCCACGATCCAGTACTTCTGCCCTAACCGCAGCGCAACGCCCCCCGCTGACTGCATGACTTCCTGCACCGGACTCCATCCAACAGCCTGAATGTTGACGGTCCACTCTTCCAGCACCTCGCTCGAAGGCAGGCTTGGTCCGGAACCCGATGCGGTGGACTGGTCTGTCCGCAGGGTGATGCGTACCTGCGGATGCGCGCCACCGCTGTTGTCCATGAACCAGATCTTCACGCGCTCGAGCGTGAAGTCGCCGCTTGGAATGAAGCGTGCACCAACACTCTGCTGCGAAGACACATCAGGACCCCACAGTCCGAAGAATCCGCCAAACGGACCTGCCGTTTGGTGCACGATGGCTGCAGCCGCTCCAGCAACCATCAGCAGAGGTGCGATCCATGCGAAGACTCGGCCAGATCTCATATCCTCGAAAGTATCGCAGGAATGCATGGAGGCAAGAGAAGTCCACCACATTCCCGAATCTCCTTTGCAGTCCGCAGATAACGTCCGTGCGGTTATGGTGAAGACATGCGCGTCGTGAGCCTCCTGCCGTCAGCGACCGAGATTCTCTGCCGTATTGGTGGCGGGTCGCTGCTCGTTGGACGAAGCCATGAGTGTGATTTTCCCCTCGGACTCGACCATGTGCCGATCCTGACGGGACAACGCACGCCATCGTTCACAGGCGAGGGGTCAAGCGTGGACATCGACCGCTCAGTCCGTGCAGCATTGCATGCAGGGGAATCCCTGTACACACTCGATGTTGATCGACTGCGCGCCCTGAAACCCGACGTCATCCTGACGCAGGATCTTTGCGAGGTGTGTTCCATCGACTTGCCGACCGTGCAGCGCGTCGCACGTGCGTTGGACCCGATGCCGACCGTGGTGAGTCTCGATCCAAAGTCCGTGTGGGCCGTGCTCGATGATCTGCTGCGCGTCGGCGCGGCAGTCGGACTTGAACGCGAGGCAGAGGCGGCGATGGTTGAACTCCGCGAAGGCTGGTGGACAGCCGTCGACTTCGTGAACCCCTACGAGGAGGGACCCGAAGTGCTGTTTCTCGAATGGATGAATCCCACCTTTGTTGGAGGCCACTGGACACCAGAGCTGATTTGCGCTGCGGGTGCTCGTCACTCACTGAACACTGCTGGCTCGAAGAGCCGCGTGGCAACCGCCGAGGAGATCGTGGCCTCTTCACCCGACCGTGTGATCATCTGCCCTTGCGGGCTCGGATTGCCGGCGATTGAGGCTGAACTGCCCGCTCTCACTGCGCAGCGCTGGTGGAATGTGCTGCCGGCCACGCTCGACAAGGGTCGGATCGCTTTGGTGGATGGCAATCAGATGTTCAACCGCCCTGGACCGCGTCTTGTCGATGCGTTCCGGTGGATGGTGGGTTGGCTGCACGACCGACCAGAACTGATACCAAGTGACTTTCCGGTGATTTACCGATAAATCAGCCCTTTTGGACGGCCCCCGCATCCGCATAATCGGCGGCATGGATATTGCTAATCGGAGAGTTCCATGAACTTCGAACGCTTCACCACTCTCGCACAAGGCGCCATCTCGCAGGCACAGTCGCTTGCGGTTCGTGACCAACACGGTGAGGTCTCTTCGCTGCATCTGCTGACAGCGCTCCTCGCCGAGAAGGATGGTCCGGCGTGTGGTGTTCTCGCCAAGGCGGGGCTCGATGGCGCACGTGTGCTCTCCACCGCGCAGGCTGAACTCGCGCGGCTGCCGAAAGTTCAGGGTGCTGCACCCGGCGTCTCGCGCGATCTGACAGGAGCGCTCGGCGCAGCCGAACGACTCGCGCAGAAGATGAAGGACTCGTATGTGTCAAGCGATCATCTGCTGATCGCGCTGGCACAGGTGAAGGGAAGCGCACAAGATGTTCTTGCGGCGGTCGGTGCGGATGCCAAGACGCTTGAACGCGCCGCACTCGAAGTGAGAAAGG
>Ga0194120_10007226_pt1 | contig 15278 bp, 14 predicted proteins | sample TA2MahCa65mmetaG_FD_148642 | JGI IMG/M metagenome (GOLD analysis project Ga0194120, IMG submission 148642) | Freshwater microbial communities from Lake Tanganyika, Tanzania - TA2015019 Mahale Deep Cast 65m | ecosystem: Environmental > Aquatic > Freshwater > Lake | place: Tanzania: Lake... | reverse complement strand
ATAACAAAAAATAATTATGGCTGAACAAAATAAATCAACAACGTTTCAACCGTTCGTTCCTGCAAATCAATTAATGCCGGAATTTACAATGAAATCGATCCTGATGGGAGCATTCTTCGGAATTCTCTTTGGCGCCGCAACAGTGTATCTTGCTTTGAAAGCGGGACTCACCGTTTCCGCTTCGATTCCAATTGCAGTTCTTGCAATTTCCATCGGAAGAAAATTATTGAAGACAACAATCCTCGAAAACAATATTATTCAAACAGCAGGTTCTGCAGGTGAATCAATAGCAGCGGGAGTTGTTTTCACGCTTCCGGGATTTCTTTTTCTTTCGATTCAAGATAACGGACAAGGTGTGGGAACAGAATATTTCAATTACTGGACAATATTTACGCTTGCAATGTTCGGGGGATTGCTTGGAACAATGATGATGATTCCGCTGCGTCGCTCGTTGATTGTGAATGAACACGCAACGCTTCCGTATCCCGAAGGAACTGCGTGTGCTTCTGTTCTTATTGCCGGAGAAAAAGGCGGCGATTTTGCTCGAACAGCATATATCGGCGTTGGTGTTGCTCTTGTGTATGCAACGCTCCAAAAAGTTTTCCACGTGATTGCAGAAACTCCTGCGTGGGTTACGCGACAAACGAATAAATATTTTCCTTCCGCAACAATCAACGGAGAAATTACGCCCGAATATTTAGGCGTTGGTTATATTATCGGCCCCAAAATTGCCGGAGTTTTAGTTGCCGGCGGCGTTCTTGCGTGGTGCGGTTTAATTCCGTTGCTTGCTTCGCTTGTTCCTGCAGAAACAATAGCATCGCAACTTATTAAATTAGGGTACTTAAAAGATTTAGCAACGAAAGGCGGACCGGGAACGTGGGACCCGGAAACACAATCGTTTTCCAATACTGCTGTTGCTGTGTATCGCGCGTATGTTCGTCAAATTGGCGCGGGAGCAGTTGCGGCTGGTGGGTTTATTACGTTGATGAAAACTCTTCCGACCATTGTTTCTTCTTTTAAAGAAAGCGTTGCATCGTTGAAAGAAAAAAAATCCGGCGTGGCAGTTGTTCGAACGGAAAACGACCTTTCGTTTATGACGGTAATCGGCGGAAGTATCGGATTGGTTTTGTTGATGGCATTTCTTCCACAAATACCCGGCGATTCTATTATCAATAAATTGTTGATAGGTGTTCTTGTTGTCGTGTTTGGATTTTTCTTCGTTACTGTTTCAAGCCGCATCGTCGGAATTATTGGTTCCTCATCGAATCCAATTTCAGGAATGACGATTGCAACTTTGATGGGAACGAGTTTGATTTTCATCGCAGTCGGTTGGACAGGAAAATTTTTCGAACCGATGGCGCTTGTTGTCGGTGGCATGATATGTATAGCAGCCGCAAACGCCGGTGCGACATCGCAGGATTTGAAAACAGGTTATATTGTTGGAGCAACGCCGAAGTATCAACAATTGAGTTTATTTATCGGCGCGGTTGTTTCTTCCATTGTAATTGGGCTCACCATACAAGTTCTTGATAATCCAACACCGGATATGGTCGCACAAGGAATTACACACGCAATTGGCAGTGATAAATTTCCCGCACCGCAAGGAACATTGATGGCAACATTGATAAAGGGATTACTCTCGTTTAATCTCGATTGGCAATTTGTTTTAGTTGGAGTTTTTCTAGCAATCACAATGGAACTATGCGGCGTGAAAGCATTATCGTTTGCAGTGGGCGCGTATCTTCCTCTTTCCACTACGCTTCCGATTTTTGCCGGCGGCGCAATAAAAGGAATTGCAGATTGGGTTGCAAAGAGAAAAGGCGAAGAAGCAGAAGATGCCGAATTAGGAAAAGGAAGTTTATTTGCGACAGGACTTGTAGCGGGCGGTGCGCTTGCTGGAGTAATTGTTGCGTTGCTTTCTGTGAACGATGAAGTATTTCACGCGCTTGAATCCATCAATATGGAACACGGAATTACAGCAGTTCTCGGCGCTTCCGGCTTTGAATTGTTGGGCGTTGCATTTTTTGCGGCGATGGGACTTTATTTATTTATGACGGCGCGGAAGAAATAAATCTTCTTTGCAAAGAAAATTACAAAGGCGTTATACAAAAAAAGTGTAACGCCTTTTATACAATGACAATGTTATTAAAACTCAAAACTATATTTTTCGTTTTGCTTTTATCTATTCCAATAATTGGGAAAAGCGAAAAAGATTCAGTTGTTGAGAATCGTAATTTGGATGAATACGGATGGATTATGGTAACATCGGTGGAGGAGGAACCGGAGGAACCGGAGGAATTGCTGGAGTAATAAGCGGTTATTATCAAAAGGATAACACTCTTTATGGCTTTTCGTATCATCGAATAGAAGAATTTGTACTCTTTAGCGAATCAAATCCAAAACCTTACGAATATATTTCCGAATACTCCTTCTTGTATGGGAAAGTTGAACGCTCGCGTTGGGGAATGGTCTCTGCAAGTTCGGGAATTGGGTTTGTGAATGGAATTCTTCGAGGAAAGCAGAAAGATTATCCTCAATACGAACCAAATAAAATTTCTACGATAGGAATTCCAATAGATTTGCAAGCGTATTTTACGCCGTTTCCGTTTTTTGGAATGGGAATAAATTTGTTTTCAAATTTCAATTTACAGAAATCAGTGTTTGGGATTGCGATAGGAATTCAAGTTGGTTATCTATGGAATAAGTTTTAATTGCACTTGCACCTGCTTTTTGTTTTCAGTAGTTTTGTGCCGTTTTTTATACATCAAGCAGTTAATTACTATGTCACTTCCCCCATCATTACAACCACAACTCGTTTGGAAATATTTTTCTGAAATTGCAAACGTTCCGCGTCCGTCGAAGCACGAAGAACGCATTTCTCAATACATTCTTGACACGGCAAAAAAACTTGGACTGAAAGCAAAGCAAGACAAGTTTATGAATGTTGTTGTTCTAAAACCGGCATCGAAAGGAAAAGAAAAACAGAAAAGTATTTGCTTGCAAGGACATCTCGATATGGTGTGCGAAAAAAATTCCGACAAAGTTCACGACTTTATGAAAGACCCTATTGAACTCGTCGTGAAAGGAAACGTGCTGATGGCAAATGGCACAACACTTGGCGCGGATAATGGAATCGCTGTTGCTACAATGCTGGCAATTGCCGAAGATACATCACTTGAACATCCCGCGCTCGAACTTCTTTTCACCGTTGACGAAGAAACTGGACTTACCGGCGCGGCGAATTTACAAAAAGGATTTGTGCAAAGTAAAACAATGATGAACCTCGACAGCGAAGAAGAAGGCGCGGTTTATGTTGGTTGTAGCGGAGGAAAAGATACAACGGGAATGTGGAAAATTATTTGGGAAAAAGTTCCGCATACGTTTGTTCCGTTTTTGCTGGAGGTAAAGGGTTTACGCGGCGGACATTCCGGTTTGGAAATTGATAAAGGTCGCGGCAATGCGGTTAAAATAATCAATCGTGTTCTTCTGAAACTTTCTGAATTTGGAGCGCGTCTTTCTTCAATAAAAGGCGGTGATAAACGCAACGCGATTCCGCGCGAATGTACAGCAACAATTCTTGTCCCGAAAAAATCAGGAAGCGATGTAAAAGGTATTGTGAATGAAATGAATACAATAATAAAAGCGGAACTTTCATCAGTCGAGCCGGATTTGAAAATTTCTGTATCTGAAATTGAACAATCACAAGTGAAAGGAAAAAAGAAAATTCAATGGAGAGTTTTGAAATCTGCGGCGCAGAGAAATTTGTTGCGCACGATTTCTTCTCTTCCACACGGCGTAACAAAAATGAGTGCGGAAATTTCATGGCTTGTGGAAACATCAACCAACGTTGCTTCGATAGTAACGAACGATAAATCTGTTGTGATTGCAACAAGTCAGCGTAGTTCGGTTGCGTCGGAAATATTCGAAATATGCGATACGGTCGAACATATTTTTCTTCTCGGCGGTGCGAGCGTACAACACAGCGACGGTTATCCCGGATGGAAACCGAATATGGGTTCACCGATTTTGAAAACTGCAAAAGAAACATACAAAAAACTCTATGGAAAAGAGCCGGCAGTAAAAGCAATTCATGCGGGATTGGAATGTGGAATTATCGGCGAGCGTTTTCCCGGAATGGATATGGTTTCGTTCGGTCCTACGCTCGAAGGCGTTCACTCACCAGATGAAAAAATTTATATTGATACGGTAGATAAGTTTTGGAGATTTTTGTTGGTGATTTTGAAGAATGTGAATTAAATCTCACGCAAAGTCGCGAAGATGCAAAGAAATTTTTTTTGCGTCTTTGCGTGAGAAAGAAATTAGACGTTATACAAAAGTGTAACGTCTTTCTTTTTAAAATGTAATGACGAAAAAGAAAAATAAATCAATCAGCAAAGTCAACGAACCAATTTCTCCCTACGCTTTCTACAAAAAGCGGGAAGAAAGAATTGAAGATGTTCGTTTAACGCATTTCGAACAAACGGATATTGAACTCACCGAAGAATTTCGTTCCGCGCTCGATGTGATGGAAAATACGAACGAACATCTTTTCATCACGGGAAATGCGGGAACTGGAAAATCTACATTGCTGCGATACTTCCGCAACACGACAAAGAAAAACGTCGCGGTTGTTGCGCCGACGGGAATTGCGGCACTCAATGCGGGAGGAAAAACGATACACTCTTTCTTTCGTTTTAAAACAGGACTTATAGATTTTTCTCAAATCAAACGCTCGTATCGCCGCGAATTGTATCAGCATCTTGATACTCTTGTCATTGACGAAGTTTCGATGTTGCGCGCGGATTTGCTCGATGCGATGGATAAATTTCTTCGACTGAATGCGCGTAACGGAACGCTTCCTTTCGGCGGTGTGCAAATTATTTTCATCGGCGATTTGTTTCAACTTCCTCCCGTGGTGCGTGATGATGAACAGTTTCTTTTTTCTACGCAATGGGATACTCAATATTTTTTTAGCGCGCAATGCGTGAAACAAATTTCGCTTCGTCATTTTGAACTCACGCATTTCTTTCGTCATCAATCTGATAATGTGCTTTTAAAAATTCTCAATAAACTTCGCCATGGGAATATTGATGAAGAAACATTTCTTCATATCAATCAACGGCATCAAAAACCGGCAACCGAAAATTTTATTACACTTACTGCGACCAATGCTGTAGCAGATAATCGCAACGCAATGAAACTCAAACAACTTTCGACAAAAGAATTTTTGTATGAAGCAACAATCGCAGGAGAGTTTGAATTGGATAAAACGCGATTTCCATCGCCACACGAATTGCGTTTGAAAAAAGGCGCGCAAGTAATGTTCACGCGAAATGATAATTCAGAGTTTCGCTGGGTGAACGGAACGCTGGGAAAAATTTCTGAACTTGACGAAGAAACAATCGAAGTGGAAATTTTTGAAAACGGTGAAACGAAAAAAGTTGAAATAAAACCGGTTTCGTGGGAGAATATGAGTTATCGTTTCGATGAGGAAGAACAAAAAATTGTGGAAGAAGTGCGCGGACGATTTACGCAATATCCGCTTACGCTTGCGTGGGCGACAACAATTCACAAAAGCCAAGGCAAAACACTTGATAACGTATTGATTGATTTGGGTTACGGGGCATTTGCTCACGGACAGTTGTATGTTGCGTTAAGTCGTTGCAGAACATTAAACGGAATATTCTTGCAACGCCCGATTCGTCCGCAAGATATAATTGTGGATGAGCGAATTGTGAATTTTTTTGAGCGAGTGAAGAATGGAAAAATTGAAGTTTGAAGTTCCAATTTGTTTTCAGTAGTTTTGTGCGCGAAAAATTTAATCACCCATACATTACAAAATCAAGCTAACTTATGAACTCAACACTTAAAACCGGAATCGTTATCGGCATTGCTTGTGCCATGTGGATATTTATTCAGGGAATTACGGGATGGTATAAAGACCCCGTAATGTCGAGTACGTTTTTCCTTGTCATACTTATCGAAATCGGAGTTCTCGTGTGGGGCTTGAAACAATCGGAAAAAGAAAATTTGTACGGTAAACAAGTGATTTCCGGAACAGTCGCTTCGCTCATTGCCGGGGTAATTTTATTTTTCAATTCCCTGTTGTTCACTGCGGTTCTTTATCCGAATTTTTTTAACGACGTGGAAACGATGCAAACAACAATGCTCAAAAGCGAAGGAAAATCCGACGAAGAAATTTCGAAAATAATTGCTTTCTCAAATGTGCCTCAACGTTACTCGGCGTGAGGTTTCACTATAAATTTGGTTGAGACAACACACTATGCACCTATCATATTACGTTATTACTATCGCACTCATCGTTGCGTTTCAGAAACAGAAAGAAAATCCTCATGTTGCGAGCGGAAGCCGCTTTCCTAATTTGTTTGTTGAAAACGGAAACCGGAAAAGCCCGCAAATGGTTCACGATGATAACGGCAAATTCCCGGATGTCCCGTCAATGGTCCCGCGCTTGCTGGAAACGGACATAACGTAGCAATTGCGTGGACAAATCCTTCCAACAATGGATGGAACATTGAAACGAAATGGATTCGCATTGATGAACTTCCGACGAAATAAATCGGGATTTTGGGAAACTTTGTTTGTGCGTTGATTTCTTCATAAAGATTTTTTACATTTAACCTGTTTTCTCAAGCGCCTATGCAAGAACCGGAATTCCTCCAGAAAAAAAATTCGCAATGGCAGATGCAGAAAAAATTCAAGCATCTCTGGAATAATAAAAAAGTAAAACTCTTTTTTATCGTTTCGCTTCTTTTTTTACTGATAATGCTGTTGAGCAGTAGAAGCGTATTCACGCATATTGATTTAAAAAACAAAAACGAAGCGCTCGAACAACAACATGTGCGCAATTCTATTGAACTGCAATTATACCGAGACACCATCAATGCGTTAAAAAACAACAATGCGTGGTTCATTGAAAAATATGCGCGCGAAAATTTTAATATGTCAAAACCAGATGAAACGGTGTATATACTCGTTCCGAATACGAAAGAAGGAAAAAACGCAATTCAACGACGCAAATAAAAAGTGATTCTCTGATTTTTCTCCTTCGAAAACATTGACTTCCTGCCGATGGAACTATTTCCTACCAACAACATTCCACAAAAGAAAACCCATGTGTTACAGAAACATAACGCACCGCTTGCAGAACGATTACGCCCCATAACTCTTGACAATTTTGTCGGACAAACACATTTACTCGGCGAAGGAAAACCACTTTCGTTATTAATTGCAAGCGGCGAAATTCCCTCGATGATTTTTTGGGGACCGCCGGGAACGGGAAAAACAACGCTCGCACGAATTCTTGCCAATAATATTTCCGCAGAATTTTTTCAACTCAATGCAGTATCTTCCGGAGTAAAAGAAGTGCGCGACGTTATTTCCCGCGCAGAACTCAATCGCAAACGCTTGAACAAACGAACTATTCTCTTCATTGACGAAATTCATCGTTTCAACAAAGCGCAGCAAGATGCATTGTTGCACTGTGTTGAAGAAGGAATCGTAACATTGATTGGCGCAACGACAGAAAATCCATCGTTTGAAGTTATCTCGCCGTTGCTTTCTCGTTGTCGCGTGTACGTTCTCGCATCTCTTGGCAAAGATGATTTCAATTTTATTATTGAACGTGCATTGAGAGAAGATGAAGTTTTGAAGCGTGAAAAAATTTCTTTGGGAAATGACGAACGTGATTTGCTGATGTTGCTTTCTGCCGGCGATGCGCGAATGTTATTGAACGGCTTGGAAATTGCAGTTCGCTTATCAAAACTAAACGCAAACAAAGAAAAAATTCTTTCAGCAAAAATAATTGAAGAAGCATTTCAACGAAAGTATGCGAAGTACGATAAAGCGGGAGAAGAACATTACAACACGATTTCTGCGTTCATAAAAAGTTTACGCGGAAGCGACCCCGATGCATCGGTGTATTATCTCGCGCGAATGTTGGATGCGGGAGAAGATATTTTATTCATTGCGCGGAGAATGGTAATTCTTGCAAGCGAAGATATCGGCAACGCAAATCCGCAAGCATTAGTTTTGGCAACGTCGTGTTTTCAATCTATTCATTATATAGGAATGCCGGAAGCGAGAATTATTCTTTCGCAAACGGCAATTTATCTTGCGTCATCACCGAAAAGCAACGCATCGTATTTTGCAATTGAAAATGCAATGGAAGATGTTGTGAAATTGCAAAACCTTCCGATTCCTCTGCATTTGCGCAACGCTCCGACAAAATTGATGAAAGAACTCAACTACGGAAAAGATTACAAATACGCTCATCATTACGAAGGCAATTTTATCGAAACGCAATACTTACCTGATAACTTGAAAAATAAAATTTACTACGAACCAACTGAAAATGGCGAGGAGCAAACGATAAAAGAGCGGTTGAAAAACTGGTGGATGAAAAAGAGAAAGTAAACTTGTATATTCTCCAAAAAATTTTCAATGCGTATTTATCTTGATGTCTGTTGCCTGAATCGCCCGTTTGACAATCAATTACAGGATAGAATTCGTATGGAGGCTGAAGCAGTTCGGACAATTCTTCATCGTTCACAAACGCTTGGTTGGAACATTGTCAACAGCGAAGTAATAGAATTTGAAATTGAACAAATGCCTGATGAAATAAAAAAGCAAAAAGTTACTCGATTACTGAAAACGGCGAATGAATTTGTTCGCGTAAATTCTTTTATCGAGAAACGCGCTAAAGAACTACAAACATTTTCATTCTCCTTGCTTGATGCTCTCCATCTTGCTTGCGCAGAATCTGCTCGAACAAGTTATCTTTTAACTACGGACGACGCATTCGAACGTAAAACAAACAAAAGAAAAAATATAGTACATTTCACCGTTCTCAATCCACTTACTTTTATTACAAACGAAGTTCACTATGGCTACAACAATTGAAGAAAATCCGATTGCATTGCGAAAAGCAGGAATTGATGCACTCTCGAAAGCATTAGGTCCTCTTGGAATGACTCGTTTTTTACAGCAATTCGAAATCGGAAGCGGTAACTACACAGAAGAACGTTCCGAACTTTTGAAAGAACTCTCAATGGAAACTGTTCTTCAGGAAATAAAAAAGCGACGAAGAAAAAAAGAAAAATGAAACCCCTTCTCATAATTATCTTCGCATTGTTATTCCTTGAGAAAAATTTTTCTCAAGAACAACAAACCATTGCCATTCGTGCTGGAAAACTCATTGACGGCACAGGAAAGCATCCGCTCGAAAACCCTGTTATATTCATTGAAGGAAATACAATTACCGCCGTTGGAAGCAGACTTGTAGTTCCTGTAACTGCAACGGTAATTGACTTGGGAAATGCTACGCTTCTTCCGGGGTTGATTGATTGTCATACCCACCTCACGTTTCTACGCGGAAATTATTGGGAAGATAATTTTCAACGTTCGCCGATTGACCGCGCCATTCTTTCTCCATCATACGCAACAGCAACATTACTCGCTGGTTTTACAACGTGCAGAGATTTGGGAAGTAGCGAATTTGTTGATGTCGCATTGCGTAATGCAATCAACAACGGCGACATTGATGGACCTCGAATGTTTGTTGCAACACATTCGCTTTCGATTACTGGAGGACACGGAGACAGAAGCAACGTTTCTCCATTATTAGAATTTACAACGCGAAACGGCATTGCCGACGGAGTTGATGAAGTGATAAAAAAAGTTCGCGAGAATATTAAATATGGCGCGGACGAAATAAAAATTCTTGCAACGGCTGGAGTTCTTTCAGAAGAAGAAACTGTTGGCGCACAGCAATATTCGTTTGAAGAAATGAAAGCGTGCGTTGACGAAGCAACGCGTCACGGGAAAAAAGTTGCTGCGCATGCACACGGAACAGAAGGAATTAAAGCCGCGATTCGCGCAGGTGTTGCTTCGATTGAACACGGAAGTTTACTTGATGACGAAGCGATTCGATTGATGAAAGAAAAAGGTACATATTATGTTCCTACGTTATATGTCGGCGATTATTTATTGAGTGAAGGAAGTTCAAAAAACCTTCCCGAAGAACTTCAACGAAAGGCGCAATTCATCACCCCTAAAATGAAAGAGAGTTTTCAGAAAGCAATAAAAGCAGGAATCAACATTGCGTTCGGAACCGATGCGGGAGTTTTTCCACACGGAACACAAGCAAAAGAATTTTCCGTGATGGCAAACAATGGAATGTCGCCAATGCAAGCAATTCAATGCGCAACGCTTTCTGCTGCAAAACTTCTCGGAAAAGAAAATGAAATTGGTTCGCTTGAAGTTGGAAAACTTGCAGATATTATTGCGGTTGCGGGAGATCCATTGCAAAACATTTCAGAATTGGAAAAAATAATTTTTGTGATGAAGAACGGTATTATTTACAAAGGGAGAAATTATGAAATCAAAAAATAAATCTATGAAAGACAATCTTGCAATCGGAATTGACATCGGCGGAACGTTTATCAAAGCGGCGCTCATTGATACCAAAGGAACAATACTGTTTCAAACACGCCACGAATCATTTGCGGGAGAAAATCCCAATGTTGTGCTCGAACAAGTAACGTTGTGCGTCAATGAATTGTTGCAAGAATACACGGATCAACATACGTCGTTTTCCAACATAGTCGGAATCGGGATCGGATGCCCCGGAATCGTAGAATGGGAAACCGGTACCGTAAAATATCCACCGAATTTTTCGCATTGGGAAGAAATAAATTTAGAGAAAGAATTTGCAAAACGATATTCACTCCCTGTAAAAGTAGAAAATGATGCAAATGTTGCGGCGCTCGCAGAAGCAAAATATGGCAGCGGTAAAGAAAAAAAGAATTTTATTTTTGTCGTGTGGGGAACAGGAATCGGAGGCGGAATTATTATGGATGGAAAAATTTATCACGGACGAAAAGGCGGAGCCGGAGAAATTGGTCATATCTCGATTGATTACAACGGGCTTCTGTGCAACTGCGGAAATAAAGGATGTGTTGAACGTTATATTGGACAACGTTATCTCTCTACAAAAGTGCGTGAACGATTGGAAAAACTTCCGCAGGAAATTCTCACGCGGCAAACAATGTACGAACTCGTTGACGGCAATTTGAAAAATCTGGAACTCTCAACCGTCGCAAACGCCGCACACCGACGCGATGCTCTTGCTCACGAGATAATGGTGGAAGCCGCATCGCTGTTGGGAATTGCGCTTGCTTCTGCAGTGAACTTGCTTGATATTCCAACAATTATTCTTGGAGGTGGAGTTGCCGCGGCTGGTCCATATCTTCTTGAATCGGTGGAAAAATCTATGCGAGCACATGTTCTTCATCCTCATCAAAACGAGTGTTCTGTTCTTCCCGCAACGTTGGAAAACACAGCAGGAATGTTAGGTGCAGCGAGTTTAGTTTTAAACTGATGTGAGATGTGCGATTTGGGATGTGCGTAAATTTTTCGACAACGTAATCACTTTGTGTCTTCGTGTCTATGTGTTTAAAACTTTTTACAACAAAGACACAAAGGCACGAAGATTTTTTTTCTTTCCTCTTTTCTTACTTCTACTTTCGACAAATCTTTTTTCTCAAACAAAAGATTCTCTCTCTACTTCTGTTGATTCTCTAAAAACAGATTCGACAAAAATTTCTCCCAAAGAAAAAAATAGCAACGACATTGATACACTTGTAACGTATTCTGCAAGCGATTCGATTGCGTTTTCTTTGCAATCGAATACGATGGAGATGTACAAAAAAGGAAACGTGAAATACCGCAGTATGGATTTGAACGCTCATCATATTTCGATGGAATGGGATTCGTCGCTTGTGATTGCAACGGGAGACACGGCAAAAGAAACCTTGCAGGAAATTCAAAATGATACTTCTCTCCACGGCGAGTCTTCGACTCAACAAAAGAAAAAACAAACGGCAGAAGACGAAAAAAAACAGCGGCAAGGTTTGAAAGCAAAACTTGTTGACGGAGGTGAAGAATATTATGGTGAACAACTTTCCTACAATTTTAAATCGCAAAAAGGAAGAATCATTCTCGCAGAAACACAAATTGACGCAGGATATTATTACGGCGAAAAAATAAAACGCATCAAGAACGATGTCATTTACGTTGCCGATGGTCGCTACACAACGTGCAATCTCGACACGCCGCATTTTTATTTTTATTCTCCGAAGATGAAACTCGTTCCGCGCAATCGAGTTGTTGCCGAACCGATTTATCTCTACATCGCCGATGCTCCGGTGTTTGCGCTACCGTTCGGAGTTTTTCCCAACAAAAGCGGACGACGTTCCGGTTTAATTGCTCCGGCGTACGGCGAAGACGGACGTTTCGGACGATACTTGCAACATCTCGGATATTATTGGGCAATTGATGATTATATGGATGCGAAAGTTACAACCGATTTATTTATGAAGGGAAGTTATTCCCTTGCTGCGGATTATCGTTATACGTTGCGTTATCTTTTCAGTGGCGGTCTTTCGGGAAATTATCGCTCGTATCGGTACAATGAAAAAACCGATGGAGATTATTCCCGCGAAGAAGCGTACAACGTTGGCATCAATCATCATCAGGAAATTGACCCGACATCAAAAGTTGACGTTGATTTTCGGTTTGCAAGCAGTAATTCCTATGTGCTGACGAATAATTACAATGATGCTTTGCGTCAGTCAATTGAATCGCGCGCTTCGTATTCAAAGTTTTGGGAAAACACGCCGCATAGTTTTTCTGCGGCAATTACTCGCTCACAAAATCTTCGAGATAAAAGTTTGAGCGCAACGTTTCCTTCACTTTCATTTTCTCGTTCCATTACGTATCCGTTTAGAAGTAAAAATTCCACATCTGATTTTAAGTGGTACGAACTCATCGGTTACAATTACAACGTAAATGCATCAAATTCGCAATCGAAAACATTTGAGAAAGTCGGGGGAATAAAATTTAACGACAACGGAATTATTTCTTTTAAAACGGCAGAATCATTTAGCAGAACAACAAATCGCTCAATGTCGCAAAGTTCGAGTATAAGTTTTACGCCGAAACTCGGCTACTTTTCTGTGTCGCCTTTTTTCAATATCAACGAATCACGTTCTTATTCACGTAACGAACAACCGAAAAGAGATTCGCTTGATAGTTCACTCACGTTTGATACAACAAAAACATGGCGCACAACGGGAAATATTTCAGACGGAATTTCTCTCGGAACAAGATTATACGGAATGACGCAGCCGAATATGCTTGGCATTAGCGCGTTTCGTCATACGTTTTCGCCGTCGCTTTCGTTCACACATTCGAAACAAATTTACGGAAAGGGAGCGCCCGATGCTTCGATGACACTTGGTTTCGGTGCAGGAAATAATTTTGAAATGAAGACAATCCCGAATCCAAATGACACGCTTGACAAAGGAAAGAAAATTCAGTTGCTCAATTTGAGTTTCAGTACTGGATATGATTTCAATCGCGATAGTTTGAATTTCAATGAGGTCGGTTTCAATTACAATTCAAACGTTGCGGATATTGTGAATATTGGCGGCGGCGGTTCGTATAATTTGTATCAACTCGATAATACTACCAAACCAACACATAGGATAAACAGGTTTTATTTACGTGAAGGAAAATTTGGCGACTTAACAAACATTCGGTTTTCGCTTTCCACTTCACTTTCCAACGAGCGAATAAAAAGTTTCTTTGAGAAAGAAAAAGTAAATTCATCAACAGAAATTGATTCAACTCAAACGAACAATGAGCAAAATAATATTTCTGAAACCGAAGAACAACCGGTTTTGCCTTGGTCAATAAGTTTGTCGTGGGATTTTTCGCAAAGTCAGCAAGGTGGAGTAATCAATGGAAGAAATTCTTCGCTCAATGGAAGTTTAAGTTTTTCTCTCACACAGAATTGGAAATTCTCTACGTCGGCAAATTATGATTTAGTTTCGAAGCAATTTGTCGTTCCGTCCATTAATATCAGTAGAAATTTACATTGCTGGGCGATGGAATTTAGTTGGGTGCCGACAGGATTGTACCGCAGTTGGCGATTTGAAATTCATATTCTCGATTCTCAATTGCAAGATGTGAAGTTGACGAAGTCGAGAAGTTCGAGAGGAATTTATGATTGATTTTTTTATAGAACACGGATAACACTGATTGAACTGATAATCACTGATAATTTTTATCCGTTTAAATCCGTAACATCCGTGTCATCTGTGTTCTATTCCAAACAAAAATTTTATGAGCGACTTACTTCACAAAGACATCACCGATAAAATACTCCAAGCGTTTTTCAAAGTCTATAATACGCTTGGCTATGGATTTCTTGAAAAAGTTTATGAGAATGCTATGTTTATTGAACTTTGTGCAATGGGTCTACACATTGAAAAACAGAAACAGATAAAAGTATATTACAATAATAACATTGTCGGTGATTACGTTGCAGATTTGATTGCCAATAACTGCGTAATCATAGAACTCAAAGCCGCAGAAAATATTGCGGAAGAACACGAGTTTCAACTTATCAATTACTTAAGAGCAACAGAAATTGAAGTCGGTTTGTTGCTTAATTTTGGAAAGACTCCACAATTCAAAAGAAAAATTTTTACTAACGATTTTAAGAGATAGAACACGGATAACACTGATTGAACTGATAATCACTGATTATTATCCGTTTTAATCCGCTTAATCTGTGTCATCAGTGTTCTATTAAAATTATATTTCACCACATAACCACAAACTACATTGAGCGACAGAGAAATTATTTTTTCGATGGTTGGCGTTGGGAAAGTTCACAAACCCAATCGCCAGGTTTTAAAAGACATTTACCTTTCATTTTTTTACGGCGCGAAAATCGGCGTGCTCGGATTAAACGGCGCGGGGAAAAGTTCGCTCCTTCGCATTATTGCAGGCGAGGACAAAGATTATCTCGGCACGATAAACTCACAAAAAGGAATTACGTTCGGCTATCTTCCACAAGAACCGTTGCTCGACAATAACAAAACCGTAAAAGAAATTGTCGAAGAAGGCGTTGCGCCGATTGTAAAACTTCTGAAAGAGTACAACGAAATTTCCGAAAAGTTTTCTGACCCCGATGCCGATTTCGATAAACTGTTGGAGAAGCAAGGAAAACTGCAAGAGCAAATCGAACATTTGAACGCGTGGGATATTGACAGCAAACTCGAACAAGCGCTCGATGCGTTGCGTTGTCCCGATGGAGATACAAAAGTTTCTGTGCTTTCCGGCGGCGAGCGAAGACGTGTTGCGTTGTGCAGATTGATGCTGCAAGAACCCGATGTTCTTTTGTTAGA
>Ga0194120_10007220_pt1 | contig 15290 bp, 12 predicted proteins | sample TA2MahCa65mmetaG_FD_148642 | JGI IMG/M metagenome (GOLD analysis project Ga0194120, IMG submission 148642) | Freshwater microbial communities from Lake Tanganyika, Tanzania - TA2015019 Mahale Deep Cast 65m | ecosystem: Environmental > Aquatic > Freshwater > Lake | place: Tanzania: Lake... | reverse complement strand
CGGTTCCGCACTCCGCGTGTGGTCGCCGACTACATCGGCGAGAAAGGCATCTATCTCTGACGCTGCTCTGTGCGCCTCAGTCCGCGCGGCTTGAAATGCCCATCGCCACCGCGTTAGCATTGGCGCGGGTTCAAGAACCGATGTCCAGAACGGAGTGCACGCTGCCATGATGGAGTTACTGCGCGGACGGCTGTTCAAATCCGTGATCATGTTCGGGATGGCGTTCATCTTCGCCATCGCGTTTGGCGCGGTGGTATCCGGTGTTCGGCCCGGGGCGATCTTCTCCGGCGGGGGCGACTGGACCCTCAAGGTCGAGGGGAAGAAGATCAGCGTCGGCGCGTTCCAGCGCGAATACCAGCGCCAGTCGGAGCGTGCCCAGGAACTGCGGCAGTACGGTCAGGACATGGACATCGCCCAGGAGACCGAGAACGCTCTGATCCAGCGTTCTTTGCTGGTTCGGTACGCGCGTGAGTCGGGGATCGTTCCGACCAACACGAGCTCCCTCGCGAAGGCGGTCAAGACGAACGCGCACCTGAACGAGGCGTTCCAGCCGTACAGCCGCCAGTTCGGCGCGGCGGAAGCCCTCAACACCTTCGGCGACGACCAGGCGATCCAGGGCGTCGTATCGTCGATTCAGCATCTGCCCATCGTGACCACAAGCGAGATCGAGGCGGACTTCATCGAGCGGAACACGAAGGCGAAGGTGAAGTTCATCGAGTTCGCCACTTCATCGCTGATTCCGACGATCACCATCTCGGATGACGAGGCGCGCAAGCACTACGACGCCCACAAGGACGACTACTGGCGAGGCGCGTCGGTGAACTTCGAGTTCCTGCGCCTCGATCCCGCCATCGCGCGTGCGCAGTCGACGGTTTCTGACGAGGACGTCCGCGCATACTACGACAGCCACCTGTCGGAGTACGAGCAGGACGAAGTCAAAGCGCAGCACATCCTCCGCAAGTTCCCGCCGAACCCGACTCCTGAGCAGGAGGAGGACGTGCGCCGGAGGATGGAGGAAATCGTCGCTCTCGCCAAGAAGCCCGACGCGGACTTCGGGGCGTTGGCGGCTCAGTACTCGGAGGACCCGGGCTCCGCAGCAGGTGGCGGGCACCTCGGCTGGTTCGGGCGCGGTCAGATGGTCGAGCCGTTCGAACAGGCGGCGTTCGCGCTGAATGCGCCGGGCGAAATGAGCGGGATCGTGAAGACCGTCTACGGGTTCCACATCATCAAGCTCGAGGAGAAGCGGCAGGGGACGAAGCCGTTCGAGCTCGTCTCCGCCGAGATCCGCAACCAGTTGGTGTCATCCTCGTCGTCTGACAAGGTGCGCGAAGATGCCGACGAGCTCTTCTTCGACATCGACGCGGACGGGGTGGAGAAATCGCTCGCCCAGGACCGGTACAAGGGATACGGGCTGACCGTCCAGAGCACAGGCTTCGTGTCGAGCAGCGAGTCGACGATCCCGAACTTGGGTTCGTCGTGGCAGTACGGCGATGTCCTGACTCGCGCGTTCCGGGCGCGAACCGGCGAGTGGTCGGAGCCCATCGAAGTGAAGCCCGCAGGGGGAACCGAGATCGCCGCCTACGTGCTCCTGCGCGTCACCGGTCGCAAACCCGCTGGACCGGCGGACTTCGAGACGGTCAAGGAGTCGATCGTCACGTCGCTCAAGCAGCAGCGAGCGCTCGCCATGGCGTCGGAAGCGGCGAAGCAGGCGTGGGGGCAGCGCCGCGAGGGCGAGCCGCTCAGCGCGTTGGCGGCTCGGATGAAGCCCGATGCCACGACGGGAAAGGCTCCCGAAGTGCGAGAGTCGGGTGAGTTCGCCACGAACCAGAGCGGCTACGTGGCGTCGATGGGCACATGCCGTCCTGCGATGGTCGCCGCGTTTCAGATGAACGTCGGCGAGGTGCGCGGACCGTTCCAGGGTCCCACGGCTGTCTACTTGGTGGAGCTTGTGTCGCGCACGGACGCGGACATGACGGCGCTGACCGACGCCGAGCGCGCGAACACGCGGCAGCGGTTGCTGTCCGCCAAGCAAAACGCCCTCTTCCAGGCGTGGTACCAGTCGCTTCGCGACGGCGCGAAGATCGAGCGGAACGAGAAGGTGCTTGCCCAGTTCTGAACGGACGCGATACCGAGGAGTCCAGATTGGCGGAGCGAATCCCACTCGAAGACGAGTTCGGCGACATCATCGCGAAGGCGCGGTTCGGGCTGAAGCGGAGCACGGCGCACGTCGCCCTGTCGGCGGGCGTTGCCGAGGGCGCGCTCCGATCCCTGGAAGGCTATGAGCGGCAGCCTTCAGACCGCGAGGTCGCCGGGATTGCCACCGCTCTCGGCTTGAACGCCGACCGACTCGCTGCGGTTGTCAACGGGTCCTGGCGACCCGAAGACGAGCCGATGGATGGCGACGCCCAGAGCCAGGTCGTTCGCCTGCTGAACTATGTCGGCGGGTACCCCGTGTTCAGCTACCTCCTGGCGTGCCGACGGACCAAGCAAGCGGTTGCCATCGACACCGCCGCCGACGGCGAACAGGTTCTGCGCGAGGCTCAGCAGCGCGGCTTGGCGTTGCAGGCGGTTCTGCTGACACATGGTCACGGCGATCACGTCGAAGACGTGGCGATGGTCCAGGAACGCGCGGGAATCCCCGTCGTGATGGGACCCACGCTGCCGATTCCATCGGGTGTTCAGAGCATGGAGCGGATCGGTGACGGCGAGACGTATTCCGTAGGCGACGTTTCCATCGAGCTCCGGCGCACGCCCGGGCACACGCCGGACTGCGTGACGTACGTGTCGGGGAAAGTCGCGATCAGCGGAGATGTCCTGTTCGCCGGCTCGTTGGGCAGAGCCAACTTCTCCTACGATGCCATCCGCGAATCCGTCCGCACGCGCCTGTTCACGCTGAGCGACGACACGCGCATCTATCCCGGACACGGTCCGTCGACGACCGTTGGCGAGGAGAAGGCGCACAACCCGTTCTTCTAGCGCGGGTCGAACGCCACGTCGTCCAGCGGGTAGATCGGACGCCGCAGCTTCTTGTAGTCGTACGCCTGGAAGTCGGGGCGATGCACGCCTGGCGTGTCGGCGTCGAAGATGGCGTGCGCGAACTCCTGGTACGTGCTGCGGAAATGCACGGCGGACTTGAGCGCGATGAACCGACGGTCCCTCGGTTCGATCCCGACGCTGCGCAGCAGTTCCGCGTCGAACGGCTGAATCCGCCGCTGAGTCACGACGATCTCGACGCCCGCCACGACGATAACGGCTGCCTTCCCCATCGACGCGCGAGCGCCGGCTCCCATGGCTCCCTTCAGCGCGAACCCGCCGTCTGAGAGAACGCGAACGTAGGCGCGGACCTTCAGGGGAGGTCCGTGTCGGTCGTCGGTCTTGCCCCCGAGCGTCAGATCGACGTGATTACCGACGCCAGCCGCGATGGCGGCATCCATCGACTCCGGGTCCGCGATCACCGCGACGACTGCCCCGTCGAGACCGGACGCGATCAGCTCGCTCAGGACAACGGTCCCGTCGCAGGGCCCGCCGCCGCCGGGGTTGTCCGAACCGTCGGCGAAGACGACCGGTCCCGGCGCGGTTCGTGCGAAGTCGATTGCCTCCCCGACGGGCGTCAGAGTCGGCATGAACGCGTCGCGCGCGCGCCAGACCTCTCTCGCGAGTTCCTGCGCAAGCCCATCCGCCAGCGCCTGATCGCCGTCGGTCGTCACAAGCACCGCGACCCCCGCATCGCGGATGTCCGCGAATGGGAACCCCATCGCCAACGTGGCGTTGAGCACCGTGTCGCGTTCCTCGATGTCATGAACCAGGTCGAGGAGGCTGCGCATCGGTTCCCGCAGCGTGCACTGCATCGGCGGCATGGTGAGCAGCGGCAGTTGACAATATGCCATCGTCGGGGCGATGTTTCGACGGGCGGCGCGGATCGCCAGGTTCATCGCCTCGACGCCTCGCTCGAGCATGTCTGTGTGCGGGTATTCGTCGAACCCGATGATGGCGTCGGCGACGTCCGCCATCGCACGGGTGGCGTTCGCGTGCAGGTCCAGCGTGACGATGATCGGCATCGAGCTGCCGACTGCCTCGCGCACGGCGGCGATCAGGTCCCCTTCGGCGTCCTCGTGCCGGTCCGTCACCATCGCGCCGTGAAGATCGAGGGCGACGGCGTCGAACGGTCGCGCCGCTTCCAGGCGGGTCAACAGCATCGACCGGAGCTGCTCGTAGGCGCTCTCCTCCACCGTGCCGGACGGCGTGGCAAACGTGCTGAGCAACGGCACGATCTCGGCGCCAGCCGTCTCGGCAGCCTTCACGAACCCGCCGTGGATCGTCCGGGTGTTCCGGCACGCCGCGACAATGGCTTCTCCGCCCACGAAGCAGCCGTTCGTGCTGCCTTGCCGGAAGTTCTCCAGCCGAGTCGGCGTCACCGAGAACGTGTTGGTCTCGTGCCCTATCTGAGCCGTGACAACGCGCACGCGCAGTGCCTATCTGTTGTATTTCGGCGCGACAACCCGCGACTTCATCCACACCGCGTCGCACGCGTCGAGGATGTCCTTGGGGAGCGCGTGTCCGTCGACCGTGTCGTCGAATGCTCCGAGCGTGTCGCGGACCTGGTCGGCGGAGCTCGCTCCCAGGATCGCGACCTGCACGGCGGGATGATTCAGGCACCAGCGGACGCTGAAATGCGTCAGGCTGTTGCCGACCTGAGCCGCGATCCGCTCCAGCGAGTGCACCGCCTCGATGTTCGTCTCATACCAGTAGCGGTCTCTGTAGAACTCGTAGACGTCGAACCGCGCGCCCGGCTGGATATCGAGCGCCCGATACTTGCCGGTCAGCATGCCCCCGGCGAGGGGATTGTAGACCATGACGCCGATTCCGAACTCAGCGCACGCCGGCAACAGCTCCTGCTCGATGCCGCGAGCCAGCAGGTTGTACATGGGCTGCGTCACCGTCAACGGGATCAGGTCTCTCCGATCCGCGATCCACAGCGCCTGGGTCAACTGCCACGACGCGTAGTTCGAGCAGCCGATGTACCGAACCTTCCCCGACCGAACCAACGCGTCCATCGCGGAGAGTGTCTCCTCGAGGGGTGTCGAGTAGTCCGGCGAATGGAGCAGGTAGATGTCGATGTAGTCGGTTCCCAGCCGCCTGAGCGAGTCCTCGACCGCGGCGAGGATATGGCGTCGGGATAGACCTCGGTCGTTGGGTCCCGTGCCGACCTGTCCGAAGACCTTGGTCGAGATGATGACGTCGTCCCGGATGCCCTCCAAGCACCTGCCCAGGATCTCCTCCGAGACGCCTGCGTTGTAGGCGTTCGCCGTGTCGAAGAAGTTGACGCCCGCGTCGAGGCACGCGCCGACGATCTCGCGAGACATCGCCTCGTCCGCCTGCCTCCCGAACGTCATCGTTCCGAGACACGCGCGAGAGACCTTGACGCCGTTCTTCCCAAACGACACATAGTCCATGTCCATCGTCCTCCTACCGTGCGCCCGTCGGGTTGATTCGGGGGCGTCGACCAGACATCATTCCGTCGTCTCAGGCGCTTGGATCGTCTGCCGCAGCGGGAAGTGGCGGGCGGTCCTGTCCCGACGGGAGCCGCCTACGCGTCGCTCCGGCTTCCTCGACGAATCGTTCGAACAGCGCCATGGCGACCGGGTCGTGGTCGGCGACGTGCTCCGGATGCCACTGAACCCCCATGGCGAACCGATGCCGCGTGGACTCGATGGCTTCGATCACGCCGTCGGATGTCTTGGCGACGGCGCGGAACGGCTCCACGACATCGCTGGCGCTCTGGTGATGGAACGAGTTGACGAAGATGCGGTCGCTGCCGGCAATGGACGCGAGGCGGCTCGTTGGGTCCAGATCGACGGCGTGCGACGCGTGCCAACCGGGAGCGCGCTGCGTGTGCTGAAGGGCTCCCGGCACGCTCGTGGCAATATCCTGCACCATGCCGCCGCCCGATGCGACGTTGAGCACTTGGGCTCCTCGGCAGATCGCCAGCACCGGCTTGTCGGCTTCGAGTGCGGCGCGGCAGAGGCGTAGCTCGAAATCGTCCCGCAACGGATCGACGTCACGCAGCCCAGGAACCGGGTCTTCTCCGAAGTGGGCTGGCGCGACATCGCCGCCGCCCGACAGGAGGAGCCCATCGACGAGGGCGATGTAGCCGTCGCGGGTGGGTCCGTCGAAGGTCGGCGGTAGCAGGATAGGCATCCCTCCTGCGACACGGATGGCTCGAACATACGTTTCCGAGATCGAGTGCACGCCTTCCATGCGTCGAGGATCTCCAGCGGATCCGGCGTGCTCGAAACGAGCGGTGATGCCGATGATGGGTGTGCGAGTGGACATTGCCACCTCACGCTGCGCGACGGATGAAGCCCGTGAGCGAGGAGATACCCGAACGATGCGAATCTATCCGGCGATCGACCTCAAAGGGGGTCGTTGCGTGCGGCTGCGGCAGGGCGACCCGAACCAGGAGACCGTGTTCTCCGACGATCCCGCCGCGCAGGCTAGGCACTGGGTTCAGCAGGGGGCGGAATGGATCCACGTCGTCGACCTGGACGGCGCGTTTTCCGGGAGCCCGCAGAACGCCGCCGCGATCACGGCGATTGTAGATGCCGTCTCGGTTCCCGTGCAACTAGGCGGCGGGATGCGAGAGCTGGAGCGGATTCGCGCGGCGCTGGACAGGGGCGTGCGTCGGGTGATCGTCGGGACGCGAGCGCTCGAAGACCCGAATTTCGTCCGTCACGCCTGCCGCGAGTTCCCGGGAGCCATCGCCGTCGGAATCGACGCGCGCGACGGCTACGTTGCGACCAGAGGCTGGGGAAACGTCACGGGTACGCTCGCCGCCGATCTGGCGGCGCGTGTCGCAGACGATGGCGTCTGCGCAATCATCTACACGGACATCGCCACGGACGGCATGTTGCAGGGCCCCAACCTGGCGGCGACGGAGCAGCTCGCGAGAGCGGTCCCGGTTCCCATCATCGCGTCCGGCGGCGTGTCCTCCCTGGAGGACATCCGAGCGCTACGAGCCCTGAGCGAGGTCGGCGTTGAGGGCGCGATCGTCGGTCGCGCGCTCTACGACGGCAAGCTGTCGCTGAGCGAAGCCATCGCCGTGGCGCGGGGCTAGAGTTCCGCCACGAGCTCCAGGTCGAGCCGGTGCTCCGTCGGTTGGCGGCGCGCCGAGATCATGTGGTAGTTGAGCCGGAAGGTCAGGTCGGTGAAGCTCTGCGCGCGATAGTCCGCCCTCAGCCGAATCTCTTGGCTCAAACCATCGTAGAACCGATAGCGCGTCAACGGGAGTTGAGCGCCGACGCTCGATCCGTGGGCTAGCCGGAAGGTCGCCTCGGCACGCCCTTTGGACGGTAGCAGCCAGTTCAGCAGCGCCTCGGCTGCGCGTGTGCGAGTCTCGGCGGCTTCTGTCTCGCCTGCGGATTCCAGCGCCTTCTCGGTCTCCAGCGCGCCCCGGATGCCGACGAACCACGCGGGCGTCAGACTGAATCGCGTCGTGATGGCGTGCTCGCGTTCGTCTCGCCACAGGTCCGACACGAGCCGCGAGTTGACTAAGTCTTCGGCGTCAACGTGCTCGATCCGCTCGGTTGACAGCATCCGATCCGTAGTGCCCTCGAACGTGAGTCGCCGCCATGGAGCCGCCCGCAGCCGATAGCGCATCGACTCGGTCCGAATGGATCGATCTTCGCTGTTCAGACGGCGATTCACCGTCCGGTTCAGCCTCCTCTCGGCATCGGCGGAGAACGCGGGCGCGGGAGCCCATCGGACTCGCACGTCATGGCGACGGACACCGTAGACCGTGCTCGCGCGGTTCATGTCATGCCACGGCACGATGTCGAGCGCCGAAGCGTTCTCGTGCTCTTCGGACATGTCCAACGTGGAGTCGAACGAGACCCCGGCGAGCGCCGACAACGCGCGAGGCGTGGACGCCGTCGTGCCTTCTGCCTTCCTCCTACCCAGCGTAGCGGAGCCCGGATCGAGCCGAACGCGAATCTGCCCTTCGCCCGTCGTGACGGGCGTATCGCCGACCGTGCGGACGATCCGAATGTAGTCGCCCCGCTCCGGGTCCTCGTCGTAGTGGTAGTCGTCGATGCGGACGTACATCCCCTGTCCGGGCTGGATCCGCACGGGAACGCCATCGTCGAGGATGACGTTCGTGTAGACCTCTTCGCGGCGGCTGGAGAGCCGTCGGTCCAGCCGCATCCGCGCGCTCACGTCGACGGCGCGACGCCATGGCGTTGCACTCGCCTGGAGGTCGGCGAGGATCGCGTTCAGGTCGGAACCATCGGAACCGAGCTGCCGGAATGTGCGACGAGCCAGCGTGCCGATGAAGTCCAGCCAGTCGTTAGGTCGAACGCTCGAATCGATGCCTAGAGTCTGAGCTTCGCTCGTCGTGCGCCAGTCTCCGAACCCGATCACGACATCCTGCTCGGCGAGGATGGGATCGCGCCCCTCCGTTCGCTCATTCTCCCATCGCGCCGATGCAGTCGCCCGCGTCGATGACACGCCGGCGAGACGGTAGGCGTCGCGCGACCTGCGCAGGTTGCGGTTCGCACCGTCGGAGACGGTGTCGTCCGCCGCAGCGAAGCGCTCGCGCGTGTAGGTCGCTTGAAGCGGACCGATGCGATCCTCGAACGCCCATGTGGTTTCATCCTTCGTGAAGTCGTCATCGACGCCTCTCTCGACCAACGACCTTCGTCGTGTGTAGATGGCTTTCGGCAACGACGGGCGATCCATTCGCAGTTGCCCACTCCAGTTCAGGGCGCGTTCGTCCGGGTCGTCGCCAGCGTGGTCATCCTCGGACCAGGAACCCGATGCCTTGGCGCCCATCCCTCGCGCTGGCGTCCATTCCGCCGATGCCGCATAGCGCTCCTGCGTCTGAGGCGAAATCCCGACGGCGCGCGCGAGTCCGACGCCGAGCAGCGCGTCACCGTACGACTCCTCAGACGCGCGTGCCGCATACGACGAGCGCAAGGAACCGGACGTACCGACCGTCTGGAAGGACGCCTGACTCCGCTCCGCCGTCGCGTCGAATGAGAGCCGGTTCAGCCGGCTCTGAGCCCCGACGCGCCATGCGACGCCCCCTCTGCCGTCGTCACCCTCATGGAGCGTGTTCCGGTCTGCCTGGTGGTGAGCCCAGTCCGCGCGCACGGATGTCCGTTCGCCCAACGACACGGATGAATCGAAGCCGACGACGCGCCTCCGAATCGGCGCTGTGAGCGATCGCCCATCCTCAGACGTGGTCTCGCCTTCCCGCAGCCGCTGCCAATCGGAGTCCGTGAGCACACCCAACGGACGACGCTGGTCGTCTGACTCGGTGGCGTAGGCGAACCCAAGACGGTTCTTGCCATCCGGGGAGCTCAGCCCGGCGCGTCCGGCGTAGAGGTTCCGCTGCCAGCCCTCCAAGTCGTCGCGGTACTCGTAGTCGATGCGAATGATGTCGTTGCGCGTGATGAGCCTCTTGAGCGTGAACTCGACGACGGGGTCGCCGTAGTCCCGGATCACGTAGTCGTTCGACGCTCCGCGGACCATCGGGGTGCCGTTCAGCCAGACCTGCTCGGAGCCGGCGACCATGACGACGAACCGACCGCGCGGCGATACGCGGTACGAGTTCTGTCCTTCGGTTCCCACGATGGTCACGCTGTCGGACTTGCCGCGAGGCAGCGCGGCGACGAGCTGACCTTCCCCAGGTCCGCCATTACCCCGGACCTGTACGCCCTGAACCCGCATCGGCGCGAGGATCAGGTCGGTGTCGGCGAGGTGGACCTCGTCGTCGCCCAGCGATACGGCGAATCGCTCTGCCGTGACGCGGATCAGCACGTCGTCGAGCCGGTCGAGCTCTTCCGTCGTTCCCTCCGGCTGTATCGGGAGTTGCTGATCGGTCAACGCGGCTGAAACGGAGATGCCCGGAACGATCTCGCCGTCGACGTTGAGCCGAAGACTCTGATCCGGAGCGAATGACCGATTGCTGCCGGCGCTGATGGCGAAGGTCTTGGATCCGCTGACGTCGAGCACGCCCGCCTGCGGCTGCGCCGCTCCGAATCCGGGCTCGGGCACTCGTGCCGGCACTCGGAGCCGAGTCAGGGCTGGGTCGACGGCGAACAAGTCGAGGGAAGAGCGTGGATCGATCCCGAGCGCGAGGCTTTCGTAGGAGACCTCGACGACCGTGCCGATGTGCAGCGGGGGTGTGAAGCGTATCCGGTTCCGCAGCGCGTCGAATCGGTACGCGATGCCGGCGGGAAGCACCACCTCGTCCGCCACGACCTCGATGCTGTCGCCGACGACGAACGACCGCTCGAACGCGTGGAACTCGAGTTCGGTGATGGCAGTCAACGTCTCCTCGTGTCGGAACCCAGAGATCGTTGAGCCTTCGGTGGGTTGCGCGGTGGCGGCGAAGGGCAGTCGCGTGAGGCAGGCAATGGCGACCACTGCCCGTTTCGCTATCGTCCGCCACGGCATGGGGGAACGCCACCTCGCCATCGGGAGGGATTCGCGCACGTCCTCGTCTTGACCGGTTCTACTCGGTATGGTATGCCTGAGCCTGTCCCGTGTCGAGCCGCGCAGCCCTCGAAAGGCTCACTCCGTGCCCGACAAGACCGACAGCACCTTGCCCGGCGAACTGGTTCAGTTCATCGCCTTCCTGCGTACGAAGGGCATGAAGGTGACCCAGGAGCGCCTGGACATTCTGCGCGAGATCTTCTCGACGGACGCCCATTTCGAGGCTGAGGACCTGCTGATTCGTCTTCGCAGCCAGGGAAAGTCGGTGTCCAAGGCGACGATCTATCGAACCCTCCCGCTTCTGCTCGAGGCGGGTCTGCTCCGGCAGTCCTATCTGACCGGCGAGAAGCAGACCTACTACGAGCACACCATGGGACCCAAGCGGCACGAGCACCTGATCTGCGGGCAATGCGGCAAAGTGATCGAGTTCACCAGCCCCGGCTTGGAGACCGCGCTAGCGAGCGTTTACGAGCACCACCGGTTTCGAGCGTCACGTCGCCGCGTGGAGATCTACGGGACCTGCGCGGACTGCGAAAGCCTGACAGCCGGCTAACCCCGCCGCCGACCCAATCCAGAGCCAGAAAAACTCGCAGCGAGTCGAGTGCGGCAGGCGCTCGCACTGTGATGGGGGCGTCAGGTCGGAAGGTTCGTACGTGGTTTGACCGCGCCAAACCGCCGGTCGCGCCGCTGAAACACGACGATCGCCTCAAGGAGGTCGCGTCGGCGGAAGTCGGGCCACATCGTCGGCGTGAAGACCAACTCGGCGTAGGCTCCCTGCCACAGAAGGAAGTTGCTTAGCCTCTGTTCTCCGCTCGTGCGGATGATGAGGTCAGGATCCGGCAGGACTCCCGTCTCTAGGTAGAGACGGAACCGTTCCTCGGTCAGATCGTCCTCGGCGATGACACCTCGGCGAATGTCTGCGAGAACCGACTTCACAGCCTGGAGGATCTCCTGCCGACCGCCGTAGCTCAGAGCCAGATTCAGCACGAGCCCCGTGTTGCCCCGCAGTCGGCGTTCGGACCGCGCCAACTCCCAACGAGCCAGCATGGGCAGCCTGCTCGTATCGCCGATCCCCCGTAGTGTCACGTTATTGCGGCGGAGTCGCGGGGTTTCCAGGCGAAGTTGCTGGCGGAGCAAGTGCATCAGCGCCCGCACCTCGCTGGGAGGACGCTTCCAGTTCTCGGTGGAGAACGCGTAGAGCGTGAGCGCGTCGAGCTGCATGCGCCCGCAGGCGTCCACGATCTCCCAGACCGACTTGACAGCGGCGCGGTGCCCATCGACGCGAGGCAGCCCGCGCTCTTGAGCCCACCGACCGTTGCCGTCCATGACGATGCCGATGTGACGGGGCATGCGACTGAAGTCGACGAGCGCTTCGAGCCCCGACTCGCTCAAAGATGAGAGGTCGACGCCTCCGCCCATGCCTTCTTGAGTGGGAGCCATGATCGGAGCGGACACGACGAACGGCTCGGAGCGCACAGGAGGCTTGGTGCCATCGTGACCCGGTGCCGCCGCGGGGTACATCCGAGTGTCCTCAGATTGTGTTGTGCTTATTTGCACACCATGTCGCGTCCGCCACTTCGGAAGCATAACACACGGCATTTACGATGTAAAGGACATTCTACGCGCGCATGTGTTGGACCCCGGGCAATCATAGTTGCACTATTGCACAGACTGGGGTAGAGTTTTGGCAGCGGCCGGTTCTGAGAGGGTTGTCACAACCGTGAGACTGGATGCTTCTGCCGACATCATCGTCGCGAATGCCAAGCGCCTGCTGACAGGACGCACGCAGTCTGCCGTGGCTCGTGAAGCCGACATCGAACGGACCAAGCTGCATCGGTTCCTGGCTGGGAAGCTGATGCTGCGCGCCGATGAGTTGCAGCGGCTTGCCGATGTCCTGACGGTCGATGTCTCGGAGTTCTACGGTAACAGCGCAAGCCGACCCGACTTCCAATCTGCCTTCCTGAAGAACGACGACTTCGCGTTGCGCATCTCATCCCTTTTGCTAGGGGGCGAGGAGCGCTACCCCGTCAAGGACACGTCGCGCCTGGAAGCCCTGATCGAGGACGTGGAACCCGAACCGGAGGCAGAGCGCATCGTCACCGACCTCATGGAGGTTCTCGAGAGCCGCGCCCTGTCCGCGTTCGCATTCATCGGCGCATGGGTGCTGCTCTGGGAGCGGATGTCGGTCGATGAAGGCATCCAAATGGCGCGAGCCCTTCGCCGAATCATCCCGTCGCATGGCGACTTGATGACACGCATCGCGTCCATCGCCGTGCGCAATGACCGCGATCGCGTCGACGCCGTGAACGCCTTTCTCGACGCGGTTGAACCTCAGAGGTTGTATTTGGACGGCATCGGGCATCTACGTCACGTGCTGTCGGTGGAACGCATCGACCAGTGTGCCGGTCTTGCCCACAAGATCCTTGAGAAAAGCCGCCATCGAACTCAGGAGACCGTCCACCAGAGACTTCTCGCGCTGAAGCGTACGATCGACGATCCGGGGGCTCCCGTTTTCTGGGCGCGTCTGCTGTCATATCTGGATCCCAACGTTCCCTAACGTTATGGCGGAACCGGTTCGCGCGGCGACCGCAGGCGCAGCTTGCGCGTGCCGCCCTGATGTGGCAACGTTCCGCGCATGTGAGGCGAACGGGCTCGACGTCACAGAAATGGATCTGAGACGCAGCCCGTTGATCGAACCGGAGGTATGTGTCATGCGTTGGCTGCGGATCGCTGTGCCGGTGGCGGCGTTTGCCGTCGTTGTGGGCTGTGCTCAGGAGAAAAAGGCGGCTGCCCCGATGTCGACGGAGCCGCACGTGATGGCGTCAGATGAGGTCGCCGCCGGTCGGTACATCGTTCGGATCGCCGGCTGCAACGACTGCCACACGCCAGGGTTCCTCGAGAACGGCGAAGCCGTCCCCGAGGATCAGTGGCTGATCGGCATGCCGCTGGGGTTCCGCGGTCCGTGGGGCACGACGTACCCCAGGAACCTGCGCATAAAGGTCTCCGAAGTGACTGCTGACGAGTTCGTCGCAGAGCTGAAGTCGAGAAACACGAAGCCGCCCATGCCGTGGCCCAGCCTCCACGCGATGAGCGACGCCGATTTGCGCGCCGTCTATGCGTACATCAAGACGCTGACGCCCGTCGGCGAGCAGACGCCAGAGTACGTTCCCCCCGACGTGGAACCGACAACGCCCTACTTCCTGTTCGTGCCCCAGATGCCTGCCGGAGCTGCGCCTCCCGCGCAGTAGCCATCCGATCACGGGTCCGGCGCGTCCGACGATGCCGCCGGACCCGACCGCGCAAACCGCATCCGCCTGCGATTCGTTAGATCACAGTGTCCGCCAAGCACCCAGCGAGGAGGACTGACGATGTGGCGGCGAGCGCTCGTGGCGGTCGGCGCGATGGCGCTCCTGATCGCAGCCAGTTCGTCTGCATCGACACGCTTCAAGACACGCGACGGCTTGCCGATCGACGATATCCGTGTTCAAGGCAACCGCGAGATCGGAACGCATGAGGTGCTCGCCGCCCTCGACCTCGGACCGGACGACTTTGAGAACGCCGTCAAGACGATGCGCGGCGTGCTCCCCTACTTCTCCGTGGTTGACTGGCGTGTCTCCGTGGAGGGTGGCAGCCGGATCGCCACCGTTCGCGTCATTGAGGGCGTCCACGGCAGTGGTCCCTTCGGCACGCATGGACACGCGTCACCGACGTTCGCCCTGAACCGAGTTTCTGGCTTCGACTTCGGTGTGCGCGCCGAGGTGTGGAAGCATCCGAACCTGCGGACGCCGCCACGCGGCAGGCTGTTCGTGGGCATCAGCCGCGCTCTGTCGGGCGGTTTCACGTCGGCAGAGGGCGGCGCGTGGGTATCCGCCGGATGGTTCCGCGACCACGGTCTGCGGATAGGCGGTAGAGGGTATCGTGGTATCGCCGTGTTCGACGCGCTGGCGCAGCCGGAGGACTCGGAGCAGTTCGTCATGGCGCTGCTCTACAACGGGGAGTTGCGAGACTACTATCTGCGGACCGGCGCGGAGGCGAGTGTGCGGTGGGCGAACGAACACGAGTCCCGCGTGCTCGAACTCGCCCTGGTCGATGAACAGCACGATTCACTGTCTGCCGAACTGGATTGGAGCCTGTTCGCTCCACGCGGAACGGCTCGAACCAACCCCGCTGCGACCGAAGGCGATCTCAGAAGCATCGTCGTGCGCATTCGGTCACAGTCGTCAGACTCACGGTACGCCATCGACGCGGAGGCGGAGCACGCTCCCGACTCCGGTTCCGCCTACTTCGCGTTCACCCGGGCGCGCGCGCAGACGACGGCTCGATGGCAGGCGGGCAGATACGGCGTCCGGGCGCGCCTATTGGTGGGAACGACCGACGGCGAGCCACCCATCCAGCGACGGTTCTGGATCGGCGGTCCCGCGTCGGTACGGGGCTACGACATCGGCGAGTTCGTCGGCAGGCACGTCATGCTCGCGAACGTCGAAGTGCTGCGAGGTCCCTTCGTCGTGTACGTGGACGTAGGACAGACGGCGGACATTGCCAGCGATCTGGGCGACGAGACGCCGCCCGCCGGAGTGGGTGTCGGGTTCCGACTCGGCGATGGCTTCCGAATCAATCTCTCCCAGGCACTTGACAATCGGTCCCCAGAGGCACACATCCGTTGGGCGCGGATGTTCTGAGTCGTCGAGCTCCAGAGCCGTCAGCGCCGCCGTTTTGCCGGGCGATTCGCGCGTATGCTAGTATTAGCTGGTCATTACGCCTGATCGCGCGTCACTGCGCGCTCCGTTCGACGCTCT